>ENA-UOXV01005189-UOXV01005189.1-marine-metagenome-genome-assembly--contig:-NODE-5189-length-14483-cov-7.640837_pt1 | contig 14483 bp, 22 predicted proteins | sample MGYA00238165_ERZ766961 | MGnify/ENA primary metagenome ERZ766961 (study PRJEB28924, sample SAMN03173240) | marine metagenome | biome: Marine; feature: Water; material: Subsurface seawater | place: North... | reverse complement strand
GGGGGGGGGGGGGGGGGGGGGGCCCCCGGGGGGTGGGGGGGGGGGGGGGGGGGGGGACGAAACTTCGGAGCAGGGCGCTGAGGAGGGCTCGTAGTGAGGCATGGCGCGGCTGATTAGCAGTTCTGCGGGTCGGATGTTGTCACCTCGTGTTCCCAGTTTGAGCAAGTGAGTTTGTGGGAATCAGGCAGCACGTATTTTGAACAAGGAAGGCAGGAACTCTACCATTGCCGAACAATTGTCCGGAGTCCAGAAGCGCGGGGCAAAGGGCAAATTGCATGTCCATGAGAATGCAATGTTCTCGTCCAGCAAGCCCTAGATGATCGCCCTAAGAACAGTAGGATTTGACTCAAGTCCGAGGAGAAAAGCACTTCCTCTGACCGGTCAAATCCGAGGAGAAAAGCACATCTCCTCGGATTTCTGCCCATACACCCTCGTCCTCTACCGCTCCAGTTCGTCGCCTAGCATGGCGCCTGCGGCGGTAGCGCTTCTCTTCGTTGCTAACTTACAGCATCATCTAGTCCAAGACACGATATCCCCGCTGTGCATGGCGTGCAGTCCCCGCGATGCCGTACTGTGCTGGACACGGAGTTGCAAACCTTTCATGAAGGAGACTGCGAGATATGCTGCGGCGGCGAGTCCTCAGGGAAGAGTGCCACTGGCAATATATGGGGGAAACAGACGTTCCTGTGCGACGAGAAGCGCGACCAGGGAAGGCGAGTACGATGATGAGCTTGTGACAGCCGGAAGCGAGTCCAGGCGAGACGGTGCGGACATCCACCCTTGAGTCCTTTCCAGAAATGCTTTGACTTGCTCACGCCATGTGCGGAAAGGATTGTGAGCCGTTAGAGTGCGATACACATGCCAGCTTCAAGCCCCACCGGGGTTGAAATGAAGGCTATCGTGGCTAAAGGACTAAGCACTCCTTATGGAACAGAGGATCTGCGCGAGGCGCTCAGGAAGGAAGCGGCAGGGGACTATGATTGCGCCGAAAAGATTCTGCAGGCGGCTACACAAGAGTTTCCTGACAGTGCCGACGCACACTTCCATCTGAGCAGGTCTGTTGCTGCCTGTTCCTTGAGGACCTCCTTGAGCACGAAAATATTCCTGCGGAGCTGAAGGCTGTGACGTGCAGAGGCGTTCGCCCATACACGAAATACGCATATATCATATTAACGCCACTGCACGGGTCTGTCACAGAATACTGACGCTACGGCGGAAGCGGGTTGAGGCGCTCAGTGCGATGAGAAGGGCTCTTGCACTACGACCGGACTGGGTTCCGACTGACGCTCGACTCGCTGCTGCTGCATCTATCAACAGGGCACTACACTCCTTCAAAGACCCGTTGCCGTCACAACAGGCACTGCAGGATGCAAAAACTATTGCTGCCACGCTCAGAAAACATCGTTTCTCAGCCTCAGAGGTACAGCGGAGATTCAAAATCGGCGGAGCCCGAACTGCAGGTGGGCGTCCGATTAGCCGCTCATGTCTGCAAGCTTTGGGCACGCATAATGTAGAAGCTGGATTTGACCTAGTTGTGTCTGATGAGGGCAATTGGCACACAATGGCAGGCCCCTTTTACATCGGTCGCCAGATGGACCACCGTGCGCGCCCCACCGCGCCTGCTCCCCCGAAGGACGGAACGGACGCTCTCATTCAGCTCTTCTTGCTCGGAGTCTCGCTCCCTATTAGTGTCGTGCATCAATTGCTCGGACCGGAAATCTTGCAAGCCGCAGCTCGTCTCGGCCTCGTAGGTCGCTGGGGGACCAGCGGAGCAGAGCAGGTGAAGGTTCATGGAGCAGCAGGAGATGGATCCGGGACTGGAGAGATGGGACGAGTTGTCCCGCTCGGGATGGGAAGTGACCCGAAAGGACCAAGCGCGGACGCATCATCCTGGAGTGATGCTGACTTTGTGTGTCCGGTGAGCCACTGATAGTTTATAGCAATACGTGTATTCTGTTGGGACCGATGATTTGGCAAAAGAACGATACGTATTTCTAGTTGATGTTTGTTAATCGATGTTTGTGGCTGCGCAGCATTTGAGCATTTATCCCTTCGATCCAACTCTCGATGGCAAGGAGAGTACTGGACAAACGGTGGGCCAAGCAACTGAGGACAGCTCAAGCGAGAAGATGCAATTGAAGTCGATGCAAGCCGAGGACTTGGAGCCGTTGTGGCTGACCACAGACTGGTGCCCGCCACACCCTGTCGCCCTGATGGAGCCTCCGGTGATGTACATTGGTGCGGACTCCCTGGCGCTGGTGCAGCATACCGTGCGTGGGTCTTCGAAAGTGGGGACGGTTCTCGACCTCTGCTGTGGCTCTGGCATCCAAGGGCTGGCAGCTGCTCGGCTGTACGCGTCTCATGCAACCCTGGTCGATCTCAGGTACAAACTGAAATAAGTTGCCGCTGAATCCATCAGAAAGTGCGTCTTCACTCTCGTTCTCGTATAGCATCACACAATCGCTGGCTGACATCGCGATGTTTTCTATGCACAGCTTCAGAGCCGTCAGATTCGCGAGATTTAATGCTGCTTTGAATGATATGGAGACTCGTGTTACTGTCCTTCAGGGAGACCTTTACCATGCTCTTCAGCAGATCGACCTTCCTTCGGGTATCACTCCGGTCACAGAAATTGAAAACCCTTGATAAAGACAAAGGTGGCGAAAGCTTCCTTGAAGCCAAATTTTTGGCTTACGTACGCAGGTGCGGGCGCAAAATTTGATATGGTCACGGCGAATCCTCCATTCGTGCCATGCCCACCAGATCTCAATCAGAAGGCGGACCGCTACTCCCTTTTTGCAGACGGAGGTGCGTCCGGAGAGGAAATTCTGCAGGGCATTGTTCAGGGGTTGCCTCGCCATCTCGCGTCCGGAGGGAGGCTGTCTCTTGTGCGTCCCGAATCCCGAACCCATCGCACTCTCACCCTTCAATTCTGAAGGTCCGTTGACAAGCAGGTGTCGGAATTATGCAACCCAAATGTATTTGATTCGAAGCTACCATCCTGGCTCCGCGGAAGAGATCATAGAGCAATCAAAGCTGGGGGAGACTTGAAGGGGATTTCAGACCAAGAAGATCCAGCATGGGATTGTGCAGTAGTTTGCGACGGCACGCAACACACTTATCGCTGCTCCGACTATGCTTCCACCCGTGCTGGGTGCCCTGGAGAGGTGAGGTTCGCCCAGATTGAATTATGGATTTGTTCTCCATTGAAGACCGTGAACCGGGAAGCGTACGACAGGTTCAAGCCTGGGAGGATCACCTGGCGAGCATGAGTATAGAGGAGGTTGCGCGGGGCTTTGTGTACGTTTACCGCTCGAAAGGGGCTGCATCTGGTGACGCACCAGTGGGTGTGCGGATTCATCGAACAGAGGGAGATGCGGGCGCAAAGAGCGTGTGGGCACCGAGGAACTTTGCAGCAGTCAGAAAATCGGAGGAGGCACAACTCGAGCTCGGGAGGAGGCGCGTAGAGTAATTTTCATGAATTGCTCAAACAATTGAATGCTCGAGAGGACGACTTTCGATCTTCGCAGCCCACGCTGACAGCGGAAGCGCATTGAGCGATGCCACGCTGCGGAATGTGGCAGAGTTAGGCAGAGACAAGTCATCGCACAGTATCGATCAGTCCCCGAGAAGAAAGCTGATGCTGTATTTTTTGTGAGTTGCATGGGGGAGTAGAATTGTAACCTCTTTCGGACAAGAAAAAACCAGCAAATACCGAAGAAGACGCAAATTGCGTTCAGAACGTGAAAACCATCGATCTGCGACAAGCGTTTGGTTTCAGGGCTCCTGTATTTCCAGCAAGATCCTGCTGGTTTGCTTGTGGACGGGATTCACATATCCGGTGGTCAATGGATCGATGAGTGCAAGTACCAATGTTTGCGGCCATTTTGATCTGCCAGAGCAACCTTCAAAATACTCCTGAAAACTAGGCAGAATTTTGCTGAGCCCAGAGGTCCGCACGGGTATGCAGGAATGTGGTTGAGGTAAATCACCCGAGGTTTGCTAAAGTGTTGAGGAGCGTCATGTACGATCCTCCTATCAGTGGGTCCGACACTCGCGCAAAGAATGCCATCTGCGCGACGAACATAAGCTGTCCTACTGCCGCATGAAGTGCGAAGCACACAAAGAGGACCATTGTAGACCCCAGGCCCATGCCAGCGCCATCTTTTCGACCATACACCTCCTCCACCGGGTTTCCCTTGACCAGGTCCGAAGCTTGAGTAAAATTCTGACCCGATCCCAGCGACGTGATAAGAAGAGAAGCCCCCGCCGAGATCACCAAACGAGGCGGAACTGCTGCAATGTATGAGTTGAGTGCGCTGGGGCCCCGGGTGTACTTGGCAATTGCGGCTGGAAGAAAGATCGATATTGGCGTTGTTGCAACCCCGAGAATAGCCAGTGTCTCCTTTGGCACTCCCCTCTGCTGTAATTTGAGAGGTCCTGCCGCGTCTGCCGCTGCGAATGCCACCTTTCCCGTCACCAGTAAGGCAACAAGCATAAGCACGGGTCGTAGCTTCAACACGCCTACCATTGCCCAATAAGTCTGAGCCAGGCTCAACTGCACCTCTTCCCCTACTGATTCATCGGCTTCCCAATTTTGCGAACATCCAGCCACCACACCGTGGTCTGACCCTTCTGAAGCCAGGGTGGGAACCTCATGGTAGGCTGTCGGGGCGTCTCCCCTGTCCCGACCAGCTGCAACCCCTCGTGTTTTCCTTACAGCTGTCCCGACAGATGGCGACTCACGCTTGAATAGCCCTACACCAATCGTAGTGACCAAAAACAACCATCCCCAGAACTTCGTGAACCCGCCAAGTGAGACTGCGCCACTGTCCGTTGAATCATAGCCAAATGGACTGCGGAGCCACGCATTGCAGAATACAGGCGAATTCAGAGCCATGAACCCGATAAATGCCGCGGAGTATCCGACCGTTTGTCCTGTCACCGAAATTTCAGGACGGACCTATTCCTTTAAAGTCCAAACAATTGCACCTGAACTCTGATGAGAAGCTAATGGCGTGGGGGTCAAGACCGGTGGTGTTGCAAGTAGATGCCCAAGACACGTTGCGCTTTGAGAGCATGGTCAGCGCCCAACCATCGACAGCGATGTCTTGGGTTGCCATCAGGAGATAGAGACCAAAAAATCCTACAGAGAGCGGTAGAACATGCGGCGGAGAGCTCCCACTCCCAAGGTACTCGTCGAAGGTGTCTGGTATGGTGAAGGGTTCAGTGGTGAAGGGTTCAGCTTTTAACGCAGCGGCCAAAGATACTCGCGTAGGGGATTTCCAAGATCGGTACACCCAGATGAACCTGCGAAAAGAAGCATCACGGCAGCGCAGAGGAGCTGAGTCGGAATGAGCCATGACTTCCGTCGCCCGAACCTTTCTGAGTAACAGCTGTCTACGATAGGAGCCCACAGGAGCTTGAGCGAGAAAGGCCAAGAAACGAGCGAGAAGACGCTCTGTTGGGCAAATGACGCGCCCCTCTCCTGAATCCATGCAGTTGAGAAAGGCGCATTAGACTTCTGCGCGCAGACAAATGTGGCACTGTCAGGTCGAGAACAATGGATGAGGCGAAACCTGTAGAAGAAGGGGAATACTCGCGCCGAGCCCCATGGGAACGCCCTGTAAGGTGTACAACAGCAGCAAAAGTGCGATATTGCCGTAGTCACCCTGCAGATCTCGCCAGTGGCTGGATTCTCCGTTGCGACACCCCTTCTTGTCTTCGCTGCCACCGCGCCCTGCTAGGGTGACATGGAAGCGTGTCACAACCGATCGGGACTGTGCTCGTCGACACCGGAACGTGGCATGTGGTTTAGCACAGCCGGACTCACCAACAGCATTCCCCTCGCGCACCATGCGCCGATTCAGGATCATCGCTTCATCGGCTCAGCCCCTCCTGCCGGCGCCGGCAGCCAGGGAAATCCTCGCCCTTTGATCGCGGACCAATGGGTAATCTATATCTCCGCGAGGGATCCAGATTTTGTCGTGAGTGTGTGGCACAAATCCCGTTCTCGCGCACAGGCCGCCAAGCAGCGTTGGCGGGGCGAGCCGATCAAGTGAAAATGTGGCGTTGGAACTCCAGCGCTCTCTCTCGTGCGCAGGCGCGGATGATTCTACGGCCTGGGCATGGAACCGCCTACAGGTCGCTGAGCGCGTCTCCGGGCAGAACACGAGGCCGGTGGACCGCTGGGGCGGCTCTGCTGGGTGTCGCTGGAATCGGGACGGTCTGGGCAGTGAAGAGCGAAAGTGAGAGTGCGCTTGGGGCTCGACGGTCGGTGCTTTTCTGGAGCCGGGCTTTCCCTATGTTTCTGCGGTACCGTTTGCTCGAGGAGTACGTCCGGTTCGAGCTCACATGCCATTTGCTCAGATACTGCTCTTGAATTGATGCTGGGCCACTCGTCAACCTTGCATTACAAGAGCGCTCGATCAAATCTACTAGCTCATGCATATTTGGCCACGAGCTGGCATTCAAAGTCCTGCCTTCTCTAGTTTTCTGGCGCTTTCCAAGGGCAGATCACACCATTCGTTGTTCAGCATGCACGCAAGTGCCAGGTGAGCTTATCCGTTAGTGCATTGCAGATATGCACGCCGATTCGGGTCTGGGATGTCAGACGAAGAGGAGATGGCAAGGTATAACGTATTGCACGACCGCTTCTCTGGGCCAGCTGTCGCACTGTGTCTGAGCTTGGGCGGATACTTTTTCAAGTCTGCTCAGGTGACCCTGAGTCATTCCGGTCGGTCGTTCAGCCCTGACGAATGAGACCGCTATCGTCGAATTCTTCGAAAGTTGCTGACATGCAATCTGGTTCGCAGCTCATGTCGACGCGCGATGAATTCGTCCCTGAACAGTACATGGTGCACCTCAAAAAGCTCCAGGACTCTGCGGTGTGAACCCAGGGTGTTTCTAACAAGTTCTTCTTTTGCGCCCGTGTGACCGGAGGAATACGCAAGAACCATGGTCCGCTTGGAGTTGTGATATGATAGTAACTGCGGCGTCTCATGCGCAGCCGCCGCAGCGCTCCGGTGAGGAGGTGAGAGGCTTCGTCGAGGCTGCTCTGGGCAAATCTATTGAATCCGTCTTCTCCGAGTTCCATGACGAGGCGATCGGCGCGGCGTCAATTGGTCAGGTGCATCGTGCCCGACTGGCGTCGACAGGGGACGAGGTGGCTGTAAAAGTGATGTACCCCGAGGCGGAAGCGCTGTTTCGCTCTGACATCTCCATCATCAAAAATTTCTGCGCTCTTGCTCAACCCCAGGTGCGAAGACATCCATTAGCTCTGTGGCTGGACTTCCCGTCACAAAGCTTTCCGTGCACTGATCATATGTGTTCGGCTCTCAGCACCTCCCTGCACTGCGGGAGGTGGAGCGACAGTTCCTTTCCGAGTTTGACTACGTTCGTGAGGCTGCAAACATGGAGGCAATCGGATCCGTCCTTAACCAGGTTTGGCCAGGAATCCATTTGGTCCCTTGGCGCTGCGAGGATGAATATTCTCACATGTTCCTTGATGATGCAGCATCCTCGCTGGCGGAAATTGGTCTGCGTGCCACGCCCATTTCCGGAGCTCTGTTCTCGCGAGGTGTTGGTGATGGAGTTTTTACACGGGGTCAAGATGATCGACGGCCTCCGCGCAGCGCTGGGCCGGGTTCCCTCCACAATCTTCCTGCTCCTTTGTCACCGATGGTGAAGTGTGCCATGCGCATGATCGAAATTGAGCCGCTCCTCCTCATTCTCACAGGAGGCGACGCGACGGGGTATTACGCTTGAGGCGTTGGAATCTGAGGAGCGTGAGCGCATCTCCCGCCAAGGCCTCTCCTCAGCTGGTGCGACACGCATATCCAAGCAGGGTGGCGTAGGTAGAATGTGTGACATAATCCTTCTTACATATTCTGTTTCGAATCTGTGGACAGGATCTGTTTCTCTGCGAATGTCGCTCATACAGACACTGTTGCGAACGAAGGACATGGTTCTGAATCTTCCGATTCTGGCCTTCAACATGACCATCGGGGCGCTTGCCGGCAAGATCCGGTACCGCTGGACGGAAATGCCTCCCAATGTCGCCGGACAGCTCGACCTCCTCCTCAAAGTTCATGGCTTTCAAATGTTTTCGGTACTCCAATCACCAGGTCCACTCGTTTCTCCTGCGCTCTGCGGACCTAATCTGAGGGAGATGCGTAGATCGGATGCTTCAATGGAGATCCGCACCCTGGCAACATCCTTCTCATGCCGGACGGCCGTCTGGGACTCATCGACTACGGATCTTCAGTCCGCCTCTCGGTTGGCATAGAGTGATGCAGTAGAATGTTCCTTTGCTCAGTCGCGGGTCGGGTGAAAGACGAGAAATCTGATCGCGATTATCGCATCTGATCAGGTGGAGCACCGGAAGTCTCTTGCAAGATTTGTTCTCGCGATCGCTGCGGACATACCAGATCAGGTTTGTCGGATTTCACCTCCATCTGAGATTTTACACCTCGGTCAGGACATGCCAGAGCTGAATTAGGTCCTTCCCGGTCGAATTCCCCGCTCAGGTTGTCCAGAGTTACATCGACCTTGGTGTGCGCACGCGTGACATGAACCGTGAGGTATTCATGGAACCCGGCATGCTGATTACCTCTGGTGGTCAGGATTCGGCCCTGAAAGCCAATCCTTGTCACAAAAAATCACATGCCGCCTTCCCCTGCGAGCAGATCATGTACAAGGCAGCATCTTTCTGGTACGATCGAGACACTAAAGACGTGACAGGTGGGATGAACGTGCATCACTTCACGGAGTGGCTACACGAGCAGGTCTATTCCATCCATCCTAGCGGCTTCCATTGAATCGAAGTAACACGACATTCGTCCCCTCAGGACCCTGTGGTAGTGCTACCAGATGAGGTTATCATGCCTGGCAGAGTTTCTGTCATGTTGCGAGGAATGGGTGCCGCAATGGGAATCAAGCTTCGAACGGCGCCTTGCTGGGCTGCAGAGGCACAAGCATTTTTGCGGCGCCACTGCTGAATGTTTTACAAAATATTCAGAACACTCGGCCTGATAATCGGCGTGTTTCGTGTTTTTATACATCATCCCGTCCAACTCGTTGCGCGTAACAGGGCAAGTCCAACGTTTTTTGAATTTCTATTTTTGAGGCGGCGGCGGTGGGTTGTGAGATGTGTAATATGGCGGCAAACTGCTTTTGTCGTTCCCCCGCGCAAAGGGCCAGAGTTGCCAAGGCCAAACAGGTACATAATCCATTCGAGCGAAAATTAAAGGCAAATTTTTGTCTCGCGAAGCTAGGCCCAGTTGTTGCAGTTTTGCAAACCACTAAAAAGTCTTACACAATCCTACTTGATTGGTTGAGAATTCAAGAGCCTACGTGCTTCGTCGGGTCGCTGCGTTACTCTCAGGATCGACCTTTTCGTGATATGCTGTGATCGAAAAGGAGCTCAGCTCTAATACTGGCCTTTCACTCTGCGCCGCTGCTAGCACTGACGCCGTGTATGAAAAGTTTGCTGGACCTTCCTTGTCCCAGAAATGTTCCAGAATCTTGTGTGCTAGAAAAATCTGTACTATCGGTCGCAGTGCGTCAGAGACGCCGTGCACCCCTTTGTTGGACCGTTGCACTTCCACTTTACACCCGCGGGCCGCACAAAAACACAGCGAACATATAACCCGCGAAGTTACAATCAAGCTCCGAGAGCTTTTTTTGTGCGGACCCTAGACCTCACCATACTGGGTGAGGTCAAGTGTGAAAACATTGGAGTGCCCTCCGTTCTTGTCACGGCAAATTCCAACAAGTCCGTCAGCCTTCTCGTAAAATCGCCTGCGAAAACACGCAGGAAAATGTAGTGTCACCCGCCGCTGCTGGGAGTGACTGCGACATCGGACCACGTGGCGGACAGCAGAGGTAAACAAAAACGAAACGATGAGGAAAGTTGGGACGGCCCGCACTCTTTCAAGGAGATGATGACGCACTGCTGCTCCTCCCGGCGCGCCTGGATATAGCGGGTGACCTTGGCCACATTGCGGGCGTCCAGAGCCGCATCGACCTCGTCGAGAACAATGAAGGGCGCAGGGAAAAATGAGTTGATTGCAAAGAGCAGCGCCAGAGCTGCGACTGTCTTCTCGCCACCGGAGAGGTGTGTCATATCCATGAAGCGCTTGCCCGGCGGGATGGTGTCGTACTTGATTCCATCCAAGTACGGCTCGTCCTGCACATCGGGTCGGAATCATGGTCGGAATCTAACGAGCGATCGGCTGGCGCGGCGGGCAATTCACATGCCAGGGCCGAAAATGGCATCCGCGGACAAACAGCAATTTACCTGGTTGTTGAGAGTCAGGTAGGCCGCGCCGCCCACCGACTGTTCCGGCCTTGTTGGGTCAGAGGTGAGCTCTTTGTAGATTTTGTCGATGCAGCCCTTAACGTGATCGAAGCATGCGTTGAACATTTCGCAGCGTTTCTTCTTGACGGACTCGTATTTTTGCGCCAGATCATTTGACTTCTGCTTAGCCTCCGACAACTCTCTTGAGACTTCATCGTATTTAGCTTCGATTATCTTGAGCTCCTCAAAGGCCTTCATGTTGGGGTTCATCGTGGACAACCTTGCTACGATATTTTTTTGTTTCTCCTCTAACTCGTTCAGCACCTGGGATCAAACAACGCACATGTGAACATCACGGACACTGGCCGCAGTTACCACCCAGCGGCCACCCAAAACAATAATCTCGGCGCGTGAGCACACCTTCTTCATCTCCTTGTCCTGCATGTCTTTCTTGTGCTCTCGTGGTAACTTCGAGTAGTCGATTCGCACATCAGAAATTGCTTTCATGGCCTTCTTTGCAGACTGGCTGCGCCCAGCGCTCTCGTCCACCTCCATCTGGTCCTCTTCACCCTCATCACTCCCGCTTCGTCGCTTAGGAAGGTCCACACCCTCCATCTGCGACTGCTCCACGAGAGATACGCGCTGCAACAAACATGCCGGGTCAAACAAGACACTTTTGACACCTGGCGGTGATGCCCACCATAGCAAAATAGATCAGATCTAAGTGGGGGAGGACGGAGCGTCACCTGTAAAGAAAGACTCTCTATCCGGCTTTCAGCTTCATCATGTTGCTTTTGAGCATCTTCTCGCTCCTCTTGGGTCTTTTTGAGAACATTCTGGACCTACTCCAGATTCCGTTGCGAGCATAAGAACAAAAGAACCACTGCAAAAACGCCCAACCATACAAAATTCTTTCCTCACACGACGGTGATGCCCACCTCACGCTTTTTGTCTTCAATCTCTTTGATGTCCGCCTTGACGATGTCCAGCTTTCTCTGCTGTTCCGCCTTCTTTTCCATAGCGTCCTTGAGTTTCTTTTTGGCCTCATTGACCTGCGTCAACACTCATTAAGACGAAATTCGGTGTATTCGGAAACACCATGCATGATATTTCTCCCTACTGCAAAGGGAGCAATTCTTGCTTTTGGTTGAATGCGGCACCTTCTCTTCACTTTCTTTGATATCCTTTTGAAGATCCTTCAGGTCGCTCTTGTGACCAGACAGTTGGTTGCGAATCTTCTCGTGATCACGTTCGTTGCAAAGGATTTTTTGTTTGAAGTTAGACACCAGTGAAGACAGAGTGTTCAACTCATGCTTCCGTTCACGCTGTTCCCGGAGAGTCCCACCCTCAAACTCAGAGATGTTCTTGATCTTGAGTTCTGCGCAGAAATCTTTGTAGACCTGCGCGAAATCGGTTCTCGTTTTGATTAGGAAAGCCTTTACATTGCAGCCTATCTGCATATTTCGTTTCTATCGCAGAGATCGGTATCTTGATCTTGGCGTTTTATCGCTTACCTCATCTTGGACCGTCTTGAGTTGAGCGCTGACTTTTCCCACTTCCTTCCTCTTATTCTCGATTGACTTCGACAACTCCTTGATTCGTGGCTCCTGCAAAACACAGAGCCGAATCACATTTTAGCACGACAATACCGATACCTCGTTTACAATAATCTCTCATCGACGTCGTGGTGAGTCAGAAAGGCAGTGCCGCGAACCATTTTGTCCTCTTTATCCTTCAACATCCCGTGCTCTTTTTTCCTTGTTTCGAGGTCCTTCTCCTCATCTCTGATTTGTTTCGCGGCTGATTTAATCCTGTGCTCCAAGTGTTGGCTGTTTGTCACGAGGACCTTATGTTTCTCTTTGTCCTTTGTGATTTCGTCTTGGATATCCTGCGGCACAGGGATCGATTCGTTAGATCTTGTGCACCTTTGAATGGAAAACGCTATGGCGCCAACACTTCGCGCCACAATGAGGGCTAGCTCTCGCCTTCAGGGACTGAGCAGTTTTCTTCAACTTCGCTCGGAGATTATCAACGTCTCCAGCGCCGAACCGCTGAGCCTTGTTGGCGAATTTCGAGAAGTCACCGCCAGTGATGGCACCAGACTTGGAAATAACGCTGGCATCATTGGCGGATACGATCTTGCAGTTGATACGCTCTCCAGGGCCGAAGGCCAGTTGCTTCGCCTTTTCGAAGGTAGGGACCACCACGGTGTTGCCCGTCGCATACCACATGGCCTTCTCAAGCGACTTGTCCTCGATCGTGAGCAGGTCGAATGCGAGCGTGGCACCGTTGATCATGCGGAGGCGCTCGTCGGGGGGGGTCGCTGAGATTGAGTCAAGCGGCAGGAAGTTCATGGCACGGACCCTTTTGTCCTGGAGGTGCTCAATACACCTGGCGCGATATCCAGGTATTAGCCGGAAACATTTGGATAAAAAATGTGATACATCAAAAAACATGTGCACTCGACCCTGAAGGCGAAATCTGCTATCGAAGGACGTTGCTGCGTACTGTTTCACGATCTCTTCCTTTTCGACAACAATAGCATCCATGTTGGCATCCATGGTCACAGCGAGCGCGAGTTCATACTTCTTATCACGCACCTAGCAACACCAAAACGCTTCAGGGTTTGAAGGAGTGTCATCAGCGCCAGATCGTCCTGGCTTGAATGGGCCTGATCTACGCAACGTCCGGGATAATGATAGCCGGTTTGTTGTACCTTGCAGAGGTCGGAGACACAGCCTCGCACACCAGGGAAACAACTTTTTAGCATTTCGAGGTTTGCCTTGAATTCCTGTCGCTTCGATTCGTCACGTTTTGCCCCAGCAGCTTCTCCCAGTTCCTGCTGTAACGCATTACTCTTGTCCTCCAGGACCTGCGCCCGCTCCGCTGTGACGGGACTGCTGCGAAAAACGGGAAAACCGGAACCGAGATGTGGGCACTTTTGACACCGCGGACACCAGGAAAAGCTAAAGATGCTGACCTTATGATCAGCCCGCCGACGCTTGATTTTCTCGTCGAGATCCTGCATCTCACTTTTGATCTGTTGCAGTTTTTGTTTGTTGTCGTCGAGAGTCTTGACATTTACGTCATTCATCTTGCCTTGATCCTTGATACGACTGTCCAGATGCTCCCAACTGGTCCCAACCGCAACTCGTTTCAAAAGAGGGGTGCATAATTGAGGATCGAGGTATACATCAGACTTGATTTTGAAGAGTCGACGCGGCAATTTGCGAGGGACCAGGGGGCTGAGGGGCAGGCTTACCGTTTGATGAGGTCTCTTTTGTTATCCTCTTCATTCTTCAGCTCGAGTTCCTTTTTACTCAGCTCGGCCTCCAATGAGGTCAGCTCCTGTCATTCGGTAGAGGCGTTGAGCGCACTAACACATGACTCAACATCTTGCATCTCGACACGCCGCGCGCAAGGTAAGTGGTCTGGATTTACCTGCCCAAGCTTGTGCGCCTTCTTCCCACACTCTGCCTTCAGTACGGAGTACCTGCTTTCCTGCTCCCCGTTGAGCTCGATCTCCTTGGTCTTGTTTTCGCGTTTCTTGGCTGCAGCGGACAACCAGCACAATCACTCGCAATCAGGGACAGTAATACCTCAAGAATTGATACTGATCTAGTACTGCTTTTGTCTTATAGGCATCTGAAAAAAGGGATACCTTCTAGGTCCTTTGTGTGGGTTTCATGGATTTTTTTGTCGCTCTTAATCGCCTGGCTCAATTTCTCCAGCTCCTTCTCCTTTTTATCGATGTGCTCTTCATTCTTCTGAATATCCCCTTTGTACTTCTTGACAAACTTTTCATGCTTCGAGATGTCCCGATTCTTGATATCAGTGATCGCTTCATTGCAGGCGTGCACTTTCTTCTCGAGATCAACCGAGTCTTTCATCTTTACGGCCTTCTCCTCTTCCTTTTTCTTGACGGCCTTCTCCACAGACTTGCAGTTTTTTTCACATGCCTCGAGTTTCTCGGAATGCTGTTCCGCCTGCCATATAGTCCAAGATCGAATTTCTCACTCGACTGTTGCTCAATGCTTGCTCGCTTCAGGTCTATCCACAGAAAGCTCCTCAGGAACTTCAAAATTGAGTGTGGAGGAAAGGCATGCACCTCTTCAGCTTTGCTCTTCAGCTTCTTGTCGATCTGGAAGAGTTCGAAAAGATACCGCTGCGCCTTGAGATCAGC
>ENA-UOXV01005179-UOXV01005179.1-marine-metagenome-genome-assembly--contig:-NODE-5179-length-14505-cov-5.693702_pt1 | contig 14505 bp, 9 predicted proteins | sample MGYA00238165_ERZ766961 | MGnify/ENA primary metagenome ERZ766961 (study PRJEB28924, sample SAMN03173240) | marine metagenome | biome: Marine; feature: Water; material: Subsurface seawater | place: North... | reverse complement strand
TCGGCGCTCTCCTTCCTCGCCGGCGCGCCCCCATCGGACGCCAAGCTGGAGCTCATATACGACGGCGAGCTCCAGACCGCGTACACGTTCCCGGTGCAGCTGCAGGTCATCGCGCTGCGAGGCTCCGTCGCGACGCAGTGGGAGGGCGAGTTCAACAAGACCATGGTCGGGAAGGGCAAGGCGGCGGTCACAACCGCGCCGTCCCCGGGGGAGATGTTCGACGAGCTCACGCGCACCGCGCCGCCGGGCGGATACCTATCCCCCGCAGACTTCATCGCCGGGCGGACTTCATCGCCAACGATCGCGGCACCTTCGAAAAAAGACAAGAAGAAATCCAAAGGCGCGCCCAAGTTCGCCAAGGCGGACGTCGTCAGCGTCGGCGACGAATTCCTCGCCGCGGCGGTCACACAAGGCCTGGTCCTACCCTTGGACACGTCCGTGGCGTACAACGAGTGGTACGCACGGCTGCCGTACGTGTGGAGGGAGCTCGGGACGCGGGATCCGCGAACCGGCCTGCCCGCCCAGCCACTCAGGCCGGTGAGCAACGGCGGTAACTACACAAACACCACGGTCAACATCGCGAGTAACAACGTGAACCCGGCGATGTACGGCGTGCCGTACAGGTGGGGGTGCACGCTCATCGCGTACAGGAAGGATAAGCTGCCGAGCTCGTTACGAGATACGCCGCCGAGGGACTGGGACGACTTATGGCGGCCGGAATTCGCGAGACGGGTGGGCATGGGCTCGGGGCCGCGCGCGATGCTGACCGCCGCGCTGCGCGCCGAGGGGATGAGCGCCAACTCCGACGGGTGGGGCAACGACGGACACGTGCGTGCGCGGCTGGAGTCGTTGCGACGTGAGCAGCTGCTGATCCAAAACGACATCGAGTACCTGCAGGCGCTCGGCAACGGCGACGCTTGGATCGCCGTCGGCGCCTCCGACGACGTCCTCTCGATGGCCAGGAAGTCGTCGCTCATCGGCGTGGTGGTCCCGTCGTCGGGGACGACGCTGTTCGCGGACGTGTGGTGCGTGCCCGCGAGCGCGGCGAGGAAACCGGGAGGCGTGAGCCCGTTACTGAACCAGTGGTTCGATTACACCACCCAGCCGGCTCGGGCGAATTTGCGAGTCGGGTTGAGGGGCGGCGTGGCGCCCATCGTGTTCGACGGGAGCGGAATAGACTACGCGTCCATAGGGATGAGCGGACCGGTGGGCGGGTACATCGATTACGACGCCACCGGGGACACGAACGGGACGCGAAGCCTGGGGGGCAAGATTAAGAGGTTCATAACCCGCGACGAAACGGAGAAGGGCGGTGAGTTGATGCAGGGGGGCATGCCCGCGGATGACGTGTGGGCCAGGAGCGAGTTTCTCTTCCCGCTGTCACCGCGCATCAAGGATCAGTACAACGGGCTCATACGCGAGTGGGCTCAGGAGGCGGCGGAGCGCAAGAAGAAGAAGAGATAGAGAGAGAGATTAGACCGGTGAACGGCTTCGAGTTCACGGCTCTTAAGCGCACACGAGAAATGAGTGTCAAATCGCACCGCACTATTCGCACACGAGGCGAAGAAAGTCACGGTCGCCGACGAGCAGACCGGTCCCCCCCACGCACACGTCCTCCACCTTGACCCCCGAGTGCCTACTCGCGCCGCTCTCGAACGCCGCCCGGACGTCCTCCGCGATGCTCCCAATCTCCCGGATCTCACAAGGGGTCAATCCGCCGATCACGAACAACACCACCCGAGCATGGTCGCTCGGCTTGGGCTTGGTCACAACCGTGGATTTAAACCCGAGCCGACCCATCGCCGCGCCCACGCCTCCGCGGAGCAACCCGCCGAGCGACGACGCGACGTGGAAGAGGTCCGCGCCAACGCCCTCGTCGTCCGCGCCCGCGCCGATCCTGGCGACCAACTCACGCACGAGCGGCTCGTGCGCTCCGGCGCCTTCCCCGAGCAACGCGCCCGCCGAGCTTCGCATTTCCCGCCGCCCGTGAACTAGTTCACCGACGCGGCGGAGGAAGGAGCCGACGCGATCGTTCGCCTCGAGGCGCAGCGCGGCGAGCTCGAAATCCTCGGGGTCGGCGGCGGGTGGGGCCGGGACCGGCGGCGGAAGATGAACCGGCGCGGGTCTCCGCGCCGGCTCCGACTTATCGATTTGTTTTTCGTCGCCCCAATCGTCGTCGTCGTCGCCCCAACCGTCGTCGCCCCATCCATCCTCAGCCTCAGCTTTGGGCGACGAGACGGCGGGTTTCACCGGGTCCGAAGGAGAACGAGGCGGCGGCGCGCGAACCGACGGTTTCGGCGGCGGCGCGTCGTGCGTGGCCCAGTACTCCGCTATCCGTTCACCCAACTCCCCGAGCCACTCGTACTGTTCCCCCGTCGCCGTCGGTTCCGTCCCACCCTGACCGGCGGGCGGCGCCAACACGGCATCCACGAGCGCGTCGCGAACCGCGGCCTCGTCGTCCACGCTCAGAGGGGTACGACGGAGCGCGTGTCGGGGCCGCGGGATGTCGTCGTCGTCGTCGCCCTCCTCGTCGTGAAAGCGGTCGCCGCCGCCCTCAGTGTTTCCCGCCTCAGCCGCCGCGGCCATCCCCGCGACGCACAGCGCCGCAGCCTCTGCGCACATGCCCGCGCCGGGCCTGCACGGGCCGTACACGTCGCGCAGACAGGCGACGAGCGCCTGCGCGGCGGCGGTGGCGGCGGACCCGTCGCCGCGTCGCCGGTTCGCCGCGGTATGCGCCTCGGCGAGAATAGCCGCTAAACTCGTCCTCCGCCTCCGCGACCAACCGTCGACGTCCGACGCCTTTCCAGACGTTCCAGAAGGCAGACTGGACGCCACCGCGGACGCCAGCTCGAGCAACGCGCGATGCCTCGCGTTCAAACTCGGGTCCTTCACCAGCGGAGCGGCGAACGCCGCGAGTTCCTCCGACGTCACCGCCGCCCCCGCCCTCGGGTCCCCCGTAAATTGTTTAGGTCTCACGCCCTCCGCGTCCGTCGCCTCGCGAAGCCACCGCCTCGTAGCGATCGCCGCGTCGTCCACGGACCTCGCGCTGATACCCCCGAGGCGCCTGCACGCCTCCACGTCCCGCGGGTGCGCCAGGACACCGTCGACGCTACCGGGCGCCGCGAAGTCGCGGTTAGCGTCGCCGAGAACCCGGGCGCTCGCAGACGGCAAAGCCTCGGGGGGACCCGTCGACGCTACTCGGTCCGCTGACGCATCGCCCGTGAATGAATCCCCCGGGGTCCCGTTCGCCAGCAACGCGCGATGCAGGAACCCGTCATCCACCGCCGCGGGCGTGAGCATGTCGCACGTCCTGTCCACGATGACGAGCGCGGCGGTGGTCGAAGGGGGAGGGTACCGACCCGCCTCGGGCGCCGCCGCCGCCGCCGCCGCCCGCGCCACCGCCCTCGCGGTCCTTCCCAGCGCGAAGCACTCCAGCCTCGCGCCCATGTGCGCGCCGAGCGCCGCGAGCTGGTTACCGAGGACGGCGATGCCGGGGGGTACCGGCGCGTGCGCGCCGTCCTCGTCGCCGCCGTCATCAGCCGGCGGCGTCGCGTGCGCTAACGATTTCGGATGCGCGCCGGCTCCGCGGTAGGACGACATCGCGACGGCGGCGCCCGCGGCGGCTCCGTTCGCGGGCATCACGAACGCGCCGCGGGTGAGCGGGGTGAACGGCATGGGGAAGTAGCGCACGTCGAAGGACGGTCCGAGTTGATCGGCGCCTCCGTCGAACGACGCGTCGGCGTCGGCATCGTCTGACTTTTCGGATTCGGTTTCGCCCCAGTCGTCGCCCCAGCCGTCGCCGCCGTCGTCGTCGTCCCAGCCGCCGTCCGCCTTCGGTGTTGGCTTCTTCGGGGTCCGCCCGGTTTTCTTCGGGGTGGGCGATTTCATCGTCGAAGAGCTCTGCGCGCTCTGGTCTGACATGATGGCGGAGGCGGCGAGTCTCAGATCTCGAACGATGCGTTCGTAGGATTGCCCCGACGCCTGCGCGGCGTGCGGGTCGCCGCTCGCGGTGGCCACCGCGTGCGCCGCCGCGACGTGCGCCTCCTCTGATACCGCGCAGAACACCGATACGGCGCTCGCGGCGGGGTGAACGCCGACGCATCGAAGCAGGTCGCCCTTCGACCTCTGCAGCAGTCGCGTCGTGAAGATCGCGACCGGCGTTCGCGGATCGACGGGCAGGCCCGCGACGTCGACTGGGGGCGTGGCCTCCGCGACGGTGCCCGCGACGCGCTCCAGCGAGAGCACGTTGACCGCGCCGAGGCCTAGGATGAAACCCGCGCCCGCGGCGTGATGCGCGCACTCTCCCGCGCCTTCGTCCATGTACACCACCGCCCCGCTGATCGCGTGCGCGACGTCCGCGAAGGGACGGCGCGCCAGGTCCACCAGGTCCATCGCGCCGCCGCCCGCGAACATGGCCGCCGCGGCTGGGAGTGTTCGCCCGCCTCGGAGAGCGATGCGGGTCTCTCGCCGCGCCGAGCGCGCGCGCGGTCGAGTCCGAGGCTTCAGGAGTGTGAAGGTACTTTTGACTGGGCACCGAGAGACGGACGCGCAAATGCATTCTGGTCGCGCGATTCAGGTGAAAATTCGGCCGTTCCCGCCTTTTGGCCCTGCAGCTTTATCCGGTCTGCAGCTTGAAAGTTCGATCGGACGCGCTTCTCATATGCCCGGTGCGCTCATACGCCCGTGCGTGGTTGCTTCCCTTTCGAAGGGGAATCCACCTAAGAAACCAGCACCAATCGCGCTCCGACGAGTAGGAAGAGCGATGACGGACGCCGTCGTCGCCGCGAGGAGCGAGTCCATCCGCAAGCTCACGAACCTGAAGTCCCCGGTGCCCGCTGACATCGACGTGGCGCAGGCCGCGAGCGTGGTCAAGATCGGGACGATCGCCGCGGCGTGCGGCCTGACCGATGCCGACTACGAACCGTACGGCCACTACAAGGCCAAGGTGTCGGAGAAGGTGAGCGAGAAACTCAAGGCGGAGCGCGGCGAGGGCTACTACGTCGTCGTCGCGGGCATCAACCCCACGCCCCTCGGCGAGGGCAAGTCCACCACCACCATCGGCCTGGCGCAGGCGATGGGCGCGCATCTCGAGAAGGACTGCATCGCGTGCATCCGCCAACCCTCCATGGGACCCACCTTCGGCATCAAGGGCGGCGCCGCGGGCGGTGGCTACTCGCAGGTCATCCCGATGGAGGAGATGAACCTCCACCTCACCGGAGACATCCACGCCATCGGCGCGGCGAACAACCTCCTCGCGGCCGCCATCGACGCGCGCGTGTTCCACGAGCTCACCCAGAAGGACGAGGCGCTCTACGACCGCCTCTGCCCACGCAAGAAGGACGGCACCCGCGCCTTCGCCGCGTCCATGCTCGGTAGGCTCGACAGGCTCGGCATCGACAAGACCGATCCCGACGCCCTCACCGCGGAGGAACGCGTCGCCTTCGCGAGGCTCGACATCGACCGCGAGAAGATCTCGTGGCGCCGCGTCGTGGACATGAACGACAGGTTCCTACGCAAGATCACCGTCGGGCAGAACCCGACGGAGAAAGGACACGTGAGGGAAACCGGCTTTGACATCACCGTCGCGTCCGAGATCATGGCGGTGCTGGCCATGACAACCTCACTCGCGGACATGGAGCGCCGGCTCGGCGCCATGGTCGTCGCCCCCAACACCAAAGGCCAGCCCGTCACCGCGGATGACCTCGGCATCACCGGCGCGCTCGTGGCGCTCATGAAGGACGCCATCAAGCCCACGCTCATGCAGACCCTGGAGGGTACCCCAGTGCTCGTTCACGCGGGGCCTTTCGCCAACATCGCGTCCGGCAACTCGTCCATCATCGCCGACCAGATCGGCCGCGCGATGGTGGGCACCGGCGGGTACGTCCTCACCGAGGCTGGGTTCGGCGCGGACATCGGCCTGGAGAAGTTTATGAACCTGAAGTGCAGGTCCAGCGGCATGAAGCCCCACTGCGCCGTCATCGTCGCCACCGTCCGCGCACTGAAGCTCCACGGCGGTGGACCCGCGGTGTCCCCGGGCAAACCTCTGTCGCACGAGTACACCAACGAGGACGTCGAGCTCGTGAAGAAGGGTGTCGTGAACTTGACGCGGCACATCGAGAACACCAAGAAGTTTGGCGTCCCCGTCGTCGTCGCGATGAACTCGTTCCCGACTGATACCGAGGCGGAACACGCGGCGATCAAGGAGGCTGCCATGGCCGCCGGCGCCGACGACTGCGTGCTGTGCACGCACCACGCGGAGGGCGGCAAGGGCGCCGCGGCGCTCGGCGAGGCTGTCGCCAAGGCGTGCGAGTCCAACGCCGACGCCGAGAACTTCAGGCTCCTCTACGAAGGCGAGACGAGCGTGAAGCACAAGATCGAGACCATCGCCAAGGAGCTCTACCGCGCCGACGGCGTCGTGTACTCCGAGTTGGCGGAGGAGAAGATCGCCATGTTCACCGAACAAGGCTTCGGCAACCTGCCCATCTGCATGGCTAAGACGCAGTACTCGTTCTCGCACGACGCCGACGCCAAGGGCGCGCCCACCGGGTTCACGCTGCCGATCGGCGACGTTCGATGCAGCGCGGGCGCCGGGTTCATCGTTCCCCTCGTCGGCGCGTTCCCCACGATCCCGGGTCTGCCCACCAGGCCGGCGTACTACGAGATCGGCGTGGACATGGAGTCCGAGCAGGTCCTCGGCCTCTCGTAAACGGGGGCGAGTTGACAAAATTCTCAAAATTCTTTCCGGCCTCGTGGACGACGGCTTTATCGATATACCCTCACGCCGCTACTTGCTTTAATAATTATATTTATTCACGGGCGCTACCGCCCGGTTGATGACTAACTTGCCGTGGCCGCCTTGGCCTTCAACGCCGCGAGCGTCGCTCGGCCGCGCTCGCGCTGCGCCGCTTTTTTGTGCTTGTTACTCAGCACGTGCGCCGTGTAGTTGGCCTTGTTGCCGCACTTGACCCCGCCGCACGTGGCGCACGTCCACCGCGTCGGATCATCCACCGCAGCCTCCGCCTCCGCGTGCTTCGCCACGTCCTCGTCCTTCGTCGTCGCCTCCGCGGGTTCGGGGACGGCGGGTTTTGGTTTTGGCCTGTCGTCTCGTTTGTGTGCCTTCTTGGCGATGCCGTCGCCGCCGGCGCCGCCGGAGCGCTTTCGCTTGGCGCCGGCGCCACTCCCGGCGTCTTCTCCCGCCTCCGCGGCTGCGCGCTTACGCTCGAGTACCTCTTTAAGCCTGGCCCTCGCCGCGACGTCTCTGCGGCCGCCCCCCGCACCGCAGCGGCGGCCCTTTTGCCCCCCCGTACCCCAGCCCTCCTTATTTCCCCCACCGTACTTAAGGCCGTTGCTCTTCACCCCGACGCCCCTGCTCAGGTCTCGCGACGCCTTCGACATGTGCCCGTCCATGGGACCGGGCGCCGGCATCCTCGCAGTCTATACCTGAAAGGAGTGAGACTCGACCGACCCTCGCGTGACGCGGGAGTGAGCCCCACGCGCGCCCAATCGCCGCTTTTCGGCAATTTCCCTCCAAAAAGTGAATTGTTTGAGTCAATCTTATCCCGGATGGAAAGCCGGACGTCACCGCCACTGTGTGATGCACGCCGCGTGCGCTCTGTCCCGAGTCGCCGCGCGGGCCCGACCGGCAGTGCCACGTGCCCTCAAGGTCGCAGCCGCCGCGAGCACCACCGACACCTCACCCACACGCAGCGTTTCCAGGACGCCCCAGACATCATCATCCGACCGGGTCAGCAGCCAAACGATGACGTCGACGAGCGAGCTTCCCGGGGCGGGCAAAGGAAAGGACCGGTACGTGGTGCACACGCTGGCGGGTTATAAGATCGAGGGCATCAGCGTCGGCGGGCAGGAGACCTGCATCATCCTCCCGCAGCTCAAGATCGCGTTCGACAGCGGGCGGTGCCCGCAGCGATGCGTCTACGCCGACACCATGTGCCTCTCGCACACGCACCTCGACCACGTGGGCGGCGCCGGGCATTACATCGCCACCAGGTCCCTCCTCTCCCTCCCGCCACCGACCGTCCTGCTCCCGGCGCAACGCGCGGACGCGTTCGAGGCGTACGTCCAATCCCTCCGCGAACTCGACGGCTCCGACCTCGCCCATCGCGCCGTGCCCATCTCACCCGGAGAAACGCACGCCTTGTCCAAGCTGCACTGCGTTCGACCGTTCCCGACCACGCACCCGGTGGCGAGCCAAGGGTACGTCGTGTACAGCACCAAGAACAAGCTGCGGGATGCGTACGCCGGAATGAGTGGGCAGGAGATCAAGGCGTTGCGGGACGCGGGCGAGACGGTGACGGATCGCGTGGAGGTTCCCGAGGTTGCGTTCACCGGGGACGCTTCGGGGGAGTGGACAAAGTCGGACCACCCCGTGGCCAAGGACGCGCTGCGTGCCAAGCTGCTGATATGCGAGTGTACCTTCGTGGACGATGCCGTGGACGTGGAGGGCGCGAGGGAGTACGGACACACGCACATAGACGAGTTGGCGGCGGCGGCTGGTTCGTTTGAGAATGAAAAGATTTTGCTGATTCACTTCAGCGCTCGGTACAAGGCGAAGGAGGTTACGGAGGCGATGGATGCGCGTCTGCCGGCGGGCCTGAGGGAGCGGTGCGTGCCCATGCTCGTGGGGTTCAGTTGATTACTTATTAATGTCGTAGTGGTGTTGTCAGATTAATACGAGTACGAGTAGAGCGCGTTATGATAGACCCGTCATCACTTTTTCCCTTTTTTGGCAGCCGGAGCTCCCTTCTTGGGCGCGGCGCTGGTGCGCTTCTTGCCACCGGGCGCGGCGGGCGTTGGGACGTCCGCGGGCGGCTCCCACTCCGGCAGGCCCTCCGCGTCGGACGGCTTGATCAGGAACAGCGTGTGGCCGACGCCGCACGCCACCTGGATGACGTGCTTCTGGCCGAGCGAGTCCACCAGCTTCGGGTTGGCCGAGCTCTTGGGCCCGTCTGGGCCGTAGCCGAGCTCGCCGTTTCCACCCCCTTGGCCCCAGGTGATGGCCTGATCCTCGCCGCACGCCGCGTAGGTGGTGGCGCCGCACGCCACGCTGCGAAGGTTCCATCCCTGCAGGTCCATGAATGGCACCGGGTACATGGTGTTATCGCCGGTGGTCTTGAGCCGGCCGAAGCAGTACATCTGTCCCATGAGCGCCGTCACCCAGCTCGTGGTCTGTCCCGCAGCCACGACGCAGTCCGCGGGGCACAGGTTCCGGTCACCGCCCTGAATCTCCACCATCTTAGGTGTCCACTCGTCCTTCTGAACCTTGTGGCCGAGGCGGCCGTACCCGCCGAAGCCCCACGTGTGGAACCTACCTTCGGCGTCGACGGCGATTGTGTGGTTGTGCCCGGATGCCACCTTGGTGATCTTGCGACCGACGAGCGCGGAGATGACCAGCGGCTGCGGCTGCGCCTCGTACGCGAGCTTGACCGAGGACGTCGCCATGTTGTACTCGCCGTCGGTGCCGTGCCCGAGCTGTCCGTACTGGGGCAGGCCCGCGGAGAGAAGGCGGCCGTCGTCGCCGCAGATCCACATGGTGAACTCGGCGCCGCACGACACAGCTGTGCACGCGCTCACCGAGCACTGGACGGGCGCGAGGCGGTTGTCGTCCTCCTTGGGCTTGGTCCTCGCGATGCTCCCGACGCCGAGCTGGCCGTGCTTGTTGCTGCCCCACGCGTACGCGTTGCCGTCGGCGGTGACCACGACGGTGTGCGACTTGCCGCAGGCGCCGTCGACGACCTTGATGCCCGCCAGCGCCTTGACCTCGGTGGGCGCGGACCTGTTGTCGACGTCCCCGAGGCCGAGCTGGCCGGTCTCGTTCCTGCCCCAGGTGAATACGCGGCCGTCGGTGGCGATCACCATGCACATGGACGTGGCGCTTCCGCCGCACACCTTCGCGATGCTGATGCCCTTGAGCGTGGCGATCCGCGTCGGCTCGATGATGTTCGGGTACTGGTCCTCGTTGTCGGTCTTGCCGCGGCCGATCATCTTCCAGTCGGTCATGCCGCAGAAGAGAACCTCGCCCTCTTTGGGGCCATCGTCCGCCATCGTCTTTCGTCGGTCTACGAAGGGGTGGGGGAGGTTGGTGTGTCGGCGGGAGGGGCTCGTCATCAGATCATCAAAGTCTTTTTCAAACGTTGTTGTGATTTAACACCCGCGTGTGTGAACCACCATTCACGGGAGAAAGTTTGACCGAGGATGGCGGTTCCAAACGAACTCAAACTGAAGCTGAGTCACACCTCTTCGAAGGAAACAACGCAGCAACTTGAAGGGTCGTCAGATCGAACAAGCGCCGAGGTTCCGGCTTCGTGCCCCCGTTCTTACCCCGTTCAAACACCATGAACAACTTTACCGAGGATCTCACCGGCCTCTCCCGCGCCGACCTCGTGTACAAGGCCAAGCTCGCCGAGCAGGCCGAGAGGTGCGTGCGCGGTCCACCCGCCTGCCCGTACCATTTTCGGCAAAAGTTACAAAAAGCATCTCCTTCTCGCGGCGAACTCTCTGCGCGATTGGCGCGGAAGGGTCGGGGCTCCACGGCGTCGTTCGCCGATCCCCGACCCCACGCGTCGTTCCAACGCGAGGAACACGCCGCGGATGCTTCAGATGACCCGTTTTTTTGGGCACCATCCGGTCGCGACGTGGGCGACGCCGCGCGATCCGGGACCCGATCTCGCGCCTTTGACATATATTCGCCCGTTGTTCCGCGAGGCGGAGGCGTGCCTAGGAGGTCCTCATCGGGAGGTCCGGTGGGGCGCCGCGCCGGTGTTGACGTCGTGGATGCCGCGCGGGGGCCGTGATCCGGCGTGGATCCGTCCTCCCGGATGAACCTCGAGGCGACTGCGCGCGGGAAAACGGAACCGCACCACGTCCCGCGCCAGATCGCGCGTCCGGCCCCGTCCCCGCCCCCTCGGCTTCCCCGCCAGACTGGCGGTACCCTAAAAATGGCAAAATTCATTCACGCCACCTCCAGCCTCTGACCTTTCCACCCTTCCTTCTCACTACCCTAAACTTAGGTACGACGAGATGATGGAGTACATGAGCAAGGTTGCCGAGAGCGGCTCCGGCGGCGCGGACGCCGAGCTCTCCGTCGAGGAGCGCAACCTGCTCTCCGTCGCGTACAAGAACGTCATTGGCGCGCGCCGAGCGTCGTGGCGCATCGTCAGCTCCATCGAGACGAAGGAGGAGTCCAAGTACACGAAGGAGTCCGACGTGGTGCGTCTGATCCAGAAGTACAAGGGCAACGTGGAGAAGGAGCTGAGCGACATCTGCGACCGCATCCTCAAGCTGCTGAGGGACCACCTGGAGGAGACGTCGTCCTCGGGCGAGAGCAAGGTCTTTTACAAGAAGATGAAGGGCGACTACTACCGTTACCTCGCGGAGTTTAAGGGTGGGGAGGCACGGAAGAACGCGGCGGAGGAGACGCTTCTGGCGTACAAGGAGGCTGAGAACATCGCGTCCAACGAGCTCGCGCCCACCCACCCCATCCGCCTCGGCCTCGCGCTCAACTTTTCCGTGTTTTACTACGAGATCCTCAACGCCCCCGAGCGAGCGTGCGACATGGCCAAGAAGGCTTTCGACGAGGCCATCGCGGAGCTGGACACCCTCGGCGAGGAGTCCTACAAGGATTCCACCCTCATCATGCAGCTCCTCCGCGATAACCTCACGCTGTGGACCAGCGACATGGCTGACGAGCAGCCCGGGGGTGGCAAGGAGGACCCCGACGCGTAAGTAAGTTGTCGGGGAGGGAAACGAACTTGGGCGGGGCGAAAAGACGGCGCGTGAACACGTGGGCGAACACGGCGCGCGACCTTTAGATGATAAAAACAAACCATTGTGAAGAAGCGCGAGAAGCGCAGACATCAAACAACTCTGTGTTGATCGCATTCCAAAAAATATCACCCTCTCTCAATCGTTGACCAATCGTCCTTTCCTCTCTCTTTTCCACCCGTGAACCCGGACCACGGAAACTCACGTCGACATCGTCGCCTTGTGCCCGCCTATGACTGGCCGTTCCTTGCGCTTGGGCGCGTCCTGGTACAGCAGCCCGAACAGGATGCAAAACACGAGCGCCAGGATGGACGCCGCGGTGGTATCGTTCGGCCAGACGATGACGGTGAAGGCGATGGTGGCCATCTTGTTCAGCACGCCCACGAGGGTGAAGGTGGTGGCGGTGATGACGCTTCGGGTCCTCCAGCCGCTGTACGAGATGCCGACGCCCATGACGCACGACGCGATGAGCCAGAACCAAGCGCCGTCGCCCATCTCCGCGTCGCCCACGGCGCTAAACTCGCCCGTGACGAAGAAGAGGAGGATCGTGGGCGGGATGGCGAAGGCGTTGGTGTAGAACACGCGCTCCCACTGCGTCATCTCGATCTTCTCCGTCATCCACTTCCCGTACGTCATCTGCAGCGCCAGGAGCATCCACCAGATGAAGAGCCAGACGTAGCCGACTGTCCCGTTGACGTCTACGCCCGAGTCGAATCGAATGTAGAGCCCCGCGAAGCCGACGACGCCCGCGAGGGAGAGCGTGGATCGCGCGGAGGGAAGGGAACGCCCCATGAAGGCCCACTCGATGATACACACGATGACGGGGAGGCATGACCTCGCCGCGATCACCGCGCCGACGTTGGTCAGCATCAAGGCTTTCATGTTCGCGAAGAGACCGCCCGCGAACATGGCGGTGTACAGGACGAACGGCACCACCCGCGTTCGGTCCATCGGGCCCATGACGTTGGCGCCGAACATCTGCAACACCACGACGACCGCGGCGCTCACGAACAGCTGCGCGCCGGACACCACCGTCGGTAACGGGAGCGCGCCCACGGCGAGCTTGTTGATGACCAGCATCGTCGAGGAGCACCCGCTGTACGCGAGGATCCAGAAGAGCTTCTCCGCGAGGCCCACGGGTGCTGGCGCCATGTTTACGATATGTACCCGGTCTCGATGCCCTCGACCTTCTCGAGGTTCCTATTCAAGCGAAGACCGCCTCCTGTCGCGGGGGTGATCCGGTGTCCCTGTCGGCAGACGCCTCGAAGGAGTGAGCAGATCGATACCGATCGTACGGCTCTTGGCTCTTGAGGGCTTTGAGTTGCATGCAAACGTTTTTGTGTAAGACAACACATATGATTTCGACGTATTCACGGTTACATTTACCTATTTACACGTATTCTGTATAGGTTTTGTTCTTTGGGAGTTGAACTCGACCATTTCATTTCGCGCACGGAGGTCGCCATGGCCAAGGAGGCCGTGGGCTCGGTCGACCTCGATGCGGTCGTCAATCTGGACGACATGGAGCGCGCGGCGGAGCGCGTGATGGACCGCCAGGACTTCGACTACTTCGCGGGAGGTGCGAGGCCCGCCCCGTCCCGTCATCCCTCGGACCGATCCACGAATTGTTCCGACACTCCGCGATGCCTTCCCTCCCTCACTGACGATGATCCTCCCATGCGTATCTCCCTCCCATCGACGCAGGCGCCGAGACCGAGTCCACACTACGAGGGAACCGCGCCGCGTTCGGCCGCGTCACCATCTGGCCGCGATGCATGGTCGACGTCTCCGACGTGAACATGACGACGCACGTCCCGGCGCTCGGCCTGCGAAACCTCGCGGCTCCCATTCTCATCGCGCCGGTCGCCATGCAACGCGCGGCGCACCCTGACGGCGAGTGCGCCGCCGCACGCGCGTGCGCCGCGCACTCCGTTCCCTACTGCGCGTCGCAGCAGTCCACGACGGCGATCGAGGAGATCGGGCGGGCGGGCGGCGACGGGCCCAAAATGTTTCAGCTCTACGTCCTCTCCGATCGAGACGCGACGGCGAAACTGATACGGCGCGCGGAGACGATGGGCGCCACCGCGCTGTGCATCACGGTGGACGCACCGGTGTTGGGCAGGCGGGAGCGGGACGTGCGGAACAGGTTCAAGCTCAAGGCTGGGCTGAAGCTCGTCAACGTGCAAAATGAAAATGCCAAAAATGCCAAAAACGCCGATAACCAAACAAAGTCGGCGGTGGACGCCAAACGCGCGCAATCCGCCATCGCGCGTCGCATCGGGGGCCGCGACGCGAGCCTCAGCTGGGACCACCTCACATGGCTGCGCACGGTCACCAAGCTCCCGATCGTGTTGAAAGGAATATGCACCTACGCCGACGCGAAGCTGGCCACACAGGCTGGCGTCGCCGCGGTGTGGGTGAGCAACCACGGCGGCCGTCAGCTCGACGGGTCCGCGGCGACGCTGGACGCGTTACCCGAGGTCGTCGCGGGGGTGGCCGGTGCGTGCCCGGTGATCTTCGACGGGGGTGTGCGAAGGGGAAGCGACGTTTTGAAGGCGCTCGCGTTGGGCGCGGATTTGGTGGCGGTCGGGCGGCCGTGCGCGTGGGGGTTGGCGTGCGGGGGCGAGGTAGGGGTGGGCAAGGCGCTGGAGCTGCTGACGGAGGAGCTTCGCGTCGCGATGACCTTGGCGGGGTGCGTCGACGTGAAGGCGGCGAGACGGCGGG
>ENA-UOXV01005176-UOXV01005176.1-marine-metagenome-genome-assembly--contig:-NODE-5176-length-14515-cov-11.121992_pt1 | contig 14515 bp, 29 predicted proteins | sample MGYA00238165_ERZ766961 | MGnify/ENA primary metagenome ERZ766961 (study PRJEB28924, sample SAMN03173240) | marine metagenome | biome: Marine; feature: Water; material: Subsurface seawater | place: North... | reverse complement strand
CCGTGCACGTTCATGCACGTCGATTCGATTCTGGGGGGAGGCGGCAAAACTGACCACGACACCCTTTGTATTCAGCGCCTGTGCGATGGAGTCCATGAAGGCAATCTGCACAGCAAAACATGAGTGAGATCGCAAGGCATGTGAACAGCTAGATGCATCAACACGCATGTTTAGCGGGCAAAGTATCGCTCCTTCCAACACTTCTATAGCATCTAAATACCACGAAATACTGCTGAGCAGATGGTTGGGGAGCCTCGCCAATTTAGTCTCGTCCTGGAGAAAGATTTCTTTGGACTGGTAGCTGAGAGTCATGGCGACTTTCACTCGGTCGCCCGCGAATTTCACGTATGGTAGCATGTTTTTGGTGCGCTTCACCGGGTAAAGCGTCTGCGAGGACATCTCAGTCAGATATTGGGCATTCACTGGGACATGCTCACTCCAGACACAAGGACTCATCTATGGCGCCAGCTTGGCAAGGGGAAAGGGGGCACCAGTTCGCCAGTTGCTGGTAGGGTCACGGTGGTGCACAGTCTCGAACCCTCCACTTCAACTTCTTTTTGCAACGGAACACCCGGCTTGTTATCAGCTGTCCCCAGTGCGATGTCGTTGACCTGTGTTCCCGCAAACCAAGGTGACATCAATGTCCGTGGCGATTCATCTCGGCGGCGCTCAGGGTCATCGCTGCACCATCTTGGGTGGGAGTCACCTTGAACTTGGCAAGACAGCGAGGGACGTTGGGGTCTGTCTTGACGCACACCTTGACGTCGCCATTTTTGATGCCCTTGATGACCATACCATTTCCTGCAACCAGGTCAGATCGGGATTTTAGACACCCCGGTGCGCACTCTGTCAGCATGATGTGAACAATCCCCTCAGACGGTCTAAATGCAATCTATTTTCTATGTCCAATGCGGAACAATTCCTGAATTCAGAATGTGAAGCGGGACAGCAGTTTGCACGGGCGCTGGAGCTGCACCGATAATTTGACCGACCACCTGTCCATCCGTATTCTTGACCACCTCGTACTGCTCGCACTGGTTCTTGACTGCGCCCAGGCTGCGACGCGAGTAGCGCCGCATCGGGTGATCCTTATTCGAACGGCGCACCTGCGCTTGTTGCTTTCAGAACAGATCGGACAAAAAGTGACACACTTCGGCCCTGCTCAAGCTTTCGTTCCACGCCTCAAGGGCAACAATTGGGAGCTGTGCCGAGGCACTTGCATTTGTGGGCGGCGGAGTGTCATCGGGATCGTTTTTCTCGCGCACATCGGCCGACAGCTCATCGACGCAGAGGCGCTGCGTTGCGGCAGAAATCATCGACACCACGGTCTGTACCTGTAATCATTTTTGTGCGATCAGGCCGGATTCGATGTGCCGTTGCCGCGCTCAAGAACACACTTGCCAAAAAGCTACGCGCAATCGTCTGGAGTTCATGAATCGCAAAGAGTACGCGTGTCGCAAGATCGGACTGTGTGGCAGTCGCACGCAAAGAGACACTCAGTGCCAATGAAAAATATCAAACCTTGTCGGTAGCGTTGGATCCTGTCTCAGCAGAGTTTCTCAGCACCTCGACTGAAGGCACAATGGCAGCGAGAGAACTCGTGATCACCTGCCCAACAGCTTGTCATACGCTTGCGAGAGGCAAAACCTGATCTCCAAGGGCCGCAGGGCGACACGGGCTACTAGGTGCGAACTGGACCTGACGCTTCTGCAGATTCTGCCAAGCAGTCTTTTCGGCAATCACTGCCTGCTTGGCTTGAGTCTTGACCTCGCTGCACTGCTCGCTGAAAGATCCCTTGCCGGGATCGCATGCACAAGCCAGCGGCATGATCATCTGGTATATTCGGAGAAACGAATTATTGTGTGTGCTGAGGCCCTCACAAGTGCGTCCATACATCAAGGCTCAAAATCTGCAAACGCTCCGGTGAAGTCACCTGAATGATTGGCTCGATCTCGCAAACAGCTTCGGTCCGATAGGCTTCTGCGAACACGCTGTACACAGCATCCTCGACCTTGCGGCGCGTAATCAATCGTCACCACCATGCAATTGTGAGAACTCGCAGAAAACTATAAGCATGGCTCGCAACAAATTGCAAATCAAGCAACGTGTTGTGACTGGGATCTTGTCACGCTGCACAGCAGTTTTGCATGTCGCCTTCAAGATAGGGTGGCGGACATACCATCAAATGGATGGAATCGAAAGCGACGATCTTGCCCCACTTATTCTTTGGTGTCATCGCGCGCGGCAACCATTCGCGCGGATCCATTTGGGCCGGTGTCCACACACCTCCACGCCAATCTGCAAGGGCCCGAGTCTCGTTCAGCACCAACGTCTCAGGCTACGAAGGGATCCCTGTGCGCATGCATACGCGCACGCACACACCTTCGCCCTCTCAAACGCACGAATGCACCCTAATCAACAGATCTTTACGACAGAAAGGCATTGAAGTACGTGAATTTGCGGAGTTTCTCACCCAAAACGTCGCGCCATTCGTGATCATCCTCCGAGCACTTCGTGTGGTCCTTGCAGTGGTTTTCCGGAACCGCCGTGATGTATCCTCGGATCGTGTGGAAGCACCCTTTGAATTGAGTGCATTGCGCCTAGACACATGATCGCCAAAAGACACGCATGATTAACATCGATGCGCTGGGGGTTTTCCCCTTGCGAGGGAAAGGCGGCAATGGCGAATGAAAACCGAAGATCTAATTTGGCTATGCACCTCGGTCTCGGCCCTTGCGACTTGGACTCCGCCCTTTTCAGTGCATTGATCCTTGGTCAGACCTACTCAGCACTGATCAGTCAACACTCGCTGGGCCACATATCGAGGCCAGCCTCGTTCATGACTATGTGCAGGCAACTACCCCGACCTACGGTGCAACACCACGATGACAAAATGGGCAACCAAGCTCGTCCGGGACGTACCACTCCAGACGCATGCATCGTCCCACACACCATAAGAGTAGGCCCCGTCTATGCCAGTCGCTGAACCGTCACAGCTCTCCCAGTTTGGACCGCCCCAGTCGTCGCCTTCCGTCCAAGGCACCCGGCACTTTGGTTGCGTCTCTCCGTCCCAAACTTCGTAAGTCTGTAAATTGCGTCGAATGATTTAAGCGTTGCAAACACAACTCTGCAAGCAATCGCGGTAGAGATCGCAATAAATGCAAAATCAAGCTCAAGGACGGTGGCCACACCCAGTCGTTGCATTCACCGCCGCTCTCGCAGGTCCCCTTGTTCGGGCACCGACCGTAGTTGTTCAGATGGCATCTGCTCGCTCATGCAAGACGGTCACGTTCGGACACAGAAGAAAGAACGGGCGAGTTCAGGTCTTCTCATATCGAATGTTACGAGCTTGCTGAGGGCTAAAGGAGAGGGGGCTGACTTGAGCAAGTTCATGGTCCCGTTGTACCACGGGCGCGCCTGCAAACCAGTGCTCGTGCAGGATGTCTTGTCAAGATCAGAACATTTGTACACCTGGTAGACGCTTGATGTCAAGACTATGAGTTTTTCTGAAGCACGAAGCATCATCACGCTGAGACTGTCGGAACGCTGGCCGGATCCGCAATTATGGTAATCGATGCATTTACAGCAGGCAGAGGAAACAGGGACCGACCGTGCCCTTTGTAGTGCAGGTGTCTGCTGGTTTCAGGGTGTAGCAAACATCGTGTGATTCTGTAGTGGGAGATCTCATGTCATTTCACCAGAAATGGTCTAGTTTCTGACGATTCGGGCACCCTTGGAAAATGGAAAATAAGCCCGACAGACACTGCAACGTGCGTGTCACCTGACCACTTGTACCCCTCCTTGGTACAGTTTGCTTGGCTCAAGAGCCAGTCGGCGTGGCACAATTGTTGGTTTTCCCACTCCCGAACAGAAGAGTCCCAGTGAGTCTCGCAAACCTTGCACTCGCGTGAACAGCCCCCGGAATTGTCCTTGTCTGTCTCACACGTGCCGCTCTGCACAACGTCAGCGTGTAAGTTCCATCCCCATTCACCCTCAAACGTTCGGTTTCGGTGCAGGGGCTCTATCGACATAAACTTGTGCAAACCGTGCGTTCGCAAGAGATTTGAGGGCTTACATCGGCCAGCTCCCAATTCCAGGATTCCGTGTTGCAGACTCCTCGCTTGCACGTAGCTTCGGTGTCCCACTGACCAGGCTCAAATCGGCGTGGCTGATACCAGGTATTGCCGGCCGCTGCGCAGCTCTCGAGTGTAAAGTTTCCTTCACCATGCGCAGTTCCGGAGTCGTCCTGGTACCACTGCACGCCTTCTACACACATGCCCTGTGCCGGGTAGAAGTCCTGCCAGTATCTGGAAATACCCAGCCACCGCCCGCTCAGCAAGCCACCAGAGGTCCTGGGCGACACGACAGGTCTTCTGCACCGCTGTGTGATACTAGTGTCTTCGTAAGACATGACCACACAACACCAGTGTCAGGGTGGACACGCACCCGTGATATGGATGTGAAAAGCGTTCGTTCATATCGTTCCAGTACGCGTGGTGCTCGTCGTCAGTTTCCGGTTCGTGGGACGAATACCTGATTCAGGGCGCCCCCTTAGAGATGGACCAGGTCGTTCCTATCGTCTATCGTCTCCGTATCGGAACGTTGGCTCCCCAAACATTTCGCAACGCACCCGTGTGAACTAAACTGATCTGGGGCATACCATCTCGGCCACGAGTGCATCCAGCGATCATCAGGGTTGGCGTCCATGTTTTGCTTGCGCTTGGTATCGCACGCAGCCTTTGCGGCCGTCACATTGGATTCATTGGTCATAACCTCGCTGTAGCAGAAGGGACGCCACTCGCAGAAACCACGATCCTGTGGACCAAGGCAATAATTCATCATCAACACACTCAGCAGAATGAGACAAAAGAGCAGAAGACGATCAACAAACCAACGCATCATGACCCAAACACCGATCATGCGGGATCCAGCACCGTCCATTCGTGGACATGCCCGGAGACATCATCAGTCCACGTCCAGGTTTTCGACACGCAGAAGGGTTCCGGATAACAGGTTTCCTCGGTCCACGACTCAGTGACGTTGTCGAGTCGGCAGCATTCCCAGCACCTGCGAAACACGCCTCACATCATTTGACGGGTGCAGGGTGGGGTAACCGGCCCCGTCAAGATGACGGATGCGTCCCGCGTGTACTGTGATCATGCACAACTTGATGGTCCACTTAGGCCAGCACGTCGAGGGCATCAGCCAGGATCGCACTGTGGGGCTCACCAGTTTTCGTCCGCCCAAGAATCTTGGGGAGGTTTCCATGAGCCGCCGCGAGCGAGGCACCTATTCTTGTTGTAACCTTCGTTGACAATGCACTTGGAGTGACGACTCAACTCCCAGCAGTACGGCCCTGGCGTGCAGTCGCGGTCAGCATGTCGATCTGCACTTTGGTATTTCGGTGTTGCTACTTTATCACCCTTGTCGATCACGTCGCCTCTTCGTATTTTTTCTCGTTTTGGTTTTGCAAATGGGGTCTCTCTTTAACACAAGATTATTCATTTTGAGGCAGGCGCACCATCGCATTCAGCACAGAAGTTTGACCCGTCTGCGGCCAGGCACTGCGATTCGGAGACACCTAGCGAACAGAAATGCGCGTCAACAAGCGTCTGGCCTGGGGCGAATCACTTGCGAGAGCAAGCTGGAGAATGCGATGCGAGAAATGGCAGGATCGGATGAGAAGAGAACCTGTATCCCACGGCCTGTGAGCGCACTTCTTCTCCCACTGGAACAACACAGGCACAATGCTGGTCAGCAACACAATCGAATGGAGCTGTAGTCCCGTCGAGGTCAGGACCGAACAGCACAGCAACACACTCGAACATCCACATTCTAGCCTCTAGGCGCTTCCCCTCTCGGGGCGCATGGCATGGCACCCAGCGGTCATATCGCATCACAGAGTGAGACGCTCACCTCGCAAAAGCTCTGATTTCCTGCAGCAATCTTCTGCAACGCCCACTCTCCGTTGCCTCCTTCGACCTGGTTTCCGACACTTCTTCAACACCTCTGAGGACTGCTCACCCGCGCCTTCTCGGGTATTGGGGTAAAAAAAAGCAAAAGTAGCAAGAGAAGCTGTGCTGGATGATGTTTACCTCCCTCCATTCCCATTTCTCTTTGTAACGGAAATACCGCCCCGGCTCAGCCTGGTCGGAAGACCATCCGTTCTGGTCCTTGAGGATGCCATGAAAGAGGTTGCACTGTAAAAGATGCAGGTGTCTCAGGTCAGCTGTCACGGGCGGCCCACAACTGGGCCCGGCCTGTCAAAGCACACGACAACGCCCCCCTGGTGCGTTCCGACTACACGCAAAATGGTCGTTGTGGGCGTAATCACCTGACAGCTTGCGTCGCACGTGGTGTTGTGATCACGCGGCCTGCACCGCAACAGGTGAGAAATTCATGTAGGGGTAGTAACACGGGAGACGCGGAAGATCACCAGAAATTTGCGATTTTGCACTTGCGGCTGTCGGGCGAGTCCGCGAACCAGGCCGTCCCAAGGTCATGAGAATGCAGGGAGTCATAATGATACTCGCAAGAATCGCCTGGGCGACACATTTCCAGCGGTGCGAAGTTGGGATGCATCCTGGTGCAGTTGCACGGTGTGCCCCAAGTATTATGAATGCTCCACCACTCATTGCAACCTGTTTCAGACTGAATATCCCTGCATTCATCATCGGTGTTGATACAGCCCAATGGTTGCATGTCATCGTGGCTGTTCGTGTCCATGTTCCAGTCTCCGTATATCTGCTGTGACACCCACAGGTAATTCGAACCCTTTGCGTCGCACTCCTCCTTGGTGTCGGCAATCGAGTCGACCCATACACCAGTGCGTTGGAGGTTGAAGATGTTGTCCGTGCATTGCTCCTCGCTCATGGACAACAAGCAGGCGCCTGCAACGTCAGGGTCACTTTTGCAATCACTGCCCTTCACGAGGCTCCACAGGCTCAACATCGTCATCCACAGACCGCATCTGGACGCCAACACGCCTGGCCGGCAGTGGGGAAAATCGACCAACCTTGGTCAGCAGTTTCGCCGGTGCAGTCTTCCCTGGCAGCCGACGTGAATATGGCGTCTGCGAGTGCGGTAGGACCATCGTCCTCTTTGACCTGTTTGGGGGGCGGTGTTTGTATCTCGTCACGTGATGTTGACAGTGTTGCATTCGAGAGCCAGTTGCAACTTCACGGTGCTGCAAAACTGCATTTCTGTGTTTGTTCTCACACCTGGAACTTGGACCGGAAGTAGTTGATGAGGATCGGGTCCATGTTATCGATGGCACACGCAACGAACGGCTGCGAATTCGCAGTGACACAGTAAGGACACGCACAAGCTTTCAAGAAGGAAGCCAAAACCGGGCGACACAAGATAGGACCATCGAAACAAAAGTCAGAGCCTGGCCGTCAATACAGTTCGCCAAGGACTCTATCGGGGTCGTCTGGGTGAAAGGTTTGGGCGGCAACAGTCTCGGGAAAGATCAGGTCAGGCTGCGTGGGAGGTTCTGACCTCCTCAAAATCCCACCACGGCTGCGAGCATCTATTATCCTTCTTGCTGCACTTGGTGTAACACTGGGAATCGTCAGAGCACGTTGCGAGGCCGGCCTTTGTCTTTCCCTGGAAGAGAATATCTGCTCAACGAAACTCTCGTCAGCGTTGCAAAGGACACCAGGAGACGAGCACGTGCCGCGTAGCTTCGCCTTGGCCAGGCACTGCGCACCGTGACAAGTGTTCCAGAATTTCATCAGCCGCTCGTGCTCTTGCCAATCCGTCGCCAGTTCGCGTTGCGCCTGCAAAAAGGCGCGCAGGAGCAACCTCAATCCTGTGCGCAATGCCCCTCTATGCAATGCACCGGGTGTCAAGAGAAGGCTGCCATAATGTCTCACCCGGCAACCGTCTGCAGGGTCCTCTTTCATGCGGTGCATGATCTGCCAACCAACAAGAACGTTGTCCAGCATGCACTGGTCGGCAGGGTCCGGCGTGCACAGATCCGACTCGGTGGTGTCGGTGATCGCCTGCGTGTACGAAGTTGTCGCACACAGGTCATTTCGTGTTCTCCAGTACAGGGTGCAACGGTTCAAAGTGCAACAGCACACAAGGTCGACTGCTGCATAGCTCCGGTCGGTCTATGCCGATGGCTCGCTCACCCAGATCCTGCTTTGGACGTCGCGGGGTGCACAGCACTGCGTGAAGGCCAGGGCGCCGTTACAGCACGGGTCGGTTCCCCATGCATCACTCTGATAATCGGCCACACACATACGCGTATTCGGAACCTGTGCCCCGGGTTATCGATATGAGGCGCGCCGCGGACCATAGCCGCTAATTTCACAGGACAATCTTGTGCAGAGTACACATGATTGCTCACCCAGGTGTCGACTTCGTTCCAGTTCATCATGGACATCATGACATTTTGGCAGTCGAGGAACGCATCCATGGTCTTGATGACTGCAATAGTTTTGTGCGCCACCTTGAACTCGTCAAGGCCTTTCGACGCCTCCATCCGGTCCTGGGTACTCCTGTTTGTAAAGGCCACGCGGTCAATTGACGCGGAAAGCTTCAGTAACCCCGCACTCCGGAGAACCTGCAAGGCCGACAGTAATCCAAATGTGAAACAGCACAGGGAGTAAGATATGACGGGCTAGCTTTTCTGCTCTGTGAGAACGCTCAGTCTTGGTGACCTGAGGAGTGGAAGCACAGTTTGGACATCAGAAACGGAGCAAGTCGGTTGCGCCCAGTCCATGCGTACGCCTGCGGATTCGACCTCGCTGCCGTCTTCACCGAAAATCTTGATGGGGTTCGGGCCGCCTCCAATGGTGACAGTGCACCCCTCACTGGAATGTTTGATACTGTGGAGCTGGTCCCAGAACTGCTGAACCATCTCATAGAACGCGTCGGCTCCGTCGGGACCGTTTCTATAATAATCATATTGGAGGCAGTCGCCGCAGTTGTCGAGCAGAGCGAAGTAGATCTCATTCTTCGCAAAGGGCACGCTGCACAACACAAGAGTCGTGCGTTATCATGATACACGTTCCTGAAAAGCGCTGCTACGACCAGTCTGCCCGACTTGTTACCTGCTGAAGATCGGCGCGCTTTTTACCGATGACGGTAGTGCACTGACGGTGCGCGCGACAGCGTCAGGCTGTGGCGCCACGGGCCACAGCCAGGTTAACTGCGAGGAATCCAGTCAGCGCCTGAGTGCGGTGGTTGACTCTGCACGCAGTAAGCAGCCAGAGATGCAGTGCAGGAACCTTCATCGCGAGAGAGAGCGGAGTTGGGATATCACCGGAGCGCCAGTAAACATTTCGGCGTGTTCACCGGACAGCCCGAAAATCTCGTGATGCGAGCCCGCCTTCGCAGAGAATTCGCCTTCGCCGCACTTGAGCGTGACGTCGATGCCCTCGCCGGCGAGGACACTCATGTCTGGCAGTTTTCAACCACAGGTTGTTCAGCGCATGGCGAGGAAGCAAGCGTGGGGAGAGCAAGTGGGGCTGGCACCTTGGCCGGGAAGTGCTTTCACAAAGTCCTCGAGGTACTCTGGACTGCTGCCCGTGGAGCCGACCTTGATGTCTCCATCGAACTCGAGCTTCAGCAATTTGCCTCCGAAATTCTGATTCACCGAGTTGGATCCGAGCTGCAGATCACGGGAGCTGGTCAGCGCCAACATCCAGGCACGTTTCACGCTCTTTGCACGCATTGGGCGGGGAGGGGAGCACATGGAGGTTGTAATTGAAGTTCCAATGCTCCTCTGTCGCTCTTTTCAGACTTACGGCGCCTGCTGCTCCGAGCAAGACCAGGAACACCAGGGCGCGCGCGGCGGCGCGGGGGGTCATGGTCGCCACTGTGTCTTGACCAGCTGACCACTTTGTGTTGCGGAGGTTGGAGGTTGAAAAAGTATGGAGATAGAGGTTGAAAAAGGACGCCGAATCTACTATGCAGAGGACACGACAGTCACCGGAAAAGGCAATAAAAAAGACAGTCTGCTAGTACAAATCAAATCAAATTGGTCACGTGACCCACAGACGGGTCACTATCATCTTCTCTGATCTTCTGATTAATTTTTAGTCGGGATGTACCCCCGTCACAGTTTTCGGCACGACGTTTTTTGCGTGGGTCCGCAGCTGATCTGTGAAGTACAGACAGGGACAGGCCTAGGCAAGGCAGTCAGGACCATGCGCGCCAGCCGCGTTGGGCTGTCTTGGCAGGGAGCGGGCTTTATTATCGTTCTCGGACTCCTGGTGATCTCGGTGCCTCAATCGCTTGCCCAGGAGGACTTCGCCTGCAAGAGCTGCCTGTTTGAGCCAAATTCGACGACGCCGAAGACTATACGCGCAAGTGGGTTCCATGTTAGGCTACTACCGGCCGCGCCCCTGCTGGCACGATACCTGCGTGGCCTACCGTTACAATGAACCAACGATTCTCGGCTGGGTGAGCAGTGTACCTGGCGTCTCCGGGCGTCGTTGAGAATCCCGCAGCAGTCGCCAAGGCCAAGGAGATGGGTCTCACCGACATGGACTGCAACAATCCATTGAAGGCCATACCGGAGTGGTGCGTGTTTCCCGCCTCTCTAGGCCCGGGAAGGAGTATCCAGGCTTGCGTTCCGCAATGGGCCTCATTTGCTAATCTTGCACATTCTGAGCCTCGCAGCTTCGTCGGCACGAACTGGAACGAAGGATGGGTGGCGGAACTGTCAGTCCCTGCCCTGCCTGTTTCTCTGTCTCCCGTACCCCTGCTGTTTCCCGCTGCCACGGCCACTGGAACTCCGGGGCGCAGTTTCCCTGCGCCAGCCCCTGTGCCTGAGGCGTTCGTGCTGCACCGTGTGCCAGAGCGGACCGGATTCTCCAGTCCCTTGGCGTCAACATCATCGGTATGACCAAGGCAAATTTTTCGGCAGCATCTGCTGCGCTGTACACCGGCGTGTCGTCGTTCACCCGCTGCGTGTACGAGGTGAAGGTCGGCCATGTCGACCTCTGCGTTGGGGACTTTTGGGAGATGCCAGCTCGGCGCCGCGTCGCGCCATTCACCTCTCCGATGTCCCTCGACAAGTGTGTGCAACCGTCTCTGCGTACAAAAACTTCATGCCTCCACGGTGCGCCTTGCTCTCGTCCGGTTGCTGACCCACCTCCCCCGGCGCAGAATGTTCCTGGTCACCCGAATCGTGGGCAAAGAGGAATTTGGTCCCAAGGACCTCATGTCATGGGCCAAGCCATTCACGCCCGAGGTGTGGGGCACTACCGTGGCCGCGTTCTTCGTCTTTGGCGTCATGCTGTGGATCGTGGAGGCCCCAGCGGGGTCTGAGGACTTCGACGACGAGCACAGGCTCGGGACGCCGCTGGGACTTTGTTTGACGACTTGGATGAGTTTTATGGCGTTTTGCACTGCTGCTCCGATGCACGGCTTCAGCACCTGGCCAGGAAGGATCATGGGCTTCGGCTTCGCCTTCATGATCTTCATCCTCGTCGCGTCGTACACTGCGTCACTCGCGATGATGCTCATCACGTCCAGCACGCTCAGCACGTTTGTCGTCGACCTGGCGGACGCGCGGGCCAACGGGCACAAGGTCTGCATGCTGGAGCCACTCGAAACGGTGCTGGATCTCGACCCGAAGCTGAAGCGCCTCATCGACGACTACGGGCCCGTGCTCGACCAGACCAAGCGCGGGCTGTGCGGCGCGGGCGTGATCGGGGCAAAGGAGTACCGCTACTTCATGCTGGAGCAGGACCGGACGTTCACTGTGTGCCAGGATCCCGAGGACGAGCGGCAGCTGTCGACGTGCAAGGACCCTGAGAAGGAGGCGGTGACGATTGAGCTGAACTGCAAGTGCACGGACCCTGCCACACCCCCAGAGGAGTGCCCAGACCAGTGCCCGCACCACAAGGGGCTGTGTGATCTCACCAAGGTCTTCCCCTTTCCCCGGCGCTCAACCCTGCGCCCACGATTGCGGCGGCACGGGAGCGGGCGACCCTGCCCCGACCCGCCTCGTGCACCAAAGAGCGCGGGTGCAGCGTGCAGAAGCTCGACCGCAAGTGCCGCGCACCCGCTCTTTCCGCGCAGCCCCCCCGCGCCGAATGGTCCGACAGGGCCGCGTGCGCAGGTCGAAAATCTGGAGAGCCTCTCGATCCCCTTCGCGATGCCGGTGGCCAAAGAGCTCCAGGACCCCATTTCGGCGTGGATCGTGGAGCTCAAGTTCGGGGGGGAGGGCGACTACGTGCAGACCCTCATGACCAAGCACGGCGCGAGCATTGACGAGACCAAGGCGCTTCCGAACGTGTGCAATAACGAGGGCGACGAGGGGGGGTCCGAAGAGGATCCGTTGGACATCAAAGCCATGGCCGGTGGGCGCCCCATTCCCTGCTGCGTTGTATCGAACGTAGTACCCCCTCCGCTCTGACCTGGCACCCGCATGCTGTGCTCCGCGGCAGGCACTTTTGTTGTCGCTGGTGGCTTCCTCGTGCTCGGCACGGTCGTGCATGTCTTGCAGCTGCTCTTCTGCAAGGCTTCATCCGCAGAGGAGGAGGACGAGCTTCCGGTACGCGGCCCACTCGCGGGCGTGGCGGGTGCCAGCCACGCGGCGGCTTGATTCGTGGGCGGGCCTTGTAGGGTAAGGACGCGGGAGGCGGGTCGGAGGTGGCGTTGGCGATCATGCAGCTGCAGCGGAGTGTTGCACAGATCAGCGCCAAAATCGACGCACTCGCTGAGTCGGTTCGGCCGCCTCCGCCGCCGCCTGCCGCCAGCAGAGCCCGCCAGCTGCGCTGCCTGATGTCCTCCGCCACTCCCGTCGCCAGAAAGATGAAAGCAGCACGAGCGCACCGCTCAACAGCGCGCCTCTGCGGCACGACATGGGTAGGAAGAGGAGCGCCCCGGCAGTGACCGCAGAGACGGGCCACGTATCGGTCAGGTTCCAAGCGGAAGGTCCGGCGCCACACCGACACCGGTCGCGAGCTGCAACCCCTGTACCCTGCGTGCAGCCAGCGCGCCGACAGGGGGCCCACCAGCTGCAGCGGGCGCAGCGAGCTTCTGCAGTGAGCTTCTCAGAGAGCCTGACGCGTGCGGGCGCGCAGAGTTCGACGCGCGGAGCGACGCCTCGTCCGTGCGCGACTCGACTGGCCGGAGGGCATCGGTGACGGGGTCTGCGCCAGGCAAGGCGCAGGGAAGTGACCCGGTAGGGTGTCCGCGGACCTTGGAACCATTAACCGTGCGCTGCTGCGCCAGACGCGAGCTCGGTGGGGAATTGTGCAACGCGGCTGTGCATCGCGCACTGCGCGCGGCGGCTGAGCTGGGCGCGCTTCATGCGGCAGGTCAACGAATTCATGAACCATGACATTGTCAAGGCCCTCACGTTCCGCCAGGGCTAGCGGGCGCGCGACCGTGTACATGATGCGGCGATGCCTCGCGCATCTGGGGTGACAAGCTCTAATTACAAACGCTTCAATAAGCGTTTACTGAATAAATCCAAAAGCTGACTTTTCCCCGCCGACGCTCCCCGGATGCTCTCCCGCTGTTGCGGGAGGACCACCATTGAGGAAGCCAAAGGCTGACTGGGCTGGCGCGCTGAACGAGTCGGCAAGCAAGGAAGAACGTGCAGCATCGTCCGCGCCGTCCGCCCTCCGCTGGTCGCGCCCATCCGGCGCCACAGGCTCGGGCTCCCCGCGCGCTCTTGAAATCTGCAATGGCACCCAAGATGCCTCTGGGGCGCCATTGGTCTTGGAGGTGCCCGCCGCCATGAGGAAAGCAAAGGCGGAGCCGCCATCGGTAGCGCTGGCAGCCGGAAGCCCGAGCGTCGCTGCCTCGCCGGGGCCACCACTTTCGCGCACACCATCGCTCGCAGCCGCGTGGGATGAAGTCGCTGAAAGGAAGGGGAAGGCTGATGCCGCAGACGCCGTTTCTGCTGTAGTGGCGGGGGCGCTGCACGGCTTTTCTTCCTGTTGCGGGACGGCGGGTGCAGAGACTGCGTCGGACAAAGCTACCACAGCCGAGTGTTCGTCCAGTGCCTTCAACTGCTCGTTGATCTCGTCAATCTGCACCTGCACAGCGAATTGCACGTGTCGTTTGAGATTCGCATAGGGACCGGAAAGAAACCCCGCGTGTTCGTGTGTGACACAGCACGGGATCAGTGCAGCAGAGAGCTGCTTGGAAAGAGCGGGGGAACGGCATGCACCTGCACTTCTGCGGCGTCATCAAACAGTTCCTCCTGCACGTAACCCTCCAGTTCGACCTCGAGTGCGGCGAGCCGCTGCTCAAGGATGGCGCGTTGAGAGCCCAATTGTGCCTGCCGTAGTCTTGCCTCCTCGGCCTCCCGTGCTGCATCCTCTGCTCGCCTTGCAGCCTCTGCCTCCCGTGCTGCATCCTCTGCTGCTTTCTTACGGGCAGCCTCCTCCTCGTCGGCCTTCTGGCGAGCTGCCTCCTCCTCGGCTTCGGCCTTCTGGCGATCAGCCTCCTCCTCGTCTGCTGCTTTCTTCCGGGCAGCCTCCGCCTCGGCTTCGGCCTTCTTGCGAGCTGCCTCCGCCTCGGCTTCGGCCTTCTGGCG
>ENA-UOXV01005170-UOXV01005170.1-marine-metagenome-genome-assembly--contig:-NODE-5170-length-14536-cov-22.529798_pt1 | contig 14536 bp, 11 predicted proteins | sample MGYA00238165_ERZ766961 | MGnify/ENA primary metagenome ERZ766961 (study PRJEB28924, sample SAMN03173240) | marine metagenome | biome: Marine; feature: Water; material: Subsurface seawater | place: North... | reverse complement strand
TCATTAGTAGGAGACCAATATTTAAATTCTTGTTCTCTAACAAAAGCATCATAAATAATAAATATAAATCAAACAGCACCTATAATAGATAAAGTTGAACCTAATGAACTTACAAAGTTTCATAAAGAAAAACTATCTGGAAAATCTGAATATCTTCTAGGCATACCTGATAAACCCAAAAAATGTTGAGGAAAAAATGTTAAATTAACACCTATAAAAGTAACTCAAAAATGAATTTTACCATATAATTCATTATAAGAGTAACCGGTCATTTTACCAAATCAAAAATAGAATCCAGCAAACATACCAAAAACAGCTCCTAAAGATAAAACATAGTGGAAGTGTGCAACTACATAATAAGTATCATGTAAAAGAACATCTAATGATCCATTAGCTAAAACTACTCCTGTTAATCCTCCAACTGAAAATAAGAAAATAAACCCAGTAGCTCATAACATAGGAGTGGTAAAAGTTATTTTACCACCATACATAGTAGCTAACCAACTAAATATTTTAATTCCAGTAGGAACAGCTATTATCATAGTAGCTGCTGTGAAATAAGCTCTTGTATCTACATCCATACCAACAGTATACATATGATGAGCTCAAACTATAAATCCTAAAAATGCAATAGCTAATTGAGCATATACCATTCCTAAATAACCAAATATCTGTTTTTTAGCTGAAAATAGGGGTATAATTTGTGAAATAATACCAAAAGCAGGTAAAATTAAAATATAAACTTCAGGATGACCAAAAAACCAAAATAAATGTTGATAAAGAATAGGATCTCCTCCACCTGCTGGGTCAAAGAAACTTGTATTAAAGTTTCTATCTGTTAATAGCATTGTTATAGCTCCTGCTAGTACAGGTAAAGATAACAATAATAAGAATGCTGTTATTAATACTGATCAAACAAACAATGGTAATTTATCCATAGTCATTCCAGGTGCTCTCATATTAAAAATAGTAGTTATAAAGTTAATAGCTCCCATTATAGATGAAGCTCCTGCAGTGTGTAAACTGAAAATAGCTAAATCTACTGATCCTCCAGAATGTGCTTGAGGTCCAGATAATGGGGGATATACTGTTCAACCAGTTCCTGCTCCTTGTTCTACCATTGATGATCCCAATAATAAAATTAATGCTGGGGGTAATAGTCAAAAACTAAGATTATTTAATCTAGGAAATGCCATATCAGGTGCACCTATAAATAGTGGTACAAATCAATTTCCAAATCCTCCAATTAAAACAGGCATAACTAAAAAAAATATCATTACAAAAGCATGAGCAGTTACTACTACATTATAAATATGATCATCTCCTAACATGGTTCCAGGTCCAGCTAATTCTAATCTAATGATCATACTTAAAGCTGTTCCTACCATTGCAGCAAACAATCCAAATATTAAGTATAAAGTTCCTATATCTTTATGGTTTGTTGAAAAAATTCAACGATTAATAAAGTCGCCTATTAGTATATAAAATCTTATTTTCTATTAGTCCAACTAAAGGTATAAAGACTAAAAAATATAAAAAAAAGAAAACAGCTGATAATTGAGCTATTATTACATAAGGATCTTCTACTGGTTTAGATCCTAACCAAGTTAGTAAAACAAAATTAAATATAAAACATCAATATAAAAATTTACCTATTGGTCTAAACACAAGAGATTTTAATCAACTAGTATGTACAAAAGGTGTTATAAATAATATCATTATACTTAATGCTAATCCTATTACCCCCCCCAATTTATTGGGTATAGCTCTTAATATAGCATAAGCAAATAAAAAATATCATTCAGGCATTATATGTATAGGAGTAACTAAAGGGTTTGCTTTAATAAAATTTTCAGGATCTCCTAATAAATTTGGAGAATAAAATACTAAATATAATAGTAATAAATATAATAATACAAAACCATATAAATCTTTTACTACAAAATAATTATGAAATGGTATTTTATCTGTATTTGTATTAACTCCTAAGGGATTATTAGATCCTGTTGTATGAAGAAATATTATATGTACAAATACTAAACCAGCTAAAACAAATGGGAATAGATAATGTAAACTAAAAAATCTATTTAAAGTAGGATTACCTACACTAAATCCACCTCATACTCAAATAACAATATCATTACCAATATAAGGTATAGCTGAAACAAAATTAGTAATTACAGTTGCACCTCAAAAAGACATTTGTCCTCAAGGTAAAACATAACCTATAAATGCTGTTAGCATCATTATTAAAACAATTACTACTCCAACAGATCATAAAGGTTTTCTTAAATAACTACCATAATAAAGTCCTCTTCCTATATGGATGAACATACATATAAAAAAAGCTGAAGCACCATTAGCATGTAAATATTTTAAAACAAATCCATAATTAACATCTCTACTTATATGAGTTATAGATGAGAATGCTATACTAACATCAGCACAATAATGCATTGCTAAGAAAATTCCTGTGATGATTTGGGTACCTAAACAAATACCTAATAGAGATCCAAAATTTCATAAGTAAGTCAAACTAGAAGGAGTTGGTAAATCTACCAAAGCTGAATTTATAGGAGAAAAGATAGGATTTTGTTTTCTTAATCTCATTTTAAAACTAATGTTTTATGTAAAGCATTATATCTTATTTTAAAAACTAATATTTTTAAAACAAGAAAATAAAAATATATTTATTAATCAATTAGGTTTAATACCATAAACAATAATAAATAAAACTAATAACATTAAAGGGTGAAATTCAAATAACATCATTTGTCTTATACCTATAATATACCCACTTGTATGACCAAAAAATATTCTATTGTAAAAATATAAAGCATAAACAGTAGATATAATAAGTCCTATAGATATAAAACATCCTACAACCCATGAATAATTATAAGAAGATATTATACTATAAAATTCTGCTATAAAATTAAAGGTTAAAGGAAATCCTATATTACCTAAAGTTAGAATTAAGGTTATTGAAGATAATAATGGCATAGATGTTGTTAAACCTTTAAAATATTTAATAATTCTGGAGTGGAATCTGCTATAAATTACTCCTGCAGCCATAAATAAACCAGAACTAGAAAAACCATGTGCTAACATCATTAAAATTGAAGCTACCAAACCTTCAATAGATTGGGTAAATATACACAATGACACAAAACCCATATGAGCAACTGAAGAATAAGCAATTAATCTTTTCATATCACTTTGTCTACAAGTGGTTATACCACCGTATATTATTGCTATAATACTAATCATAATTATAAAAGGGGTAAAATACTGGAAAGCAATGGGAAATATTGGATTTAAAAATCTTATAAAACCATAACCTCCTAATTTTAAAAGAATTCCAGCTAATAATACTGAACCAGCTAAAGGAGCTTCTACATGTGCTTGAGGTAGTCATACATGCACAGGAATCATTGGTACTTTAACAGCAAAACTTATAAAAAAACCTATAAAAAATCAAAATTGATAGTAAGTAGGTATATCTAAATGTTTAATAAGTAAAATATTAGTAGAACCAGTTAAAGAATAAATTTTAAATATACTCAATAACATTAATAAAGATCCTAATAAAGTATAAAGGAAAAAATAAAAAGCTGCTTTAGTTTTTTCTTCTCTTGATCCCCAAACACCAATTAAAAGAAATAAGGGTATTAAACTAGATTCAAAAAGAATATAAAATATTAATAGATCACAAGTTGAAAAAACACCTATTAATATTACTAAAGAAAAAAATATTAGAATAATGAATTCTTTATTTAAATATTTAACATTTTCTCAACTAATTAAGTAACAAATTATTGTTAAAACTATACTTAATCCAATAAAAAGATGAGATATTCCATCTAAATAAAAAATAAAATTTGAAGAATCACTAAAAACTGCATTAATTCAATATCCTAAACTACTAAGTTGTAGATCAGAAGTATAAGATAAATTTATATTTTGTAATCCAAGTATAATTAATAATAAAATACAAAATAATAAAGATAATTTTTTTATAAAATTTATGTTATTTTTATTACACAATAAAAGAATAATAAAAAATATTATAACTACTAAATACATAATTTTTTAGGGTTACCCATAAAAGATCAAAGTATTGAGTTAGTTAATAAGATTAATCCTATACTTAATGGTAAATAACTTTTTCAAAGAAGGTACATTAATTGATCATATCTTAATCTTGGAAAACTTGTTCTAACTCACACAAAAGTAAAAACTAATAAAGCTAATTTTATAAATAGTATTAAACTTGAACTAATAGAAAATAATTGTCCCCCTCCACAAAATAATATCACAAATAAATAACTCATAAATATTATGTGGGAGTATTCAGCTAGAAAAAAAAGAGCAAATGACATAGATGAATATTCAACATTATAACCAGATACTAATTCAGATTCTCCTTCTGTTAAATCAAAAGGTGCACGATTTGTTTCAGCTAAAGAACTAATAAAAAACATAAATGCAACAACTAATAAAGGAATAATTAATCAAATAGAATTATCTTGAGTATTATTTATTGTGTAAATATTAAAACTTCCTATACAAAGAATAACATTTATTATTATTAATCCAATACAAACTTCATAACTTATCATTTGAGCTGCAGCTCTTAAAGCCCCTATAAAAGCATATTTTGAATTACTAGCTCACCCCGATACTAATATAGCATATACTCCTATAGTTGATAGGGCAAATATAACTAATAAACTTAAATCTATATTAACTAATATTGAATTATAAGATAAAGGTACTACTCCTCATGCTGCTAAAGCTAAGGTTAAAGCTAATATGGGAGCTCATAAGTAAAGAAATATATTAACATGATTTGGGATAACTATTTCTTTAGAAAATAATTTTACCCCATCAGCTAAAGGTTGTAAAAGACCATATACACCAACAACATTAGGACCTTTTCTAGATTGAGTATAACCTAACAATTTTCGTTCTCCTAAAGTTAAATAAGCAACTGATATTAAAACAGGTACTACAATAATAAGAAATCCTATTAAATTTAGTATTATGTATATTATCAAATTCATAATTTTAACCTTTTAATAAATTTATTATCTTAACTGAAATAGAACCTCTTATTTTATAAAAAGTAATTAAAATAGACAATCCAATAGCTGTTTCAACAGCTGCTACAGTTATTATATACAAAGCATATATTTGACCTGATAAATTGTTAATAATAACACTACTTAGAACAAAATTAAGAGTTATTGATAAGAGAATTAGCTCTATACATAATAACATTAAAATAGTGTGTGCTCTATTTAAAATAACACCTAAAACACTTATTGTAAATAACATTATTATCACTATTCTCATTCTAAACCACCTTCAACTCATTCATAAATTAAACCAACAACTAAAACTAAAATAAAAGAAATTACTACAAATTGACCTTTTATAGTAATCAAATTTGAAAATATTCCTCATGGTATTAAATAAGTTATTTCTAAGTCAAATATTAAAAATAATACACCTATTAGAAAAAACCTTATTGAAAAAGGTTCCCCAGGAGAGTTGATAGGATTAAACCCACACTCATAAACAGAAACTTTTTCTTTATCTGGAGTTTTATCTGTTAATATTAAAGATGCTATTGAAATAACAAAAGATAAAAAAAAACTTAACATTATAAAAAAATAAAAAATTTCAAATTTTAAATTCATGAGTTATTTCTTTGTTGTTGTATACTTAAATCTTGAGTTCTTTTTTCACTACTTTCTAAACCTAATATAATAACACCAACTAAACCTACTAATAATAAGGTAGTTATTATTATTAAAGGTGTAATATAGTAAGTATATAATAATTCACTTATTAAGCTTAAATCAGTTTTACTTGTAGTGTTTCAATTTTTTGTAGAATTAAATAATTTATTTATAGAACTAGATTTTAATATTAAAAGAACATTACCAAGAGATATCAAGATTAACATAGAAAGAATGGGGATAGTATTATATATTGAACTTTTAGAAATTTGATTAAGTTGTAACATCATTATAACAAATAAAAATAAAATAACTATTGCTCCTATATATATGATTATTAAAATTAAAGGAAAAAAATCTAACCCCATAAAAATCATAACTGAAGAACCCAATAAAAAACTTAAAACTAATCAAAACACTGATTGTATTGGATTAGTAGACATTATTACCATTAAAGCTGAGAATAATAAAATAAAGAAAAAAAAATAGTTAATATACATCAAAGAACAATGGATTTGAACCATTACTAATAATTTTGAAGATTATTTGATCTACTTAATCGAGTTCTCTCAGGTATAAGTTCCCTTATATCTACTATGTTACGACTTACTTTACTGGGTAAAGGCGACGGGCAATTTGTACTTATATTTTAAATTATTCAATAAAACATTATTTTTTTTATTTACTTTTAAATTCTCTTTTTACTTATTATTTCAGATAATTTACAAAATTATGATTTAATTAAGATAATTATTGTAACGCATCTATTCCTGTTCATTAGGGCCATAATATCTGACTTATTCCGTTTTTAATAATTATAAATTAGTGTAAGACGACCATGCAGCACCTGAAAACTAGAACAGGTAAGGTTTTTTGCGGATTATCAAATTAAATAACACGTTCCTCTAATCACACAATAAACAGCCAAAGTTTTTGATTTTCATTTATGCAAGTATACTATTCAAGTGTAAATTATAAATATCCTAAAGATTTACTAGGGTATCTAATCCTGTTTAATTTTCTTTTTTCCCATTTTAAAATACTTTATATCTATTTAATAAAGAATTATTTTTATTGTATTATTTTACCAATTCAATAAATTTATAAATATATTAATACTTTCTACATGACACTTTTTTACTTTTAAAAACTAATTTCTCAGGTTTAACCGCGTCTGCTGGCACTTGATTAGACAAAATTAAATTAAATGACTATATCTAACTTTCGTTAATTGTATAATATTCTTTACTGCTGTTAATTTTACCTTGTTTCATTTAAAACATGATTTCTATTTTACGTCTTGGGTTATATCTTATTTTATAAGTTACTACCTGATATAATCTAATTATTATTAGTTTTAACTCATTTGTTCACTATCATTAACATGTATAAATAATTTAAATGTTTTTTATTCTCCAAAATCAAAAGAATATAGGTAGAAAGAAGATATACAAAAGATATAATAGCTAAAGTATAACTAGATAATTTACCTAAGTAGTAATACCCAATTTTTGTTGATTTATCAGATACAAATTTTGAACCTCCTGAAGGTCCAAATTCTTCTATTAGTTGGTTATCTATTAATTTATAAATTGCTATAAATCCAATCTTTAAAGAACCATTTACAATATATTGGCTCTTTAAAAAATCTCAGTATCATGCTTTTGAAAAAAAACTATAAACCATCAAAATAATAGTAATAAAAGAAAATTTTCAAGTATATTTAATATAATAAATAAAAACTATTGAAAAAATAGATCCTATTAAAGTAAGTATTAATGGATAAGATTTACTTAAAGATGTTAAAACAGGGGGGGAAAAATTTATTAGGACAACACCCTCTAAAAAATATCCAACAACTATGCTTAAAAATAATAGAATTAAAAGAGGTAAATATAAATTCCATTGACCTTCATGAACTTTTAAATAATTTTTTATTGGACTAGAAGGGTTAGAAAAAAACGAATAATATATTAACCTGAAAGAGTAAAAAGAAGTTAAAAATGCAGTTAATAAACCCAATCAAAGTGAAAAACGTAAATAACTTTCACCATAAATTAATTCTAATAATAAATCTTTAGAGTAAAACCCAGTTAAAAATGGTAAACCACACAAAGATAAAGAACCAATTACTATACATATATAAGTTAATGGAGTCTTTAATTTGACTCCTCCTATTTTTCTCATATCTTGTTCATCAGTTACAGCATGAATTACTGAACCAGCACTTAAAAATAACAAGGCTTTAAAAAATCCATGATTAAATAAGTGAAAAAGACCACAATAATAATGAGAAAATCCACAAATCATTACCATATAACCTAATTGACTACAAGTAGAATAAGCAATAACTTTTTTCAAATCACTTTGAAGTAATCCTATAGTACCACTCATAAAAGCTGTTAAAGAACCTAAAAATATAATAAGTAGTAAAATTAGAGGAGTTGATTCTAATATAGGAGACATTCTTATAATAAGAAATACTCCTGCTGTAACCATTGTAGCAGCATGAATTAGTGCTGAAACAGGTGTAGGACCTTCCATAGCATCAGGTAATCAAGTATGTAATCCTATTTGAGCTGATTTAGCCATTACTCCTATAATTAATAATACATTTATTCAGTTAAATATATTCTCCAAATTTATAAATGTAGAAAGATTAATTATATCTTGGAAACGAAATAAACCAGATAAAACTCATAAACCAGATATACCTAATAAAAGACCAACATCTCCAACTTTATTTACAACCATTGCTTTTATAGCAGCTTTATTAGCTTGAATTCTAGTAGTTCAAAAATTTATTAGTAGATAAGATGTAATTCCAACACCTTCCCAACCTATAAACATTTGTACTATATTATCAGAAGAAACTAAAACTAACATAAAAAATGTAAATAAAGACAAATATCCCATAAATCTTGGTAAATGAGGATCACCATCCATATAAGATGTTGAAAATAAATGAACTAATAACGATACCATTGTAATAAGCATTATCATACAATTAGTTAAATGATCAAAATGAATACCTAAATTAGACGATAAAATACCAGTATCAAATCAAGAGAAAAAACCTAAATTTATGTTATTATTATAAGTAGAACTACTTATAAATTGTGTTGATAGTAAAAAACAAAAAAATAAGCATAAATTACTAACTATTTTAGATCCTGTATAACCTATTAATCTACCACTCGATAAACAAACAATAAAACTCATTAAAGGAAGATATATAATTAATAAATACATTTTAAATTATTAGAAAATTAGATAATAAAAAGAAAAAATTAGGTTTAAAAATAAGAAATAAAGATAAATAAACAACTAAAGGTAAAACATACCAATAAACTAAATTTAATTTATTATTATTAATTAATATTCTTTCTCAAGAATTAAAATAAAAATTACTATTAAAAGAAGATATTTTAATTAAACGCAAATAGTAAAAAGCTGCAATAAATGAAAATATTAAACATACCAAAGAAAAAAAAATATAATTACTATTTAATAAAGATACAAATAATAATCATTTAGTCATAAATCCTGATAAAGGGGGGATTCCTGCAAGAGATAGTATTAATATTATTAAAAAAGCAGACTCTAATAATGTTATTTCTTTATTTTGTATTTCAACAATATAACTATTTTTAGATAAATTAATACCTTCTAATATTGTTATTATAAAAATTAAAGTTAACATATAAATAATAATATAAATAGAAGGAATATAAATAAATTGAGAATTTATTGAAAATAAAAGGGCTATTATAAATCCTGCATGGGTTATACCACTATAAGCTATTAATCTTTTCAATTTTGTTTGATTTAGTGCTCCTAACACCCCCAAAATAATTGAAAATCCCCCTACTAAAAATATTATATAAGAAATATATTTTAATTGAAAAATTATATAAATTACACTAATTTTAGGTATTGAAGATAAAACTTTTATTGTTTGTCAATCAGAACCTTCATATATATCAGGTAATCAAAAATGTAAAGGAACTAAACCAACCTTAAAAAAAAGAGGCAGTAAAATTATACCTCATACACCTAAAAAAATTCAATTATTTATAAAGTTTGAATTTATATTAGAACTTATATTTATAGACCCCGAAGAATAAAAAAGAATACTACAACCTAGTAAAAACAAACCAGAAGAAAGAGCACCTAAAATGAAATATTTTAAACCAGCTTCAGAACTTTTTAATCATAATTTATTTTTTGATATCAATATAAAAATAGGAAAAGTTTGTAATTCTAAACCTAAATAAAGTAAAAATAAATTATCAGTTGTTAAAATCATTAAAGAACCTATTAAAATACATCAATTTAAAAATTCTTCTCGTCAATCTTTACTACTAAATATTAAAACAAATAGTAATAATAAAAATAAGAAAATTAATATTTTTCAATTTTCATTATTAGAAAATACTGAAAAAAGATTATCTCAATTTAAACTAATAATTAAAATGGTTGATAATATAAATATTCTACTCTTCAAAGTTAATTAATTATCCTTTTTGATTTTTATTTCTAAATAAATCGTTAACAGATTTTTCAATTGAAATAAAAAAAATTAAACAAGTAAAGATATAAAATACTGTAATCATATCTAAGAAATGTACGAAAAAAAGTGTAAAATCTAATTGAGACATTTTATACCGAAGAAAGGATCGAACTTTCATGAGTAGATTATGAGCCTACTAACTTACCATTAGTTTATTCGATAATGTTTTCAATAATAAATCAAAAACTAAGAAAAAATTATAAATTTAACAACCTCACCAATATATACAAATATATAAAAACAGTCAAACTACATCTACAAAATGTCAATACCAACTAGCAAATTCAAATCCTATATGGTGAGATTTTGTAAAATGAAAATAATTTAATCTAATTAAACAAATAAATAAAAAAATTGTACCAACTAAAACATGAAAACCATGAAAACCTGTTGCGATAAAAAAAGTAGACCCAAAAACAGAATCTGCAATTGAAAAAGGAGCTTCTACATATTCGATTACTTGTAATAAAGTAAAAAATATACCTAAACAAACAGTAGTTAATAATCCTTTTAAAGCTTGATCTTTATCACCACAAACTATATTATGATGAGCTCATGTAACAGTAGCTCCTGAACTTAAAAGTACTGCAGTATTTAATAAAGGTACCCCAAAAGGATTTAGTGCATTTATCCCTTGTGGGGGCCATAATACACCTATCTCTACAGAAGGTGACAAACTACTATGAAAAAATGCCCAAAAAAAGGAAAAAAATAAAAGTATTTCTGAAACTATAAATAAAATAAACCCTAATTTTAAACCTCTTACTGTTGCAATAGTGTGAAAACCCATAAAAGTACTCTCTCTAACTACATCTTTTAACCAAAAATATAATATAAGAGATACACTTAAAACACCTATTAATAGTAGTGTTATATTAGAAAAATGCATATAAATGACAGCTCCTATTGTAGTACATAAAACACTACAACCCATTAAATAAGGTCAAGGACTTGGATCAACTATATGAAATGGGTGAATATTTCTAAATTTTAAATTTGAAAATATATTAATTCTATTGAACAAAGCATAAAACATTTAATGTAAATGATAACTATCCTTTAAATAAATCAAACTCAATAAAGAAAAAACATAAGCTTGAATAATTAATACTCCTAACTCTAAACAAGTCATAGATATAATAATTAAGGTACTAAACAAACTAAATGTTGGAGCTGCTCATAATAATTTACAACCAAATTCAGAAATTATTGATAATAATAAATGACCTGCAGTCAAATTAGCAGCTAAACGTAATCCAAGTGCTATAGGTCTAGAAATATTACTAATTAATTCTATGGCTACAAGAAGAGGAGACATATAAAGAGGAGCACCTGGAGGGAAAAATTGACTTAGAAAATTTAATTTAAATTTTAAAAATCCATAAATAATAACACCCAACCAAACACTAAAAGATAAACCAAAGGTTATAGAAATATGAGTGGTTGTTGGAAATGAGAATAAGAAAAAACCAAAAGAATTTAGTAATAAAATAAATAAAAAAAGAGATAATAAAGGAATACTAAAAAATTTATTATCAAAATTTTCTTTTACTTGGTCTTGTCAGTGTTCTACAGCTAATTCAATAATGTTTTGAATTCTTGAGGGAATTACAAAAGATTTACTTAAAAAATATATAACTATTGTTGTTAAAATTAATATAACAAAAGAATCTGAAATTACAGACCCAAATAATTGTACAATTATAAATTGATCAAAATAAGAACACATATTATTCTTCTTTTTGGTTTACTACCCATTTAATAAAATCAGGCATTGGTACTGCTTCAACTACAATTGGCATAAAAGAATGATCAGAACCACAAATCTCAGAACATTGACCATAGTATAAACCTCCACGTTTTATCATAAATCTTACTTGATTTAATCTACCAGGAACAGCATCAGCTTTTACCCCCAAAGAAGGTACTGTAAATGAGTGAATTACATCATCACCAGTAATAATAACTCTTATTTCTGTGTTAATGGGTAATACTACTCTGTTATCTACCTCTAACAATCTAAAATCTCCCTTATTTAAATCACTACTATTAATCATATAAGAATCAAATTCGATAAAATTATCTTTAAAATCACCGTATTCATAAGATCAATATCATTGATGACCAATTGCTTTAAGAGTTAAGAAAGGATCAGTTACCTCATCTAAACAATAAAGTACCTGTAAAGAGGGAATAGCAATAAAAACTAATATAACAGCAGGTATAATAGTCCATATAACCTCTATAGAAGTTCCATGAGTTAAATATTTGTAATAGTTTTTATTGTAAAAAGCTGAATATAATATTCATGCTACTAAAATAGTCATAAATACTACAACAAACATAACATTATCATGAAAATTAACTAACTGCTCACCTAAAGGTGTTGCAACATCTGGAAATGAAATTCCAGAAAATTCAGGTGTATCTAAATAAAAAACCATATTCATTTATATGTCACACGTAAAACTTTCCCTATAAGTAAAGTTTCATATAAGAGATAGTATTTATTATTGTTTTTAATAGAAAAGATTAATTAAAAAATAACTAAAAATCAATTAAAAAATTTGTTTAAAAAGAATTGAAACATCTTAGTAAATAAAAAAGAACATTTTTAAAGTAGTGGCGAACGAAATAAAAACTATGAAAATAAAAGAATTATTTAATTATCATTTTTAGAAAAAGTACTGTGAGGGAAATTAAATAAAAAACAATTATAATATTTGATAATCGATTACCTTTTGTATAATGGATTTACAATGAAAAATAAAGTAAAAAATAAAATAAAATTTTAAAACTTTCTCAACCCGAAACCATGTGATCTAATCTCGAACATTTTTAGTAATAATTAGTAAATGTAGAAAAATTTTTAAAAGATTTGAGATTAGCAGTGAAAAACTAATCGAACATGGATATAGCTGGTTTTTTGTGAAATTTATATTAGTAAAATACTTTATTATAAGTATAAAGATTATAGATGTAAAGATCTTTAATCAAAAGGGAAAAAGCCCTCATCAAAATTTAATACAATGAACTTAGTTTATAAATTAAACCCCTTAAAAAGAGAATTGGCTTAGAAACAGCCCAAATTTAAAGAAAACGTAATAGTTCACTTTTTTAGGGTAATTAAAAATAAATTTAATCTAAAGTAAAAAATTTGTTTAAGGTAACAAAACATTCTACTAAAAATTTGTAAATTGTAGAAGAGATAATGTAAATATGAGTAAAAATAATTTATTTCCTAAGTTTTCTATATAAAAAATTTGAATAGAAAAAAACAGACTCTAATTAAAAAATGAGAACTACTATCAGACAAAATAAAAATAAGTAGATTAACTGTACTAAACTAAATCAAGAGGAAATTAATAATATAAAAAAATTTTTTTTAAGAAACTCGGCAAAATAAATATCGACTGTTTACCAAAAACATAGCCAAGAATAAAACTCAAGGTGTAACCTGCCCAGTGGTTGATTAATAACCTAATTGGTTTAAAATTCAATTAAACGGATGCAGAATATTGACTGTAATAAAGTAGCATAATCATTCGCCACTTAATTAGTGGATAGTATGAATGGTTGAACGAATATTTAACTGTCTTAATTAGAAAATTATGAAATTGAAATAATAGTAAAGATGCTATTTTAAATTGTAAGACGAAAAGACCCTATAGAGCTTAACTATTTACTTTTAAAAAATAAAAATTGTAAAAATTTATAAAAAAAAGTTAGGTAGTTTAGTTGGGGCGACTGCCTTTTATTAAAAACAAAGGTAAACTAAGTAATTTATTATTTATTGTATAATTAATTAATTTAACAATTATAAAAGTAGGTAATAATGACCCGTTATTATTGAGAAAAAAAAATAACGATCAATAAATAAAAGCTACCTTAGGGATAACAGAATAATTTTGATTTAGAGACCATATCGAAGTCAAAGTTTGTCACCTCTATGTTGAATTGAGATAACCTTATAAAGCAGAATTTATAAAAGGTAGGTCTGTTCGACCTTTAATATCTTACATGATTTGAGTTCATTCCGTCGCAAGACAGGAAGGTTTCTATCTACAATTATAAAGAAAAACTTTTTAGTACGAAAGGAAAAAAATGTTAAAAAAGAATTAATAATATAAAAAAGAATATGAAAAAATATAATTATTTATTTTAAATAAATACTACCCTCTATTGGTATATACAAAACCGCACCCCCCCGATCGGA
>ENA-UOXV01005167-UOXV01005167.1-marine-metagenome-genome-assembly--contig:-NODE-5167-length-14546-cov-4.872473_pt1 | contig 14546 bp, 15 predicted proteins | sample MGYA00238165_ERZ766961 | MGnify/ENA primary metagenome ERZ766961 (study PRJEB28924, sample SAMN03173240) | marine metagenome | biome: Marine; feature: Water; material: Subsurface seawater | place: North... | reverse complement strand
TCCTTTATCTGTGTCAGGATTGAAGTGGGTTTGTCCACCAATTCGTTGTTCGTTTACAAATCGAAGTGAAATTTGTGTGTTCCAACCCCAATCAGTTTGATTGCCAAATTTCAATTTATTAAATACAGTATAACGGGTAAGAAGCGGTAAATCCAAAAAATTGTCATTGTCGTTATCGGTTTTATTTGCTGGCTGGGTAGTGTGGAATGAAGTTATGTTGCTCAACTTTCCTTTTTTGAAAGAATAATTAGCATTAAACTGCTTTTCCATAAAGCTATTCATGTACACGTTTAAGAATAGCTTTTCCGAATTTGCTGGGTCCCTAGTCAGCACATTAATCTGCCCACTAATACTTTCGTATCCCTGCAATACACTATTGGCTCCTTTTGAAATAAAAATATTATCGACTAAAGTTCCTGGTATAGTACTTATTCCATAGGTATAAGTTAGCCCTTGTATCATTGGAAAGCCGTCAATCAAAACTTGATTATAAACTCCAGATAGGCCTAATATTCTAAGTTCTTTGGAGTTGGTAACTACATTGGTAGTTTGAGGTTGAACCGAAATTTGCGTTTCAAAACAACCTGCTAAATCACAACAGGCGGCCTTTCCTAACTCGGTTTTTGTAATTTGTTCTGTTTTAATAGGGTCTATATTGGAAATTAATATTCCAGGGCGTTCATCTGTTATTACTACTTCATCTAAAATGCCAGATTCTACCAAGTAAAATTCAATTCTTGACTGATTAGAAACTTCAATAGTGTCAGAAATATGTCCAATGAAACTAGCAATGAGTCTCTTGTCTTTAATTCCATTTGTAGTTATTTCAAATTTCCCTTGTGTATCAGTCGAAACTCCTGTAGTTGTCCCTAACCAATAAACATTGGCACCAACCAAACTTTCTTTTTTAGAATTAGTGACTTTCCCCGAAATGGATTGAGCCATAATTCCTAATGGAAATAGAAAACCGAGTATGAGAATAATTCTATTCAGAATTTATTTTTTGTGTTTAGAGTTTCTGATTTATTATCCAGAAACCTTAAACTATTTCCCTTTGACTTTGTAGGGCCTGTCATCCGGGTTTTTACAACCACCTGTATTTTCTATGGCAGCATAAATCTCTTCTTTAGAAACCAATTTGGGGTCGTAATTAACTTCAAATGTTGCGGTTGCTCCTTGCTTTAGAGTTTTAAAGCTATTCACTCCTTTAAGTTTTTCAACGTTTGTAGCAATCGTTTTTAAATCGGATGAACAAGTAATTCCTTTTACTTTTACAGAACTAACCAAAACTTCGCTTTTCGTTTGACTGGTATCCGTAGTTTGTGAAAAAGCCTTTTCGGAGGCTGATATCATTACAATTGTTGCTAGAAGAAGTAGCTTAATTAATTTCATTTTTTCTGTTTTTCTAACCCTAATATTTGCTTGCAAAGTTAAAGAAATGAATGATAGCTGATATGAATTCGATTAATCATATCAATAACCAATTGTGCTAAGAATGGAACATTAAATTGTTGGAAGGATGGAAAAAAATATTGAGTAATTATTTATAAAATTAGTTTAACACCTTGCTGTTTTTCTTTTTTTACCAATTCGCCCTTTAGCTTCTACTTTAACTATATAGTCAATGGCTAGGGGGACTTTACAAGCGGTTCCACCTACATCAACGGAAACTTTACCAATGTTTTTTGCCGTCTCTTTCGATTTTTCAGTCAGTTCAGTGATATAAGTTCCTACAGAAATCACAAAGCCATTCATGGCATATTTCACTCTGTTTTGAGCGCCATGAATTTCCTTTTCGGCTTTAGCGAGTAAGTCAATATAAGCTTGAATATCCAGTTTTTCATCTTCATTTACAGCAGAGTAGTAGGCTAAAGTTCCCCAACCTGCTGAGGCTATTGTTTCAATGTCAGATTCTATCCATTTAAGTCCTAATTCAAATCCGTACTGGGTCTCAGCTGCTACCCACGGTACCGCGTATTCTGATAGATATTGCCAATAGGCTTTACTAACCCAATCTTCTAGTTGTTCTTTTGAGATTTGCTTCTCGTCTGCCATAAGAGCAGCCAAGTACATAGCATCAGAATTTCCTGAATCAAATAACGCCAAGGAAAGCTCGTGATTTTTCTTTGTCTTTTTAAGAATTTTCTTCAAGTCTTGAACCTTAACACCAAACAAAGGTTCTTTGGCCCCATGAGTCATGAAGGTTTTTTTTGTTTGTTCGCTTCCAAATCCTTCAAGCTCTTTCAATACTTCTTTCGCAGTCATAAAGTAAATTTAATCAATTATTTTTTCAAAGGCCAATCGTTTGTCACCATTAGCCAAGTAGATGACTCCACAATAGATATATCCCAAATTTTTAAGTAGACCTTGCATGCCTTTGTTTTGTTCGTGGGTATCTATTCTCATTGATTGGATATTTTGTTCCTTTAGTTTCTGCTCACATTGGCTAAATATGAATTTTGCTACTCCATGGTTTCGGTATTTATCACCCACAGCCATGCGGTGTATCACTCCATAAATGGCATTTTCTTTGGTGAGCCATGAGCCTTCAATAGTAGAGTAGGTGGGTTCAGGTTTTAGAGTGAACATGGCTGTTCCTAAAATTTCTTTCTTTTCATTTTTCACTATGTAACTCTCTTGGTTGGTTATGTCTTTTTCAATGATTTCTTGCTGCGGATAGCCATCCTGCCATTGATCGATATTTAAAGAGGCTAAATAGGATTGAGCTTGTCCTACGGTTTTCATTATTGCATCCAAGTCATTATTTGAAGAGGAAAGAAGTTTCATAAGTCCATTTGACATTTCAATATTGTCAAATTTAGTAAAATGCCCAATTAATTTGAGTAAAACGGGTTATAAACCAATTTATATCCAAAACCCTAATGCTAGTATTATTCCCAAAACCAATAAGCTACCGTGCATTGCCATACTCAATAATGCAATTTTAGCTCCTTGTTTTTTAAATTGTTTATGAAAAAAAAAAGCGGCTGGGGAAAATCCCAAACCGCTTTAAAATGGTATAAAACTGTTTATCTGATTTTGTGGTTAGTCAAATAAAGTAACTAGGTCTTCTCGTCTTTTTCGAACCTTCTTTAAATCTACCAGCCAATCATTTTCAGCATCTATTAATGGAAAAATAGAGCTTCTATTATTTGACAATGAATTTTCCAGACATCATACCGTAATGTCCGGGAAATGAACAAAGGAAATCGTAGCCTCCTTTTTCTGGAGCATCAAATTCAATAGTCACTTCCTCACCACCTCCAATTGTTTTAGTAGAAGCAATTACACTAGCTAACATTTCTGGAGCAATATAATTGGTTTCTTTCGCCCCAATTGAGGCTTCTGCAAACGTATTTTTATCAGTACCCTTGGCTAAAAGAACCCAGTTATGTCCCATTGATTCTAGCGGCATTTTACCTACGTGTTTCAACGTAAGTTTCACCTTTTGACCTTCATAAACTTCAATACTCTTTGTGTTGTATTTCATTTGATCGTTTCCTTCAATAACTACTTCAGCAACTTGTGGTATGTCGGCTGGCTTAGATTTTTCTTTACTCCTTTTCTTTAACTGAACCTTCTTTTTTTCTTTCACTTCAGTTTCTCCATTTCCACCACCGCAGCTCGTTAAAATCAAAGCTAGGCACCCTACTATTAATCCTATTTTTCTCATATTATTATGTTTTCTTTTATAACAATCTAATGACAAATTGGTTGTCACTAATTGTATTTTTTATCTTAAATCTACCATTTGGCACCTTTGCCTTCATCAGAAAAATGGTAACGTTCAATGAGCATAACTCCTACAAAATAAATGAAGTCCTTAAATCCGTTATCATAGTCTTGAACCAAGAAACTGCCAAAAGTGAGTATGAGAAATAAAAGGTAGCAAACAATAAAACCCATAGAAATAATTCTTTTGAATTCTGCTTTTCGGATCATTTGAATAAGCCCAATTATGAATATTGCCGGGCCAGCAAACTCCAAAATAATTATGCTCAGGTAGCAAATCGAAATTCCGCCAGGTACCATGGCAATTATACTTCCACTAAATTTTTCAATAAACCAATTGGGAGGGATTTGATTTGATACCTTATGAATTGCTGGTATGAGAAGGATCAGAATTAGTAATAGCAGGCTCAATTTTTTTCTAACCATAAGTATTTTATTTTCATCTGTAAGTGATTCTTCTACTTAATATATAAGTAGAGGTGTAGTTCTATATGTTTCTGTAGGTTCGGCAGATGTGCCTTCTTAAGGCGGCAGTTCGTATTACTCTTGATTATTCAAAGCGTCACTAATCAAATTTTCAAAAACCTCATCGCTTTGTGCCCCAGAAATAACTTTTTCTCCATTGATTAAAAAGTAAGGCACTCCGCCCACACCTAGGTGACTTGCTTTTGTTATGTCATTAGATACAGCTTTATTAAAGGCATCAGAATGAAGAACTTCCTTCGCTTGATTAATATCCAAACCTACTCTCTCAATAATGAGATACAGATTTGATTCTTTGGACAAATCCATCCCTTGAGAAAAATAGGCATTCATAAAGGCTTCTTTTAATTCACCCGAAAGTTCATGTGATTTTGCCCATTGGATTAATCTATGGGCATCGAAAGTGTTAAATGTGAGTGACTTGTCAAACCTGAAATCAATACCATAACCTGCTCCTTGTGAGGCGAGTTGCGAGCACATTTGTTTTACCTGATTAATGGGTAGGCCTTTATTTACAGAAAGATATTCTATTGAAGGTTGTGATTTTTTTCTGGGAAAATTGGGGTCTAATTGAAAGCTATGCCAGACGACTTCAATTTTATTTTGAGCATGCAATTTAGCAATGGCTTTTTCTAGTTTTTTCTTCCCTAAATAGCAAAATGGACAAACTACGTCGCTCCAAACTTCAATTTTAATTTTTTCTTTATTCATTGTATTATTAGTAATGGCTGGCGACAACCACTGTAGGTTTACGATTGACAAGAATATAACTATTCCAACCTTCATATTAATCTATTAATTTCAGTTAAAGACAACTTGAATTTCAAAAAGTTCACCTTCTCAAACTGGTTCTAAATAAACATAATCATTTTTATTTGCTATTTAATTTCAATAAAATGAAACCCCAAAAGAATCTAATAGCAACTTATCAAGTTGTTTGAGTTCGGAAACTAATTCCTCTAGTTTATTAGATAAAGTAGGTTCTTTTTTATGCTTGCGATGTAATTTTTTTAGCTCAAACATTTTGAAATAAAATGATTTGGATTGTAGTTCAATCTCCAAACTGGCTAGCTTGTTTTCAATAGCAGCCTTTTGTTCCTTAACCCTATTAACGATATCAACTGCATGGTCAAAATTGAGTTCTTTATTTTCTACTGACTTTAGAAGTTTGCAATTGTAACTGGCACATTGTCTAGGCCGTTGAGAATAGATAGAACAACCATTACAACCCAACTTGTCGCAGGGTTGAAGAAAAAATCCTTTACCGTTGGCTTCTTCTATTTCCTTTAGTTCCTTTATTGTAGAAATCTCATTATCATCCAATTGCACAAAACCAATTGTAGTGCCTTCGCAGCAAATATTACAAGACAAACAAAGGTTTGATGACTCACTCATTATTTTCTTCAAACTAGATGGCTAACCTAAAGAAAAACAAAGTCGCTATAACGGTCGAGAAAAGCTAATCGGTATAAAGTTGAAGCCCTTTTTTATAGGTGTCAATAGCTCTTACTCTTGCCATTTTATGATCAACCATTGGCGCAGGATATTCAAACGTTTCCAGTTCTGGAATCCATTTTTTAATGTAAACCAGATGGTTATCAAATTTCCTAATCTGCTCGGTAGGATTAAATACACGAAAATACGGAGCAGCATCACAACCGGTTCCAGCTGCCCATTGCCAGTTACCGTTATTTGCTGAAAGATCATAGTCTAGTAATTTTTGGGCGAAGTAGGCTTCACCCCATTTCCAATCTATGAGTAAATGCTTACACAAAAAGCCCGCAACTACCATTCTCACCCGATTGTGCATGTATCCTGTAGCATTTAATTCACGCATTCCGGCATCTACCATAGGGTAGCCTGTTTTTCCCGTCTTCCATTTTTCAAACTCGTTAGGGTCGTTTCGCCATGCTATTAAGTCGTATTTGGCTTTAAAATTAGCGTCAACCACTTTTGGGAAATGATAGAGTATTTGCATGAAAAATTCCCTCCAAATTAGCTCGCTTACAAACGTTGGGTTCTGCCAAGTGGCTTTATAAATCTTTCGAGGACTAATGGTTCCAAACCTAAGGTGAGGAGAGAGGTAGCTGGTTTGGTTTTTAGCTGGAAAATTTCTGATTTCCTCATAATTTTCAAGTTGGCTCAAGTTATAATCTAGAACTTTAATAGCTGAACGTTCGAAACCTAAATCTGAAATACTTGGAAATGGAATGTTGGATTTGTAGAAATTTGAATAACTGATTGAATAACCATTCAGGTTTTCCTTTTTAAAAATGCTTAGCCATTTGTTTTTATATGGTGTAAACACGGTGTACGGAGTTCCATCGCCTTTTAATACTTCGTTTTTAGCGAATACTACTTGATCTTTAAACAAGTTGAGCTCTACGTCTTTTTTGTGAAGTAATTGAGCTACTTTCTGGTCTCGTTGAATGGCGTAAGGTTCATAATCTTCGTTTGCATAAACTTCTTGAATATCGAACTCGTCAATCAGCTTTTGCCAAACTTCTGACGGTTTTCCTTTTAAACAATATACCGAACTGGAGGTGTTTTTGAGCTGAATAGAAATACTCTTAATCTGATTATAGATAAAGCTGATTCTTGCATCTTTTTTATCTAATTCATCTGTGATTTGGTTGTCGAATATAAAAATGGGTAAAACTGGATATGGTGATTTCAATGCTTCGGATAAACCATGGTTATCGTCAAGACGTAAATCTCGTCTAAACCAAAAAATCGATACTTTTTGTTTACTCATTTGCAACCTAAAGACAAACGAATGGATAAGATGTTCGAATTAGTGTAGATATAGCAGACAGTCTTTTTTATTGAAATGAATACCGAGTTAATGCTATACGGGTTTAAAACTTAAATACCCATCCAATACTGAGGCCAACACTGCCAAAAGGTAGATTTTGTTTTAGAGATTTACTCGGTTCTGAATCAGGTGGCCGATTGCTATAATCGTAAGTAAATTCATCAACAAATTCCATTTCTTTTTCACGGGTAGTTAATCCTGATAATTGATCAGTACCGTTATAGCTAGATTCGATAAACTCTCCTTTGGTAGGAGCATAAGACATACTTACCATATTCAACTCAGAATAAAATGACATTTTATCACTGAGTTTAAATTGAGCACCTAATCCTGCATTTAATCCAAATGCAATTCCACCGTTCAATTTCCACTTTTCTATATCAACATCAACGTCTCTATATTCATACTCATAAAGTACCGAACCCGTTCCTACTATCAACCCTAATTTTGCATATGGATTTACTATGCCATCAAGGCCTGAAGAAATGACTATTGAAGGAGTAAATCTCAACATATTTGCCGAGAGACTAAATTCTGCTCTACCGAATGGGAATTGCAATGCTGCGGTTGACTTTCCGCCCAATAAATAAGAAACTCCAAGCTCGACTCCTATATTTTTAGTGAACATATATCCGAATGCACCCCCAAAGTTTAGTCCTTTTCCTAGTGAAACATTTACTTGTTCAAGGGTTTCAATGGTCCCATCAGTTTTGGTATTGTAAAAGTCGAAAATTTCTAGGTTTTGAGTTGCCATGCCAATGCCATAGCCAGCGTTTACATTTACATATGCACCTTGTGCTAAAATATTATTTGCAAACAAAACGATTGCAATTAAGCTTGAAAATGTGTTTAAAATTCTTTTTGTCATATCTAGCATAAGTCTAAAGTCATTATTGTTTTTCTGTTGGATTACTCAGGTCTTTAAATCAAGCTATCTATTCATATTCAGCCAGAATTAATTTAGTTCCTAGCATTTTTAATGAATTCCATTTTTGTACTTTAAAAACCACATTTGTTTCACCTCAAAGAACCATATCTTCATCTAAAATGTACCGAACGGGCAGCGTGTTATAAACCATCACATTTCCATTCTCTAAATTTATTTTCCTATACTCCGTATTTCGATTAGACTCACTTTTGTCAACACTAAGCATTTCTAAACATTCCTTTTCATTATTAATGTAACTGCTCAAATCAGGTGATCCTTTTCTCGATTCTGAATTTCTATAAACAGCCGAAGACCATTCGTGTTTTCCTTCTGCATTGATTTTAATTACCAAAACATCTTTTCCAACATATACCGTTCTCTCTTTATAATCTTCGTAATCGTTGTACCTGCCAACAACTACATAAGAGTTTCCATCCTTATCCTCATGCAGGTTCTCAATTATATATTCGGTAAAAGTAGACTGCCCCTTGCTTGGTGATTCATTCCAACGTACCGATTTTTCCGCAATGGCTGCATAAATTTTTTGAATTTCCTCTTTATCAAATTCGTTACTCTCCGTACGTTTTACTGAAAGATCATCCAAGTTTATATGGTAGATATCAATTCCCAACATATCTTTTTTAGGGCCAACTAGTCCTACAATTTTAATATTCCCTTCTTCAGTAATGAATTGCCTTAACGTATTATAGCGCGTATCGCCCATATGCTTTGAAATATCAATTTCATCGGCAAATTCTCCATTTTCATAAGATTTTATTCTAAGACCTAAAGTTCCACTAAGAGTAATCAACAAAACACCATTGTCAGTAATCATTCTTGAATCGATTTCGTTTTTTTTAGGAATAGCAAATGAGTATTCACTTTTTAATTCTCCTAACGAATTATAGACTGAGAAGTACTCATTAGGGTCTTTATTGGTAATGGTTTTCTGAGGTCGGTTAATCCCAAAATACTTGCCATTATTGCTCATCTTTATATCAAATCCCTTGAACTAATCTTTTAATATTTCTTGTTTAGCAACGAGCTCTCCATTGTTTGTATTTATAACAAGTGCGGTAACACTTCTTGATTTTTTAACTTCACTTTTAAGAGTGAAAATAAAAGTAGAAGTACTGGCTTCAGAATTATTTAATACGTCAAGCCATCTAATAGGTGCCATGTCAGTTGGAAGTTGAAATTCCCATTTTTCTTCTCCAAGAACCGAAATACAACGTATCTTCATTTCATCTCCCGTTTCCTTTTTTACTATAGAATACACATGACCATTAACGCCAGTATAGATGGTTTTAATATAGGTAAGGCTTTTTTCACCCTCTTTCATAAATGGCTTTCCATATAGAGCAAGATTCGATTTTATTTCTTGCGCCATCAAGGTTTGAGCTAACAAGGACAAAGCAACTAGGAGTATTTTATACATGGTATTATTTTTATTTCTAAACTTTAAAAAGTCGAGCTTCCATTTTATGTGACATTTGAACTACAAGTTAAATTCACCAACAGCCTTTTCGCATCCGTCCCAATTTGTATTTATGTTATGATCTTCTAAAAGCATATCTTCAGGGATCAACTCATTTGGGTAACCTTTCCAACCTTCTGTAGGTCCGTAAAAACTTCCAGATATGGCTGTTTCATCCATTGCGCAACGAATAATTCCAGTAGCCCCATCTTCTTGCGATTGAGCCTGTTGCATGAAATCTGAATTGATATCCATACCACCACATTTGGCAGAGGTTACTTGTAGACTAGTTGCAGCAAAACCCGGGTGAGCCAAAAGGGCTATTACATTTGAAATGCCTGCTTTTTCCAATTTCTTTTTTAAACCATAAGTAAAGGTCGCGTTTGCCAATTTGGTTTGATGATATCGCTCCCAGCGAGGACCTTTAAAACTTGTGTTCTCTTCTTCATTTCCATTACCACCCAAGTTGCCACCCTTTTTTTCAAAATAGTTAGCATCTAATGGGCTTCCCAAACGTGCCATTGAAGAATGATTTACGATTCGAGCTTCTTCACTTTTTCTCATAAGTGGAAACAACTCTTTGGTCAACAAAAAATGAGAAAGGACATTGGTTTGCATCTGAACATCATAACCATCTAAAGTGGCCAAATCTTCTAATGCCATTACACCCGCATTATTCACTAAAACATCCAATTTATCGTAGTTCGATTTTATGGTTTCTGAGGCCCTTCGTACACTTTCAAAGTTTTGTAAGTCACAGTTTATAGCTTCAAATATCCCATTAGGAACAGCCCTTTTTAATAGACTCAAACTCTTTTCAGATCTATCACTTTTTCGATTAAGAAGAATAACGGATGCTCCTTTTTTAGCTACTTCACGTGCACAGATAAAACCAGTTCCGCTTGTAGTTCCTGTAATAGCAACTACTTTTTTCGTCATGTTTTTTCCATGATTTTTAATAACGTCGGTTAGGTGTTTTGTTTTTATTTCAGTTGCCATAATAATTATTAAGTGTTTGAAATAGAGCGTAATAAGTAGTTGAAAAGTTTATTTCTTCTTCAAGGCTTCATCTGCGATTACCTGAGCGTCTTGACAATATTTGTCATCACCTTGTAGTTTCCATTCACCCGTTTTTTTAATGTAAAACCAAACCGTTTGCTCTATTACTTTTGAATAACCACCAAAAGATTCCAGCATAGTTTCCACTTCAGTCAAATAGTCTTCCCGGCTCACTTCACCCGTTTTTACCCTATCCCATTGTTTGTTAATACGACGAGCTTTCTCCTTGTATTTTCGGTCTTTCGATTTATACGCCATTAAAAAAAGAGAAAGTGCCTTGGCTTCTGCTGATGGTTTTTCTATGTTTTCTTCCATTATTAAAGTATTTGTTTTAATTAGTTGCTAAATGTAAATTAATATTGATGAAATGGGGTTGGTTTTTATGTTCTTATGGCGTTCAATTTACTTCTCTTACCATAACCATTTTGTCATCACCAGCCGAAACCAAATAATTATTATAAGTGCTCCAAAACAGCTTGTTTACAGAATGGGTATGCGATCCAGAAAAATTTTCTTTACTAATTCGTTTTAGTAACTGAAATGTTTTAGCATCCCAGATTTTAATGGTTTTATCTCGGCTGGCAGTCGCAAATAATGTTGAGTCTGGATTATATACTATATCGTAAATGGCCCAGTTATGTGCCGGAATAGAATTTATTAATTCATAATTCTCGACTTGCCAAATATTCAAATGAGCATCTCTACCTCCTGTTAAAAGGAATTTTCCATCTGGGCTATATCGCACAACATTTGCCGCTAGTTTGTGAACGTCAAACCCTTTTTTAAGTTCTAGACTATTCAGGTCAAATACATTGATATTTCCATCACCAAGTGCAACAGCAATTTCGGAGGTAGAATAATTGAAATCAATGTTGCGCACTTTCTCTTTTGATAGTTTTTTTATTTTAATCAATGATAAAGTATCCAACGAGCAAACCGCAAAATGTCCGTCACCACTTGCTGTATAAAAGCAATTGGTTTTAAGTGAATATTTTATATCAAAAATTGGAGCCCTATGATGTTGTAGAATTTTGATTTCTGCCTTTTTCTCTAAATCTATTATATGGATACTTCCACTTGTGGTTCCCGCAAGTATTATTCTTTTTTCAGGAATATGACAAATTGAATAAACAGACTCTGGCAATGATGCGGCAAATTTTTCGGCTTGTAGCGTTTCAAGATTCCATAACGCAATATATTTATCACCACCTGCGGTAAATACAGTGGTTTCAGAAAGCCCTTTATCCATCGCGTACACACAACCGCTATGTCCTTTTAAGCTGGCTACGTGTTTTATGTCAAGGTTTCTTATTTCGTCCATCTTAATTTGTTTTGCTGTTTTCATTCATTTCTGAAAACTTCAAATTTATTCTCTTCTGTTTTAGCTAATACTCATTTGTATTGATTTAAGAAATTTTAATTTAAAGCTAATTTTCAGTTATAGTCTTGGTTGCAACAAGAGGCTAAATTCCAATTTAGGAAATGTTTAAAGTACCCATTGAACGATAAACAAAAAGGTCTGTACTAAGATTTTGAAATGTTAAAAGGAAAGGAATCTTAGAATGACATTTCACTTTATTAATAAAAATGTCTACGAATAAAATTTATTGAACTTTTATTCGTTTGCGACCCAAAATAAAAAACTCATGAAAACAAATTTTTTTCTTCTCTCCATTTTTCTAATAATGAGCAGTGTTCTTTTTGCTCAAGATGTAACTACTGAATCTCCGTATTTTCAAGTTGAAAATGAATTGCCAACAGACTTCGATCCCAGTTCTTTTGCTTTAATCAATTCACAAGTATCGGTTCAGGTATCTGGAGTAATTGCCGAGGTGACCGTAGAGCAGGAATATGCCAATAAATCGGAGCTAACTCTAAATACCAATTATGTTTTCCCTGGGTCAAGTCAATCGGCTATTTATTACATGGAAATGGAATTGGATGGTAGGGTGATTCAGGCGAAAATTAAAGAAAAGGAGGAGGCCAAAGAAATTTTTGAAACCGCAAAAAAGGAGGGGAAATCTGCTTCGTTGTTAGAACAACAACGGCCCAATGTTTTCCAAATGAGTTTGGCTAACATTAAGCCAAAAAGCTCTGTTTTTGTCCGTTTTAAATACACTGAAACATTAATCCCAAATAAAAAAACATACGAGTTTGTTTTCCCCACTTTGGTTGGTCCACGATACGCTACAGCGAAAATGGCTTCGAAAGACCCCTGGGTAAATAATCCGTTTGTAAACAAAGACTCTGCAAATTACCAAGGACATAAACCACGGTTTTCAATGAACTTAAAGTTAAATGCTGGCATGCCCATTAATCAGGCTTCTTGGTATAGTCATCCAAATGTAAATGTTGAGTTTTTATCGGATAACAAATTGAAGAGTTCAATTATAAATGCGAATAACGCTGCCGGCGATTTTATTTTTAGATATAAGCTGGCAGGAGATGAAATTGCTTCTGGTTTGTTGTTATATGAAGGGAAAGACGAGAACTTTTTTCTATATACCATGCAGCCTCCATCAAGACCTAAACAAAGCATGGTTCCACCCCGCGATTATATTTTTATTGTTGATGTGTCAGGCTCTATGGACGGTTTCCCTATTGAAGTTTCTAAAAAACTAATCACCTCCATTTTAAGTGGATTAAAGGAAGAAGATAAATTCAATATTCTCCTTTTTGCCGGTTCTAGCGAGCAATATGCCGACGAATTAATCCCAGCTACTAAATCCAATGTGGGTAGAGCCATTCGTTTTATCAATGATCAAAATGGTTCAGGAGGAACTGAGATTTTACCGGCCTTAGAGCGGTCACTAAATATGATAAAAGATAAAGGTAGATCTAGCACGGTGGTAATAGCCACGGATGGTTTGGTTACTGTTGAACGCGAGGCCATTGCTCTGATTGAAGATAACTTGGGCAAAGCAAATTTCTTTCCATTTGGTATTGGTAAAAGCTCGAACCGATACATTATTGAGGCATTAGCTAATGCAGGAATGAGTGAATCTTTTATATGCACTTCAGAAAACGAGGCCTTGAAAAAGGCTGCAGAGTTTAAAGAAATGGTAACAAATCCTGTTCTTACCGACATAAAGGTGAATTTTAATGGTATGAAAACCTACGATGTTTTGCCTAAGAATGTACCAGACCTTTTTGGTGATAAACCACTGGTAGTATTTGGGAAATATACTTCGGCAACTAATGGGCAAATAACCGTAAAAGGAAAAAATGCCAATGGAAAGTTCGAACAAGAATTTGATGTGAAGGAAGGTGAAAAGAAAAACGAAAACGGAGCGTTGAGGTATCTCTGGGCAATACAAAAAATAAAAATGCTTTCCGATTATAATCGTGCTGAACCTTCCGGGAAATTAAAAGAAGAAATAATTGACTTGGGTTTAAATTATAACCTACTTACTGAGTTCACATCATTTGTAGCAGTCGACGACAGTCAAGATAAATTGAACGACAACACTCCTTCACCTTCAAAGGTATCTAATACATCTGGAGCAGTGCCCGAACCACACGAATGGACACTAATATTTGTTGGCCTATTGCTTCTCGGATTTTTAATAGTTTCTCGATTCAAAATTGGGTAAGTGAAGCTTTTGGAAATTAATCGCACGCAAATTAACAATCGTAACCTGGCCATTGCCTTGGCTTTGCTTTGCGCACCCATTATATCGTGGGCGGCAATAAAAGAGTTCGATAAAATTGCTTTGTTCGGTTTTTTTCTGTTGCCTTTTATTCTCAGAGTCGATAAACAACAAGTTGGCTCATATCGGTATGTGATTCTTTCTATCTTTTTTGCACTGTTGTTCCTTTTACTTGGTCAGTCTTATTGGGCGTTGGCTTGTGGTATTTCATTGGTGTTCGCTTCTATTGAATTAAAATGGGGTAAACTCAATGAAATTGCATTTTATGCACTCCTGTTTTACTTGCCCCTAACTAGAAGCTTTTTTACACTATTTGGGTTTTATATACGATTAGAAATAACGAAGTGGGCTACCAAATTAATTTCAATTCTTAACCCAACAGTTAATTCTGAAGGAACTCAA
>ENA-UOXV01005161-UOXV01005161.1-marine-metagenome-genome-assembly--contig:-NODE-5161-length-14557-cov-111.583506_pt1 | contig 14557 bp, 16 predicted proteins | sample MGYA00238165_ERZ766961 | MGnify/ENA primary metagenome ERZ766961 (study PRJEB28924, sample SAMN03173240) | marine metagenome | biome: Marine; feature: Water; material: Subsurface seawater | place... | reverse complement strand
TGTCTGAAGAGGAATATCAAGAAAAATTAAAAGAGTACGTAGAAAACAACAAAGGGACGGACTAGTGCTTAATCGTATTTTATGCCCCATGTAAAAAAACAGATAGAGCATCAATAACAGCAGGAATAAGCATGAAAACGGCAATGAGCACAGGCAAGCCTAAGGTGTGGGATAAGCAAAAACGCACTTACGAAATTAAATGGCCCAATGGTAAAAGGGAACTTTGGAAGAAGGTTACCATCAGGGAATGTTTAACCAAATATTACAATATGGGTGCCCAGGAGCTAGGTTTAGAAATCAGAGAAATAGTTGGTAAGGAATTAAAATTACAAGAAATAATGGATGACTAATTATGGAAGATAAACGATGTTGTGGCAGGGGTGTTTGTATAATAAATGATGAAGGTGTTTGTTGGTGCGGACAAAGATGGGACGGAGAAAAATTGATTTCATCAAATTCAGGCACCGAAAAAACTAAAGAATTGGATAAAAAAGAATCCCCAAAGAAATAGTCACTAAATAGTCAGAACCTCACTATCATTATATAATTTTAAACACTGGTCTGAGTCTCAGGATTAGGGTGTTATCAAGTCTTAAAAAAAATCCTAGTGATTCTTATTTAATATGAAAAAAATACTCTTACTCTTATTTTTAATACCTAATCTGGTGACTAGTGAGGAGGAGTTTGTCCCAGTAACAGAATACACAGCCAATAATCCCAACTGGCAATCAAATATATACGAGATACTTTATGTAGCATACCGTTGTGGGTTTGCCTATTCATCAGCTCATCATAAGCTAGTAGAACATATGGGTGATGATGGGGTAAAAATAGATCTTTACATAAAGGGCTTGAGGATTGCTATGACCGCTGTTGAGCATGTAGAAAATACATATGGTGATATATCTCTATATGATTTTAATTCTATAACATTTACTGCTGAAGCTATAGATGAGTTTTATTACGAACAAGCCAAGATGAACTACAAAGGTAATAGCCAATTTGACGGCATCATAGGCAACGATTTGAAGGCTTGTGAAGGTTACGATGCCTTTTTTGAAAGCCTGGTAATAAAGGATGTATAGATGAAATCTTGCCCAAAATGTAAATCAAATATGATTATTGATATGGTCTATCACCTTTCATCTGATGAAATGTCTGATGCTGTTGGTAGCAATAAAATTGATTTAGGGGTAAGCACTATCGACCCAAGTAACCCTGAGTTTAAATGTAAGTCATGTGGGGAAGAGTTTGGGGGTTTGGGTAAATTCCTCAATGATGAATTTATTCAAGATGACTTATAACTAAATCATGAATAAAAATAAAGAAAACACTCTGGAGCGACTAGCAAAGGATTTAAATGAAAACCCAAGTTTAGATAGGTGGACGTGGCTGCTAAAAAGAACCGTCATGGACAATAACTGGCATGCTTTGCATAAGAGCTTTCAAACTGACAACTCATACTTCAGAGAGCTGGCTGATACTCTTGATTATGTGAATGATGAAGCCAACTCCGTCCATCCCAATCATTTAGTTAGGCAATCAATTAATGGAGCTATTGGAGTATTCAAGGTCTTTAGAGAAGCATTTGCATTGGATATGTTTAAGAAACACACAGCAACGCCTTATGACGCTAATCTGCTTATTTCTATGTTCAACAGGACAGTAGCTTTTGAGGAAAACGATCAAGCGCTACTTGATGTCGTCAAAGACTCATTCAACAAAAGAAGGTCAGATGAATTCCCTTTAGTGAATACATTGGATCAGGCATTTCAAATTAGTAGGGTAGAAGGTAGGCCACCCAACCCTTATAAAGTCCCAAACAACGTCAAAATGTTACTGGCAATGATAATAGACGGAGATATGTCTAAAGCTAAGGCAATTGAAAGAATAGATAGTATGGCTAACAACCACTCTCTTAAGACTCAAGAAAATAAGGGGTTATGGCGAACAGCTAATGACCAACCAAGACCACAGGTATGGGGTGAGGATAGATGGAAGAATGAGATGAGAAAGTATAAATGGACGGCTCTCAATGACTATCTGTATGAAAGAATAGCAAAGGGTAGGACAAGCCTAACTGACACTGAAAGAAAAAGGATACATAAGAATTGGAATCAGATTGATATGCCCAAAGAGCTTGAGATTTATCCAACCTTTATCAAGGTAGGTATTGGTCGTCTTATTGGAAAAGATAGGGCTAAAACTATCACTGCTGATGTCATCAAAACCAAACACTAGATCCAAATTATGCTCGGAATGCAAGAAAGACAAGAATACCCTTTTTCGGTGTAAGTATCACAACAAGGATTGGCTTTTTCTCTGTGGGGATTGCCTACAAAGGATTAAAGAAAAGTATGTCGACTCTTATTGCTACGGTGGTACTTGGAAAAAAGCTAAGCGTTAAAAAATTAAAAGAATGACGAGCTATTCAGATACACAAAAAACTCACGAGGGAAAGGCAGCATCATGTAACTAGGGTGCTGAACAATTTATCCATTTGATCGTCTGAAAAGGCAATTTGAAATCTTGTATTAAATAGTATTAATCTGATTATACCCATAACAAATACTTGCCAATGCCAGCAGGTGCTAAAGGCGGGTCGGGACCAATAACTTAATAAACAAGATTTCTATATAAGCACACCTGCTCTGAATTAATTTTATACGCAGTCACTCAAGGCTTCAATTAACCTTTTTTGGCACTCCTTATCGCCATTACAAGGATTACCATTTTTTGTCTCTGGTAGTTTTATGTTTGGTTTATTAGGTGCTTTTTTATGGTTCATGATCATTCCTAAATAATTTATTAATTTTCATTCTAGGGAATTAAATTTAATAAATATAATTAATTGTTTTGTAGCTTTATCATAAGTAAAATTTATTACACCAACCCCTTGGGTTACTTTTATTTACTATCGTCACGATCTTGAAAAAAAACTCATGATTTTTACTCACCAATTTTCTAATTAATTATGTATGATAATTAATAATATAAAAAAAGTTATGGGCTGTTAGTTTTACTAATACCTGTGCAACTTAAATGGTATTAAAATGAATAAAATAGACGTAGTCATTGTGGGATCGGGAATAGCGGGAATAACCACAGCTTACTATCTTCAAAAAAATCACCCTAATATCACTTATGTGATAATAGAGGCTAGAAGCGATCTTGGTGGCACCTGGGATCAGATGAAGTTCCCTGGAGTCCGATCAGATACCGATATGTATACTTATGGGTTCAGCTTTAATCCTTGGAAGGGGCCAATAATAGGGCAAGGAAGAGACATCAAAGCCTATCTTGTCGATACTGCAAAAAAGTTTAATATCAGGGAACATATATTATTTGATACAAAGGTTACATCATTATCATGGAGTGACAACCAATGGACTACCAAGACTAGCCGTAAAGACTTCACTAGCCAATATGTCATTTGCTGTACTGGCTCCCGTGACTATAACTACCCTAATTTCCCAAAATTTAAAGATGAAAATAAATACCAAGGGCAGATTGTTCACACCCAAGACTGGGGGGGCGTCGAGTTTAAAGATAAGAGCGTAGCTATTATTGGCAGTGGGTGCACGGCTGTTACTATGACACCGGCAATTGTCAAAGAAGCCAAAAAGGTAACATTAGTACAACGGAGTGCTGCGTGGATAGTAAATGTAGATGGTAAGGAAAAATCAACACGCCGCTATAAAACATTTGAAACCTTAATAGATTACTTTCATAGTAGGCTTTTTAAAAAATCCTATAAAAAAAATATCATCGCTCGCTACCCTTATTACAATGATACTAACGTTCCTTCATATGATTATTGGGATCAACGCCCTGCATGTAGTTTAGATAATGATTATTTTAAAGCCGTCAAGCTAAGTAAGGTATCAGTTGAGCACCAGGAAGTAAGTAGTTTCGAAAAAAATGGCATCAAATTAAAAGATGGAAAAGTTATTGAGTGTGATGTCACCATTATGGCCACCGGCCTCAATGCTCAATTACTCGGCGGTATTGATATTTTAGTCAACGACAAAAAAATACATCTTAATGATACGAGTTGGTATAGGGGTATGATGTTTAGTGGCATACCAAATCTTTTTGCTCATACGGGTTATATCAATTTTAGCTGGACTGCGAGGTGTGAAATTGTTAGTCAGAGAATATGTAGAACGCTCAAATATATGAAAAAAAACAGGCTTATCAGCTGCACCCCCAAATATGTGGGTAGCAAATCAAAACCAGCAATTGAAGCAAATTATGTATTACGTTCAGTAGATAAATTTCCTAATCGAACCTATAAGTTTTATAACTCAAATTACTTACTAGAATACCTCATCTTTAAATGGACAAGGGTTAACGACGGAGCAGTAGATTTTAAATGATAGTTAAAGGGATGTACTTATGAAACTTGAAACAATAGCACTTCATCATGGTTATGATTCAGATAAAAATGACCAAAAGGCAGCCACAACACCGATCTATCAATCCTCCGGTTTTACGATTGACGACACGCAGCATGGTGCAGATTTATTTGATCTTAAAGTGGAAGGCAATATCTATTCAAGAATAGGTAATCCAACCAACGATGTGCTGGAAAGACGCGTAGCAGAAATGGAGGGAGGTATTGGAGCTTTATCTCTTGCTTCTGGCATGGCAGCTATCACTTATGCTATCCAATGTATTGCAAGGGCGGGGGATAACATTGTCAGTACCAATCAGCTGTACGGAGGCACATATAACTCTTTTATGCATAGCTTCCCGAAGCAGGGAATTACTGTGAAAATGGTTGATGGGGCAGATTTTAAGGGTCTTGATGAGGCAATAGATGAACATACAAAGGCTGTCTATTGCGAGTCAATTGGCAATCCTTTAGGTAATATAATCGATCTAAAGAAATTTGCAGAGATTGCGCATAAGCATGGTATCCCATTGATTGTCGATAATACTGTGGCGACTCCTTATCTATGCAGACCTATTGATTTTGGAGCGGATATTGTGATTCACTCCCTTACCAAATATATCGATGGGCATGGAGCAACAATTGGAGGAATCATTGTTGATTCAGGAAAGTTTGATTGGGTTAAAGAGGCCAAAAAATTTCCTATGCTTAATGAGCCGGACCCGTCTTACCATGGAGTCATATATACGGAACATTTCGGCCCTGCTGCCTTCATTGCTTGTTGTCGGGTGGTTCCTTTAAGAGAATCCGGAGCCTGCTTGTCACCCCATAGTGCTTTTTTAATTATGCTAGGGCTTGAATCATTAGGTGTGAGGATGGAAAGACATTGTCAGAATGCCCTTGCGTTGGCTACCTACCTCAAGAACCACGAACGAGTGGAGTGGGTAAATTATGCCGCCTTGCCGGATGATAAATATCATGATGTTTGTAAAAAAATAACGAAGGGCCAAGCCTCAGGTATCATCAGTTTTGGTATCAAAGGTGGAACTGAAGCGGCAGCTAAATTTATTGATGCACTTCAAATCATTTTAAGGGTACTTAGTATGGGAGACGCTAAATCACTTGCATGTCATCCAGCATCAACTTTGCATAGGCAGCTAACCCCAGAACAAAAAGTCTTGGCTGGTGTCAGTGAGGATTTGATAAGAATTTCAGTGGGGATTGAGCATATTGATGACATCATAGAGGATGTTGAACAAGCAATTGAGGCTTCAAAAAAATAGCATCTCTGAGATTCAAGGTTTTCAGTTGGTAAGCTTTTCTTAGAGAAGGTAAGGCTTACAAGCAACCTTAATGAATAGACCGACTAATTTTTCCTGGGCTGTTATCGGTGAATAGTGCTCCTACATCGACTTGATCAAAGGCATACTGTTTATTACAGTAATCGCAATTAACCTCAATTTTTTTTTGTTCTACCAATACACTGTCTACCTCTTCCTTTCCTAACATTTTCAACATGTCAGCTACGGCTGCCCGAGAACACTTACAATTGAATTGAGTTGATTTAGATTCAAATAACCGAATGTCTTCTTCATTAAAAAAATGTGCCTTTAATTTTTTAATATCATAAGAGGTTAACTCTTTATCAGTAATGGTGTTTGCTAGCATGCACACTCTATTCCATGTATCTGCATCATGGGATGGCAGTTCAGGCAGTTTTTGTAATAATAGACCACTAGCACTTTTACCGTCGCAGCTCAGCTCAAGACTTGTCTCTAGTTGCTGTGACCGTAACATATAGCCTTCTAATATCTCAGAGATAGAGGCGCCCTCAATAGGTACAATGCCTTGGTATGGTTTGCCATCCTTTGGATCCAAGGTAATAACGCATTGACCATCCTTAATTAAATCTAAAAAGCTGGTATCTTTTGCTATTTTTCCCTCACACTTAGCTGTGGCACGAATATCCATATTGGAGTTACATTCAACGACTAGTAACTTTAGCCGTCCTTTGTTTTGTATTTGCAGGACTAATGAACCATCCATTTTTAAAGTAGATGTGAGTAGGGCACTGGCTACCATGAGCTCACCCAGCGCCTTTTTAACGACCATTGGGAGTAATTGGTTCTCCAAGGCTTGATTAAAGGTGCTATTGAGATGAGCCAAGGCCCCTCTGATAGGATGCTCTTCAAAGATGAAGGGGTGTAGCTGGTCATTGTCTTTCATATTTGCATTATATAACAGGTATAAAAAAAGCCTGACATTACTACCAAGCTTTAATACAAAAGTGGTTCAATTTAGAAGCTATAGTTTAGCGTAGCTCTCGCGGATAATGGTGCACCAGGCACAATGTTGTTATTGTTGTGTGCATTAATGGCGTATTCTTTGTTGGTTAAATTTTCAATATTCATTTGTAAATCAGTATTTTCACTTAGCTTGGCAAAGACGGCAGCATCAAAGCGGGTATATCCAGGTAATAATGTGCTGTCACCTATCTTCGGGATAGCAGCATACATTGACGACCGACCAACAACACCAAGAGCTAAAGACCATGCACTATTAACTTCGTACTTATTCCACAGAGAGTAGGTATGGTCTGGTGTCTCACCAAGCTCTGAGCCTTTGGCTATAGTCGTACCTTGGGCTTTGGTTATTTCTCCGTCCTGATAAGTGTAAGCCCCAATAACAGACCATTTATCCGTCACGCTCCCAGACAAGCTGATTTCTAAGCCTTTGGTTTCTTGACCATCAATCAATATATTGTCACCGGCTATGTTTGGGTCCTCTGCAATTTGGTTTTGACGCGCCAGGATATAGGCCGCAACAGTGAAGGATAAGTCTGGTTTAATATCCCATTTCAATCCGATCTCCTTGTTAACAAACTTCTCCGGCTCAAAGAGTGTGGGCTCATCTTCAATGCCTCTAAATCCATTTAACTGATCACTGGACTTTGGTACATAAGAAAGGCTATAACTTGCATACAGAGAGGTATTGCTTGTTGGCTTAAAGATTAATCCTGCTCTTGGAGACCAAAATGCGTCGGTAATATCAACTTTGCTACTATTAACCAAATTGGTATAGTCTGTATCAAAAATATCACGTCTTAAACCACCTATTGCTTGCCACTTCGGGGTGATTTCAATTTGATCTTGCAGGTAAAATGCGCGGCTACTAATTTCGGTATCTTGGTTCCTACTAATGGTTGTAAATGTGCCAGTACCTATCGGATTTGATGCATTTACTGCACCGGGCGTAATGCCGCCAGCATCTGTTAGCCGTTTATTTTGGTTATCTTGCTCTACAAACTCAGCCCCCACTAATAGTGTATGTTTTAGGGGTCCGGTAGAAAAGGGTATAGTAACGTCCGTTTGGTTAATGAAGTTTTCACGGTCTGTTTCGTCGCGATAACCACTCAAACTCAGTTGCCCGTTTACGACTGAGGAGCTCGCATAAATATTTTGATAAAACTTATCGTAGCTGGCGTAACGCACATTGTTTTTGATTTTTACATTATTAGAAAACGTGTGTTCAATGATGGCATTAAAGGCTGCTGTTTCGGTTTCATTTGGGCTTAAAGCCGCGTTACCAAAAAATTGATCTGTATCTCCAATATTAAAAGGCTTCCTGTTAGCCCCACTGCCGGCCGATGGCACACCTCGATCACCAATGCGTGTATCCTTAAAGAGCTCAGAAGTAAGATAAATGCTTGTATTTTCACTAGGTTGGATGGTGAGTGTCGGTGTAAAGCCATATCGTTCTAAATTCACACCATCCCGATAAGAATTCCCGTCTTCATAAACGCCATTGATTCGAAACGCAACATCGTCGGTTAATCCAACACTGTAATCACCCGTAACGCGCTTTTGATCCCAAGCACCATAAGTGATGCTGACATCCTTGACTGGGTCCCACCCCGCTTTTTTACTTATGCGATTAAGGACTCCGCCCGCGCCACCCCGACCAAAAATCATCCCATTAGGACCCTTTAATATTTCAATGCGGTCTGTGCTGTAGAGGTCGCGGTAGGTTTGAATATCATCACGTAAACCATCGATAAACAAATCACTCGTTGTTCTATTTCCTCTAAATACGATAGCGTCGCGGTTACCTTCACCTTGTGAGGAAGTAACTCCTGGAACATAACGAATTGAGTCACCAATACTTAAAACTGACTGATCTTTGATAACTTCTTGAGGTATGACCGTAATGGCTTGAGGGACATTAATAAGTAGGGCGTCTGTTTTAGTTGACGAACTAGTTCCTGAAAAGTTGTAACCTCTATAGGGATTCGTATCACTTAATCTTTCACCAAATACTTCAACCCTTACAGGCTTGATGTATTCTTCAGAGTATGCCGTTGATAAGAACGCAATTGATGTAATCACTGAGAGCTTAATTGTCTCAACTATCACTTTTTTGATTTTGTCTTGCTTAAGCTTTCTGTTCATTCGCCTTAATTTTGCTTTTTTTAACATTAACGTAATCTTAATCTAAATGAGAATCATTCGCAAGTAGATTCGAATACTTACGGGAATGATTCTTAAATAAATTATCAAAACATTAAAGTTTTAGATAAAAAAAGTTGATTGAAGGTATATATTAAAATGAACCTGACAACCCTAAACTGAAGTTTCTTTGGCCCATCAGAGTTTTATCTTTTAAAAAAGAAGCATGGTCACGTTTTTGATCATCTAGAAGATTGTCACCCTTTATAAAAAAATTGAATTCTTTCGCAAAGGGGAGTTGGTAATTCACCGTCATTGAAAGATTGGTATAGTCATCAGTTTTTAATTCATTAACCTCAATATCACTTTGACTAAACTTGTGCTCAATATTTATATTTGCTTGAAGAGTATTCCATTGATAAAACAAACCAGAACCTAGGCTGAGCGGGGGTATTCTTGGAAGATCACCTCCATTTTTATTCTTCGCTCTAACGTAGTCACCCCAATAACTTAAACCATAGTTGGGTGATAAATTAATATTGCCCTGAAATTCAAAGCCATAAAATTCAGCAGGGATATTCTGGTGTTGAAAGACTTTTAGCGCTTCTTCTACGCCACCATGATCGTGATACTGAACTTCTCCGGTATCCAAAAGCGCAATGTAACTACTAAAGTCAGTAAAATAGGGCGTTAAAGAAAAAGCATTGCCTTGATTTTCCCAGCTTAAGGTAGCGTCGATGGTGTTGGAGCGTTCATCCTTTAAATTTCGATCACCGTGCTCAATTGTTTCTGTAGCATGATGTTTGCCATAGACAAATAATTCGTCCTGAGCAGGTGCCCGTTCAGTGTGCGCTAAACTAAAACCTAAGGACCAGTTCTCACTAAGTTTTGAGCTGGTGCCTAACGACATACTTGTGTTGTTAAATGTTTTTTTGGATGCAGAAAAGGGAGTGCTTGTTTCAGCGCCACCGGAAACTGCTGCACCATCATCACTTATAAAGCTATTGGCGTCATATGCTTGATAATCGTGCCTTAACCCAAAAGTCAATTGATGGTTACGTACGGCATATCTCTCTAATGCATACAGTCCAATATTATTTCGTTGGTTGTTTGCAATAAAGGAACCATTTTTTTGAGAGAACCGGAAGGCACCAAAATTCATTCCAACTATACCTCCTGATTGAGATAACAGGGAATGAACTACCTCGACCTTACCGTCCGTGCCTTGATCAAAGAAATCCGAATTAACTGATCCATCTTCCATTTCTTGATGCTGATAGTCATTGTAACTCAGCTTAAATTTTACTTTATTAATGAGGTTTGAAAGGTCTCGAACCTCAAGGTCGTACTTGTAGTTATCTGACGCTAAATCAATGTATGCGCCGTCTTCTAATATAGTTCCGTATTCCTGTTCGTGCTTGGCAAAAGAGATGCCAGTAAAGCCTTTATCAAAAAAATAGGTAGCGCCCAATCCACCCCCCCCACTATCGCTATACGAGTTTTGGAGTATGTCTTTGCCAAATGCATCCCTATTAAATTCAGGGTCTGAATTAGCTAATCTTTCTGACACCGAGAATCCGGGAATCTTTAAATTTTTAGTGTCACGATTGTAAAGATCTAAATGAAACATAGTATTCTCAGAACCAATATCTACCAGGATTGAACCCGACGACTGGTTATTAGCACCCCCATAGCTCGTGTCATATTTACCGATTATCCCCTCAACAAATTCAGGATGAATACGGTAGTCAATAATATTGACTACTCCGCCTATTGCCCCACCTCCATAGATAATAGATTCTGGTCCTCGGATAATTTCAATTTGTTCTGCAGCCAGAGTATCTAGGGCAATGCCATGATCGCCAGACATATTAGAGACATCCCTAACTTGCATGCCATTATTGAGAATTTGAATTCGATTCCTACCCATACCACGAATAACCGGACGTCCTAGATTGTCTCCCCATCCACTGTTACTAACTCCAGGTATTGCTTCAAGAGTGCTACCTAATGAAGAATTTCTATTATTCTGTAGGTTAATGCCATTCATTATATAAATTGGGCGAACCATTTCCTCAGATAATAGTTCTAGCGGATTTGCTGTTATTGGTATTTCTTTAAGCGATATTGGTTTGATATCATCAGCGATGGCCGTAACACTAAATAATATGGCGCTCAGCGTCAATTTCTTGTTCATAGGTAGTCCCTAAAAATAGTAATTTAATTTTTTAAATTATTGCTTTAGGGGAATGGTTAAGGAGCGCGGGACTGGTAGAGGGTAAAGCGTGCTACAAGAAAACTGGTTACTTTATTGTTATCAGAAAACCCATTTTCTGAGGAAAGGTCAAATCTAAATGTTTTTTCAAGGCCATTGGAAGTTACGAGATTATGCTTAAGAAGGCAGTCCTCATTATCATGCTCTAGTTCGGTGTTAGCATCATGAAATACATGCTCAACGTCATGAGACAGGCTAGCCTGTACATTGAATAGCAAGGCAAATAAAACAATAAAGAGCTGAATATTTTTTTTAAACATTATGTGTCATTTTACCCTATTGTTTATATTTTTTAAATACATGAGGAATATTTTTAGTTTATAGTAGAAATAAATTAATTAAGTAAGGTGCTGTTGTGGACAATAACTTAACTGAATTTGAGCGAGAAATGTTAGGACTGCTAGAGGCGCATGTCGAGGCTGAGATGCAAGGAGATCTAGATTTAACTATGTCAACAATGGTCGACAATCCGCATCTTTTAAATATACCGAATATGATGGGTGGTGATAGCTTCGAAGGGGTTAAGACCTTTTACAAAGATCATCTGGTCGGAAAGTTTTTTCCGCCAGATGTTAAGTTTCATCGCATTTCATTAACTGTTGGTAGGACACAAATTGTCGACGAATTAGTCATCACCTTTACGCATACAAAAATGGTTGAGCATCTTTTGCCTAATATTGAACCTACCAATAAGGTATTAAAAATTCCATTAGTAGTTATTGCGGGAATAAAAAATAAAAAACTAACCCATGAACACATTTATTGGGACCAGGCCAGCGTTCTTGTTCAGCTTGGGCTTTTAGAACCAAAAGGCTTGCCTGTTGTAGGCAAACAAAGCGCAGACAAATTACTGGCTTTAATCAACGATTAAGCTATCAAAACCGTTTTAACTTGCTAAATAGGGCGCTTAGCGATCTTTTTTAATAGCCTAGGCATCAAATAAAAAGTTGTAAATAAGCTGAACCATAGCTACATAATAATTGTCATAATTGTGTTGGTGGAATAAGACGTATCCTCCTGTTGTAAAAAAACACGCTACCACCAACAACTAATTTTTAGGCCCCATAAAACTTACTTTCCCACCGGTTAAAAAAGATTATTTACTGGTCCACTCTAACGTTCCCATCAGAAATAATTGGGGACTTTACAACTAATCCATCTAAAGCTTCACCGCCCCATGCTAATGCTTTATCGTTGGACTCTTTGGCACCTTCCTTAGTTTTAAACGTGGATATTGTTGATAATTTATTGGATGAAAATACAACTAATTTCCAGCTTTCAAAGCCTTCAATTGACTTGATGATCGGCACCCAATGCTCTTCAGCAATCTTGGCAACAGCCTCAGAATCTGTTACTTCATACTCTCTAATTGAAACATAACTCATGACGCTCTCCTTTAAAAAAATATTTAGTTAATTTTTGTATTACTCTTAAATAAAGCATACATAGTAATAAGTGATGCTATAACAACTAAGTATGCCGGGCTGATTGGATTAGACGTTTTCTCCAATAACCATGCGGCAGCAAGAGGGGTTAGGCCCCCAATTACTCCCAATGTTAGATTGTATCCCAGACCAATTGCTGTACAACGAATTTGTGTCGGTGTTGATAGAACCATGTAGGCATTTAGTGGGGCAAGATAGCATCCCATGATAACGGTTAAGCCTAGTTGCCCTATAAATGCTAACTGTAAATCATGATGATTCATTAAGTGAAATAAAGGCACTACTAAAAAGAGCATAAGAATTGCTGATATTTTAAGCATTAATTTCTTACCAACTCGGTCGATAAAATATCCTGCAAGCATTAATATTCCTAATAAGACAACCATCGAGGTTGAGTTAATATCAAGTGCGTTCGTTGGGGTTTATTTAAGCACTTATAATTAATTCTACGATAGAAAAATCGTCATCGAATGGGCCTGGCTCAGCTTTTAAGCTTATAATTTTTTCTAATACTTTTTCTGTTTGAAGCACTTCAAGGCTATTAAAGTGCTCTTGCATAAGCTTGGTATAGTCATCTAATGACATTTCTTTAGCGTCTTGTTGTGTAATTTCGTACACACCATCACTAAATACGTACAGTTTACTAAGATTTCCAAGAGGCAGCACCATCTCTTTAAATTCTATATCAGGCATCACTCCAATCGCTATACCTGCTGTTGATAGTGCATGGAATTCTTTGTTAGCATTGTCGTCTCCAGTAAATAAAATGGCATGAGGATGACCGGCGCTTGAGTAAGTTAATTGCTGATGTTTTGTGTCATAAACACCATACCAAAGCGTAAAGTATTTATTGTTTTGCTTTTCCATAGGAAAGGCCTCGTTCAATCCTTTAAGAACCGATTGTGGGCTACCGAAGTCGGTTTTTTGGAGTGTTTGCGAACGAAGAGCGTTAATAACCGATATACATAGCATGGCAGCCCCAACACCGTGACCGCATACATCAACCAAATAGATTCCTAGACGACCTTCATCAAGCCAATGGTACCCAAAAGCATCACCACCCAGTGAGGAGCAAGGAATATGTTGCCATGATGTAGTTACTTTACCTTCTAGCGGTGAAGGTAATAAACTTCTGATATAAATAGCTGCTTCATTAATCTCTTCAGCAAGAATTTTTTGGCTTTCTACCAATGCTTTTTTTTGATGATAGAGATCTATATGCGTTTTTATTCTAGCCATTGCAATAGGGGGGCTCACAGGCTTTATTATATAATCTACCGCACCACATGAAAGGCCTAATGCCTCATCCTCAGCTTCGGACTTGGCGGTTAGAAAAATGATAGGTATGCCTTTTGTACGCTCATCAGCCTTGAGCCTTTTGCATACTTCATACCCATCCATTTCTGGCATCATGATATCGAGCAGTATAAGGTCTGGTTGCGGAGAGGTTAGTGCAATTTTTAAACCTTTTTCCCCGCTAGTTGCTGCTTTCACCCTGTAATTCTCTTGAAGCAGCCCGCTCATTAATTGCAAATTAGCTGGAGCGTCGTCAACGACTAGGATGGTAGGTTTACTTTCAGTTAACACCATTATCTCTATGTTCCTTTAATATTTTTAGGGCCGATTCAAAATCAAAAGATCGTAGTGCGTCCGAAATCATACCAAAAGAGTCCTCTCCATAATACTGTTGGAGCACAGTATGATTTTTTTCTAGTAATTCATTTGCTTCGGTATCATCGTTTGTAAGTAGCTCAGATAAATGCAAAATCAAGGATTTTACTTCCGCATCGCTAATGGCTGTTGTCTCACTTGCCTTTTCTTTATTGGGAAGCAATTCATTAATGCTGCCAATTACGAGCATGAGTGCGGGATGAATAAGATCAAGCAGTTCAACAATCTTTGCGTGTGACATTTTTTCCTTTAAATGGCTTTCAAGTATCCCGGCCTTGTTTTGTAATTCAGTTGCTCCTATGCTGCCACATGTTCCCTTAAGCGT
>ENA-UOXV01005157-UOXV01005157.1-marine-metagenome-genome-assembly--contig:-NODE-5157-length-14565-cov-6.266782_pt1 | contig 14565 bp, 12 predicted proteins | sample MGYA00238165_ERZ766961 | MGnify/ENA primary metagenome ERZ766961 (study PRJEB28924, sample SAMN03173240) | marine metagenome | biome: Marine; feature: Water; material: Subsurface seawater | place: North... | reverse complement strand
TCGGCCTTTGTTCATATGAGCAAGAGCCTTTTCAGGGTCTCCTTCACTTGCAACTAAGGCATTTTGAGCTTGAGCTTGCATTCCAGCAGCGTCGTCACCAAAGACTTCACCAGCTTTTTCTGCAACATAATCAGCATTGCCACTCATTTTATCAGCAAGCTTTGTAGCATCTTTATTTCCAGCGATATATTTACCAAAGAGGCTTTTTGCGCCTCCAGCAATACGCTTTCCAGTAGAATAAATTTTATCAGTAATAGTATCTTGAGAAGAGGGCAGATCATATGCTCTAGCTGCATTTTCCAGAGGACTAGCACTAGTATAAAATTCAGTGTTTGCTGTCATTTCTGGCCCTTTTGCACTGTCGAGAATATATTCAATTGCCATGCATGTAGTAGAGCATAACTAGTATATAAACCTTTCCTTTTAGTGTAACTATCGAGTGGTAACAGCGTTCGTCCCCGATCCTTTTTAAATAATCAGCCACTACCAAATGGATGGATTTGGAAGAACGACTCTTAGAATTTGATCGCGCAATTGTAAGCGAACCAGACAATCCCGCCCATTATATTGCAAAAGCAGACTTTCTACAGGAGCAAGATCAGGAAAGAAGTGCTCTTGAAATGCTTGACGTCTGTGCAAGAAAATTTCCAAATACGAAAACTATCCATGCAAAAAGAGGAGCAATACTTCTAAGGCATAGAGCTTATCTCGACGCTTGTCTATCCCTTGTAGATGAAATAGCAATCGATCCCCTAAACACACATTTGGCAGAAGGGATTATGAAAATATTCATTGAACCTTCTAAAAATAATCATATAGAAGCAAGAGAAGCTGCAAGTATTCCCGATTATCCAAAGTCACTCAAGTACTTCATGGATGCACTTCAGTTATTTCCATATGATAGTAGAAACTTTATTGCTGCATCATTCCTTGCCCAGAAACTAGAAGATAAAGAATCTCAAGAGTTCCTAGATAGGATTGCCTCATTTGGATCACTAAACCCTTCAGCCTTAACTAGCGATCCCAATTATAGAATGGTTGCAGACACTGCACATTTTCTTTCAACAGATCCACAACATGGCTCAGAAGTATATGAACTCGCACTAAAGTTACAACCCGAAAATCAATATCTTAAAACAAGATATGCAATGCACTTACTTGATCAATTTGAATATAAAAAAGTGTTAGAAACGCTTGAAGGAGTTAGTTTAGGTTTCAAAGATCTCACACCAAAAGAAACAGATCATGAAGCAAATCTCATCCAATTAACTAATCTTAAAAAATTCATCAACACGAGCAAAACAAGTGATTGGAATATACCAGGAGAAATTGCTCAACTAGTTCGAGGACTTGCCATATATGGAATCAGAGGGAAAAATCGAACAAATTTTGAAGAGGAATTTGGACAAATATTTAGTAGAACAGAGCCCTATGAACGAGATCATCTATTTCTATACAGATACATGAACATGCACCTGGCAAGAGCAGATTACAAACGAGGAGACTTCATTAGCGCATTAGATCATGCAGCCCAGGTTAATTTCACAGACGATGATGAAGGATACTTGACAGATCTCAACATTTCAAAAATAGTAGCACCCCTTGAGGCAGGTAGCTTCGTATTAGGGAATAGTTCTTTAAGCGGCAGAATGCGAACGGAATTAGGAGAATGCCTGGAGAATAATTTACTCAGACAGGAAGGAAAAGAATCTCCCATCATGGAAGGAAGAGCAGTAAACATGGCAGAGGTGCTAACCATATACCAAACTATTGCACAGAGACTCATTAACAAAAAAAGTACAACAACAGATACAGAAATAGTAACTGCCCTTTTTTCTAAAACGGTAAAAGAATTCGAGGAAAAAATTGGTGAATTAGCCATCCATGATGAAAGTACAGAGAGAATAGAAGAACAATCTTTTGCAATTGCCCAAGCATTAGAATTTTTCATGTCCACCAATGGTGAAAATGAGGAAGAGGTAAGAAATGAGATTGGAAAATGTCTACAAGATACAGGAATTACTTTTTCTCTTTCAACTAAGTCATTTTCTGTTTCAAGTGAAATTCTCAACATCAACTACACAAAAGAAGAAGTTGAAGGGTCAAAAAGAGTCAATAAGATTAGAAGAACATTCACAGAAGCAGATGGAACACCAATACTACCCTCCAGTCCACTATCACACTTTGACAAAAGTCTTAATATACGCAGAGAGAATAAATCTGATGAACACACCATCCTTAAACAATTCACAACTCAAGAAGATGTAGAGCAAAGTGCAATGTTTCTTCAGGAAGCAAAGCACCTAGCAGAGATAGGTACACCAGAGTTGTTCTACATTACAAGAAGTCATAATCCATTTATTATGTGTATGGGCGAAATTGAAGGACCAACACTAGAGACACTTAGTCAACTTAATGAAAAAACAGTACCTGAGTGGATTAAAAAAAGATTATTTCAAAAACATGCACAAGATTGTGCAAAACTGAGCTTCCTTAATTTTGAAAGAAGATTTAAATCAGCAAAAACACCTAGCTACTCTTTTATTTTGTCAAGAATGGGAATTGAAACAGATGAACTAGCATCAAGACTACAACAGGCAACACAGTGGCTCATGAGAGATGGATCCCTTTTTAATGCAAAAATAGATCTGGCAATTTTAACAGGCATCAGAGGTAGTGAAGATGAACAATTAAATTCATTAGGAACTATGGAAGAAAATGATGAAAATCAGTACCATGTATTTAAGTCCCTTTATCAAATTGATTTTGAAAAATGTGATAGAAAAACCCTTATTTGTGATGACTTAGTGATGATTCTTGATACACCAGGAATGAACATTTCCGACAGAACAGCTAATCTTACATACACTACTTTTCTAGAAACCATCCCAGAAAAAGCTAAAGAACAGGGCATAGAAACCTACCACTTGGCAGGAATATATAGAAACCTTAGACAAGTTTGGCACCATGCAACAGGAGAATTACATTCCCCAAATCCACAAACAGCCATTAAACACCACCTTAAAAATGCTTTATTACATATTGGATCTGAACATGAAACTGCAGAAGGCGCATATAAAAGAGAACTTGAACAGATTCACGATGCCTTGCCTAAGTTAGCAATCCAGTGGGCTAACACATAATTATTTTCTTATAGATTTCATACAACTCTTCAACACTTCCTATATCAACCCACTCATGTGCTGAATGACAATCTTCCCCAATTGGTCCGATTACAATTACAGGTACTTTAACAGTTCTAGCGTAAACATTTTCATCTGCAACAGAATTACCCATAGTAAAAACTATACCTCTGTTGATAACTGTTTGAATTTTCTTTACCCAATTGCTCTCTTTTGAAACTACATATGCATCACTTGCAGGAGTTGGTCGATATCGTTCTCTTACACTAATCTTCTCACCAGATACTTCCTTAAATGTGCCATTTACATACAGTGCATCAACTAATCCCTGAAGTAAAACTAGCTCATTAGCAATTTTTTCCCCAGGTACAAAAGATCGATCAAATATCACTTTTGCATGATCCGGTATAGAAAGTCCACCCATTCCAGCATCAATTCTATTCACAAATGCAGAGTTTGTGATTTTTTCCCAAGGCTCATCACCAAATGTAAACGTTTTTTCAATTTGATATGCATAACTCTCAAGAGCAAGCACTAATTTTGCTGCATCAGTTGCTGCATTAACTAATCCATTTTTTCGTGAAACGGCACCATGTCCACCAGTCCCAGGAACAGTAAACTCAAATTCACATCTGCCCATACGTCCAAGACAGACTGTTTTTTTATCAACAGGAGTTGAAAGATCAGACTCTCCGATTTCAGGTACAAAGATTACCTCTACATCATCTAGAAAAGAGCTTCCACAAAGAGCATTAACTCCTATCGACCAAAATTCCTCATCACATAAAAATGCAAGCTTTAATTTTCTTCCCCCAGGAATTTCTGCATCAAGAGCTGATCGAATCATCACTGCAATTCCTGCAAGCATATCGTTTGACCCAAGACCGTAGATGCGTCTTTTTCCCCCAACTACTTTTTCCATCGGAGTCAATGCTTCTTGCTCAGTCCAACCGGATTTTACTTCTACCGTATCAACATGACCTGAAAATAGGATTGAACTATTTCCTGATCCTTTTTCACAAAGTAAGTTTGTTCTTTTAGGTACTGACACAGCTTTACCATCTACAGAAATAATACAATGTTCCTGAACAATTTGTCTTTTGCATGAAAAACCACCATCTACTAGCAATGGTTCTATGAAATCAAGAATTTTTTCTTCATTGCCAATCCCATAAACTTTTCCATCTTCAGACGTAACCGTAGTAAAAGGATTTATGGAATTAATTGCGATCAATTTTTTGAGTAATTCTATAACATTCATCGGTTATTTGCATATCGAATTGGTTCTTCTTTATGATTTGCTTTAAAAGATAATTCAGTATTTAAATCATAAGTATTTCTCATATCTAAACGAACATTAGATGTATTTGCACCAGAGAAGGATACATTTCTTAGCGTAGAATCATACATAAAAGCATACGGCATCTGAGCTCCACTAAATCTTACGTCATGTAAACGTACATCCTCCATCCGTGCATGATCCAATACTGCATGGTCTAACCAAACATTCTGTAGAAAACAGTGAGACAAGTCGACAGATCTTGCTTGCATATACGATAGATCCAAATCTTTTATAAGAAGATAATTCAATCGCGCAGACTGGAGTTGAAGAGGTTCTTCTCTCCAATGTTGCATACGGCAATATGACACTAGCTCATCATATCTTGGTTCTTTAGATAATTTGTGATCTGTAAATTCTATTCGATTAAAATCTCTCTCACCCAAAAGAATTCGATCAATAAATTCTGAACAAGTAATAGGAATCCTTCCTTTTGCCTTGTAAATTCTCTCAGTCATTTTTACCTCCTTGGCCTCATGAATGGAAATAAGATTACATCTCTAATTGATGGTTGCTCAGTGAGTAGCATTACGAGTCTATCAATTCCTAAACCAAGTCCACCAGTTGGAGGCATTCCATATTCTAGAGCGGTTAAGAAATCTTCATCTAGCGGATGAGCTTCTTCATTTCCATCAATTAATTCTTGTTGTTGCTCTTCTAATAATCTTCGTTGTCTTATTGGATCATTTAATTCACTATACGCATTCCCTATTTCCATCCCTGCAATGTAGGGTTCAAATCGCTCAATTAGTTCTGAATCCTCTCTGTGTGTCTTACAAAGCGGCGTACTTTCAACAGGATGATCTATGATAAACGTTGGTTGAATAAGATTATCAGCACAATAAAGATCAAATAGTTCACACAGTAATGTTCCCCGCGTGTCATTAGTTCCAACAGTAATTTCTCCTCCCTCTAAATCACCAATAAGTTTAGTTAGCTCATCAAGATTGACTTGTGACAAATCAACACCCAACTTCTGACTGACTGCATCAGTCATGGTTTGTTTCTTCCATGGCAAACCAATATCGATCTCTTGTCCTTTAAACTGAATAGTTGATTTTCCATTAATGGATTCAAAGATATCAGAATAAATTTGCTCAGTTAAATCCATCATGTCATGATAGTCTTTGAATGTTCCATAACATTCCATCATCGTAAATTCTGGATTATGCGTTGCATCTACTCCTTCATTCCTAAAGTTCTTGCAAATAGTGTATACACTTCCAAGATCTCCTGCTACTAGTCTTTTCAAATAGAGCTCTGGAGAAATACTCAGATAACAAGACATTCCAAGTGCATTAAGATGAGTTTTGAATGGTCTTGCACTTGCTCCACCGTATACTGATTGTAAGATAGGTGTTTCTACTTCAAGGTACCCAGCTTCATCGAGAGTAGATCTCATCTGAGTGATAGCAGCTGATCGTTTTCTAAATACGTCTCTTACTTCTGGATTAGATAATAGATCAAGCGTCCTATTACGATAGCGAATTTCCTTATCTTTTACCGCATATTCTTGAGAAGGAATAGATCGAAGAGCTTTACAAAGTGGATCAACATCACAAGCCTTAACACTTATTTCTCCCCTCTTTGTACGGATTACTTCTCCTGTAACACCTACAAAGTCCCCTCGGTCAAGAAGTTCAGTTGCCCTATAAGCACCATTCCCCACTTTATTTTTTTGAATATATAACTGAAGTTTATCATCCCCATTGCACACGTCAATGAACTTTACTTTCCCCATTGAGCGAATTGATGTAATTCTTCCTGCAATAGATACTTGATCACCTGAACCCTCTCCTGGCTGTAGTGAAGAGTAAGCATTTCCTACTTCAGAGAGAGAATGAGACGAATCATAATTATGCGGATAAGGATTAATCCCCATCTCGCGAAATGAATCAATTTTCTCAGTTCTTATTCCCATTAAATCATCACTGCTCATATTTCACCTCGTAAAGATTCCACAAGAAAATCTTCTAGTTGCTTTGGACTTCTAAATCCCCTGTGCCTTAGTTTTTGAGCATCATTTCCGTGAACAATTGTACCTTCCACTTGCTCAGATAACATGTAGGCTTCATCGTTTGGTAATCCCTTACAGGCAAGATTAGTCAGAGCTCTTGTAGATTTTTTGAGATCAACGTATGGATTATTAAAACCATATTTCCCGGCTAAAAGGAATTGATTAAAATCATCCTTTTGTGTTATTGCATTAACACCATCGGCCCCATGCTCAGAGATATATTGACACAAGCCAATTACAAAACGGTTCATCATATGCATTCCATTAAAATCAACAGATATATCAGGAGATCTAAACTCTAAACTCATGATGCTGTCTCCTCCTTTTGAGATTGTCTCATGTGAAGGCCTAGGTCTCAACAACCAGTATACCTGACTATCATCAAGAGTTTTAAAAGGATAGTAGGAACCATTCGATCTTTCTTTCTTAAGCTCCTCCCAATTAGGATCCAATTTTCCCCCATGTAAATAAGAGAGCACTTCATTAGATCCTTTCTGCAATAGTGAATTGAATTCATCCATACTACGAATCTCAGGAGTATCCATCCAAACTGAACGAGGGAAATTACCACAGATTGAGTGGTATTGCTCAGGTCTTCTACTCTGCAATTCGGTATCAACCAAGGAATTCCCTTTTATAGAATATGGAGACGAAGCACTTAAAGCAATTAAGACATTGTTAACATTCTTCATAGCATTATAGATCTCCCATCCTGCTTCTTCATTTGAGATTCCAACAACAATTTGCTGGCTTGAAATATCGAGAAATCCTTTTGCACAGTTTTCAGATAAGCTGGTTGTTCTATACCTTGCTGGAATAACATCACTTACATCCCTCAAAAGTGAAGAACCAGCATACATTGAACCACCTTTAGATTCAACAACTTTTCTTAAACGATTTGTTTCTTCATTAACTGAATTATTTAAATCAGACACGGAAGATTTCATAGAAACATTCAATTCAACTACGTCTCGAGTGTTTACTCACCAGTCAGATTCTCTACTCCAGCTAATTGGTCTGCAGTTATACCCTTCAGACAATATTCCAATTCATTACTATATGGTCCTATCATTTTAAGTCAAACGCCTCATTATGCGCAATGTTATACCTTTTAACACTAGATGTGTCAACGCACTGTAACTCTTCGAGTAATTGCACAGCCCTACCTAGTTCCCCATATGTTGTTTTCTCAAGTACCATAAAATCTGGTGTTGATTCAACATGTGGACAGCTTGAGTTATTGTATACTTGCTCCACACTAAAGTGATCTTTGAGCACCTCAAGTTTTTTGTAGAAAACTCCTTTGTTGTGTTCAGGAGAACTACTCTGTATGACCGGTCTCACTGAAATCCCATCTCTATTTGCTATCGGTGGAAGTTCTCCTTTGAAAAAATCCCCATAGTTAGAAGGTTTAATACCATTAGAAACATAACTTACAATATCCCGAACATCCGCGATCATTGCTGCAGCAGTTGGTTCACCACCAGCACCTCTTCCTATTAGGTAACTATCCCCACCAAAATCCTTAGTAACTCTCAAGCAATTTTTTTCACTACTACAAGAACCAAGTTCAGATTCTGCTAGAACATATGTTGGCTGAACAGATAATTCGATCTGACCATCAACTTTTTTTGCAGATGCAATGAGTTTAATGGTATTATTTCCATAAGCCCTTCCTAAAGAAAAAGCAGCCGGATGAATTCCTTCAACTCCATCGCAATAAATTTGACTTAAAACAGAACTATCACACAGGGGTGCTTGAAATCCAATGCTTGCAAGTATTGCAAGTTTATTCATCGCATCTATTCCTTTTGTATCCGTATCGGGAGGAGTTTCTGCAAAACCTAAACGCTGAGCTGCAGCAACAGCATCTGCGTAAGAACCACCTTCATTTTCTAGGCGAGAAAGAATATAATTGCACGTACCATTCACTATTCCTTCAATCCCACTAATCCCGTGGGCAGTGTGATAGTCACTGATATTTTTTAATACAGGAATTTCTCCTGCAACAGAAGCTTCAACTCGCAAAGCTAGATCATTTCTATCTGCCAGAGAAAATAATTCATTTCCAAAATTAGCAATTACGTGCTTGTTTGCCGTTACAACTGACTTACCATGTTTTAATGCATCTTTGATCAAGTATTTATCTGAAGAATTTGTTGCATCAACAATAATACTTACTTCAGGATCATCCAGTAATCTACTAAAGTCAGATGTCAAATATTGTTGCACCTGTGCTTGTGGAACATCAACTTCCCCGCTTGGTCGAAATATTTTTCTTGGTTTATCTAGATTATTTACTACAATATGAGATAATTCTAAATCACTTTGTCGATTTACAATGTAATCATATACACTGGCTCCTACAACCCCCATTCCAATTAGTCCTATTTTCATCTTTTATCATCTATAGCTCTCGCTATGTCCTCCATTATTCTCATTTTACTTACAGCTCAAAACACTCTCTTCTTAGATCCCCAAGAAGTGTGTATGGCGTTAGTTCTGCCCCTTTTTCTTCAAGCTCTCGCAAAAAATATGCATACTCTTTTTCATCCTTAAAGACACTTTCAACCATGAAGTCATAGCCGCCGTTGATAACAAATAAGTTGTTAACATTGGGATGGTAGCTGAGGTATTCCTCGACTTCATGTCTGTTGGGTGTTTTGATGACAATCATACTTCGCTTGTAAAATCCCATTTTTCGAAAATTTACGAGCGTGGTATGTTTGACTATGCTTTCGTTTCTGCGGAGTTGATCAAACAATGTACTCTTTGGTATTTGCAGATCTTTAGCCAATTGACTCAGCGATGTCCGCGCATTTTTCCTCAGAGCGTTAATCATATCTTTCATTGTTCATTATCCAACATTTCCGCACATTGTACGGATCTTGTTGTCTAACTCCTACTAAAGAAGCAACAGATATATAACTTGGCCAATTGTAATTATTACAAGTAATTATGTAATTACATCCAATATTTTTATATACTTGAGCATTTTAGAGAGGCTATGAAGCGAAAAGTAAACTTAGTTGGAAAAGGAACTCTTACTGTCTCACTACCCGCAAAATGGGCCGAGAAAAATAAAATTTCAAAAGGCGATGAGCTCAATCTCGAGGAGACAAGCAATTCCCTAACACTTACTGCTGGAGTAAATAAAACAGAGAAAAAAGAAATCAGCATAAATATTGATAATTATTCCTATGGAGAAATTTCTAAAACTGTTTCTGCAGCATACAAAGCAAACTACGATAGAATCATCCTTACCTATAACAGGCCAGACATATACTTTACTCGAAAAAAAGATACCATCCCCATTAAGACGGCCATTACACATTTTGTAAATAGACTCATAGGTGCTGAAGTAATATCCCAGACACAAAAAAGTTCAGAGATTCGATGTTTTGCAGTAGAAGATACACCAGATCTTGAAAAGATAGAAAAAAGAATTTATTTCTTGCTCAAGGAATCAATTAGAGAGCTTCTTGAAAGTATTGATGGAGATTTTTCAAATTTCCAACAAACAGTTTACGCCCATCATGACAATGTAACTAAATTCACAAGCCACTATCTCAGGGTACTTCATACTGCAAATCAAACTGAAGAAAGAACTAAAATGGCATATGCCATTCATCAAAGCATTGATATTTTAGTAGATAGACTCAGATATATCACTAATGCAATTACAAAACATGGATGCAGTAAAAAAACCAAAAAAATGCTTGAAGAAATTTTCGATCTGTTCTTCAATTATTTCTCTCTTATTTCAGATACCACAAAATGGAAGCAACTTTTAGAACAAAAATACAAGGTAAAGGAAAAGATCGACAAAGGTAAGTGGACTGTTAATGACATGCAAGTCATTGCTCAAGCTGTGCCTTTTATTGATCTACATACGCATTTTATGGAGTATGGAATTAGTAAGAAGATTTAGTGTCCCAATTGGAAAAACTAGCTATCATGATGATATAATTTCATTCGATTGATAAGAGGTAAAAGGTCTTTTTTCTCCTCTGAATTCAAAAAAGGGAATGAATCAGAATGAGGAACATATAATGCATCAACTCTCTCCTTAAATTCATCTCTCATTGAAAAAGAAGGATTTAAATTCCATTCTAAAAAATCAATTACTGTCCGACCCATTACATCTTCAACTCCCGTCCAGCACGATAACGCGTTGCATTTACTTGCAAAGTAACGATAGGATGTTGCAGCTACAAACTCCCGATAAAAAGTAGGGAAATCGTCAACCATGTTTCCTGAAAAATCTGAAACAGATTTTGGATGAGGGCAAGCATCATGCATTGCACCATGCTCTTCCGTAGAAAAACTCCAAAGAGCATAATGATATCTTACCCTACTATAAAGAAGATACATCCGCTCATCTAAAGATTCAGCAAAAACTCTTTCAGAATATAAACGGTTATGACCATTTTTCATTACTTTAGGAATATTAATATCCAATTTAGGAGGTAAAAATACTAGTTGAGCCAAATCAATCGCTATAGGAACTAAACCCCGATTCTCAGTGTCAATAATATAACCCTCTGAAGAATATGAATTTTCCTTCATCCAATTATTCCCATGTGCATCCTTATTATATCCCCACTCTGATGAATCTTCTAAAATCACGATTTGAGGTTCAAGATCTAAAACAATTGATTCATCCAAGTTTCTTTGAGAAATTTTACCATGTAAATTTTCTCGAAAAGAATACCTGTCAAAATTTTCATCCTTTAGATGATAATGTATATTTACTAAAGAAGAGATTGAAATTTTGTAATCTGCCTCATTTAGTTCTAATTTTTTTTTGTTTCCAAGAAAATCAGTATCAAAAGCCCTACCAAAAACAATATCCGAAAAAGTATGTCCCTTGATTCGATCACTCACCAGCACATATTTACCTGAGCCATCCAAAAAATATTCTGCAGCATGATTCACAACCTTACATTTAGGAATTCCAAAAGAAAAACCAGACCTTCCTATATCTCTTGAAATTGATATTTCCTCAGAAAAAGACTCATCCGATTTTTTCATGATTAGATCTTCCAATACTACATCATTTACAACTACCCTATGAATAGTATGAGATGCCTTTGAAATAGTTTGAAAATATGAATCAACTGTATCAGTTCTATCAACATATTTTATAAATTCTTCAAAATATTCACTAACCATATTGGACCCATATATTATAGAATTCATAATTTCAAAAATGCCTGCAGATTTATCATTTTCTGAATTTATAGTCTCTTGTGCAAACTCAAGTAAATATGAGTTCCCTGAAATAAAGTCTCCAAGCAAGGACAATTTTTCAGCTTTATAATCCAAACAAAGATGACAATCAGGATCAGAACAGCCAAACTTAGAACAAACAAAAGCTTCTTTCTTTAAGAATAAATCTACAAGAGTATGTATTTCTCCCAATGCATGCAAAGAAGAGTCACTCATCCCATCTAAAACATAATCTTCAAAGGGTAAAAAAGAATCACAAGATTCCATCAAAGAGTCAAAAAAACCATGTAAATCAGAAGGATATACTTCATCAAGAAACTGTACAATCTCGTTTAAGTCCTGAGTAACTAACATACATCAAGAAGTAGCTCTTAACTTAAAAAGATAGGGCTAAAAACCCCCAATTACACCATTATGACCAGGCAATATCAATTCCGCATCCAAAAGACCTATTTTCTTCAACGATTCTATATATGCACTCAAATCTGAATCAGGTAAATCATGAATTAATTGTCCATCATACATTAAATCACCAGTGATCAAAATTCCATTCGATTCATCATGTAAACTAATACTTGTTGGATCATGTCCTGGCGTGTAGAGTATTTTGAAACTAAACTCATCAAATTCAATACAATCATCCTCACAAACCTGACAAAATTGATCTTGATTTAAATCTCCAATACTTGGCACATCGCATGCTAAATCATCAACCGAAAAGTACTGCAATGCCAAACAACCTTGAAAAGATTCAATATTTGCAAGTATATTGTCAAAGTATGAACTCCCTCCAACATGGTCAAAATGAAAATGCGTCAATACTGGAATTACTTTTCTTCCGGGCGCATATTTATTTAAAATAGCTTCCCAGTCAATTAGGCCAATTCCAAAGTCCACAACCATACACGAGGCACTACCTACAATGAGGAAACAATTACAATGTTCTTTGTAATCAGTCTCCTCAATGAGATAGATTTTTTCCTTGACTTGTGTTACTTTTGTCACAATACATATAGTGCTAAAAAGCCATAATCCAAGCTTTCACTATCCTCCATGCAGTTTGGAATCACACAAATTGGAATTGCACCATTCTTCACATGAAATCTTGCACCATAGTCATATGGGAGGTGAGTTCCTGGTTTATTTTTAAGTAAATGCTGCTCTGCCTGCTCAACTGTTGCACTGCCAAGCTCACAAAGTTGTGGTAATCGACCATAACCCACCACATATTCCTTCCCTGCATCCTTTGCCTCTTTTAGAGTATACTGGATCAGCTCATCAACCAACTTATTGCCCTTCATACTTTGATCAACACCAACACCAATTAAAAATGCACAATTTGAGTTTGGATTGTGAGTTGAACTTTCAGGAGTAACTATTTTTCCACCATTAGTTGCATCATACCAGTTTTTAGGCAAACCAATTGTTTTACACACCTCACCCCAAGGAAGTAGATCTTCATTGTAATGGTGCCAATTGTGCAATAATGCCAAGTCATCAGAGTTTACAAATGAGGGCAATTGGTAACTAATAGTTCCAGCAGGTTTCTCATCTAAATATGCAATATTCATAAGACCCAGCTTCAATCTTGTTTCAAATTTTTTCTCTTCAGCAATCATACCTTCACCAACATCTGGCCAGGCAGCTTGTTCAATTCCTACAACTGTCGCTAAGTCTTCAAGCGATGCCTTTTCCACTAATTTAGTTGCTATCATAAAGATAAGTAATACGACAATTAATTTATAGTCTCCGTCGTGAACAAAACAAAAAAGAGTGAAATTTGTTCTATTTCGAACAAAAGAGTTACATTTATATAGTTTCAAAAGTACTAGTTACTATGAATTCAGCTGAAAAGACCAAAGAATACATCAACCATCACCCCAGTATAAAGGACTGTCTTAAATCTGGAATCATAAACTATTCAAAATTAGCTAGAAAGATTGCAGAAGAACTTAAAATTACAAAAGAATCAAGTATTGAATCCATTTTAGTTGCTTCTCGAAGAATTGAACGAAATTTAAAAGATTCATCAGATAGTAATGAAAAGAAAATAAGGAAATTAATACGAGAGTCAGAACTAGAAGTAAAAAACAAAATCATAGTATACACAGTCCCAAAAAATTCCCTTTCTATCGATGATGCAAGTAGAGAAATCAGAAAAAATAATGGACTCTTTTATGTAATAGAAGGCTCACAAGTAATTACATTAATCACCTCTGAACGATTTACAGAAGTTGTTAAAAAACATCTTGGAAAGAAAATAATCAAAGAAAAAAGAGGTCTCACCATTGTAACTCTCAAAACAAGCAAAGAATTAGAAGGAACCATAGGAGTTATGGGGTATCTCTTCTCCCTATTCAAAGAAAATGGTGTAAATATCTATGAAACAATGAGTTGCTGGACAGATACCATCTTCGTTATAGAAAAGACCGATGTTGGAAGAGTCCTAGATTTTCTAACCATCTAAAACAAAAATATTTCCGACTTTTCTACAATAACACATGTAAAGATACATATTACATTACAAATACATACAAAACAAAAAGTTTTAAATATGAAATAAGACCAATCTTACTATGGAAATCAATATGACTAAAATGAGTTCGAAAGGACAAATAGTAATACCTGCTGAAATGAGAAAAGACATCATAGAGGGTGAAAAACTACTCATCATCAAAAATGACAACCAAATCATATTGAAGAAAACAAGTGAACTAGATAAAAACTTTGCAGAAGACATCATGTTCGCTCAAAAGACAGAGAAAGCTCTAAAAAATATTGAAAAAGGAAAAGGAACAAAGATGGATTTTGATAACTTCATCGATGAGATGAAG
>ENA-UOXV01005154-UOXV01005154.1-marine-metagenome-genome-assembly--contig:-NODE-5154-length-14571-cov-6.323918_pt1 | contig 14571 bp, 14 predicted proteins | sample MGYA00238165_ERZ766961 | MGnify/ENA primary metagenome ERZ766961 (study PRJEB28924, sample SAMN03173240) | marine metagenome | biome: Marine; feature: Water; material: Subsurface seawater | place: North... | reverse complement strand
AGCGTCGCGCGCGACTCGACGAGGTGGTAGCGCGCGGCGTGCTCGGCAAGGAGGTCGCGACCGTCGCGCCGCCGCGCGTCGAAGAAGCGCCGCCCGCCGCCGAGCAGCACGTCGATCGGGGGGTCAGCCTCAAGCTGCTGCTGCGCGATCAGCTCGTAGCTGTAGCGGTACGCGGCGTGCGCCGAGAACGACGCCGGAGTCGCGTGCGGAAGAACGGTCGTGACGACCAACCCCGTCGCCATCCCCCGCGCCCGGCACGCCTCGAAAAGCGAAGCTACTGGGCGCACTGCGCAGCGTCCCGCCGAGTGCTCGCACGCGGTGGGATCCTCGCCCTTGCGATGGAGCACTCCCACCGCGCCGTTATAGCTCTTGGTCGCAGCAGCGTACGCGGTGGCGCCTGCTGCCGAGTCTGTGATCGCGTTGGACGCCGAGGCGGTGATGGCGCTCCCCACTAGGTGCGCGTCGAGGTCCAGCAGCGCCGAGGCATTTCCGCTCTGCTCACGAAGCAACCCGCGAGCAATGGTGTGGATCTGCGGGCCATATCCGTCTGCCAGCATCACCACGACCGAGCCCTCGGCTGGGGGCTTCAGCTTCGCCCAGTACTGGTACGCGGCAGCAGAGATCCGCTGCAGTCCAGCACCCTCCGCGGCCGCACCGCCAGCACACATTTCGTCGGCTGTAGGCGCAACTGGCCCAGTTGACCCAAGCAGAAGGACCAGACCAGCTGTGCATACCCCAACGAGAAGTGTTACCTGATCACAGGCAAGGTTTCAGTATGCGCGGTGCGTTGGCGTCTTGAATCAGAAAGTTGAGGCTTGGCAGGCGGGTTGCAGCGGGTGGGGTCGTGGGCGAAACCGCAACGACCAGGCCTTTTCGGCCCTCAAGCCAACTGCCCCTCTTTTCACTGCTGTCCATCTTGAGCTCGTTGAGATCCGCTGGGCCCTCCTCCGGGTCGCTCGCCTCGTCGCGTGCTGCGGAAGCCAGCGAGATGCCCTCGCTCCCTGACTTCTCAGCTATCCGCATTACCATGGGCACTCGCTCCTCCCGCCTTTGTGACTTACCCTCTCCTAAACCCTTCCTTCCCCCTTCCTTTCCCCTCCCTGCTCCCGCCCCTCCCTGCGCGCGCCCCCACCGCGCGATTCCCCGCTCCCCCACGGCAGCCTCACTCACCCCCGCACGCCCTCGCGCGTCCGCGCGCAGGCGCTGGAGCGGGAGGCGGCGGAGCCTCGGTGCGCGGTGGACGACGCACGGCGCGAGGCGTCGGCGCGGAGCGACGCGGTGCGCGACCACGCGGCGGAGAGGCGCGGGCGCTGAGGTTCAGCCTTCAGAGAGTGAAATCTACATTTGACCGCAACAGTTGCAAAAGCTTGTAAAAAGTCAACAAAAACCTAAACCAGCCGCGCGCAGCGGCTGAAAAATCAGCTGGAGGCTGTGCCTTGCTGAGTCGTGCCGAGCATGATGAACCCGTTTCGCGCCATGATAGCCCCCAACCTCCGTGCTGTGGGCCGCTCGGTGTTCCAGGCGCAGAGGCGCCAGACGCAGCGCCGCCTCATGTCGTCGGGCGCTGCGGGTGAGGAGCCCGGGTCCTTCTGGGCTGTGTGGTGCATTCCCGATGTCATGCCGATCATCTTCTGCCTCACGGCGGGCTGTGGATTCTCTGCGTTCATCATTGGCAAGAACGGCATGGCGCACGAGGATGTTACCTGGATCAAGAGCGAGAAGAAGAAGGGCGTGGCCGGGCGCTACGCTGACAAGTACCCGGGCACTGAGTCACTCACCCGTTCTGGGCCCAAGAAGGCGGAGCACCACTGAGCCGTGGGTACCTGGAACCCCCCCTGTCCGTTGCTTTGCGGTCTGGATTTGGTTTCCCCGGGTGGGTGCTTTGGCGTGCCTTCACCCCTTGGTGATTCTTGATGTGTATCTTCTGCGAGATTATTCGAATACATCTCTCATGAGACCACGCGCGATAGCCCTATTTGTTGGCGCGCGTGCGGCGGTGTTCGAGCGATCAGCCGGGCTCTACGCCAGGTCGTACTTATCTAGAATTCCAGGGTTGTTTGGGGGGTCCAGGTCTCAGAGAGCTACACGCACCTTGCAGAAAGCCAGCCAGAATATCTCCATGGTCGAAAGGGCAAACCGTGTGCTAAACCCGTTTCATTTCACAAGAATACGTCATATTCACACGCACCCCCACCTTCACCCAACCCTTCTCCCAACCCTACCTCCCCACGCGCGCGCGCGCCTAATCGAGGTAGCGCGTGAGTTCATGTACCCACCATATCGTTTTCCCGCGTATCTAGAGGTCCGCGTATCTAGAGATCCGTGGCAGCATCCCGCGGAGGCAGGTCTTCTCCCCTGTGCTGCATTGGCGGCGTTGGGGGTCGTGACTGTCCTTCTGAAGAGGTAGTCGACAAAGTGCTAGAGGAGGTGTAGCTGAATGGCACGACAAGCGATTGACCCGCCTCTAGAGCTTGAGCCTCATCAGCCGAATCGTCGGCTGTGGTGCCCATCGCTCGCGATTCAAGGGCAGTGACGAACACGTCAATGCTCTCCTCTGGCAGAGGCGCCAGAGGAGCATCCGCGTAGATTGCAGAAAGCTGCAGGTCGTCAAGACCTTCGCCGCTCGCTCCACCGCGCGTGCGGTCAACCACCTGGCTCAGATAAACATCTTCAGCAGGTCTAGGGGGATCGCCGCCCTGCAAGAGATTTGGCAGCAGGTTGAACATGTGAAGATGAAAAGCCAAGCCGCTCGACTGGCTGCATCCTCGTACGATTTCACCAAGCAAAGCCACAGAGTCTTTGTGGAATGAATGCACGAAACAAGGACGTACTTTCTGCAGCGCCCAAGTAGAATGCCAGGGTGCTGGGTGCTGATGTGAGAGCGGGGTTGGGAGTGCTTTCACCTCTTCAGTGAAGGGCTGTTCCGTCTCGACAGTGGAAAGCTCGAAAGTATCGTAGGAGAGGTTCACAGTGCCCTGTTCGCCCGGTGAAAACAGCCCCCCTGGAGAGAGAAGCGGGAGCACACTTCGACTTGTCGCCGGTGAGGCCGGTGCAGTGCCCCGCAGCCTGATCGTCTGGCTTCTAAGACTCACTCCGGCGTGCCCAGAAACAGTTTCCGAATCCTCGTCGATGTCCTCCAGAGTTGTTGCAACCGTGTAGTGCTCCCCTCCGTCCTCGAAACCACTGGGACGAGCACCTTGGTCGTGCAGCGTCGGAGCTTGTTCCGCGCTCTGAAGCATCGCGGCTGCTGTGTCAAAAAGAAAGGTTGATTTCTCGTCTTGTTCCCTATCCTCACGAGCACCTGGCGAAGGATTGACTGGACGCGGAGGGATTATATTGTCGCTCCCGTCACTACCCAGATCCTGCGACTGCACATCGCTTCCATCCGAACCAGCATTATCCGATCCCAGGCCTGCGTGGCCGAGCGCCCATGTCGATGTGAATCTGAAAGACCCTTCGCTACTCCCCTGTTTGAAGCCCCTCAGCGCCGTCAATGCGTTGAATCACTGAACTTGTGATTTGACAAGCACCCGGCAAAGGCTTGCACATGCAATGACTAAGGCTGAACCTAAGGGCAGTGACGTAGGAAGCGAAACTCATGGAGGGCACGCCACCTCTGATGGCGCGTTGCCTTGAGAGCCGCCGGTATCGGCCATCCTTTCAGAAAGCGCTCGGATCGGGCTTAGGGCAATACTAGAAGACCCACCCCCGTCTGCGTGCTCGGGCGAATCTGTTCCGACGATCGTTTCATCGACTGCCTCGCCGACTGTGACGCGCGCCACTAGTGCTTTTGACTGCGGTGTAGCCTCAGTCTCCAGAGCGGCACTTGTCCGAACCTCTCCTCGAGGAGCTGAAAGCGCTGCACGCAAGAGGTCTGCGCGGCCAAGGAATTCTGTCCGGGAGAAACGCCTTTCTGGGTCTGGAGTGTTCAGTTCGCCAGAACCTTGCCCGGATCCGAGACCAGTTCGGTCCACTGTGGTAGATTCCGAGCCAGATTCTGCTTCTGCCTCCACGAGTGACTGTACCTGACTTGCTACACCACTGTGCAAAGCAGCAGGGCATTCGCCCGACCGTTCAGCTCTCTCCTCAGCGCTGTTCTGCACCAACTCACTGCCTTCCATCGCGTCTCCAGGATAAGTGCCTGAACCCACGTCCTGTGTCACGACTCTCTCAAACGCGCGAACAGACTCGATGGACTCCAGTAGCCTGCGCCGCCTCGACGATGATGTGCTTCGATTGAAACTGGAGGCAGGTGAGGTCTCGGAGGTAGCTGACCCTGATGCGCTGCCCGGTGCTTCGGCATCCAAGGATGGATCGATTCCAGTCCGTTCGGGCGTTTCTGTAGTGGTCGGCTCTAATGAATGTCGTTGAAGCTTGCTAACAGTCTGAGCATCCTCATCCGAGGAATCATAAGAGTGAGTGTGTGATGGGACGGGTGATTCAGCGTCTTCCTCAGATGCAATTTCCTCCGGCACTTGCTCTGCTGCCATTTTCGACGCGGAGAGATAGTCTGCCTTTTCCACTTCAACTGCAGTCAACTGGTTGACACCAGTTGACTCCAGTTGAGAGAAGTTTTGAGATTTTTCACGAGGAACGGAGTAGTCAGCTTCTTGCAAGTTTCTGATTCTTTGCCCCTCAACCAGAGCCTCCTGCGCAACGACACAGCAAATGAATCATGAAGGAACACGACTAAGTCTAAGTTCCTAACAAACCACGTAGTGCACGCCTAGCATTGCGCGGCACGTACCTGTACAGGTGGCTCCAGAGCTGCACATACTTCTTCTAACGCACCAACTGTCTCTTGAAGCTGTGACATCTCTGCATCGTGCGCCTCAATTGCGGAAATCAGCGAAGCTCTTGCTTTCTCTGCATCGTTTTTGGCCTGAATTGCTTGGAACTCGGCACGTCGAAGCTCATTTTGCCCCATCAGAATGTCGTCCAAATCTGACTCGAGTCGCGACACGATCGAGTCAACTGTCTCACAAGCTGACTGAAATTCCACCTCGTTCCGCAATGTCACAGCGCCCCGCTCCTCACGCTCCAGCCGCCAAGCTTGTTGCACCCGTTCGAGTGCCGCTTCGAGCTTTCTCTCCCTCACGAGTGTGGCCATGTGCTCGTGTCGTTCCGCCTCGATCATTTCCACCGCCTCTCCAAGGTCTTTCGTGGCACCCTCAAGTGCGGAGCAAGCCTTTATGGCGTTGTCAGCCTCAACCCCCCATGTTTTGAGGAGATGACCAGTCTCCTGCATATCATCACCACTGCTCTCTGGAACACTGAAGCTTGCAGGCTCTGCGCTGAGATAATGAACAGCTACTTCTCCTTCCAAGTCTTCTCCAACAGACACTACTTTCTCCGAACGACCAAGACGTCCAGGACGCTTCTTGATTTCCTCGAGCTCCTTGGCCAAACTGTCGGCTCGGGATTGAAGGCCACGTGCTTCCTCAGTTTTTTCTTCCAGGGTTGACCTCAGATCTCCGACCTCTTCGTCCTTTTCAGAAAGTGCTCGTTGCATTTGCTCGAGCATCGTTCTGCTACTATTAAGGGCGGTCCGAATCGACAAAACATCGCCGTCCGCATTCGCAAGCGCCGCACGACACTTCATGTGCTCCTGAGAAAGCTTCATTGTAGTGGACTCCCAATCCTGTACCGATAGCTCCAAGGAATTGCAAATCTGCGACAGCATTCGACTCAAAAAGAGATATACACGTCCCAGGAAAACAAAGACCAGCATTCTATCGCAAAATCAAAGGTTAAGAGCACGAGGGTACCTGATCCATTGCGACAGCCCCAGTACACCAGGACTCCATCTCCGATCGAAGCCTTACCTCAACAGCATGTGTCCTCTCCAGAGCGACTCGTGCTGCCGCTGCAGCTTCCTCCGCCTCTGCTAGCTTCTGACTTCTCGATTCTTCAAGAGATACCCCAAGCTTCACAACTTCAGATTTCAACGTTTCCACCTGAGCTTTCAATCCTTCTATCTCTTTCTCCTTTTCATGCGATCCGCTCTGCGCTGATGCACGTGCAAGCTCGAGTTCACCTCGCTCTCGACCCAGGCGCTGTGTCTCTGACCTCAAACTAGCCAACCTGGCACCCTGCTCTTCAAGTGCGTTTTGAGCATCCGATAGAGCTTTTTTCGACAGAGCCCTGCCATCCAAAGCATGTCCAGCAGAAGCCACGATTTTGCGAGCACCTATTTCGGCATCACACAGCATTCGCTCGGCATCACTCAGCGACGAATCCATATCATTGCATACAGCCGTGATTTCGTGGTCTCCACTTTGCAGTAATTCAATATGTGCCTTATACTGCTCTTGGCGCTGTTGAAGAATGGCGACGGTTTGAACGAAATGCGATCGCGAGTCGTGTGCTTCCTTCTTTAGCACCTCGAGTTCTGATCGGAGAATCTTCTGGGAGTTCTCTGCCACTTGCAAAGCTTGCTGTGCATCCGCGGCTTGTTCACTTAACTTGGAGATCTCATACTCTAGCTCACCGGTTTTGCCCCTGTGAGAAACATTCTCTCTCAATCAGTGGGCTCAAATAAATGGAAGATTTAAATATGCAAGTCCTAGAATCTTACCTGCTTTCAGCAAGTTCCTTGCCAATGCCTGCGTCGCTTGCAGGAACTGAAGATGGGCTGAGAAGCGGGCTCAACTCAAGAATCTCGAATTCTTTTCCGTCACCCTGCATGGATGATCACAATTTCTCAGAACCCTTCGAAACATGTGAGACGAAGATAGAGAAACCCAAAGAACGGAACATTTCGGTAAAGGAATTCTTTGGAATGGAGCGGGGCAGTGCCGTTAGAAGGTCGCCCCCCCCTCCAAAGCGTCGGCGGAAATTGTCGAGCCCAGCCTTCCTCTCTTCTGCCGACGAAAGACCAACCGTCCGAAGCTGTTCACCTTCTTCCTCAAGTTTGGTAAATCTTTCCTGAAAAGTAATACATTCGTCCAACTTGGCATTCAAGGCGATTTGTTCGCTTCGAAGGCCCTTCCTTTCATCCCGGAGGCGTGCACATTCCGCCTGTCAGACATTCGAAAACATTAGATGGGCTCAAACGTTGACACACAAGACACAAGAAGCAAACAACCAGCAAACAATCACAATTTTACCAGCACATGACGTACCGTTACCCAACTTTAAACAAAATTCACTGCAGACAAGTTACCTGGAGTTCCTCAATACGCTCGAGCAGCCGATCTTCTCTGGCCTCAAGCTCTGCGCAATGTGCTTCCCACTCCATAGAATCTTCACTGTCATCATCCTCTTCCCATTGTTCAGATTCACTTCCCTCTGCCAACACTTCATGGCCCTGGCCCAGATGCGAGAGAAGTTTTTGCTCTGCAGCCTTTCGCTTCGTTCGCTCCGATTGAAGAGCCTGCATCAGTATTCAACGATTTAGACTCGCACTCTAAGAAGGATATGAAAGAAATACTTTGATGCCAGCTAGAAAGGAAAACGTTCTGATACCTTCACAACACTACCGCGAAGCGCTGTTAGCTGCACTTCTGTGGACTGGATGTTCCTCGACACCTCCTTCTCCATAAGGCCGAGCAAACTCTCGCGCTCTTGCTCAAGCTGCACAATACGCTGTCGGTCGTGTACGCGGACCAGTCGCTGCTCGACCACACCAACCTCGAAATCCTGTACAATGATATCAACCATCATCATGGCTGCCCGCAGTTCTTCTAGTTGCCGCAGAAGCTCCGTCTGGAGCACGTAGCTCTGTTCTGCAGATACAAAACCGGCTTCCCTCGTGCGCATCATGCTCTGTAGCTGTTGTAACATGTCCTCGAGGCTGCGTCCACCTGGACGGTCACTCATGGCTTCCTGTGGAGATTCGCCGGGGCTCAGCGGGTGCATTGGTGTCGCAGACAGCCCCCCGGTAAGTCTCTGAACTGCTGCAGGCACTTCAAACATATCAGCCAATGCATTGCGTACGCGCGTGAAGACCTCCTCCTCATCAAATTGCCCTCGTGCTTCGGTAGATTCTGCTGGTTTGTGAGCTCTTGCGTGAACGCCGCGTTGCTCCGGCAAGTCTTGTTCTCGTTCCATCTTTTGCTGTGGAGACAGCGACGCCTGGCACGCTGCATCTGCAAATATACCGCTCGGAACTCGGTGAACTGCAGCATTCTGCGTATCGTCACAGTGATCCCTTGCATTGGACTGTGCGCAACCAGGGTAATGGGCTTCGCCCGTTTCAGCCAAAACACTTGAACGTTCTGCTCGTTCTCCTGCCTCAGCATGCTGTCCCGTAACTAGCTTTTGCACCTCTGCGTCGATTCCATGGCGAGGATCCTCGGCGACCAGCTTTTCTAGTGCACCCTGAAGCTCTACTACAATGTTCCCGGCTAGTTGGCTTTCGCAAAGCAGTTTGCGCACATCCCGTGACAGCACTCGCACCAAGCCATCCATATCAGCCTGAATTCGATCTGCACGCACTGCAATATTTCTCGCCTCGCTACGCCATTTCTCCGCTGAATCTCCCTGATCACGTTGTCTTTGCTCCGACGCTTCCAACACCTGAGGTACGCGCTTGAAGTTCAATTACAGGGCCTCTGCTTGCGATCGAATAAGCCTAAGAGAAGCTGGGGCGAGCCATACCGAGGCAAGAGCGTCTCGCTCCTGTGTAACTCTCTCGAACTCTATCCTCTGCACTCCAAATTGCCTCTCGAGTTCTGTCCACCTTCTCTCCAAGCCCTCCTGTTGCGCAGTAAGTGCCTCCCGTTCACGTAGCATACGCTGCGCAGCTCCAACTTCTTGCTCACAACCGCGAAGCTTGTCCTCTGCGACTAGACGAGCCAGCTTTTCTTCCCGATGCAGGCCCGCCAACTCTTTGCAGCGTTCTTCCGATGCACCAAGCTGCCCAACAATTCGTGACAATTCGTCCGCCTGCCGATCAATTGTTGAAAGGGCACTCTGCAATGCCTCCCTCAGTGCCCCCATTCCCTCTGACGCCAGCCCGCTCTCAGCCGAACCCGCAAATCCCCTGATTTCCCCACATAGAATGGCGCCTTCAAGTTCAAGCTCCCGCAACTCACGTGCAAGGGCCTCTGCTGCTTTACCTGCGCGAAGGTGAACTGAGTCAGTGGGGCGAAAAAGCGCATGCAATTTCCCAGCACACTGCTCACAGCATGCGTGAGAACAGACTGCATGGGCCGGGATTTCGAATACCGTCTTTCTGCCTCTTTTCTTCCAGTCGATCACAAGTTTCCCGCACCTCTGTAGTTTCCCTGGCTTTCAAAGCAAGCCTTCCTTCTGCTAAACTCAACTGACTCTTCAGTTCTTTGACGTTCGCTTCAAGCTCACCGAGATTCTTGCGGAATCTTTCGCAATCCGCATTCAGTAGCGTAATTGTTCGTAGATTCTCTGTTTCTCTGTCCCGCACCTCAAGAAGCTCACCGGCAGCTTTGCTTGCCTCCATTCGAGCATTCTCTACCTGCTCCTGCCAACGAGACACACGTTTTACAATCGATCAAAGGATAAACAGCGACATCTGGTAGAGACCCTCACCTGCAGTTGGGCAACTTGCACCTCAAAGAGAAGCCCGGCAGAAGCAGCGTCTTCATCGTCGGGTTGTACCCCAGCATTTCGGCAAGCATCGCGCGCGTCTGTGCCTCCTTCGCATTCTGTGAAGTCATCTGCATGCACTGAGGCCTCTAGAAATTGTGCTGCTTCCTGTGCTAATAATACACCCTCTAATAAAACCGCTGTTTGTGCAGCCACCTTGGCATTCATCGCTGTGGAAGCCAGTTTGTCTTCTGCAACGACATTTCTGACATTCTTCAGCTCCTCCTGCAGTGCTGCTTCGGCTGACAAAGCCTGTTGTGCCTCGGCGACGGCCGCCGCCGCATGCTCGGTTGCCTCATGAAGCTGCGCACGGAGAGCTTCTTCTGCCTCAGCCACTGCGCGCCGTATAGCATCGACGGCTCGCAGCTTCTCCTGATCCAATAGATCCCCCAGGCGAACTCGTTCCTGTTGTTCCGCAATGTGCTCGCGCTGCTCTCGAAGCCGCTCCTGCTGCACCTTAGCAATCTCAACCGAGGCTCGCCGCGTCTCCTGCACCGTGTCTTCCAGTGCCCCACACAGCACCTCCATCTGAGTTTCCAAGGCTTCAGCCAGACCACTGGACCAATCATCGAGAGCCCCGCTCTCAACGATGGGACTGCTCCCGGCATGTGTGCTACTCGCGGATGCCCCTGCGCCCGAGCCAGTCTCCGGCGAGCTGACGGCACCTGGCTCAGGGCTCGCCATGGAGCCGCCTGGGCGCTGCCGCCGGTCTGCCGGGATGGAAGCGGAGGTGGTGCGGAGAAGGCGGCGAGCCCAGAACTGGAAACTATCCTGTGCACGCCTCCGCCCCGATGCCTCAACCTCTGCGGCGGTCCTAGCCGCGTCACGCTCCTCCTCCAGCCTGAGCTCTTTCTCTCGCCAGGCCTTTGCCTCCATTCGTCGATTTGCCTGGCGCTCTGCTTCCATCCGCTGCAGGGATCTTCGCTCTGCATCCATGGCCAGCTGCTCCTCTGTCATCTTCTTCTCCGCCTGGAGCTGCCGGTCCCGCCACGCGTCCCCGTCGGCCCTCGTTTCTATCTCAGCCCGCAGCACCGTGTCCCTACAACCCGCAAGCGCCCTGACCAACACCCCGATCTCACTACGCACCACAGCAGACTCATGAACATGCGCCGCCTGCACCGCGGCCTTATCCTCGAGCAAATCTTCCGCCACCCTCAGCTGCCCAGCTTGCTCCTCCATCCGCCGCATGAGCTTGGCTTCTCGATCGAGCACACCCCTCTCCGTGAGCAGCAACATATTGTGCGCCGCACAAAGCTGCTTCTCAAGATCTAGCAACTGTTGCTCCGCCAGTTGTGACGCACTCAAAATATCTTGCTCCCTCTCTGCCGCTGCCCGTTGCAGCTCCTGGTTGCGTGCGCGCTCCTGCGCGAGCTGGGCGCCGAGCTGCACAATGTGTGCCCTGTGCTCTGCCTCCCTTTCTGCTTGCACCCGCTCCCTTTCTGCAGCATCTTCCCGCAATCTTTGACCGCACACGCGCTCTTCAGCTAGCTTCGCTGAGAGGAGGCTGACTTGTTCGGAATGTCGTGTGCTGCGCTCGTTCTGCTTCCTCACAGCCTGGTTTGGGGAGCGAGCTGGTCAAACTCCCAAAGTTCAAGACAAAGCACGCGCGGATATACGTGCAATCCAGTACACGCGATCCGTAAACATCTTTGCGGCAGAGCGGGGGGCTTGGCGATTCCTGCTCGAGCTCAGCGCAGAATGTGTCGATCTGTGCGTCCTTTTCTGCGAGCTCTCTTCGTGAGTCCAGCACTGCCCGCCTGCAAGCAGCGAGTTCCTTTCGCAGTTCCAGAAGTGAAGGCCCTTCGGTATTCGGCGTCAGCGTACTCAATGAGTATTCGCGTTCCCCACCCGCAGGTCGTCCTGGTCCACGGGAGCTCGTTGACTGCGTCGAGCTCGTCTTCTTGACCTTTCCAGGAACTATATTTCCTGCCGACACACGTGTCAGAGGACGGTCCGCCATCTTGCCTGCTGTATCCCCTGGCAGGCAAAGACGCCGCTGTCCCGCAGCGGGGGGAGGCGCCTCCCCCCCACTTGCCACTGGTGCTGTGTTCGGAAATTTGGCGGCACTCGCGCCAACGGGCCCGCATCAGATCTGTCTGCAGGCTCCAAGGGCACTTGTACCCGAGCGATAGTTGCCACGTAAATTCAGTACAAACATTTTACGTGGCGGCGCGCGATCCGCCCATCCAACTCCATATATTCTCCGAGTTACCCTCTCTGTCACGTACCGCCCCCTTCAAGGCACGCGCGACTCCTTTTGGGGGGCTTCGCGGGAGCCCCCCGTTGTTTCGGGCCCGGCCGTTGTCATGCGGAGGCCGCAACAGCCACATGTAGAGCTTGAGCGTGAAGCGCAGATACTGGGCGAACTCGCAGGTTCTGATGCCCCCCGTCCCTTCTTCAGACGCGTTAAATGGAGCTTTACCTTCGCTTCAGTGTACTAAAACTACGCTTGCTGTTCAACAGGGGATGACGAAGAGGCCCGGCACCGCCTGCGAGTGATCAAGAATCGCCTCGCGGCCAAGAAGTCGCGCGAGCAAGCGCGCCATTATGTGCAGCAGCTCGAGCACAATCTGTCGTTGCTTGGAACTGAGTCAGCGCTTTTGGCCGCACGACTCGCCCAGTGCGAGCGCGAGAATGCGCAGCTTCGTGCACAGGCATCCATGGCGCGGCATGCGGAAACTTCACAAGTTGCAGCTTGCAAGCCAGGCGTGGGATCCAAGCGCACATTCGAAACCATGGAGGAGGAGGGATTATCACGCGAGCCTGCAGTGCTCCACCAATCATCCCTGCAGTTGGATGCCTTCCTGCTTCTGGTATCGGTCGCCGCGCGCCTGCTCTCGCCGAGCGCTGTACGCAGACCGGGGGCGCTCCTGCGCCTTTCTCTTCGCCTTGCGGCGTTGAAGTCTGGTGTTATAACTTCGACGCCATGGCAAGCACTTATGGAGGAAGGGGCCGGAGGTGTTCTCTCGCCGTATCGCCGGCTCATTCGAGCGCGGTATGGCACCAGCAACAAGTTCTGGCGACTGAGGAGATCGGGAGCAAACTTGCAGCTGCCTTCGACCCGCATCGATGCGGGGAGAATGCTGGAGACGACATTTCACCAGACCAGCAGAACCGTACTGCAGCTGCCGACCTGGAGCTTCGTTTGCCATCGCCCGTCATCGTCACCGCCGCCGCCAGTGCTGGAGACGAATGGGACGAGGTGCGGGCTGGAGAGCGCAGCGGAAGCCCCGTGAGCTGTGAGGGCACGGTTAGCGGGGGATGGTGCTGTGTCGCACGCAGCTGTCCTGACAGTCCACTACAATGCGCTTCTATAGCCGGGCTCACAGGAGAAAGTGCAGCTCACAGCGAGCAATTTTTCGAAGGGGAATTTCCTCTCGCAAGAAGTTTTGATGAAGTGATGTGGTGACCAGGGCGTTCATTGGGAAGAACTGAAGCGCTGAAGATTGTTGCATGCTCTCGTTCAGTAGACTACGTTCTGTAATAAAATCACGTGTACATCCTCAAATATATCGAAGGACACACACTTCTTACGCAACCTTGACTAGGATCTTGCCACCAGAGCGGAAGCCCATCGACTGGGTAATCGCCTTGGGAACGTCCTCGAAGGGATGCACCGAGTCAATGTGCACCTTGAGGGTACCCTTCTCGGTCATGGCAACCAGCTCCTTGAGATCCACCGCGTTGGACTGGAGCAGGAAGTTCGCAAAACGCACCTTTTCCGTGCTCTTGGCCTCCGGGTTGAAGTTGGCGATCGACACGAAGAGCCCACCCGCCTTGAGCACCTTGGGAGCCTTCTCGAGGTCTGCCATCTCACCCACGCAGTCGTAAATTTGGTCATACTCCTGGCCAGCAAGCTCCACCGACCAGTCCTTGTTCTTGTAGTCAATGACGGTGTCCGCCCCGAGCTTCTTGACGAAGTCCATCTTCGACGCGCCGTCCGGCATCTTGTTATCCGACGCCGTGCATGCCACCGTCGCACCGACCGCCTTCGCCATCTGAATGGCGAAGAGACCCGTCGCGGACGAACCGCCGAGAATGAGCAGCTTGCTGCCCTTCTTGATGTCGCCGAGGGGCTCGCCCGCGAAGGACTTGGCGCAGCTGCCGGTGAAGAGCGCCTGGTACGACGTAAGCCCGACGAGCGGCAGGCCAGCGAGCGCCTCAGCACTAGCCGCGCCGCGCGAGGCACAGATGCTGACCGGTACGCATGCGTACTGCGCGAACGCGCCACCGCTGCCGGCGGGCGGCGGGGGCTTGCAGCAAGACTCGCAGAGGCCGATGTCCGCGATCACAGCGTCGCCGACCTTGAAGGAGTCAACGCCCTCGCCGAGGGCATCCACAGTGCCCGCGATATCGAAGCCCGGGGTGTACGGGAAGGTGCACGGGCAGACCCCGTCAAGTCCTCCGGAGAAAAGCTTCCAGTCGATCGGGTTGCAAGAAGCAATCTCGACCTTCACGCGCACCTCGCCCTTCGCGGGCTCGGGAACTGGGATATCCTCCAGCTTGAGGGCCTTGATGGCAGCCGCAGGGTCACCGCCCTCCCCGTATGCATTGAGGCGCCAAGCCTGGGCACGCCACACGCGTTCAGACTAGAATGGCAACTTGGTGCTTGCCGACCAGTCGGCAAGCTCTCGGCAAGTTCGCGGCGAGAACAAGTCCAACTCACCTTCATCGAACGCGCCGGGGTAGGTGATAGACTCATCCCTACGGTGCTACCGGCACTAGCACAGAGCAGAACCAGGGTGGCCGCAACCTTCATGGTCGACATCTTCTGGTCTGGTGTCTCCCGAAGATTTCGAGAAGCCCTACGTGTCAGCGTGTCTGGTCACATCCCCTCTCCAACTTTTTAAAACTCCTTTTAAGTCACTTCCTATCATAGCGATATCATACGTGATAAAATCCCGTAAAAAACAAAACGAAATTCGCCAGACACCAGAGCAATCGTGCGTTTGGGAAGTATTGGGCTGCGCCCTATGCCTCCTCACTGCTAGCGCGATCCCGCGC
>ENA-UOXV01005153-UOXV01005153.1-marine-metagenome-genome-assembly--contig:-NODE-5153-length-14571-cov-7.186622_pt1 | contig 14571 bp, 27 predicted proteins | sample MGYA00238165_ERZ766961 | MGnify/ENA primary metagenome ERZ766961 (study PRJEB28924, sample SAMN03173240) | marine metagenome | biome: Marine; feature: Water; material: Subsurface seawater | place: North... | reverse complement strand
ATTCGCTCGACTCCGGATGGAGGCTCAGCTGTACAGCCTCCGGGCCGCAGCTACACGGCTCACTGGGAAGCACTGGGCTGCGCCCTATGCCTCCTCACTACTACCGCGACTTCGCGCACGGGCCCGGTGTGGGCTTGGGGCTTTTGCCCCGGCTCCCGCCGCCCACGTGCTCGCGTCCCGTTAGTGGTGTGGGCCTGGGACCTTTTTGTTCTGCAGCTTTCTTGCTGCGGTCTCCCGGCCCCTACTCGCCACCAGTTTTTCGCTTTGCGATTTGCGACTCTTGTCATAAAACGTATCTGTCTCTCTTGCCGTGCACATCCCAGTACCACAAATTTACTAGACGCGTCTGCACGGGTCTTGTACATGGCTGACGGTGCCGCAAACCGTGTTAGAGTTGGCCTTGCGCTGCTGCTCTTGGAAAGTCACGAAAGCGAACCCCGGAGAATTGAACCCGCAAAGTCAAATGATCTGAGGTGTATTGGATTACCCCTTACGGACCGGGCACCAAAAAAAACCACGGCCGCATACGACCCACCTCCGCCAAAAACCTTTACCCCTTCGAATTAAAAAACTCCCAGGCGCACTGACTCTTTTTTACTGCCAGAGTTGCACTTTTTCTGTCTTGACACAAAAACTGAAATAAAAATCACGTGTAGACGATTTAATTAATCAACGGTCGGACACTAAGTCCCCCCCTGGGTCTAGGTGTCTGTAGGCGTGTGCCAGAGTCCTTGAAAATTTAGTTTATAGTGATACTCAAGACACATTCACATATCCTCATCTACACGCGCAGATCCGAGCCATCTTTGCCGGTCCACACAACCTCGACGTCAGGCACCACTTCGAAGCCGTGCAGCCACGTGCGCGCCTCCTCCTCCAAGTTTGCCGAGAGGAAGTGCGTCGCACCCTTCTTGTTCAGCGCTCCAGTTGTCTTCACCGTAAAAACGGTGCCCTGTACGAACTGTACTGTGGCACCGTCGACATGCACCAGCTCAACAGGAGCCGCCTTATGCATCGCATCATCGCGGTCCACAAACACCTCGAGAACGTATGCAAAGTCGACAGCACCCTCCGCTACAGCACCTTCACGGCCTTTGCACGAAAGAACGCAGAATCGGTCCACCCACTCTTTGGACTTCTTGTTGAGCTTTGCGAGGGTGCCTTCTGCCAGTGCGCCCGGGAACCCCACAGCCTTCTCCGACACGCCGACGGCGGCGTTTGCTGGCGAGAGCTCAAGATGTGACGGAACCTGTACCGGGGGCGGCGGGGCGCCGGCTTTCGACGGCATCCGGCGTTCCGGCGAGTCTGGAGGCGTCTCTGGCCCATGTGTCGGCCCGGCAGCCATCTCCGCGCTGCGCGACGACACGGGTACTTGGCCCCAAGTGTCCTGCCGGAGCCCCGTCACCTCTGGGCTCTCGGCGCTGGACCCGGCGTCGAGCGCTGCATTTTCACAGGATAGCCGTGCCGCAGAGCCCGTTGCGCCGCCTGGAACGGCCGCTTGAAGCGGAGGGAAAGGCGCAGAAATTGGCGCAAAGTCGCCACGCTGGGCGGATTCGGGGCTCGAGGTCTCCTCCATTTGCAGACCGATGACCTTGGTCATCACCGGCTTGCCCGGGAGATTGCGGGGCATCCCGGAAACGGAAAACTTGGCGGGAGTGACTTGAGGAGAACTACTGGACAAGCCGGAAGGCGAGCACAGCTGCAGACCTGGAACTTGCAGTGGGGGCATAGCCAGTGATGAAAGACGTGGAGATGGCAGCGCTGGGCTCCTGTCACGACAAGGCGCCCAATCGTGAGTGATCGCACAGCACGACCGTGAAGCAGAAGAGGAGCGAGCGGACTTCCCCCCCAGAAATCGCAACGTTGCAATGCAATATTCGTCTTGAAAAGGAGGCGAGCTAACCTGTGTGCAGAGGTATTACTTGCTGCGGCCTCGTTGTCAGAGAGCGGCAACGAGTCCCGCCGCCTGAGGTCGTCGACGGCAGGCCGAACCATGCGCCGTCGCAACTCCATCAAGCCCGGAGAATTCGCCTCAACCTCACCAAGGTTGCAGACGACCTGATCCCCACAAGGATCGTCACGGCGCGCGAAAATAGCTCAGCACCCATGAGCAAAAGGGGCTCGGCGAATCAAATCTTATGGATACGGATCCTCACCGTAGAGGGAACGTCAAATGAGCAAGGTACCGGCCCGGCGTGTGACATCGTAACTTGCTTCGTGACCGGAATCCGTGCGGCCGTCTGTAGCAATGGCTGCGTCTGGATAGGCTGCATGCAGGCGGCAGAGAGGTCGTCGTTGCCAGGCCTGCTCCACTGCGTTACAGGTTGCCTAGGGAGCTGCGTCCCAATTTCCGATGACGAAACATTTGTCGGAACTGCTGCACCGGCATGGTGAAGAGAAGTCGTATCAGGAGATATTGCTATCGTATCAGCAGCAGCAGATTCGCTTTGTTCGATCTGCATTTCCTGATCAGGCGACGACTGCCAGCGATGCGCTTGGAGGAAACCCTCTCGCTCCCCTCTGTCGCTGGTTGCCGACACTGGCACGGGATCTCCGGCAGGCGAAGAAGACTTCTTTTTTCGAGCAAACATACGCTTGAGAAGCCCCATGATGCCGCTCGTGACCAGACTGGCGTCAGGGGACGGAAGCGGATGACAGTTCACGGCGCGGTGCGCCCTGCCTCGCGATGGTGGGACGCCTCCGGAAAACGGCAAAATGCCTGAAAGTTAATTAGTAATTGAATTGCGAAAAGTTGTGATACGCCGCAACACTCTCATCAATGGATGAATTCGATTCAATGAAATCGTTTGTCGCGGCGTCCCTAAATATGCTCGGCGATGCTTACAACGCATTTGAGTACCTACCCTATCGCTGTGACCTTCAACACAAAGCAGTTGTATGCACACAAACACTACTTACACAAACTTCTCCCAGGTTCTTGGAGAAGCGCCCAGCGTCTGGCGCTGATGAGGGGCATTTCACAATAGCGGAAATGCACACTGTTCCAGACCATGCAAGTACGGAGGATTGTTACTCGCTCGATGGAGCACGCGAACGTGTCCTCAAAGCATTCGAAGAGCTGACGGTCACTCTCCGGCCAGAAGCACATTCCATGCGACATGCAAGTGTTTCCTAACATATTCGCTGCAACGCTCGTGTGACGAAGTCGCCGAGGTAGAGCAGCTGCAGCAACAGTAGTCGCGGCTGCAGACTAAATGACATGCCTCCAACATGAACCTCACAGACTGAAGAGGTCAAGCTAGAAGCCGAGGCGCTCGGGCTCTGCGACATGCCACTTCCGCCTCTAAACGCGAGACAGTTCCATGGTACATTCATTTGCCCATACCTGAAAGCCCGTCAATGCGAGCAGCTTATCTATTGACTGCCCTTGTGTCGGGATAAAGTCGTAGCCATACTGCTCCCCTTTGATCTGGGGGAGCTCATCAGAGAACTTGGACGAGCATTTCTTGCGCCGAGACAACAAACTCAGCATTCTAGACCGTACAAACCTCGTCGTGTGTGGCATGAAGCCAGTTCCAGCTGCTTGGTGCGTGCAGAGTAGCAGTGAGGCCAATACAGCCAATCGCCCACGGACAGTGCCGCTCTTCCGTCGCGCCAGTGAGTGGCGTGACCTGATGCAACAGCAGGTGCGGAGCGATATTAGCCGAATGCGAGCAGCAATCCCGCGTGCGTGGTCCATACACCGCCCGGCCGTCGATTGCCCCATCCGCATACACTATCTGGCTGACCAAGCCTGTTCTAATCAGGTGCACGCATACTATGCAAGTGGCGAGGACGGTCCGCCCTGCTCCCACCTCGTCTCATCCTGGCATACGCACCGAGCACCGAATAGCGCCAGTCTGCATGATTTCAAACGCCGCCTTTGCTGAGAGCTCAATCGGAGCGCCGTTTGAGTGCCCAGCTGCGTGCGCGCAGGGGGGACGGCGCTGTGGGACGTGGCGTGCAACATTGCAGGGGAACGCGCCCTAAACGCCCTCGCGCGCGTTTCTGAGGCTTCGTATCTCAACCCAGGCGCGTACCCCGGGTCTAAGGACTATCCTATCGCCGTGGGGTGCCGTGCGCCGGCCAGGTGCGGTTGGCAGTGCTGGCCCCCTCGCCTACGCCAGGGGCCTGTGTGACGGGACCCGGTTCGTAGCGCCCCCGCGCCGCAGATTGAGGAGTGGCCGCGTGGGCAGAACGGCTCGAGCAGCACGCGGAAGCGTTCCTCGCGCCGCTCTGCGCCCGGCGCAGTCAACTTGGGGTAAGCAGGCTGCTTCTGGCGGTGCAAGAATGCCCTCTAGACGGGACCGCAAAGCGGGCAGCGCTGGATGCAGCAGTGGCTCGCAACGGACTGACGCTGTGATTTCCGCTCACATGCACCAGTACCCTGCCGCAGCCCGGGTTGTGCTGACTGCGAGGCGCCCCTCCGTGACTGTTGCTGAAGTGTCTCTTGTGACGCCCGTTACGGGAGTGCAGGCTGTCGGCGGGGCACGGGCTTGCGTTCATTCATTCTCAACTTCCCATTTCGCTTATCTCAGTTCACGCCACCGAGGCACGGCTGAGTGAGAGCGACCGTGCCCTTCTGAAGGTCCTTGCCCCGTGGCGGCTGACCGTCCGCGCGATAAAAGCCAGCCTTGCAAATGCGCGCCGTGAACGACCGTTACATGGTCCTACATCGGCTGCGCCCCGCGACTCGCAGGTCACTCTCCAGCGCACAGCAGTGGTGTCGGTAGGGTCGGATCTGGTTGTATGTAACGTCCACGCCAAGGAGCCCAAGACGACACCAGCTGCCGTGGCGCTAGCTCGCTTCTGCGCCGCGCTTTGCGCTGAAGCTACGGACTGCACGCAGCTGCGCGACGCGACACGCGTTGTCCTGTCCGACACGAATTTGCCTTCAGCGGATCAAGCAGAGGCCTTTGAAAGCGAATGCAGGCAGCTCTCCCTCTCTGTATGGCCCCGCATGGGCACAATGACGACGCGCAAGGTTCCACATGCACCTTAGCGAATGCCCTGACTCCCCATGAAAGAGCCACGCGCGTTGGTTTTCGCATTGATGATATGCTTGCTGACAGCTGCGGTCAGCGCTACAAGGACAACGATGCAACACATCCAAGACAAATCGGCTCGTCGAGGCGCATAAAGACGTGGCTTTGGTTTCATCTGAAGTTGGACCATGGCGTCCTGTCAGTGCGAATGTGAGCCGCCCCCAGCGGCCTGCTTCCTTACCGAGAGTTAACCGTGCACCACAGTTGCTGTGCTCCTGCCCTGGCGGAACAGCACGTCTGATTTTGATCTCAGGTTTTCCCGGACTTGGCTGCTAGCCCCGAGATGCTGCTTCCTAACTCGAAGGTGTTGACCCGACGTGCCAGCAGCGATGGCTTCAGTTCCCTGCGCTCTGCTTGACCATGAATTGACCCGCTCTTGCGACAGTGGCCATCGGATCACAGCATGGTGCAGCTGATTCTTTCTCGCCAGGGGTGTGAGGCTGCCCCCCCCATACATTAGGTGGGCTGCATCGCGCAATGATAATAAAAACACAATCCAGAATCGCAAATGCGCTTGAATTCACAGACGCAAGACTACCATAGCGCCCTGCGCTGCACATGTAAACACTTTGCTCGGGTGGCATGTCTAGCATTGCACGCATTCTATACTCTTACAAACATCCACGCTCAAGCGTCTGGCTTCTTTCCAAGCGCAGCAACGAGATTCGACATTTTTTTCGTGGCGATGACCTGTCTCCACGTATTCCACAGACGTCACTCTTCAGGACCCAGCAGAGGGACACTGCGCTGTTAATCTGCTGGACTAAAAACTGTACACCGCGCGGCGGAGATTTTCGATGGGGCAAACCGTATTGATAGCCTTTTTGAAACGGCCCCGAGCAGCAAACTTTCTGAGCTGCTCCTGCTGCGAAGCGAGCGGTGTATCTGAGGCAGATGACATCCAGGGATGATCTAGGCACTGCTGAATTGTCAAACGAGTCTGTGGGTTGATTTGCAGGATCTTCTTCACGAGGTCCTTCGCTCCATCTGAGATGTCGTCCCAATACGGCGAGGGGAAGGAGTAATCGCCTTTTTTAATCTGCTGGAACAGCACAGCATTGTTCTCGTCGTAAAAGGGAGGGAATCCGCAGAGTAGAATGTACAGGATGACACCCATGGACCATACATCCACTTCCGGTCCGTAACCACCCTTCTGCTCCAATACCTCCGGTGCAACATACCCTGGCGTTCCACAAGTCGTCGTCATCGAGTGGTCGTTCCCGCCTTGCACCACCTTGGCCAGACCAAAGTCGGCCAGCTTGATGACATCGTACATCTCGCTTCCCTCTTCACCGCTCGCGTACAGAAGATTTTCCGGCTTGAGGTCACGGTGGACAACACCGAGACTGTGCAAATACTTCAGCGCGTCCAAAGAGTCCCTCATCAGGTTCGCTGCGTCTTTCTCGGAGTAGTGCCCCCGGGCAATGATGCTGAACAGGGCCGTTACACTCAGAGCCACATTTCCAGGCACCCGGACCACGATTCAGATCGTGAGAACCAATGCCTGAAAAACAATGTGGGGGAGAGGTAGAAAAATCAGGATATTGAAGAAGCCGAGCGAGGGGCAACACCGATCAAAAAGTTCACCTCCTGTAACGAGGTCCAGCACCATGTACATCTTCGACTTCTCGTCGTACACTTCGTGCAGCTTGATGCAGTTCGGATGGTCAACCTTCTTCATAATTGCTATCTCCTGTTCGAGCGAATCAGCGTCGAACTGCGCGTCCTTCTTATCGATAATCTTTATGGCAACCTGCTCACATGGCTTTGGTCACCTATAGGTACGGTGAAACATCAAGATGTGACATTATTCAAAACCGGGAGAGCCTAGGGCTATCTGTGAAGGACGAGGCACGATGAAACATGAAACTCTGCACAGAAAATACGTAGACTAGCTGCGAAGGTAGCAACAATAGATTCCGGTGCCTCCACTAATACATTCTACTCAAGAAACGCCGTGCTTCACGACACGAATCTCGACGCCTCTCTTTGACACTTCTTGCAGAACCCTGTATCATCTACCCCACTGCACCGCCAGCAGCCTAGAAATTGTGGCTCTTTGCATTTCTCGAACAAAGATGTATACCTTTGAGCCTCCATCCTTTGGAACACCGAGCTTTACCGTCGCGAAGCTTCCCCTGTCACCGGCAGTTCGGAGCTCAAGCAGCCATAACCAGCGTTGCGCGGCTCCGGCGCTTGCTAAGGTTGGGCGCTCGGAAGCCCGGCTCCATAGGAATGAGACACGGTGCTTACTTGCCCAGGGTCTCGCCAATGTCATAATGCTTTTTGATGCCTGATGCGAGGAACGAAAACATCCTGTCGTTGCGCGCCTCGGTTAGGATCGCGCGGAAGCGCAGTGTGGACAAAGCCTGTGGCCACTTCTCATTTTCTTGTTTTCGCCCGGTATGTCCTCCTGAGTCCGCTCCGACGGGGCGGAGAAGACGCACTCCAATGATATTTCCTGTGTCAGTGGCGGCTGTAAACCTGCTGCGCAGGCGCCGACGTAGCAGGAGGCAGTCGCAGCTGCGACAGTGAGTTCCCCGTATGAATGGACATATCACAGGCGATACCGTAGGAGAAATACAGACCATCTCGGCTCAACCCGGTTCACCACGACCGGCATCCACGCAACGGATCAGCTCCTTGTCTCGACGACGCCCTACTACGCGCACCTCTTACCCCTTCTACTTCGCGCGAGAGGAGCACTGCAAGACTTGGACCGCACACCGCAGGAGCCCGGACACTACGACGACTACCACGACCGGGGGGCACTGGGCTACGCCCTGTGCCTCCCCACTGCTCCCGGGACCTCGGGCACGGGCCCGGCGCGGGGTCGGGGCATTTGCCCCGGCTCCAGCCGCCCACGTGCTCGCGTCCCGTGAGCGGTGTAGGCTTCGGACTTTTCTGTATGCGGTTTTTTTAACGCTGTCTCCCGGCCACAGCTATCCTGCTGTTCTTCGCTCTGCGATGTTCGACTCTTGTCAGTAAACGTATGAGGAGCGTGTAGGCTCGCGGGCCTGACGCAGTACTACTGGTCGAATGATTTATGACACTGGTAGATCGGGAGACTGACGAGAGCTGGCTGTCCGTGGGGAATAGCGTATTGCATTGCCCTTCAGGCATCGCGGTACGGGATGAGGAACAAGCGAAGGCGGCACAGGAGCCAGGAGAGGAAGACAAAACCCTGAGCATATGCGGCGCATCAGAATTGAGGGGAAATAAGCTTGGGCGCTGGCGGGCCATTTCCACAGCTCCGCAACGGCCTAACTTGCATGATTGTGCGCTGGCCGTGCAGCCCCTTGTCTGGGGTACAGCTGCGAGCTCACCGGGAACGCGACACAAAGTATCATCATTGCAAATCCAGCAGATGAGCCCTCTTTGTTAATCCAGTCGATAAACTGCGACGATCCCGGGGAATGATCAGGGGGGGCTCCGCAAACCAAACGAGCAGACACACGCCAACAGTCGCAGTACCAACGAAATGGGGTCCACACCGAGTAAACGTACACTTGCCCTGTAGCATTCAACCCTCCAGCGGCAGCGTAACTGCCCGACGACAGCAGGTTAACCTTGGCTCAGCTTCATCCCACAAGGTGTGGGAAAAACCTTTTCGCAACGCTGGATAGGCCGCCGCAAACAGGAAACTTGGTTTTTGGTAGGGTGGGTTTCTCTTCCAGGGGTGGGCAGCATTACACTCTGGTAAAAATGACGTACACTATGCCCAGCAAGAACAGCGGCAAGGACCGAATCTGGGCCATGCCAGCTAGTCAGAAACAGGAGTGGTCCCGCCGTGCTGTAGTGACGCGCTCACCAGGTGGTAAACGTGACCAGATAGGACGGTATCGCAGATCAGCAGGATTGTGGTTCCGCCATGAGTCATGATCGACATGAATTCATGAGGCGGCGTAGCAAGCAGCAGCCAGTACAGCACAGTGATCAGCAGCGACAATGGCCATATCATCTGCCCGAACCACCTGCATCAGCTCTCAAAGTGACAGAGAACACGGCGGATGCCAGGGAATTCGAACCGCGAAAAGGAAGTAATGAAGTATGACGATCGCTGGGGCGGATCCTGACCCCTGGGGGGCAGACCCCTGGGGGGCCAGATTTTCTGCTTTGACCTCGGTGCTTCCGAGGGCCGTTGGACTGGGCGGATCGTGCGCCACAACGCTCTACGCAACAATGCCCAGGGGGTCAACGTCCGGAACTGCATCTAGGGCCTGCATGCATCTAGACCCACTTCGCTCAGCGAGGCCTGGCCCAGAAAAGGCGGCGACGGGCTGCAGGGACCTGAAGCTCTGCAGCACCCGCTTTGCCCGCGCGCGAAATAGCGAGAGCGGACGCGCTGACCGACACCAAAAAGAAGATCAACTCGACGAAGACACCCCAGTTTGTGAGATAAATGCCAGAGTATCCAACCGTGTCTGGCCACGTAAGATGGGAGCTGCGCGGAAATGGCGCGTCTACCGTCAGTGCCTGCGCGCCAGCGCGCTAATAGGCTGGGCGCTGGCGAACGGAGGGTGCAGACATACCCGATGAAGATCGCGAGCATCAATGCCGCAAGGAGAGCACGGACCAAGACGAAGGGCATCCCGGATATGAGCCCGGTGGCTCGGCCATCCAGCTCCCGTATCCAGTTTCTGTCGCTGCGCGTTACGCTGGACCCCACAAGGAACGAGTTCAGCTTGCTTCACGCGGTGGCTCTGCATCCGGCCGAAAAATCCAGAGGGGGGCAGGCGAGAGGATCAAACGGGCACGCGAACACCTTTCTTGGAGTCTACTCCACGAAGCTTTCGCGGAGTTCGCGCACGACCCCATTCTCTGGGAGGGAACCTCCACCCCCCCTATCTCGGATTCCTTCCTGAATCAAAGAGACCAGGAGTCGTATAAAAAAGATCGCAGCAATTTACGCCTGTAGTAAAACAAAACTGCACCCAGCGCACCTAGCGAAAAACTGCTCGGCGGCGGCGTCTTGCTCATGGGTTCAAATTCGCCATGCGGAATGAGTGGCGGCTCCCTACGAAGCCCTACAGCTACGACCGTACATCAGGAGGTTGCAAACCCTGATTCTTTGGGATCTCACAGGGGCCTGACCAGGTCAAACTCGCTCTGGGATTTGCACGCGGCGTCGACTGTGAGCGACGCTTCCGGCATGTCGTCTCTGAGAGGGAAGGCAGGGGCTTTGCAGCGAACAACGAGCCGGGAGCCGGAAAGCCGGCTCAAGCAAGTGATGGGACAGGTTCGGATGATTCCGCACCAGCGAGTCCAACGGCCTCGAACCAGCAGACAGCCGGCAACATGCCGACGAACACATGGTGGGAAACGACGCGGGTGCTGAAGATGCGGCTCGGCGAGGTCCTCTGGGGAGGTGGCGAAGCGGAGCAATTGACTCGGCACACCAGCTCCTCTGCGTCGGTTGATTCCCGCATGTCTTGGTAAACGGATATTTTCTCTGAGCAGACTGCTTTCACGTACCAGTGCGGACTCCTCCGATCTCACGTGGTCGAGTGGGTCGTGTGATTCTGAAAAAGTTCCTCTCAGTGAATCTGGCAAAATCCAACAACTCATTTCTAGGTCCACGATTTAGAGCACCGACCGGCCAATTTGAGAACGGTTGCCTCCAGATTTATGCATCACTTTTGTACTTGAACCGGTCCAGGACCCCCCCAGTCCCCTCGTCCTTCTTGACGTGCTCTGCCCCCCCCTCTGCCAAGTGCTGGCGCGCTGATTGCTTCCTCTCCTCCACAACGTTTGCTTGCTTCTTGCGCTGCCGTTTCCCAATCTTGTCCCGGCCGCGCGCATGTCGCCTGGGTTCAAAGGGCCGAAAACCACCCATTTAGTACGCCGCGCGAGGTAGCTGGCCCAAAGATGCACTCGTGCCTTTTGGCTAGCGAGCAGGCACCTGCGCGCGCGCTTCTCTTCGCGAGCTCGCTGCGCGTCTGTCATGTTTTCTTGCTTTTCCAGCTGACGCTCCGCCCGAATAACCTGCAGACACACGCCTCGCTCAGCGTAAACGAACATGCGGGGGGCATCAATTTGCTACGCTACAGCGGCAACGGGGCGATGCCTCGCTTGGGGCACGGTCGACATTTCCCACGAAGTGAGGGTCCAGCGTGATCATCTCGGGCTGGAGCTTGTCGAGCAGCGAGTGAACCTCCGCCTCGCGCCGCTGTCGCTTTGTCTGGAACGGGTTCGCTTCCATCGAGTCAAAGTTGGCTTCGCCTGAACCAGGTACGAGGATGCTCGAGAACCCGTTTGAGTGCCCAAGTCCAAGCACATCCTCAAACGGACAGAATGCTGCACTCTGCACTGTAAGCCCCTGGTAGGAATGGACGTGTTAAGCTGGGTAGGGTCAACACAACCAGCCCGATACAAGAAGCAGATCTCGCCTGTTTCAGCAAGATTTTGCAGTTCGGATGGTACCTGCGTGTGGTGAGACATGTACGGAGCTTTTGCCTTCAGACTGAGCGCATCCTTCCATATCTCCACGTGCGTCCCGAAGGCCACAGATAGGAGGCCGCGCTGGGAAATATCTAGGTCTGTCGTTGCCGAGGGAGTGAAATAGGAGTGCAACCGCTTGTAGGTCCGACAGTCGTACACGTTGAGCTGTCCATCAAGACCTGCCGTGGCGAGGTAGCGCCCCTGGGCGGGCACGAGAGTCACTTGGCTGAGTGGAGAACCGGCGAGTGAAAAAGGTTGTGCCATTATGCCGAGCGACACATATAAAGTGCTTATTCCACGCTACTCTGCACCGATTTCTTACAGCTGGTGCACACATACCTGGCTGTCAGTTGCCAATGCCGCCACCGGACCACGGTGACAGAACATTTTCACCAACGGCGCAGTCCTGCGAAGACGAGGAATGTCACTGAAACACTATGCTGCACGTCATTCACGGTCTCGCACACTTCGAAGCAATGGCACACTGATGGGGCATTCATAAGGAGTGCCTTTGGGGCGCGCACATGGTAGGCGACCACATGGTCACAGTGCCGTTGGTGTGCCCAAGGAGCGTGACGGCGTTGTAGGGATTGAGCGTAAGGGTGTCACACCTGTCAGGCAGGTGGATCAGCGTGACAGATACATTCTGAAGCATTCTCGGACACACGCCCTTGCGTTGGAAGGGCTTGTGTTCCCTTGTTGCATCACCTGCCAAGTTTGGTGCGCAGCTCCGACACAAGCTGTCCTGTCGACGTGTCCTGGAACTTGAGGTATCCGGCATTTCCGACGGTAGCCAAGAGGAAATGATATGGAAGGAACGCCATTCGGTTCACCTCGATGTGGTTCCGCATGCAGTGGACCTCAAGGCCTTGGTGATCGTAAATGTACACGTATTTTTTTTGAGCGGCCGCAAACAACGTCTCATTGTGGAGAAAGGTGACGTCTCGCACGGTTTCCTTGACTTGGACCTCACAGGCCAATTTTCCTGCCACCCAGTCGCACAGCGCAAGATGACCGCGACGCCCTCCTAGCAAAAGATGGCGTCCATTGCGTGAGTAATTGTGCCGATACCTGCCGCCGAGGGTGTCAGACACAGACTGTTGGGGCAAAATATTGCATGAACCGAGGCTCCCTTGCGCCGGCCTCACACGATGGAGACCAAGGGAATGGTACGTACGGGCCGAGATCGTCGAGACGGAGGGTAAATATTTTTTTCGCACTCGCGCTATCGACCTCTGCTTTGATTTTGTGCTGCTGGAAACGTTGCGTCTTCTCTAGGCCCTCTCCTTCTAGATAACCGGCCTCACTTGGAAGGAGGATCTGCAGCCATGCTTGAGATGTTAGCCTCGAAAATGCGCAATGTGAACATCGGTCCCAGGGGTCAAGACAGCAGAGGAGCAGCCGTAAAACCGTCGAAATGAGCAGCCAGGGACGCTGCACACCTCAGCGCGTGCAGCTTTGGCAGCTGCATCTCGTGCTGCCTTTTCAGATCGCTTGATTTTCATTTTAAGCTTCTTGTCCTGGACCTCGCTGATGATGTTACGTTCCCCGCGCTTGTACTTTTCGGCTGCCACCCCGCCATCCTCATCGGCCTTACGCTGCGGCTTTTTCTTCTGGAAACCTATCCCCATTCCCGCTCCTGTCTCGTTCGCACCACGGTCATGACCTGCAGCATCGGGCTCCCCACTCGCGTGAATCTTGCGCTTGCCCATGGGCAGCCCGCTTGTTCTTCCCCTCACTTCACGTGTGTTCTACGGCGAAGATCAACTTTATGAATCACCTTCGCCTAACGTTTACTTCACAGGAGGCCGGCTTTCTCAGTTCCAAGCGCGTGATGCTGAGGTCGGTGCCCCTAGCGGTTCCTGCAGCACCGTGGTCGCTCCAAGATAGATCTTGAAGAGACCTCACTTTCCTTCTCCAATTGCACGTTGATAATCTGATGCGCGCTGGCTTCGGAATGCGAATGCCCGACGATGCCCGCATGGTGTTGAAAGGAACCGGCTTTATCAATCCGGTTCTTTGAGTACCAAGAGCGTACCTTGCAGTGCGCAAGGGGGCCTAGTTTGTGGTCGGAGAATAGACCCTCCTTTCCACAACCAGATGTTGCCTCAGTGACGGGGACTCCTTCAAGCGAGCCCGGCACAGGCCCGGGCCCGCGTTTGAGCTACTTGACCCAACGTCGCCCTGGGGCAGGATATCCTTTGCACTTGCGGCAGCCGCCGCGACCCTGGAGATCGTCTCAGCGTTCACGAGCCCTGCGATTTCCACTGGTCTCGGGCAGCGTATGCGTGCTCCTGCACCGGTTTGCCTCGTGGCTCCGGACCAGGTTCCGTCGGCTCTCTTCAACGTGGCGGAGGTTCCCCAGGTCGTCGTTGACGGCCGCGGCGACAAGCGGACCACCAAGGGCAAGAGGAAAGCGAAGTCGTTCGGAAAGGTGTGGCGTACTTTAACTCCGGCACCGCATGTTGCGTTCTGAACCACAGAAAACTGCCATGTCATCTAAATGATCAAGCCTCATGCCCACATGGGCAGCCACGAGTGGCTGCTCAGCACGTCTGAATGGGTGAAACTGATCTTTGCCAGACAGTAGTAGCTATCCGTTCCTGCCGTCTCGTTCTGCTCACCTGATACGTGTGCGCAGAGCCGTCCGAGGAAGGGGCGCTACGATGAGAAGTCCCGCACCAACAGCGGCGGCGTGATTGGTCAGCCCACGGGCTAAACGGGGGCAGCTGCTGTAGCTTGGCCTGGGACCGCTTTTCGCTCCCCACCTCTGCTTCGTACCCACCAAGTAAATTCGAGTGGATGCGCTGACGTCGTCCGCTTTTGCGGTGCTTATTGGCGTTGTTGGCCACCACCCCCCGCTCTGCCCGCACTCCCGCTGCATGATCAGCTCCCCCGTACGTATTCACGCACGCAAAACAGCACGGATGGTTTTGCGAATGCGTGCCCCGCCCCGCTTCGTCAGGTGTGCCAGAGTTACGGTGCCGGCTCTCGAAAAAGACAAACATCCGAATACCGACAAACAGTCGGGGCCCGGGAGACCGCGGTAACCCCCCCCCCCCATACGAAAAGTCCCAGGCCCACA
>ENA-UOXV01005152-UOXV01005152.1-marine-metagenome-genome-assembly--contig:-NODE-5152-length-14572-cov-8.315423_pt1 | contig 14572 bp, 3 predicted proteins | sample MGYA00238165_ERZ766961 | MGnify/ENA primary metagenome ERZ766961 (study PRJEB28924, sample SAMN03173240) | marine metagenome | biome: Marine; feature: Water; material: Subsurface seawater | place: North... | reverse complement strand
GCCGAGCTACGGAATATCTCGAAGGCGCAAAGTTACATCTTGGAAGCGACAAGGATGGATTTATCATAGAAAATCTCCCTCGTTTCGCCCCCGGTACCCCGCTTTCTGACCAGGTTCCTAGCGGAATCTTCGTGTGTGCTCTGGCACTCAGAGAGAGGCCCTTCTATCTGTCTCAAAAACAAATACATGTGCTGATGATCAGCACGTGGTATACTTATGTTTGGATTCCGGAGATGTGGCAGCCAACTTTTGGTAACAGTTTTATTTCCACGGCCTCCGCACAGCTAAGAGCGGAATCATCAAGGTCTTGCTTTAATTGAAGGCACGACGGTTGAATGAAGGCATCTGTACAATTGCGGGAGTAAGGCCGCGAGTGCGCCTGAGTGTGCTCTGAGTAGTGGCTGCTCAGAAAGACAACCTGAAAAGAGTCTCTTTCGCAAACTAGTTACAATCTTGTTCAGGATCGTAGCTTGCAGATTGCTGACCAATTCCCACTCGATGATCACCACGAGGCTAATCTACGCGTTGACCACCATGCAATGCCGGGCAGACACCAACACTAAAGTCAGTCCTGTCTTGTTAGCGGGTGTCCTCCTCAGCCTGACTTGGATCGCAATGCTGTTTGAATTCTTCGTAGCCGGGCGAAGTAGGCTAATCGTGGGGCCAGCTCGCAGCTACCGCAGCAGCGTCTCGGGCGCGGCTGTCACGAAGCAACGAATTGAGCATTTTGGCGACCCTTCAGTCGTCAAGCTGCGAGAGAAGCGCAACAGAGCGACGAATCCAGTGGCGTACATCTTGTGAACTGCTTGGCAGTTCAAGGATTCGAACGAAGTTGGTCGAATGACCTGTAGTTGATAATGTTCCTGCACGTGAGGAAACCTTGTAGAACGGCGCGTCATACGCACTTGACTTTAAACCATACTTCATGTCTTTTGCGATGGGTTCCAGCCAGATCACAGGCATGCAAACATGCATCTCCCCTAGATTGCTTTCGCACAATTCGTTCGACGTACGATTCCATCTTGCGCCCTCCAGGTACGCCCCGTGAAAATAAACCCCGTGTTTCGGACACGAGGTGACCTCATCAGAGAGCATGTCCATTACTTCGGTGCGGAAGTCGAGTGTATCGATTGCTGTAATTTGTGACCGTGCGTACATCTGCATCGCAGCGGTCATGAATCCCTGAGGGAAAAAAAAGGCCGACATCCAGAACGAGTGTGGCGGACCTCCCATGATCCACAAGCCAATGAAATCAATTCTTGCCAGCAAGTCCTTGAACCAAGACCCAAGTGGCTTCAGTGAAAGGTAGCCAACTTTCGACCAAATGTCAGGCACACGCTGGAACATCATTGCCTGATACATCATGTCGAGAGACGAAGACATAACGACGAGACCTCTGATGGCACGCTGCAACTCGAAAATTGTAGATTTGATAATCTCGAGCATTCTGTTAAACTTCTCCATCTCAATTGAGAGGAACGTCCCAAGAGAATTGAGGATGCCGTCATCATCCTTCGTAAACGTCATGTCGGCTGCCCCTTCAGTCGTTAACAACGCAGGTGCTTTGCTCGCAAGGTCGTCCGCAAGCTCAGCGATCAGGTCATCTGAAGACTTTCCTCCACTGCTGCCACCCACGCGTGGCTGGATCGATAGGATACTGTCGATGAAATACTTTGTTTCCGAGTTCTCGAAGGAAGTGGCAGCATTACGATGCAGCCCGAAGGTCTCAGGCGTATCGGTCACGGGCAATTCCTTCACGAATTCACGCACTGCATTGAGGTTGCCAGCTGGTGGCACTACATAGTTTCCGTCCTCCGTGAAACTGTAACATTCATTCTCTACTGCTTCAGGGCAAAAATAAGTCGACAGCATCGCCGCAACGCATCGTTGATCGAAGTAGTCCTGCGCACATTTACAAGATCAAGTTTACAAGATAGTACCCACAAGATCAAATTGTGCCCTACAAGATCAAATTGTGCCCTAATCCCTGGGAAACAACCCAGTGAAGACTCGAGTATTTAGCTCTCCTAGTACAAGAGCAGGTCAAGTACCGTAACCCGACCACCGTAGTTCACTTCGCCGACCACGTATTTCAATGTTTCATATGGGACCAAGTGTTGCTCCTCCAGATACATTCTCAAGTTTGCTTGAGCTGTCAGTAGATCTGATCGATTCCATTCGTAGCGTACATTCCAACCAATCGCGCCGTACTTGCGACGTTCTTGAATACCTGCATGAAAGAAGCACAAGCCGAACAAAAGCTTTTTCCAAGCCTTCACCTTTTTCTCCATTACTTGTTCATCTGAGTTTATTGCCACCTGCTCAAAGTGACTGAACTCCGCCTCTGTCAAATCTTCGTAAGTACGTTTCATGTTTGCTCGTAGACCCTTTGGCGGCTCATTCGTGAGCTTGATACCAGCCTGCAATATACTGACAGGAAATACTTTTGACGGCATGGATGAAAGCCAAAGCCGAAATTCCTCGCTGAGCTTCATGTTTGAATGACTCTCGAGCATGCTTTCCAAAGCTGGCATCCATGAAGAAGCTAGGTGACAATTTTGCAAACACACCCAATCTCCAGATTCTCGCGCGGATGCTATGAGTGCCTCGGCGATAGGACCCTGGCCCTGTCCGAGCGATATCATCTTGAGGCGCTCGAAAAAGCCAACATCCTTCGCAAGATTGTACAAATATGTAGTCGGATCGGCACCGGTAGAGAGAATGAAAATTATCGGCACCCAGGGAGAGGAGTCCGAAAACGATACCGAAAGATCAAATGGTGGAACATCAACAAAATACTGGCCAATCTGGTGCGTAATAAACTTGGTTACGCTGTCTACAAATTTTTCGTCGCGCATAACTCGGATAAGCAAAACCTTACGAAATATGGTCAAGCTAGACTCCCAGTCTCCTGGGAGAATTTCGTCCTGGGGGGCGAGGGACTCGAACCAACGCTTCCAGCTCTCACCCTCCGTGGAGAGTGAGTTCATCAGACCGTCGAATCCTTCAAGTTTTTCAAGATTTGCGAGACCACCTAATTTGTCATGCATGAGCCATTCATTTGCTGGATGCGAAGGATAGGTGGCCTCATCGGGAAACCCTCCTTTCGTGAGGAGAAACGCCCATTCTACATCAGAAACGGTGAATTCCTCCAACCTCATGATTTGGATTGCGATCATGAATGAAAAAATCTTTTTGTCCTTCTCGAAGAGCCCGCGGCAAATACTTGTGTAAACATCCTCAGTAACCACCTTGATCATGACTCGCACATGTTCTACAACAACTTCGCTTCGAGCTGCACGGTCCATACAAGATCTAAAGAGTGAGAGGAAGAATTGTAGCGAATACTGATACATAGGGTCAAGGGCCCCAAAGTCAGCCACCACGAAGTAAAGCACAGCACCGCGTTTGGACACAGGACGGTACACCTCGCAGGCTGCCACAATACGCTCTTTTGTCTGTTGTGCCAGTTTCAGCTGCCCGTTGATATCAATAGAAGTTGCCTTCGAGGCAGCAAGAGTTGAGATGAGGATTTCATCGTCCAAAATATTGCCAACGGAATTCGCCAGCATGTAAAGAATTTTGTCCTCAATATCTTGAAGCTGCTTCTGGCCTTCCGCGATCTGAATCATGAGAACATTCTTTTCCTCTTCCAATTCCGGTCGCTCATGTGCAACTACTTGCACCAGTAACTGGTCCTCAAGTCCTTTTGGGGTAACAGTGAAGTTCACTATAGTGACTTTGACGCAGATCTCGGGAGAGTAGTGCGGATTTGGGAGCTTCGAAGTAATGTAAAAGCGAAAATCGGGCGAGTAGTCCACATCGGTATCGCCAAGGCGGATGAGGGAACGCCCTGCTTGCTTAAAAACAGTCTTGGAAAGAACCGGCTCTATCGCAGGATCCAAGGACTCCCCGACATTTTCCAGCAGCACGGGGTTCCCAACGCGGATGCAATTTTCGAGCGTGCGGAGGTAGTTTGATTCTGTCAGCTTGATGACCTGCATGCGGTTCGACTTTTCTTTCGAACGGACCCAACGATTGGCCTGGGTCTGAGGGTCTATCATGAGGGGCCACCGCCGGCTCTTTGTCACTATGATGCCATTCTCACAAGACAGCGGGTCGGCAGGCAAGCCTTGAATGTTCCATGTACGGATGGTCGGGGCGTCTCCAACTACTCTCTCCAGCGAGAAATTGATGTCCACGTGGATCGCATTTTTTTCGCATTCACGAAGCCATATTTGGATCAATGCAGCGCGAAAGCTAAAAGTGAAAGCTCCAGTGTAGGCTATGATTCCTGCAGCAACCAAAATATTGCCAGTCAAATCGATTTTGTCTTGGCTGAGCTGTGCAAGTTCGGACTCCCACCGAACTTGCTCAGATGACAAGCCTCCAGTAAGCTGCTCCGCACGCTCGAGACGCGCCGTTGAGACGTCTGATTGGTTCTGAAGGCTGTCACGTTCATCTAAAGTCACACGCAACTTTTCTTCCAGCTCAGTGACTCGCATCAAGACCTGATTAAGCTCAGCCGTCTTTTCTGCCAACAATGCAGCCATTCGCGAAACTGTGTTTTCTGCCCCAGCCAGCTTCTGTTTCTTGGGCTCAACATTTTTAGCAACCCGCGCGTACACGTCCATCGCGCGTACCCACATGCAGAGAGATTTAGCTGCCTTCGAAACTTTTTCCACCTTTTCGGGGATGAAGTCTGGATTATTGATATATTTCTGCAGCCCCTTGATGGTTTTCTCCTTGATGTTATCCTTGTCAAATGTTTCAAGGTCCTGTAAAAAGTTGGAGTCGTTGAGGAGCTTTTTAGATTCCTCCCAGGTTGCTTTCACACCCTTCAACACACAGACACCTTCCATCACAGTCTGCACCATCTCTGGGGGTTTAGCGAATGATTTGATCTCAGTTATATCATTCTTATTGAGAGACTTCAGGGCTTTGACAGCAGAGTCGAAGGCTGGGAGAGCTTCGTCAAGATCTTTTTGCGCATCTGCTCTGATTTCTGACGCCTCTTGGGTAATTTTGGTCACCTTCTCTGCCTCTTCTTCCACTTTTGCCTGCACGATTGCTGCAGATTCCTTGTCCTTCGTCACCACTTCGATCAGCTCTACTGTATCGCCTGCGGCCTTGTTCAGGACTGGTTGTAACTTGATGATCTCCTCCTTGAGCTCTCTGACCATAATGTCAGTGCTTTTGAGCTTGTTCATTCCATTCTGGTACCTCGCAATTTTACGGTCGATTTTCTGCCGCTCCTCTCCCAGCATACTCGTGTAAAGATTGAGGAGCTCAAGATAAGAAGTTGGCGTTGTGTAATTGGGACGACGAACCTCTACCAAAAATCGTTGCGAGGCTTCGCGCACCGACGAATGGATCGTCGTACACAGGCTCGAAACACTCCTACACAAATCATCAGATCCGAATTCGGTCTTTCCGAGCTGTTTGATGGCAACGGAGAGGAGTGCGTCAGGTGGCCAAGGGAAAAACCAATCAATGGTACAGCAATTCACCAGCGATGGGAACATGCGCAAACGATCACGGAAGATGTCTCCGACGGGGGAAAAGGCCAGCACGATGTGCAGGTTTTCACGACACAATCGGATGAAGTGATGCATGATGGAATCTTTCGTCTGAACTTTACCGGCAGCCTTCGCAATCGGGCGGACTAGATCGACGATCCTGTTCATTTCGTCGACAGGAAAGAGATCTGGGACCTCTCCTGCATTCAAAAGGTTGTTAATATCTTCCAGAAATGACTCGTTGATTATCTGGGTGTCACTGAAGAGGAACACTGTCTGCTTGTTTTCCGCCCCAGCTTGTAGTAGCAACGATTTCAGGTCGTCATGGAATTCGTTGAGGCCGTACCCACGAGTTAATTCGATCTGAAAACATTTCATTTCCGCAATGTATGCAGCTAATTTGGTCAGCGAATGCCTGCCTGATCCACCAACTCCAACAAGCAGAGCGTTACCGCGAGGTTGCCGAAGAAGTCGTGCGATCCGCGAGATGTGTTCGATTGCGTCCTTAAAAAACACAAGATCCATGCGCTTATTGAGGTTTAGCGAGTAGTCTTCGGCAAACTCGTGCAGTGTAGCTTCAGCTTTCTGCAGCTCTGGAACCTCCACGTAAGGCGCGGGCTTCACTGGAGCTAGAAAGTCGCCAAAGCAAATGTCTTGGATTTCCCTGACTGTCCACGACACCTCAAGATTTTTTGATAACACTGCAAGGATTTTTCCATCGTACCAAGCCTGGTCTTGCTCATCGTTCAGGCGATCACGAAATACCCGCGCAGACTCGTGAGTCCACAGTCGAAGGAATTGAAGCGTATCTGATATATCTTTTGGATCAACCATGAGCAACCCTTGCACTACCTTTGCAAGGTCGCGCAGATTAAACGTGTAGTGCGACTTGGCAGGGGTCGGAAGAAGGGCCCTTTGGATCGATGCATAAACCTCAATGCAGCCATCGATGATAGGTTCCGCCAACGCAGCAAATTCAGGGGGAAATATTTGAAGAAACCCAGACAAGATGTGGAGGAAAATACTTTTCATGGTCGAATTGGAGATGTCCGGCACGTTAATGAGGTGGAAGTGCCTCAAAAGTCGTGCAGTGACCTCGGAACGCCCGCCTCCAGGCGGTGCATTCGCGGCGATGAACTGGGCTCCCTGCACCCGCTTGAACAGACCTATTTTTTTTAGGTCGTAGAAGCCACCATTGCGATCGTCCTTCGTGTTAATGATTTGTCGCAGCAGCTCGATGGGAGGTTGGGCTCCGTAGGTCTCTTTCAAGGGCATGTTGAGGTCATCGATGAAGAAAAGAAAAAGTTTCCCGGAGGGTGGTCCCAAGAGATTCTTTCGGATCTTTTCCAGCTTTTCCTCAAAAAACGATTGGAGGCCACGCGCTGAAGTTTGTGCCGAAAACGTCTTTGTTTGGGACATGAATCCTTCTCCTGCATGGTCTAGAAAATCCTGCACCATGAGAGTCTTCCCAACACCAGAGTTACCTCCAAGAAGAACATGGTTTCCACCATCAATCTGTGCGCGAAGCAAGAACTTGATACGCGTCGAGTCCACAGTTGGTACGACGAGGTTGAAAAAGGGGGCGGACTGATCGAATGTAAATTCTGGGACAAGTTGATTCCATTCGATGAAGTTTCCACCAACCCAATCAACGGTCCAATCGTGGACGGTTTTCTGTGCAGGGAAATCCGGGATGAAATCCCTGATTGTGCTGCGCGCGAAAACGTCGAAAACAAGATTGAAAGTATCTTGAAGATTCCCGCCGAGGGTCCAGAAGTATGAAAACGCAAAGAACTTGGGCAACATATCTTGCCAATTTCCCCTTACAACCCCGTACGTATCCCGAAGAAGAGAATCGAGCAATTTAGTGAACGACACCATGAGTTGCGTGTCCAGAGATACGATGTGCTCTCTGCACTCTTTTCGCAGGAAAACGAGGGTCTTGTCTGATACGCGATCTAAGAGCTCCATGATCGCCAGTCCACAACCTTCAAAGCGCTGCTCCATGACATGTTCTGCCCATGACTGAGCTATCGGGCGCCACCCAAGATACACGGATTCCAGATACACCATTCCACAGCGTGAAACAGTTGCAGGAGAGGCCACGGCCAGGTCATTCACCTCAAACATCATTGTCACAGTCGGTGGAAGCTTGATTCGCTCTCCATTGTTAAGGCACAGTGTCTTGTTGTCATCTAGTACAGTATTCATTGACTCGATCCAAATCGCGTCCACCGGGCCATCACAAGAGATCCATTTCTTTGAAACATCGCCTTTCGCAACAGCGTTGCAAGCTTCGCGCACGATAGTTGATATGATCCCGTCTGTCCACTCATTCGTCATCAGGTTGAACTCTCCATACAGTTCACCCATTGTGATACTCTTTGGATTCAGTGTATAACGGTCCACTTTCTCAAATCCACCGCGGACATCATCCTGCTTCATCCGAGTGAAGGCTTCTCCTAGGGTCATCGATACTGTTGTCTTTCCCACCGCTGCAACACCCACAAGCATTACACCATGTCGCACCAACATGGTCTCGTACAGCTGAATGATTTTGGATGCGAAGGATGAAAGAACCTGCAGCTGGTTTTCAGTGAGAATTCGCTCGATATTCTGCTGTACGGTGCCGTAATCGGTTGCTGGGATATTCGTGGCCGGGAACAAATCCCTCAAGATGGCATTGAAGAGGGGGATATCCGGTGCAAGGAACTTCGGGATATTCGAATCACGAAGCGCACGGATCAAGGTGACATCTTCGACCATGCTGGGTTCAGCACGTTTGAGTTTACCTGCCATCACAAGGACTGATTTGACGGCACGCATTCCAAAGTCATAGTGGTCTTGAGATGAAAGTTGTTCGGAAGCAAGACGGTACAGCGCTGTCTGTTTGCGAGCGAGCATTAGAGAATCGCCAAAGCCCTCAGAAAAAAGCATGATTTCGGCAATGAGCGTGTAGTCTGGCACCATCATGGCCATTGGACGAAAAAGTGCCTTGAGATTATCAGGGAGCTCAGTACGCCCCGCATAGCCTGGATTCATTGTGATGAATGCACCATAATTGCGGTGAAGCCTTATCTCCTTACCAAAGAAATCGAAGCGCTCGACATTTGCTTTCAACGCATTCTGAATCAGCATGATCTGCTGCGCAATTACCGACAAGACCTCGATATCAATTCGATTGAACTCATCAAAGCAAGCCCAAGCCCCTGCTTGTGCAAGACCTGAAAAGAATTTCTCCATCATCTTGTAGTCCAAGCCATCCGAGCAATTGAAGACCACAACAGGCATTGCGAGCGCCTTACCAAGGTCTTTCACCGACTCAGTCTTGCCTGTTCCAGCCGGTCCCGCAGGCGCGCCTCCAAGGAGAAGATTTAATGCACCAGTCAGGGTCATGAAGCACTTGTCTGTCAAGGGGGTGATTACCAGGCGAGGCACCACTCCGAGATACTCCCAAGCATAATAAAATTGAGCATTGGTCTGGCGGACAATGACTCCATGATGGTCATCAATCGATTTCTCGTCCCAGTAGTATCGAAGCTGGCATATCCACGCAAAATCAGTGATTGCAGAAACTCCATCGTGGATCATTCTCTTCACCACATCGCGCGCATGAACGTCAAGTACTATGAGATTAGCCATCACTGAGCGCTGCACATTGTCCAAGTCCTTTCGAATCACTACCACCATATGGTTGATCTGCTCGATCGAGAAGGCGAGAAAATCATTCAGCCCATCTTCGTTTCTTCCAACTTGGATGGAGTCAATCGCATCTTCAGCACGGTTTGTCCACATTTCCTGATCTATCGTGGTGATGGCTGCTGCTGCAAACTGAAAAAACCAGTCACTTCGATTGTCTTCACTGTAAGCCACGCGTGCTTCGACCGTCACGTCTAGGAGCGACCGTCGCATCATATCCTCTAGATCACACATCCAGAACTCCACACTTTTTGGTGCGGTAGGCACCTTCGATGCAAAAGGCACTCTTTCGTTCTCTGGAGATTTCATGGCAACGATCATAGTAGTAGCTTCTGCGCCTTCAGCAGATGGTGAACCCTCCTCAAATTCCACTGAAGCCATAGCGTCAAAGCATTTGCGCAAGTGTGGCTGAATGGCGCACGGATCACGAGATTGCGAAAGAATCTCAAGAAGTTCATCATTTGAGAGGAAATAAAACCTCGGAAATCCCATACGTTTGGTTTCAAGATAGTCCTCAAGTGACTTTTGGATTCTCTCAAGACATCTATTCGCTTCCAGAAACGTGTCCAGCAACCCAGATGTACACGCGGCCTCGATCGCGTTGGGTCGCTTCCGCGTCTTGCGCATGATGTCTTTCCAGTTCTGATCCACTCTCAAAAAATCAACTGTCTCTTGTGGCAATTGTTTTTGGATATCCGGCGCCCCGAAAATCGGCTCAAGATACATCCACGAACGTTGTAATGTGAGCCATTCATCGAGCGATTCAGAGAGGTGCGCGAGCTTCTTTTCCCAGCCCTCGACGCGATTACGGACACCGAAGACGAAACGGGACGCCAGCATTGTCTGCAGCGTTGCTTGGTGGTCCTCCAAAAGCATGATAATCTCATCGACCCCCGCGAGAATGAAAATGTCCTTGCAATCCCGGTACGCAGAGAGCGTGAAGGTAAGATCATTCCAGACGGCTTCGATCTTCTCAAGCTGAAGTTCCAAAGAGTACTCGCCTGAGGCAATACCTGAGATCTCTTCGCAAAAGTCTTTAATTTGAAAAATATCCCAATGTAACAAGTCGCAAAGCTTCATCTCATTATCATAGGGCCTCCCAAGCTTCGAAAAAATCTGCTCCCAGTGCCGTGGCTTGAGCGCACTGTTGCCCAGAGCGATAAGTGTAGGCATGTAAGTTTTCCACTTGATCGTGTTTTCTTTGAATCGCTGAGCCACTGCGTCATCAAGAGTCTTGCACATCTTGGCAGCTTTCTTGAACTGAGCCTGCGTTTCACGCTCCATTTCAACGGGCCTTAGAGTCATCCACAACTGCGTAGACCAACACGACGTGAGGTCTTCCCACTGCCGTATCTGGTCCCATATTTCGAATTTGGTGTCAAAGATGTCTTTAATCGATGTCAAGTTCGTGTATTCGTGCGGAGTCATGTTGAAGAGCCTTTGATAGCGTGCATATGATGATGCCCGCCCAGAAATTCTGTCGATTTGCGTTTTTATGTCGCTCAGCATCTCGAGCACGTGTGTGCATACAGCGTTCGGATTCGTAGAATCGTTTGACACTAGATCTGCCATTATTACCATCAGTTCCTGGTCAATTTTAGAGATCTCCGAATTGAGGCTCTGCGTCATTTGGCCCATTTTTGTAGATACATCTAGCTGCGCCGCATCAGAGGCTTCTGTGAATTGCCCCTGAATCATGTGCAAATCTTCAATTTTCACCTGCTCAGAAGACGGAATCTTGACGTCAAAAGAACTCAGCAGTTTGTACATTTCGTCAACAGTCGAGGACGATTGCATAAGATCCTTAGCGCTCTCGCTAATTTCCACCTTCGACTCAACATACGCAGCGAAATCTGTAAGATTTGTGGGTTTACGGCCTAGTAGCTTGATACAAGAATGAAAGCTGCTGAAAACATTTTCACAGCTCTCCTTTGCTGCTGTGTGAAGCACACTCTTCATGTTCTCCAGGACAACATTTTTACGATCAATTAGAAAATTACGGAGCGTCTTAGAATCGACCCCAAAAATACCCACTACACTTGAGAGCTTCATGCGTTCAAGATCGGCACCCCAGCCACGCAGTTTGAGCATTTCGCGTTTTATCAGCCGTGAATTAATGATGTGGTCCTGCTCTGCGAATGCTTGCTTGTCAAATTCCTCAGCATATCTGAAAATCGCGAAGTACTGCTCCGCAAATTTACCATACTCGACAGTAGCTTGAAAGTCCTTGTGAATTACTGCGCCAATTTTGGAGCAGATCATCAAAAAGTGAGATGATGAACGAATCATATCCCCCAAGTGTGCTCCAACAACTTTGGGATTGTCCTGAAAGTGCGGCTTGAAGGGGGCAATGTACAAAATTCGAGGCACTGAATGCACGCACGACACCATCGCTTCAAGAATCGAAGACATATGCGCAGTGAGATCTGCAACAGAAGGACAATACAGTATGCAATCGCGTTCCATTGAGAGTGTGACATTGAACAGCCCCGATTTTCTGTTCGGCTTCTGCAAGTCTTGGTAGAGTGAATCGGACTCTGTCATTACTAGAAGCAGCATGGACTCTACTACCATGTAATCAGCCAACCTGATCAATTGCGCTAGCATAGCTACCTCTTGCCGAGCAAGAGTCAATGCTCGTGCACGCTGATACGCCTCCCGTTTCATCTGTTGCATCGATTTGCTCTTCTGACTCTTTTGCAGTGACGTTGCAGCAATGGCTTTCTCCAATCCTCCCGGCGGCAATCCATTTTCCGATGCTCTCACTCGACTTGCAACGTCTTCACAGACCTTTTCCAGCAACGCTTGGATTTTATCGATGATTGTCTCGAAAGTTTTGGATGAGCTCGCCCGAACTCGTTTTTGAATTTCAATGAAATCCTCAACGGCGTACGCATGTTTCGTATGGTAGGAAAGAAGTGGGGTGGAGCGTAGCTCGTAGCATTGTCTGCTCAACTCCAATAGGGTTGAACAAAACGCACGCTTTGCCACGAAGAGTGTTCTAATGAGCCGCCGCCGGATTTGCGCGTACGTGCGAAAACGCACATTCTGGTGCCACAACTGATACATTTTTGCTGAATAATAAGTTTTGAAAAATGGGATGGAATGAAGTGTGTTGAAATTTGACGACGATCGCCACCACTGACCGATCGGAATGAACTGCGAAGGAAATCCAGGTCGCACGTGCACCACACCTGACGTAGACATCGTGAAGTGCTCTGGTTCGAGTTCTTTCCTGTCGACCACCAACAAATCGTAAGGGCGAAAATGTAAACTTGCTGCCGTTCGCACAAGGAACAGCACTCTGACATCCATGCTGTCCTGCTGCCTTCCAAAAAACTCGATGGCTTGATCCCCGGTGACAGGCGTTGACACCTTTTTCGAGTCTGCGTCAAGAGTGCGATCCTTGTTTTCCGATGATTGTCGAAAGTGGGACATCACTCTGCTCATGGGCACTGTAACACCTTTCGCATGGGAAATATTCAGTCCTCGGTGACCCCTGGAACGCAGGACCAAGTCCAGGTCCTCATCATAGGCCTTGAATGACCCTGCGTCGTACTCGAAAAGTAGGGGATCCACTCTGTCCGAAATCAATTCCACTCCTCGCTGCTCCTGCTCCTTCTGATTCATCGCTGTACTCCACAACATTGAAGTATCTGACATTTCGGAATTGCTATACCAGTCACCTGCCCATGCACTGACTTGGATCAAGTCGATACGGATGTATTGAGGCTTGCTAGTCCGTGGGTTTCACCGCACCTGTCGATACGGAATCTTGGTATCCTCACTATCTTAATTTGATCTGCGAGACATGTACAGAAGGTGTAAAAGGACGTTCACAACGCGGAGCTCATACGTGCGAGCCCACAACAGAGATGTTCGGCCCCACTGCTCCGGAACTAAGGGACGTTCTTTCCCCCCCCAAAAAACTCGATTCAGGGCAAAGTTGCCTCGATATCGAGTTTCTTTCAATCAACTATCGAGGTTTGAACTTTCCAAACTTTCCGATCGAATTAGGGGGGGGCAACAGCGACGGCGGCGGCGGCGTTGACAGCGCAGCGAGCGGACGGCGGCGCGGAGACACATATCGGCGCGGATCAGGAGGCCGCGACGGCGGGCGCAATGCAAGGCCGTCCTGGTGGCCCTCGACTTCTCATCGGCCTTTGACCGTGTGCGTCTCCCCTCACCTTTTAGAGGATAGTACCCTCCACCGACGGCATCGCGGCGGAGGCGTGCAGCTGTTGGCACCCATAGGTGGAACAGTGCGGCCATCGGGCGGCCCCCCCTCGACCCAACGCGGAAACTGCACTACCCGTTCCGATCACGGCTACGGGGTCTGTCCTGCGGCACGTCCCCGCGCAGCTGAAATCCCGGATAATGAAAGATTTTTAACCTTTACCGTAGGATGCCTACTATAGTCCTTTCCGTAAACGCATAGTAGTGTCTAATTCGTCTAGCACGGTCACGATCTCGAGGCCTGCATCGGAATGGCTTCCTTGTTCGTGAACCCCATGGTTGTGCCCGCCTCCACGATTGCTTTCAAGTTGCTGGGCTGCCCAAGGTAGCGCTTGCCTTGTGCTCGCTTGTAAGGATCCATCCTTCTTTCGCCCCTGAGCGCCTCGCGCAACATGTGTCCAAGCACCAGGATATCCTAACAGGGCGTGACGTGGATACCCCGTCCTCGGCAGCTCGCGCAGGCACGCTTTACCCTTACCTCGAGCGACACCGATCTGAACAAAATCCGTACCGTTGGTATCCCGAGCGTGGTCGAGCGCGTTAAGGGCATGTCGCCGGGTAGTAGCCTCGACATGGGTCTGATGTATTACGTCAAGGGTGCACTCTCAGGCGGCATCTGCTGCGGCATCACTCACGGTGCCGTGTGCCCGCTCGACGTTGTCAAAACGCGCATCCAGCTCCAGCCCGAGGTCTACAACAAGGGCCTCGTTGGAGGCATGCGCCAGGTCGTGGCCGCGGAGGGAGTGGGTGCTCTCGCGACTGGTCTCGGTCCAACCGTTTTCGGGTACTTCATCCAGGGCTGGTTTAAGTTCGGCGGCGTTGAGTTGTTCAAGATCCAGTTTGTGAGGGCCCTTGGGGAGCAGTCGGCCTGGGACAACCGCATGAATATCTATCTTGCATCCTCGGCGATGGCTGAGTTCATCGCTGACATATTCCTCTGCCCACTCGAGGCCACACGTATCAAGCTCGTCGCGAACCCTTCATTTGCCAGTTCCATGCCGTCCGCCATGGCACTCATCGCCAAAGAGGAGGGCGCCCTGAAGGGCTTCTACTCTGGATTTGGACCAATCCTCTTCAAGCAGGTCCAGGCCCATGCGAACATATCGCGGCCTCATAAT
>ENA-UOXV01005147-UOXV01005147.1-marine-metagenome-genome-assembly--contig:-NODE-5147-length-14583-cov-10.202781_pt1 | contig 14583 bp, 1 predicted proteins | sample MGYA00238165_ERZ766961 | MGnify/ENA primary metagenome ERZ766961 (study PRJEB28924, sample SAMN03173240) | marine metagenome | biome: Marine; feature: Water; material: Subsurface seawater | place: North... | reverse complement strand
TCGCCGCCCACAAAATTTACTTTTATACACGAAGCCGCACCGGGGGTGTCTCTGACGCGGATTATCGGTCACGAGGTAGTGAGCGCCTACCGAAGGGGCTGGGGTGTGTGTGTATGTGCGTGTGTGTGGGAACTCCCACGTGTGTGTGGGAATTCCCACTGGAACCGGGTTCTCGGTTCCTAATCTCTCTAAACCAGTAAAAGGGAGGGCGGCGTTACCGCCGCTGAGGAGTGTGTCTGGGCCTTGCAGTGCGTACGTGTGCACCTCTGCACACTACGGATTGTTTCGGTTACGGGTGTTCCAGTAACGCGCGCAAAGCACGCGTTACGCACTCAAGACCCAGGCAGCGCGGAGCGCCGGCAAATCCGCCGACGCGAACCCGCTCACAGCATGCTCGGCGCGGCATTCAGTGCCGGCCGCTCATCTGATGAACCGTCGTCTCGTTCGCACAAGAGCTACGACACGTACGGTCACAGCACAAGCCACCCGCTTAGGTACTCGCGACCATTCGGGTGGGTGGCCCACAAGCCACACATCGAGCGCGCCGCTGGCGCGTTCGCGGCGGGCTTTATGAGCGCCTCTGGCGCGCATTACGCTGGATACCCACGACAGCAAGCGGGGCCCGCCTTTGAGCAAGCAGATATGATCATGGCCCGCGCGGCCGTCCTCAAACGGTCGAACGGCCAGTTGTGGCAGCCCGCGCGCACAACTCATACGCTGAGCTCCACAGACAGCAAGATCAGCGCGCTCTTCGATTTCGAGCAGCGCTCCGACACGATCACGTCTATGGGCGCCACGCCGGCGAACGGCCTGCGCGCCTGGCGCGATGTATCGCTCGGCGGGCCCTCGGCCGACGACGCCCACTACCTCCCGCGCCCCCCAGCCGGCGGACACCAAGGGGCCTCCTCAGCGAGTGCTTTCGACACACATATGCACGCAGCCGCCACCGCGGCAGTCACCCCGGCTGCCGCGAGGAGCGGCACCTGCATGCCCGAGCACACGCAAGCAGCAGCCGACGCGGCACTCGACGCTGCGACGGCGTTGGCTGAAGACGCGATGGGCGCCCGAGACGCCGCGCAGGCGGAGCTGCGCCAGGCGTCGCAAGAGCTGCACGCAGCATCCCGCGCGCGCGCGTCACACTGCGACGCGCTACTCACCCTCCGCTCAGACTCGGCGGCGGCCGACGCAGACCTGACAGAGGCACAGGCGGCGGTCCGCCTGGGAGAGCTGCGCGCTGAGGACGCGCACGAACGCATGCAACTCGCTCAGGCCAGGCACGCGCAGTCCGAGGCAGCACACAGCGCGGCTGTCGCCGCACTCCTGGAGCTAGATCTGCAAGTGCCGAGCATGGCCGACATCGCTACCCGAATCGGCCTCGACCCAGCCTTCCCTATCGACGGGCAGCCAGAGGGGCGGGCCGCACGGTGGGGGTCACTGACTGACACCGAGGCGACCGCGGCGTGGGAGCAGATCCTCCGGGACGAGAGCGGTGGTGTCGGGGTCCCGACGGTGGCATCGAAGACCGGTGTGCCGACCTTTGACAACCCCGAGGCAAAGGCCCGCCGGGCCACTCGCGAGCGCGAGCTCAGCGGCACAGGCCTCATGGCGGACCTACGCAGACTCGACGCGGCCGAACGACAGCGCATGGATGTCGCGTCGCAGGCCCGCGCCCGCAAAATGCATGCTTCTGAACGGCGCGCGGCGCGAGCGAGGCAGGCGAAGCAGGCGGCGGACCTGAACCTGAGCCTGACGCTCGCAAAACGGCTGCAGCTTGAAGAGGACCAGGCAGGCATGCGGGCTTTGGCGGCCGCGAGCACCACGACTGCGGCGGCCACCGCCACTGCGAGCGCCCCTGCATCCAGGACAACCACCGCAGCTGTCCCTGCCGCTCTGGGGAGGGCCCGCGCTGCCACCCGCTCAGTGCTCATGGCAGAGCGCTTGCAGTGGCCGGTGGGAGCCGCAGTAAGCGCCACAGACTTCTTGGTGGGCCGGCACGGCACGCGGGAGGAGCAGCGGGATTACGAGCTGCTCCTGTCGGGGCCCCAAGACGCCGATGCGGTCGCAGACGCCGAGTCACGCTGGGGCTCTTCCGCGGACATGGACCAGGCCCTGGAGAGTCTGGTCAGCACCCTGTCCGACCGCGCCCGTCAAGCCATGACCGCCGAGGACTACGGTCCTCTCACCGCAGCTGCGTTCGTCTTCCACACATCCGGGACTCCGTTCGCGCGGGCACCACACGCGGACATTATCCGTTTGGTCATGGAGGCGTCGACTACCCCGGCTGCGCTGAGGCAGCAGTACGAGCACCTCATGCACGCGCGGGAGCAAACACTGGGCTCCTTCGCGAAAAACCACCCTGATCTAGCAAAGAAGCTCGACGAGACAGTGGACCGCGCCTTGATGCTCGCGAAGCCACTGGCGCTGCACCCGGACGCTGCACGCCGGACCAAGGCGGGGCTTGCTGGCGGAGGCAAGCGCAAGCGGAAGCAGAAGCGTGGCAAGAGGCGGCAGCAGCCGAGGGCGCGGTGCGCGCACCACGCCTGTGACGCCGACTGTGCCAACAACAGCTTCCTATGCAGGCAATGCGACCTGTACATGCACGCGCACCAGGTCAATGGCGACACGATGGATTGGCGAGACGGCGACGACGGTCTCTTTGAGACTTTCATCGACTATGCGTTCATGTCTTACGCCCAAGTCTACGGCGACCAAGAGGGCGGATGGACCCAGGAACGAGTCCCACGACCTGACAACCCCGACGACGAGTGCCCCGCGGGGCGCTGGGACCGCCGCGAGCCCTACGCACACCCAGGGCGAGCCAACAGATTCTGGCCGGAGATCAACGGCATCGACACGAACGGCGACAAGTGGCACCCACATTTCGGTGACACCCGCGGGTGGACCAACCCGGCGACGCCAGCGCAGTACGACCAGTACTGCCGAGACCAGCGTGAAGCTGAGCGCACGCGGCAGGCAGCACTGGACAACCCGGTCGTCCCATGCCACGGCTGCTCGAGCTACGCCGGGCACACCAGCAGCGAGGGCGACTCGTCGGGCGCACCAAGTGGCGACGATGGCGGGGATGGCAAGGGCGGGCCCCCTGGGGGCCATACCGATCCTCGGGTCTGCCCCGTTGTCAACGATACCAAGTCTGGCGACGGGAGGACGAGTCCACGCTACGGCATCAAAACCGGTGACGACCTCGCAAGCCCCACCACTGGGGGCGCCGGCGACGGCACCCAAGCTGCTGCACTGGCGCGCCCACACCGCGCCACCACGGGGCCGCTCACGCAGGCGGCCTCGGAGCGTGCCCGGCTGGAGCAGGCGCAGCGGTTGTCGAGATGGTCACCACCGCGGCGGCGCAGCGGCGGCCGCCGCAGTAGCCTCGGGGGTGTCGACGACCCGCTCCGGCTCGGCATCCAGCAGTTGCAGCGCGCCTATGCCGCCACTGGCGACGGCGACGCACACCCAAGCGGTGCCTTCGATGCCGCCGACATTGGCGACCCGTCCATCATTGGCCCTCCGGGCAGCAGTGCCCTGCACAGCAGCGACAGCGACAGCCTCGGGCACTTCACCGTCGGCGAAGAGACCCTCGACCTAATCTCGCCCGCGTCCATCGCGAGGGCGGGCAGCAGGCACACTACGACAGACGCGAGCTCGATTACTCTGGGCGACGCGAGCGCCGCGGACAGCCGCACCACCATCAGCGACGACCTCACAGACGCGTCGATCAAACGCTCCAGTTCCAGCCGCAGGGCAGCACGCATGGCTTATATCACGGCAGCGACCGCCGCTGGTGGCAGCGAATCCATGGGGCTAGCCATGTTTGACGAAGCTCGCAAGATGGGCATGATCAGCGTCTCACTACACACTGTGGATCCCAGCACCGGCCCAGCCAGCGACTATGGCTCACCGCGGCCGGAGGCGTCCACACTGGACGACTTGCCCCTGGACGCCTCGGCGCTCTGGCACTCCCAGAGACGCACGGGTACTCGCACTGCAGCGGCCGCGGCTCACCGGCTATGGGCGCAGAGAGCTCATGCGGCCGCCGTGGCGGCAGCTCAAGCCGCCAGGGTGGCTGTACACGCCCGCACAGCCGTGCAGCATGCGGACAGCATGATCGCCCAAGCGACGGTCTTCCACGGCTGGCGCCGTGCCCGCGCCCGCGCCATGGTGTCGGAACGCGACCGCGGCATCGAGCTCTCCCAGGCCGAGCTGGCGCTGAATATGGCAACTGCCGACAAGGATGACACGCAAGCAGCGCTCGCGGTCCTCATGGCAAACTCCATTGCTGCCGACTCCGCCGCAAAGGAGCGGCGTGCGCCAATCCAAGCCCTGGTGGACACCATCAAAGCGGTCTCCGAGGCGATCTCGCATCTTGAGCAGCGCCAAGACCTGCTTGAAGACACCGCCGAGGGGGCTCAAGGCGACTACGAGGCCGCCCGCGCGGGCGCACGCAAGGCAAGGGAAGCCCGTGACGCTGCAGGACCAACCGGGCCCGCGAGTGGAGGCAACAGCAGAGGCAGCACGGACGCACCCAGTGCGGACGCACCCGCCCCGGACTGGGGCGACGGCATGCAGTCTGGCACGCCGAGCATGTGGTCCCCAGTGAGGCACACCCAAGGACACACCCTCGCCAGCCAACGACAACGACCAGCCGAGAGCAAGGCTGACCGACACCGCGCCAGCTACGGCGCGGCCAACCAGACGAGCTTCGAACTGGCACGCCGCTCGAAGCGCCCACCACAGCCACCACCGGGCGACGGCGGCGGAGGCGGCGGGGGCGGCGGCGGCGGAGGCGGAGGGGGCGGCAGCGGCGGCAGAGACCATACACCCAAGCTACTCGCGAGCCCGTCCCGCCTGCCCATTTCGATCGAAGACATTGGCATGCTAGACTTCGGGAGGGTTGGAATGCGCTACGGCACCGTGGACTACACCACTATTAACTACTGGGCGAAGACAGGATGCCCGATGTGGAACTACGTTCACCCGTACGCGGCGTCGGTCATGGTGACGGAAGTCTGCCACCAGCTGTGGGACCGGTTGATGAGGTACCTGGATGGTGACCGCCAAGACATCGTGCGCTTGGTCGCGCAGAACGACGGGCTAGCACTCTGGTGGGAGCTATGCAAGGCCCTCGAGACTCGAACGTACCACATCTCAGAACGCCTCCGTGAGCGCATTATCGACTTTTACCTCGACAAGGGGGCTACCCAACGCTGGGAGATCCTGACAGAGGGAAGGGAGAGGCTGCGCCGCCTCATCGAGCGCCACCGCCAAACTTCGCCGATTGTGTACGGCCAGGAGTACATCATCCCGATCGACAGCACCTTCTGGGATCGATTCTGGCGCCACCGCCTACCGTCCCGATACAAGCCTATTCAGCTGGACATCGAGCGGATCGAACTGGAGCGCAGCCGCGCCCAGCCTGGCCGCGGCACCCGCGGCCAAGAAGGGTACCTTGCCCCGCTCGCAGCGCGGCCCGGTTACAAGATGCCATACCAGGAAGCTTTCCAGCTCATCATAGACTTCGAGGACACAAAGATGAGCCTGGGGCGAGACGATCCGAACTATGACGACCGGTTCCGCAGACCCAAGAAGAACGAACGCAGGAAGTCCACCTCCGCCAGCATGGTCACCGGGGCAGACGGCCACGCCTGCGCCGTGTACACCAGCATGGACGAGCCCATCCCGCAGACCGAGCGGGGAGGCTACGCGGACGACCTCGACGACGACCCCGACCTTGACTCCGCGCGCGGAGCGCCAGGCGAGGGCGCATCGGCGGCCGACGCAGGCGGCGGCAAGGGTGGACGCCCGAAGGCAAAGGACGTGCACACCGAGAAGTGTAAGAAGTGCGGAAAGGGGTTCAACCCATCGTTCGTCGACCTCGCTCTGCACCCGAACTGCTTCAAGGACGATGGCGTGGGGCCAGACTCCCTGTGCCCACACCACAAGGCCAACGGTTTCCACTCCGGGTGCCGCCATCTCAAGCGCCGATGCGCCACCGAACACCCCGAGCTCAAAGCAGAACTCACCAAGTTCAGGGGGTCGGCCGCGGCGGCGAAAGCCCTGGAGCAAGCCAAGCAAGCCGCAGCGAAGAAGCGCAGCGAGCCAGGGCGCACTCGCCCCTCGCGCCGCTCGAGAGCCAAAGCAGCCAAGGCCGCGGCGGCGGCGGCCGCCAAGGTTGAAGCTGACGCAAACGCGGCGCGCCGCGGACCAGGGCAGGCACGCCCGTACCCGGCTGGCACGACGCCTGAGCAAAAGAAATTGATCACCGTCTGCAACGAAGACGGCCGCTGCTTCAACTGCGGATCGACCGCGCACTTCACGGGCGACTGCAACGCCACCGCTGCACAGCGCGCGCAGTGGGTGAAGGCTGCGCCCAAGAGGTTCAAGGAGATTTTCGGCCTCTCCGTGGAGGGCCAACACCAGCAAGGCGGAGCTGCGGGCGCGGCCGAGCACGACATGAACACCAAGTTGGGCCAGGCAGAAGCACTGCAGTCGGCGCTATCGACCGTCGTGGTGAGTGCACGACCCAACTCAGCCAACCCTGCGCCCCCCGCGATCGTGTACACTCCGACTGACCGTGCGGTTCACGCCGATTTCACCACCGCCTCCGCATGCAGCGCCTCGGCCGAGCCCGTCAAAGCGCGGCCAACTCCGGGAACTGAGGACGAGCACTCCGCCTTCGCCACGGACTCAGGCGCAGGGGGGGTACCACACGTTCCACACGTTCCACGGATACGGTTCGAGGAGCCAACAGCAAAGATTCATCGCTTTGACGCGGCGGGCACTGTCAGTGAGCTCTCTCGCAAGCGACTCGATGACCAGCTCATCTCATCAGACCCTGGCCCAGTCGAAGACGAGGAGACCGTATGTACAGCCTGGGCAGAAGGCCTCCAAATGGGACTCGAAGCCTGGACGTCGCACACGAAACTGGACAGCATCGCGGACATCCTGCACCGCTCAGCGGAGCCTGTCTACCCAACTGTCAACCTCATGCTCCCAGACCCTCGTCCCCGCAGCCGGACGAGCGGGCAGTGGACGGTGCGAGTAGACTCCCCACTCTCAATGGGCGAGGCGCTAGAGCACCGACGCCTGCTATACCTGTATATAACCAATGAAAATGACGACAACTCAGACCCGGTGAACCAGCCCTGGCACACCGGCGTCACTGCCCACCTCGGCAGCCTTCCCAACACCGCACGGCTGCGGCTACCTAGCGGGCCCCGATGGGGCAGTGCGATGGACGTGAGCGAGGCAGCCTACGACCTCGCCCAAGCATACGCCCGCATGCAGTCCGGTGCGTTTGACGCCCTTGTCATCCCGCGAGACCTACAGGCACTCGTGGAGACCAAGAGGTACAGCCAGGTCAAGACCCTATACCAAGCACTCCTTCGCGACCGGAACAGCAAAGCTGGCCCCGACTTCGTGCGAAGCTACGACCAAGAAGCACTTGTGCGAGAACACCGAGCGCGAATGCGCGCCCCCAAGCGCGCCATCTCGTTCCTGAGCGTCATGTGCGGTGTGTCAGGCGAAGGGCTGGCCATGCAGGCAAGTGGGGTGGACCCGGAGCGCATGACTTTCCTTGAGATATGCCCTCTCAACTGCCAGATTCTCCGGCGAAGATACCCGCGGGCAGTGATCATCAACGGCGACGTCCGAGACCCCGCTGCCCAAGCTCTCGCAGTTAAGTACGCCCGAGGAGCGGACCTGATGATGGTGGCCGAGCTGTGCCAACCGAGCTCGCTAGCCTCGAAGAAGCACGACCCCAACGACGAACGCCTGGCGACGGGGGTGGCAGCCGTCCAACTAGTAGCTCTTGTCTCTCCGGCGTCGCTGGTAGTCGAGAACGTGAGCAGCTTCAAAAGCAAGCAGGCCGCCACCTTCCGCAAAGTGGCGGACCTCATCGGCGAACACTTCGACCAAGTGGTCATCATGTACTCGAATGCGAGCGAATGTATGACGTGCACATGGCGCGCGCGCGTCTGGATGATGGGCTGCCCGGCCGACATGGACCTGGGGCCCATGGCGAAGTTCTGCAAAGGCCAGCGAGACATGCGCTTGGGCAGCGAGCTAGACACCGCCCCGACCGTTCAAGCCGAGCTGCTCCAACACCGGCCAGAGGTGGCGGGCAAGCGCGGGGTGGTCATCCCACACCTCCGAGGCGCCAAGCACGGGCGCGATGGGAGGCCGCAACGCATTATCGACATCGCCGGCGGCTATGCGACCATCACGACCAAGTTCGCAATCGCCTTGAACGAAGGGTGGCTACGCCGATACAAGGGGTGCATGGCGGATTTCGCCTCGCCAGGCGACTCAATCTGCCCATCCACCCAGGAGTTTGGCGTCATGCAAGGTTTCAGCATCACGTCGCCGTGGAGCCCAGAGGCCAGCTGCAGATGCGGGGGGTGCGCTGGGAAGGACGGACGGCCGAAAGCTCGGCCAGCCGCCACCCAGATCGGCAACGCGATAGTACCGGCTCAGGCTTACGCCTGGGGGAAGCACTTCGTGCGTGCCTTGTCCTCGCACCTGATGGCGCACTGCCCGGGCTCCACACACCTCATGGACCCTGTGGAGGAACCTGCTGCCGCACCGACAGACCCAATCGACGCGGCCATTTCTCTGACACTGGACCTGGCCCAGGCGGTCGCCCAAGACGCCCCCAAGCCAACAAACTGGTGGCGCACGCAGTCGGGGTCACCGCGCCGGCCTGCGCGTCTACTTCGGCATGGTTGGAGACCAGCCATGGCTTTCGACGAGATCCGAAAATGCTGGGCACTCTACCGAGGCGGCGCCGACACAAAGCCACCACGCAATCCCGATATCCTCGCTGCGCTGCGAGCTTCATCAGCCGCGCTGCGTGCTGCGGGGTCGTCCCCTACCGAGCAAGTCATGGACATGTTGAACTCAGAACCTGACTGGCTAGAGCATGGCTACGCAGTCCTACCCGACCCTTTTCCATACAACGTTGGGGCCGACGTGAAGCAGCTAGTGCTCTGGGGGGCCAACTACATCGGGTGGGAGAAGCTCCTGCGCAACGCGCGGGCCTACCTCAAGACCCTCGAGCTTGGACTCGGCGACCTCGAGCCACGCGACCTGATCGTATGGCAGAACCGCAAGGGTGACCGCTCGGTGCCAGGGATCCCGTGCTGTCACGTGTACGTGCGGCTGAAGCCACAACCAACCTTCCGTCGCCCCAGCCCCGCGGTCACACCTCCGACGGCGGCGACGCCTCGCGCGGAGGCACCGGTGACCGGGGGTGTCGTCGATGCACCATCGGCCAGCAACACGTCTGACGACGGGGGTGCCACAGGCGCCGACAATGGCAACGACCATGATATCTGGGCGCGCTACGGCGGCTGGAACGACCCGCGGCGCCGCTCGGGCCTACGGCAGGAACCGAGGCCCGTCCTCGTGGGCCCCAGCCTCGCCGCCACGCCCTCTCCAGCGACGGCGACCAGCGCAGATGCCGAGGTTCCAGCTCGCGAAGGGACAGTAGCGCCGCTACTGGGCCTCGAGACGCTCCACGACGGGGGTGCCGCGTCGGACGGTCCCTCCTCGACGCAACCTGGCCCCGACATCAACTCGTTAGCCCACGCCGCCGAGCTGGGCGACGCCGACGCGCTCGCATACGCAGCCGAGTGCATCTGGCCAACTCAACCGGCAACCGACGCCCATGCGCCGGGCGGAGCGACCTGCCCCACCGCCAACCAAGCGGGGGCGCGGCCACAACGCCACGAGCACGAGTATCGGTGCCTGGGGTGCCAAGACCCGTTCTGCATGAGCGACGACGACGCTTGTGCGTTCGTATGCGAGATGACCGGCGCCAGCCTGCCGACGGCAGCCAGTGATGACGACAGCCCACTCGCGATGTGTCGCGACGACACAGGGGATAGCGACACCTCCGTCACCGACTGGCACGACATGGAGGGGAACGTCGTGTCAGACGAGGAGGCGGTCAAGTTCCTCCGACTAGCACACCAGCGGTTGGGGCACGCGAGCCTCCGATTTCTGCGCAAGATGCACCAGCAAGGGACGCTCTTTGGCCCCGACATGAGCGACGACCAGTTTCAGTGTGTCCAGTTCTTCTGCCCGACTTGCTCCAAGACACGCCAGACGAAGCGGCCGAGCAAGGGGCGCCGAGTACGCGTGTACGAACACCTACGGGCCCTACAGATCGTGTACGTGGACTTGGCAGGTCCCCGCCGCACGCCGAGTTTGATATACCATGGCGAGCGCGGCAACCAGCAGGGGGGTGGGAACAGGTACACCGCCTTCTACGTAGACAAAGCTACGGAGCGCATTTTCGTCTCCTTCATCGGCGCCAAGAGCGACCTTGAAGATGATGTCGCGCGGATGCGCGCGCACATGCGCATGGAGTCGCGCACCTCGGTCGACTACGACGGCAAGGAAGACCTGGACATCACTACCTTTGTCAGTGACCGGGACTCCGACCTCACCTCCAACCGCGCGGTCGCCCTCATGATGCAGACACGCATAAAGCATGACATGGCAGCGTCAGGCGCGAAGAACCAGACCCCACTGCTCGACAACATCATCAGGCGCGTCCAAGACATGACTAGCTCCATACTCTACCAGTCTGGGCTACCGGACGAGTACTGGGAGTTCGCAGAGTCTGTCGCAGTCGGCATCATCAACTGCTTCCCCACCAAGAGCCATCCTCTCAACCACTCGCCGATGCGCAGATGGACCGGCATCCAGCCGAACCTGTCCGCGATCCGAACGTTCGGCGCCGAGGCCTACCCTATGCTCTCCAAGGCAGAACGCGCCAAGCAAGACAAGCTGAGCCCTCGCGCCCACGGCGGAAACGGCCGGTACAGGTACCTTGGCACAGACCGCGGTCCTGGCTACGAGAGCAGAGGGGCGCGGATCATCGACACCACCACAGGGCGCGTCCGAGTCACCCGCGACTACACCTTAGACGAAGACATGGACACGGTGCGCCTGCGGGAGCTCCCGCGACCGTCCTACCCTCAGCTCTCCAGGAAGCAGCTGGCAAAGGACGTAGACATCATGCCCGGACTGAGGGACTTCGCATCGAACACACCGGAGGAACTCACGGATGAGCCCATACCTGAGCCGGAACTGTCCGAAAGCGATGGCGATCACAAGGTGAGCCCCGAGGAGGCATACGACAAAGCCGAAGACGTTCCCGAGTACAAGGCACCTCCGAGCCAGCATGTCGACCCGCACTCGCCGGTGATCCCGGTAACGAAACTGGGGCTGAGCCAGCGCATCGCAGTTATGCAGACCAACCCCAAGAGCGGCAAGTCCCGTGAGCGCTACGAGCGGTACCGACACGCGAAGACAGTGGGAGAATACCTGGAACTCGGCGGCACTCGCAAGGACCTCCGATGGGACAGGATGAAGGGCTACGTCACGCTGGTCCTAGACCAATCATGGCACGCCGGCTGGCCAGGGCCAACCCAGCATCGAAGCCTGCTGGGCTACACGGATCCTGTCGACGCCGAGATCCTACGGTGCGAGCGCCTGGATCCGGGGGTGCAACAGGTTGCGCTGAGCGCTTACGCCACCAGTGTAGTGGACAAGATCATACACGAACAAGGCGACACCTACTTCGAGGGGTCGGGTGAGGCCACGCTGGCAGCTGTTAGGGGAGTCCTGGACGCGTACGAGTCAAGCTTCGACGACATCGACTCAGGGCTAGAACTGGTTCAGCATCTGGCTCATGAAGCTGCGCTCTGGAGCAAGAGTCCCGACAGCGACGACGAGGTCCAGACCCTACACACCCTTGCCCACGAGGTCTTTGACGGCATGATGCTAGACCACTCTGCCCACTTCATCGAGGCGCTCCAACACCTCCGAGCCAACGGCATCCCTGTACCAAAGAACTACAAGGCCGCCGTGCGAGGGGAATTCGCTGAGTACTGGAAGCAGGGCATAGCCGCTGAGATAAAGAACCTGACGGACCACGAAGTCTTCAAATGGGTACCGGCCCCACCTGGCCGGCACTTAATAGACAGCAACTGGGCGTGGAAGGTCAAGTCGAACGACAACGGGCAGGCCACCCAGTTCAAGTGCAGACTGGTTGCTCGTGGCTTTCGTCAGATCTACGGCGTGGACTTCTTAGACACCATGTCGCCCGTAGGCAGACTGTCGACTTTTCGCATCCAACTCGCTGAGGCCGCCCGACGCGGCATGGACGTGTCTTTCCTGGACATACGCTCGGCGTACCTGCGCGCCTTCCTAAAACGCAAGCAGTACATGACCGCCCCGGCCGGCGTCACCCCCCCGACCCCAGGGTACGTAATGCGACTGGACAAAGGGCTGTACGGACTGCGGCAGTCAGGACGCCGATGGTACATCAAGTTCTCGAAGCACCTGGGCGAATGGGGCTTTGTGGCATCCACCGCGGACCCCTGCTTATTCATAAAGCGGTCAGCAGACGGCCTGTCTGAGATCCGTGTCCTACTGTTCGTAGATGACCTCGCCATGTTCAATGACTCTGACGAGGCCGGGCGCGCTCTCAAGGCGGACCTCATCCAGGCCATCAAAGACGAGACTTTCGAGTTCTCGATGGGCCACGACGACGACACATACCTCGGCATAAAAGCGCAGCGGATACACCCCACCTGCATCTTCCTGAACCAAACCAGGTACGTGGACGATCTCAGCACAAAGTTTGAAGTCGCCGCCAGCGCTCCCGCCTACACGCCCTCGCCGGGCGGAAAGGTTACGATCGCAGACTGCCCGAAGGGCATGCCCAAGGACAACCCCCTCGGCGAGCGCTACCGACGCATCACGGGAGCACTGCGCTGGTTGGAGCAGGGCACTCGACCTGACATCAGCACCACTCTGAGCGAGTTAGCCAAATGCCAGTCTAACCCAGGTGCTGTGCACATGGAACGGCTGGAGCACTTACTGCGTTACGTGCACACCACCAAGTACCATGGCCTGCTGTACGGTGCACCACCCACTGACATGGCGTACGGACCGCTGACGTGCTACACAGACGCCGACTGGGCGGGAGACCCAGATACTCTGTACTCTCGCGGCGGCTACATATGCACATCGTGGGGCACCCCAGTGACCTGGCAGTCGGTCAAGATGAAGGCCGTTGCATCATCCTCTTGCGAATCAGAGTTCATGGCTTCTGCCAAAGCCGTTCGAGAGGTGATGTACCTACGACACCTCTTCTCGGACATGGGCTACGGCGACCTCACCCCAAAATCCTACGGTAAGCTTTGCGACCAGGATTTTGTGAAGGCGAGGCTAGGCGAAATGGTGGATCCGTCCGAGGTTCCCGTCGTATGTTTCGGCGACAACAAGGGATCCAACCAGCTCACGCAAAACGAGGTGCTACACAAACGGTCCAAGCACATCCGTGTCTCGTTCCAGATCAGCAGGCGCATGACCAAGGCAGGGTTTGTCATCTTCTGCTTTATACCCACGAAGGAGAACATAGCCGACCTGATGACGAAGTCGTTGGCCAGACCTACCCACACATACCTCACGAACAAGATCATGTTCCAATTTCGCGAAGGCAAGCTGCTGGACGTGCTCGGGAACCCCGCCCATTTTACGCCAAACGCTCCCGTCCGCGACACGCTGTACCTCACCGTCCCAGCTGGTCTAACGCCCACTAAAGGCGACAACGTGGCACCGACACAACCCTCCGTGCCATCCTGGACGATGCCCCTTCACCCTTTGGGGAAGGCCTCTCCGTACAACGATGACTGCCTGGGTGGCAGCGTTGAGGATATCACAGAGGCGCTCCTGGATAATGCCCTCTCTATGGCGACAAATCACGCAATTGATCTCACCCTCGGCCAAGTTCATCAGCTAGCGCTCTCGGTAATCCACGACTTTATGCGTGGCTGCCACGACTACTCCAACGCACAGATCGGTGCTGCCGCTGACACCTTGTCGAGTCTCCTCGGACGAGACTATGCCATAGTAGATAGCGGGGCAAGCTTCACGTACGTGAATGGCAAGACTACTTTGACACGCTGCCGTCCTGGTTCGGGTTATGTAAGCGTCGCGAACGGCCAACGCGAGCAGATTGCTCAAATTGGATCTTTGGGCCCAATCAGGAACGCTCAAAAGGTAAACAGCTTCCGTCGCACGTTGGTGAGTGTGACTGATCTTGTCGAGCTCTTCGGTTCTGTGACTTTTCGAGCAGATGGAGTATTCGTCGAGACTCAAGTGTTCGGCGAACCGTTACTATCGACGCGGATTGGTGTGAACACCCCGCAGCGACTGTACTCTTTCGAGCTGGACTCCCTCAAGGAGCATCACAAACGAGTGCTGGCCACCTTGCCATCTGCATCAAAGGCCAAGGCGCTCTTCGTGTCCGAGGGGGTGCGCGGATTATCGGTCACGAGGTAGCGAGCGCCTACCGAGGGGGCTGGTGTGTGTGTGTGTGTGCGTGTGTGTGGGAACTCCCACGTGTGTGTGGGAATTCCCACTGGAACCGGGTTCTCGGTTCCTAATCTCTCTAAACCAGTAAAAGGGAGGGCGGCGTTACCGCCGCTGAGGAGTGTGTCTGGGCCTTGCAGTGCGTACGTGTGCACCTCTGCACACTACGGATTGTTTCGG
>ENA-UOXV01005146-UOXV01005146.1-marine-metagenome-genome-assembly--contig:-NODE-5146-length-14584-cov-5.188864_pt1 | contig 14584 bp, 8 predicted proteins | sample MGYA00238165_ERZ766961 | MGnify/ENA primary metagenome ERZ766961 (study PRJEB28924, sample SAMN03173240) | marine metagenome | biome: Marine; feature: Water; material: Subsurface seawater | place: North... | reverse complement strand
CAGCTTTAGTGTCGGACGCGAGGGATACAAACCCGCCGGAGGGAACCTGATTGGCGGCGGTGGACCACCCTCGCGACGACGACCACGCGTGTGCGATCACGCCGATGCCGTCGTCCACACGCAGGCCCCGCGCGGGTTGAGTGGACGGCGACACGCGCGCGACGATCTCGACGTCCTCGGGCGCGAGAGCCGTCCACTCAACCTCGAGCGGCCATGGACCGAGCACGCGTTCCCTCACCGTCAACGCGGCGGACGGCAGCGTTCGGTCCGCGACGGCGCCGAACCGCGCGATACACTCGGTGTACACGTCACCGGCGAAGCATCGCGGGGCGATCAAACCGTGGCCGACCAAGGTACGAAAGGACAGCGACGGCGCTCGCGACAGGGTGAGAAAAGCAACCGAGGCGGAGACAACCGCGGAAACAACCGCGCCCCCGATCGTTCCCTTCCCTTTATTCCGGACCGCGTTAGCGACGGCGACGACGCCGCCTATCCACGCCCCCGAGTGGTACCCGCCTCGGACGACCGCGGCGTGCGTAGCGTCCGATACCATCGCCGTCGAGTGCGTGACGAACACGAGTATCACTCCGACGGCGATTGGAGCCGCGAACCTTCGAGCCACCCGCTTGGACAACGGCTTGGACGCGGTGGAACGCTCGGCCAGGCTCACGTACCTGCCGTGCTTACGTACCGCCCTGGAGGCGAACATTGCGGACCACGAAGTGCGCGCGCCTCCTCTCGGCCGAGCCTTCGACTTGAGCGGGGAGGAGGTTCCGTCCAGGAGGCCCCTCGGCCGCCTTCGAGCCGATTGTCCTCCCCGCCTCCGCCCCATCGCCCTCATCGTGACCCACGCGGCGATGGTCACGTTGACGAAGCACACCGCCGCGCCCAGTATGACCGGCACCACGTGCCACACGCCGGACCGGGAGACGTAAGGGCCGTCGCCGAACCGTTCATCCGCCGGCGACGTGATCGAGGCTATCGACATCTTGGCGCCGCCCAGAGCCACGGCTCCGTCGCTCTCAAACGTCACCGGCGGGTCGCGGCGGGGTGTCTTCGCGGCACGGCGGTCGTCATCCGCGTGTTCAGCGCGGGCGACCGCCACGAGACGCACGAGGCCGAGCGGTGGAAGGTCGGTCAACGCCACGACAACATCCAGAAGACCTTCCTCGTCATCCCGCGACTTCCGCATCCCCGGCGCGAACGTAGTCCCGGGAGAAGTCCTTCGTTCCTGCGTTGGCACCCGTCTTCCGTCGCGAGCGTCCACCACGTCCACGCGTCGATCCGTCAGTAGTCTAACCTCGGCGTACGGCAACCTCCATCCCGTCGGGTTGTGAACCGCGACGCCGTCACCCGGCCGGAGCAACCGCGCGGGCCCGTCGTCTTTCCCCCGAGCCCCGGTCCCGCCGACTGAAGAAGAAACGCACCCGAGCGCGATCACCGCGGCGTCGCCCGTCACGGAACGGGACATCGCCTCGCCTTTATCCGCCCAACGCATGAAGTCGTCAGCCACTAGCGTTGTGCACGTGCCCGTGATGGCGTCGTGGTGTAACCCCAGGTACGCGGCACGAGCCGCCTCCGGTGTCTTCGCGGCCACGGTTTTTTTCGTCGCGACGTTTGCCAAAGCCGCCAGCGACCCGGCGTCGAGCGCCGCCGTCGCCGACGCCATCACCCACCGCTTGAGCTCGCGTCTGTGGACGTACGAACCCACCCACGTGTTCTCACTGACTGGCCAGTTATCCGCGTACGGAAGAAACGAGCCTTGACGTTTAGGGAGCGTGTCCGCGTCTCCTCGGTCCGCCGCCGAGAGGGCGAAATACTCCGACGGCGTGGACCAGATGAACCTGAACGCGCTCTTCTTCAAACTCCGAGGCGAACCCGCGCGACGGCCTGCACCGCTCGGTACCGTCGTACCCGCCCCACCCACGCGTCCGAGGAGGTCCTCCCACGCACCGAACGTCGATCCCGCGTCTTGAAACCGGAAGTCGTCGCCGACTAACATCATGGAACGAACCGAGCCCCGCCTTAAACCCTCGAACGACGCCCTCGCCTCCGCCTCCAACACCGCGGACGCGTGTCCCCAGTCCACGACAGCATTGCCCTTAAAATCCAGCGCGGGTGGGACGTTGTAGTGTCGCCGCAGGAGGTGCGCGACGACCGTCCGGCCGTCAACACCGTACCCCCACCGAAACTCCCGCTCCCGCCGACGGACCATCTCGCGCCGCGTACCCCTCGGTACCCTGTTCACCACGACGTGCGTGTACCCGAGGTGCGCGAGTAACTCCGGGGTGTACGCGCCGTGTCCGAACGGGTCGATCTGCCACGCCACCGACGGCCGCCAGGTTTCGTCGCCGATCAAAGCGGCGAGCGACGAGACTCCCTCGTCGAACTGCGCAGCCGCGAGGTGGATTGGCGTGAGCGCTTCGTCGTGGGAAACCCATCCGCCGCCGACGACGTCCACGCGCCTTTCGCGGATCAGGGCCCGGAAGAGGTCGAGCCACGTGCCGCCGCACGGGTCGTTCTTCTCGTGACGCGGGGGAGGGACGTAGGCGCAGTTCCCGGGCGGTGCATCGCCGCCCTCGCTCTCTAGCCATCGGACGAGGAACGAGGCGTCGCCAAAGGTGAAGCGACGCGACGGGTCCCGCGCGCACGCCAGCACCGCGCTCCTGTGTATGGCGTTCCCGCTTCCGCTGACGTACGAGTCGAACGTGCTCCTCCAACCCGGGTCCATGTGCGAGTGCGCCACGAGGTGCACGCACGGGGACGAGGGCGAGCACTCGAATCCAACCCCGGATCGACCATCGTCGCCGACGCACAGCTGTGCGCGACCCACGACGAGCGCGAGGATCGCGAGGAGCCTGAGCCACGCGGCGCGCATCCCGCCGATGCCACGGTTCGAGGACGACGCCGATACCCCGAACACGACCCACACCGGCGCACGCGCGCCCTATCACTACGAGCGAACGAGTGGACGGTGTTGAACATTTATATACCTTTTCAGATTGACCCGTGAGCTAACAACACTTCACGGCTCCGCCTCCACCGGGGACGCGTCGTACCTACGGAACAGGATGAACGTCAGGAACTCGTCCCCGCGCCCGCCGTCCCTCCACCCCCGCCCCGCGTACACCCCGGGTCCCAGCGGACGGAGGTAATCCACCAACGTATCGAACGGGGGCGGCGACAACCGCGGCACGGGCCACCACGTCCCGCCCCGACCTTCACCGCCGGGCGTCCGCCTGCTCGGGTACCTCATCGCGGGAGGCATGTCGCTCTCCAGGTACGGCGGGTTCTGGTAGTCCAGTAACAGGTCCGCATCCTCCGCGGTGGTTCCCACCTTGACGAACCGTTCCACCGTGTCGTTGGTGCGGAAGTAGAGCGGGAGGTACTTCTCCACGATGTTCGGTTTCTTGAGCACTACCCGCCCGTGCCACACGCCCGCCTCCTTGGGCGACGGGTAGAACACCTTCTGGAACCTGTTGATGAACGGCCCGCCCGGGACGTTCGCCGCCCGTCCTTCGAACACCTGGACCCCGGCCGCGGACGCCACGAGCGCGGCGCGGCGCCTGGCCTTGGCGGCCCTGCCCTCCTCGTCGTCGGCGAAGTCGTACTCGTCGTCGTCGATGGATTCATCAAACGAGTCCGTCCCGCGCTCCGCAGCCTTCTCCACGGTCATGTCGAGCCTCTCCTGGTAATCCTCGAGGTCGGAGCTTATGTCCAGCGCCCCGCCCGCCTCGCGTTCCTGCAGCTTGACTTTGTACAGCAAACCCGCGATGTACCAGCAGTTCACAAGCCCCGCGTCGGAGAGCTCGTCCAAGAGCCGAGGCCTGAACTCCTCCGGGATCGCGTCGAGCTTCTCGTAGACGTACGTGCCCATGTTGGTGGACTTGGACGTCATCGCGACCTCCTCGTAGGCGTTGATGGTGGTGGCGAGGCGAATCACCATGTCCATCGCCTCCTCCTCCCGCTCCTCCGGGGTCATCTTCGCCCACCGCACCGTCTCCAGGGCACCCGCCCGGTTGGCGGTTCGCCAACGACGATGGGCGCCGAGGGTTCTGGCCCCTTTGCCGCATCGGGGATGCCGGTTCGACGATGGCGCTGGGCGCGCGATGGTCATGGGGCGCGTGTGTGTCGCGGTCGTCATCGACGTCATCGTCCCTCAACTTCCCACCCTCTCGTCGCGCGTGCGCGGGGCGCAGTGGAGGAGGATGAGAGGAATCCGAAGAAAGTTCAGGAAAGTGGGCGTCGAGAAGATTTGACCCTATCTTCAGGGTTTGGCTTTTGGCCTCTTTTTCAATAGGCAAACCACCTATCTTGCCTCGAATTGATCTCGACGCTTGGTCTACGTCACTCTTACGGAAAATAATGGACCGGGAGAGAGAGCGGCTCGAGCGCACCGGTACGGAGACCAGTCGACGACACACGTGTGCACGTTCGTACGCGTATCCGAGCCGAAGCGAGGTCCACACCCCGCCTCCCTCGACGTAAGACCCGAGTGCGAAAGGAGCCTGCCCGCGCAGACCCGCACACAAAACCACGGATATCAGATAACGTGCCCAGCAAAGCGCCGGGAATCGTCATGGCTTCCATGGCCCAGGCAGCGGCCGCCGCGCCCGCCATCGCGGCGCGCCGGGCCGTGCGCGGCACCGCCCTTCGCGGTAAGAGCGCGGCGGTGAAGCCCACCCGCTCCGGTCGCGGCGCGTCCCTCGAGTGCAACGCCTTCCTCGACCAGCTCAAGAAGGCCGCCGACGGGGTGATGAAGGGCAACCCGGGAGAGAAGACGAGAGTGAGGTACCAGGATCGCGTGGACGCCATCAACGCGATGGGACCCGCCGTGTCCAAGCTCTCCGACGACGAACTCCGCGCCAAGACCAAGGAGCTCCAGGCCAAGGTGGCGAAGGGCGCCGACCTCGACTCCCTCCTCGTCGAGTCCTTCGCGCTCGTCCGCGAAGCTTCCGATCGCGTCCTCGGCCTCCGACCCTTCGACGTGCAGCTCATCGGCGGCATGATCCTCCACGAGGGCCAGATCGCGGAGATGCGCACCGGCGAGGGTAAGACCCTCGTCTCCGCCCTACCCGCCTTCCTCAACGCCCTCGGCGGCAAGGGTGTCCACGTCGTCACCGTCAACGACTACCTCGCCAGGCGCGACTGCGAGTGGATTGGTCAGATCCACAAGTTCCTCGGCCTCAAGTGCGGCCTCATCCAGGCCGGCATGGCCGAGTCAGAGCGCAGGGAGAACTACAACTGCGACGTCACCTACGTCACCAACTCCGAGCTCGGCTTCGATTACCTTCGAGATAACCTCGCGCAGACAACCGCCGAGCTCGTGCTCCGCGACTTCAACTTTTGCGTCATCGACGAGGTGGACTCCATCCTCATCGACGAGGCCCGAACTCCGCTGATCATCTCCGGCATGGCGGACAAGCCCTCGGAGCGGTACATCCAGTCCGCCAAGATCTCCGAGGCGCTGGAGAAGGACTACCACTACAAGGTTGACGAGAAACAGAAGTCCATCCTGTTCACCGAGGAGGGCTACGAGGCTTGCGAGGAGCTGCTGCAGGTGACGGACCTGTACGACCCGCGCACGCAGTGGGCGCTGTACATCATCAACGCGCTCAAGGCGAAGGAGCTCCAGCTCAAGGATGTCAACTACATCGTCAAGGGTGGCGAGGTTGTCATCGTAGACGAGTTCACCGGGCGCACCATGGTGGGCCGCCGCTGGTCCGACGGCTTGCACCAGGCGGTGGAGGCGAAGGAAAGTCTCACGATCCAGAACGAGACCGTGACCATCGCGTCCGTCACCTACCAGGCGTTCTTCCGCGCGTTCCCCAAGCTCGGAGGCATGACCGGCACCGCCGAGACGGAGCTCACCGAGTTTAACAACATCTACGAGCTCTCCGTCGCCGTCGTTCCCACCAACAGAGAGGTCAAGCGCGACGACTCGGAGGATGTCGTCTTCCGCAACGAGAACGGCAAGTGGAACGCCGTGCGCCGCGAGATCGCCCGCATGAACAAGAAAGGCCGCCCCGTGCTCGTGGGTACCACCTCCGTGGAGAGGTCCGAGCAGATCGGCGAGCTCCTCGAGGCGGATGGCATCCCCTTCGAGCTCCTCAACGCCAAGCCCGAGAACGTCGAGCGCGAGGCTGAGATTGTCGCGCAGGCTGGACGCAAGGGTGCCGTGACCATCGCCACGAACATGGCCGGGCGCGGTACCGATATCCTCCTCGGAGGTAACGCCGAGTTCATGGCCAGGCTTCGCATCCGCGAGGCGCTCATGCCGCGAATCGTGATGCCGGAGGATGGGGACATCGCGTTCGAGAAGAAGAACATCGGCGGCGCCAACGCGGACAGGTGGAAGGTCAAGGACGGCCTCTACCCATGCGATATCTCCCCGGAGGCTGATAAGCTCGTCAAGGAGGCTGTCGAGGCTGCCGTCGCGGGCTGGGGCGCCAGGTCCGTGGACAGTCTCGAGGCTGAGGATCGCCTCTCATTTGCCTGCGAGAAGGCTCCCACCGAGGACGAAGCCGCGCTCAAGATCCGCGCCGCGTTCAACGCGGTCGAGGCCGAGTTCGAGGCTGTCACCAAGGCATCGAAGACCGAGGTCGTCAGCATCGGCGGCCTCCACGTCGTCGGCACCGAGCGACACGAGTCCCGCCGCGTCGACAACCAGCTCCGCGGCCGCGCCGGCCGCCAGGGCGACCCCGGCTCCACCCGCTACTTCCTCTCCCTCGAGGACAACCTCTTCAGGATCTTCGGCGGCGAACGCATCCAGGCGCTCATGAGCGCGTTCGGCATCGACGACCAGCCCATCGAGTCCGGCATGCTCACCCAGTCCCTGGACCAGGCGCAGAAGAAGGTTGAGACGTACTTTTACGACATCCGTAAGCAGCTCTTTGACTACGACGCCGTGCTCAACTCCCAGCGCGAGAAGCTCTACTTTGAGCGCCGCCGCGCCCTCGCCGCCACGCCCGAGCAGCTCGAGCAGCTCATGCTCGAGTACGCCGAGCTCACCGTGGACGACATCGTGCAGGCGAACCTGGACACGTCGGTGGACCCGGCGGAGTGGCCCCTCGAGGGTCTCGCCGGCAAGATGTCGCAGTACTGCTACTTCATGGCGGACATCGACGAGGAGGACCTTCGGGCGCAGGCGAACAAGGGCGGGTACGACGGCGTGAGGAACTACCTCGTGAAGCGCGGCAAGGATGCGTACCGCACCAAGCGCGAGGAGGTTGAGGCGATTCAGCCCGGGCTGATGGGCGAGGCTGAGCGATTCTTTGTCCTCTCGCAGACCGATAACCTTTGGAAGGAGCACCTGCAGGCGATCAAGTTCGTGCAGCAGGCGGTGGGCCTGCGCGGGTACGCGCAGAAGGACCCGCTCATCGAGTACAAGCTGGAGGGTTACAACCTGTTCGTGGAGATGATGGCGCAGATTCGCCGCAACGTCATCTACAGCGTGTACCAGTTCCAGCCCAGTAAGGTCAAAGAGAACCCACCGGCGGCGCAGGCTGAGGCGGGTGCGGCTGACTCGGAGTTCCCGGAGATGGGCGACGGTCAGCCGGTGGAGGACGAGGGGAAGGAACTCGCGACCGCCAAGGCTGGCGGTAGCAGGAAAAAGGGCAAGGGGAAGAAGTAAACACGACCAGAGGCGAGGGAGTAGCCTCTGACACGACACGCGTCGACCATTATTAATACATGCGCACTGTTTGTCTCGTCGAATTCCCTCGGACGGCGCGATTAGACTCCAAGATATCCAGATAAGAAAACCAAAGCTCCCGTGCGACGCCTCACACTTCCCTGCGCGCGTATCCACCACCTCAGCGTCATGGGTCATCGCTCATGGGTCGCCCTCCTTCCTCTCCTCCTCGCCATCCTAACCTTCCCCGGCGTCACCGCTCAGAGTCCGGGCACACTCTCCGATACAGCGGCTGAGCTTCAAGCCGCCTTATCGGAGCTGCCAAACGGACTCGGCCCGGAGATACAGGCTCTGATGACGGAGCTGGGCATGACCCAGAGCACGACGCACTATCGCCCGTTCTACGACCTCGCCACGGGCGAGAAGATCAACAACAGCATCGCGCTCATCCGATATCCCACCGCCGACAACAACTTCACGCTGGACTTCTTGAAGTTGACGCACAGCTTGGACGCGACGAAAGGCCACGCCATGATGGTCTGCGGCCACGCCCGGCCCGACCAGTGCCAAGAAACCGTGCCGCATCTCGGAGCCGAAGACGAACATCCCTGCGGAGCCAGCGACGCGAGCGACCCGGCCATCGCGCAGGCCTCCGGGTTCTTCTGCGAGCTGCTCAACGCCACGACCACCACGACCCACGGCGAGGTTCTCGTTTACGGCGCGGAAAAAATCGAGTTTCTCGAGCAGGCTCACGCGGAGGACCTCGCCGCGGGTCTGGTCCCTCAGCTCCCGGTTCTTCACCTCGAGATCGTGGAGATCGAGGACCTCCTCGAGAGCCTGGACTTCGACTACGAGGACTACGACTTTGGCCTCGGACCCGCGTCGGCGCCCGAGGCGTCCGCCCCCGTCGGAGCGCCCGGTCCCGAAAGTTCTCCCGGTCCCGAAAGTTCTCCCGGTCCCGCGCTCGCGCCCGAGGGCAGTCGTCGTCGTGTCGCGCGCCGTCTTCTTCGCATCGGCGGCAGAGGCGGCCGCGGCGGAGGGTTCCGCGGCGGTATCGGCGGCGTCGGAAGGTTCCGCGGCGGTATCGGCGGCATGCGAGGCGGTATGCGCGGTCGCCGCGGCGTCGGTAACAACCTCGCGACCCAGATGGTCCTTCGATCCAGCTACTACGGCAACCCCGCCACGTCGGGGCAGATCGCGTACTACGGAACCAGCACTGTTGGCAAGTGATCGACCACGATAAGGCGGCGTACGCGTGACATGTTTCCATTGCGTGACACGTATTTCCTATTGCAGTTGATCCGGAACCAGTTTTCAGGCCTGTTCCTTTCGTTTCCAGGTCCATCCGATGAAACAAGTAATCCCATGAGTTACCCCTGAACTTCAATAACACTCGCTGGTACCCGCTGGATTACTTGTTCTTTGTTCTTTGTACAAGCCTTTTCGACGGCCATCATTTTATGGACCTGGAAACGAAATATGAACGCGCAGGAAATACGTGCAAACGAACATGTCACGCGTGCGTCACTTTCAGATACTGATGTCTCATTTCAATCAATAACAAGATCAGTCGCACTTTCTACCGCCACCCCCGTCCGCCGCACCTAAAATCTCCTTCAGAACCCTCAGCGCCGCGGACGCCATCTCGCGACTCTTCTCCAACTCCGGGTCCGAAGCCGCCGCCGCTTCGCCCCCATCGTCGTCCTCGCCCTCGTCGTCGCTCCCCGCCGCCTTCTTGGGCCGCGAACTCTTGTCCATGCCCCTCGCTCGAGCACCCGCCGAGACCGTCGTCGCGAGGCTGGTGAGGGCATCACGCAGCACCCCGTCGATCGCACCCCCGCGCCGCCACAGAGGCGATGGTCCGCGTCCCCTCCCCGCGGTTTGCACGGCGCGGAGCAAGCCGAGCGATGAGCCCGCGACCAAACCGCCGCTGACCGCCCTTCGCTTGGGATCGAGCAGCGGCGCCAGTCTCTCCGCACAAAGTCGCTCCGCATCATCCGGCGAGGTTCCTTTGGCGGGAAGTAAGAGTTCCCAGAGCGCCCCGTGCGCCGCGAGCGAACCCTCCGGCTGGAACTCGTCCCTGGTCTCAACCTCCGACCTCACCCCGGGCACGGAGGCTAGAAACTCGCCAGTCTTGGGCGCGGCGGACGCGACGAGCAGCACCGCGCGTCGCAACGCCTCAGAGTGCGGCGCGACGGCGTTGTCCGGCGCGGTGAACGCCGCGCACATCGCCCGCAACGCTCCAGTCCTGGTGAGGACGCCGCCCGGGTCCGCGTTGCCCGGCGCCTTGGCCGCGTGAAAGGCGACGACGAGGGAACACATCCCGATTCTCTGTTGCCACGCGTTGTCCCCGGTCGCCTTGACGTGCGCGAGGGTGTCGAACTTCTCGGCGACGACGTCGATGTGCGCATCCACGTGTCCCCACAGGTGACCCGCGGCGCCCACGCCAAAGCCCATCGGTTTTCCCGCCGAAGAGGAAGCCGCGGATGCGAAATCTCCGAGCGCCTCGCCCCCCAGTCGCACGCACAGAAACGCGAGAAACTCCAACGCCATACCCACGTCCTCGTCCCCGCCCCTCACCGCCTCGTCCAGCCCGAGCCTCGACATCGCGCCCCCGACGACGCCGCCTTTTCTCTTCGATTCGAACCCGAGGGCGGAGAGGAGCCGCGCGACGGAGTCGTCCGAGCGGGGCGGCGGTCCTTTCGGAAGCGCCCACGTCTCCCTCAGGACCCTCAGCGGCGCGGATCTCATCGCCCGACGCGCGGGCCGCCCTTCGCATCGCGCGAGCGTCTCCGTGAGGGACACGAGCGCGGACGCGAGCGGAGGGAGTGAGGCGTTCGGGGGTGTATCCCAGACGTCGTCGCCGTCGACGCAAGCTCGCAAGAGTCGGCTGAGCAGGTGAGCGAGTTTGGCGTCTACCCGGGCTTCAGGGGGCATCGCGCCGAGGATACCGTCGGCGGCGTCGTCGTCCGTGGACGTCGGCGCGATGCGCTGTTGCGTCTCCATCGGTTCCCAGTCCGAGTCCGAGTCCGACGCGTCCACGGCGCTGGATTCACCAGGCGGCTCCTGCCGATCCTCGCAGTCATCCGCGGGATCCTCTTTAACCTGCGCGGGTGCCGTCTCCACTTCGACCCTGTACCGTCGCAGCGCATCGTCCGCCTCTTCGTCGGACATGGCGAGCACCCGCGATGTGAAGTACACGAGCGCCGTCGCGCACAGGCGCTGGTACGCGGTGCGAACCGCGCCCCGGTCCACCGCGGGCTCGTCGCCAACCCCGCCGGCGCCGGGCTCCTCCTTCCGCTCGTCCCCGTTCGACTTGCCCGAGATCCCCGGCGCTGCACCCGTCCCGGGTGCGGGTTTACACGCGCCCTCCACCGCGGCGTTGACGAGCGCCGCGGTGACGGGGTATACCATCGATCCCGGCGTGGTCCCCTCGGCGATCTCGGTCGCCATCTCCTCGACGAGCGCGTCCACCTCGGCGGCGTTCACGATCGGAAAGTCGTACTGCAGCTTGGAGTGGCACGCGCCGGCGAGGTCGGCGCGGCTGCGCGGCCGGGCGTTGGCGAGGTCACCCTCGGCGCCCCTCAGCGCGCGATAGAGCACGGCCGCCATCTGGAGCCGCTGCTTCTCGGCCTCCATCGCCGCATCATCATTCCCAGCCTCCCCGGCCATCGTGCCCGACGGAGTGGAAACTGGACCGGCGCCATCACAGAAAGCTTTGGCGCTGTGTAAAATTCATCGGTCCGCACACGATGCAGGCGACGACGTCGGAGTACACGGAGGGAGGGTTCGTGGTCAGGGCGCCGCCCGACCGCACCCTTCGCAGGGAGGTCCTCAAGTGGATCCAGGGCCTCGACCTGTCTCACTCGCTGAGGAACGTGCGGAGGTGAGCGAGCGTCCACCCGCCGAAAAGCCTTTGCATCCCGATTCGGCAAATGCCCCCACCGCCCGGTTGACCGACGGGTTCGCCCGCCCCATCCCAGCCGCTCACCGTCGTTTCCCCTTCCACGCACACAGGGACTGCGCGAACGGGTACATCATCGCGGAGATATGCAGCAGATACTTCCCGGTACGTCCAAAACCGACCCGCTCGCACCACTCCACCCACACGACCGACACCCGAAGATCACGTCCCACTTTCGCCCCGGCTCCCTCTCACGCGCGCCTCCTCGTTCCGTACCCTCCCGCAGACCGAGATCAGCATGCACTCGTACGCCAACGGCACGAGCACGAAGGTAAAGGAGAACAACTGGGACCTCATCGCGCGCTTCTTCGTGCGAACCATGCCGAGGATCGCCCTGGACCCAGGGGCCATCGAAGGAGTCATGAGGGGCTCGCCCGGGTTCGCGGTGGACATGCTGGAGATGCTGTACACCAAGTTCACGCTGAAGAAACTGTCGTCGATGGTACCCCTGATGGACGACTCTTCCTACGGCGGGCCACTCGACGTGAGCGTGCAGCGCGACAGGGAGGTATCGCTGACGGGGGAGACGTCGCCGGGGCATCGAAAGCCGCAGACGGTGACGCGGGGCGGGACGGCGAGCGCGGTTAAGTTCCAGGGGATCAGGACGTTGCCGCAGGAGACGGCGGCGGCGGCGAGGAAGAGGCTGGCGCATGGAGTGACCTACGAAGACGCGGCGGCGGGCATATACACTGCGTGAGTCGGTAGCAACGGTTGTGACAGAATGTCAACTTCACGAGAACTTTAAATTCGTCCCTCACTTCCACACGCGCGGCTCGTTGTGAGCGCGACGCACGCACGGCGTTGGGGCCGCGTAGTTGAACATAGTTGAAGGCGGGATATCGCGGATGTCCGCGTAGTACTTACGCACCGAGGGCGCGTACAGGGAGCACCATGGTCGGACGTTACCTCGAGAGCGACCTAACGGCGCTCTCGCTCGAGGTGAGGCGCGGGGATGGTTTCGCCGGGCTGTTCACGTCCGATGCCAACCCCGACCTCAGGGTTGCCGTCGACCACGCGTTGCAGACGATACATTCCCTCCCGGTCGATCCGTCCACCATAGCCGGCGTGGAGGTGAGTCCCAAGGCACCACCCAAGTCCACCGACTGATCTAAACTGTGCCAAGATCCGAACCCCCGCTCACGCGCCCGACTCTTCGCCTCCCTCCCCGCAGGACATATTCCACCCGATCGAGATGGCGTGCGCGTCGCATACCCCGAGCATCGCCGCATCCGGCATGACCCTCGCCCAGAAGCTCCTCGCGGACCGGGCGCTATCACCCGAGCAGACGAGGGCCGTCGCCGGGGCCATCTCGGACGCGGCGAGGGTCGACGCGGGCGGGGACGTGACCAGGCTCAAGTGCGTCCAGTGCGCGCTCGCGCTCGTCCAATCCGTCGAGGACGAGGCGACGACGTCTACCGCGATGGCCGCGTGCGTGAGGGTGCTGATGGCGGAGAGCGAGGGTGTGAGCGCGACAGCCGCGGCGACGACGCGTCAGGCGGCGTTTCACGTATTTTCCAAAGTCCAACCGGACCCGGCGTCGGTCACCGCGACGCCCACGAGGGAAGGCGCGAGGGTCCCGACGCTCACCGCCGTGGCTGAGACCGCATTGGTACTGTTCGAGGATCTGTGCGCGCTCGCGGGGGGTAAGGGCGCTGAGTGGCTCGGATTCGACAAAGGGTTCGCGACGGAGCGGGTGAAGATTTTCGCTCTCGACGCCGCCGCGGAAATCGCCGCCGACAACGCGGCTCTGTTCGTGGACGTGCCCGCGTTCCACCACGCGCTGCGCCATAAACTATGCGCCGCGCTCGTCACGCACTTGCAGTCGTGGCAGAGGAGCGACGTGGAGGAGGTGTCCGCGCCCGAGGGACGGGCCGTGCTTCGATGCGTGGATGCCGTGATTGGCGCTTTTCACGAGGCGGTGCCGGCGGAGACGGAGATGTTCCTCACCACGCTGCTCGCGTCGCTGCAGACGGAGATGGACCCGTGGCGCAGGAGCTACACCCTCGACGTTATCAAATCCGTCGTGATGGACAAGAACCTGGCGCGGTTCCTACACGCCGCGTACGACAGCCACAAGGACAGCCACAAGATGATCTTCCAGGACTCGGTGTTGATGCTGGTGCGCGTGACTCGCGCGGGCCTCGCGCCGCAGCCCGAGAGCGGCGTCGAGGATATACTCGCCGCGGTCACCGTACTACACAGGAGCAAAGGTAAGGCTGAGGATGTGGTCCCCGACGACGAGGACGGCGCGGCGCACATCGCGTTCAGCGTCTTCCTCGCGATGGAAGGCGTGATGGGCGCCGCGCATTCAATCGCCTCGCTCGCGACTGAGGCGGCCGAGGGTGATCAAAAGGCCGGTACCGCGCCGGATGACCTCGCCGCTCGGGACGCGACCGAGATGGTCGCCTCGTGCTCGGAGATGTTGTTGGAGACGTTGGAGACTGTCATGACGCACGCGACGGGCGAGGCGCTGGTCAGGGATTTACTGAGGGCGCTACAGGCGTTTGCGCAGGGATGCGGCGTTCTCGGCGCGACTGACACGAGGGACGCGTTCATCGCGGCCATCTGCCACTTCGCCGCGGCGTCCGAGGTTGTCGTCCCGACCGTCATCAACATCCAGGACGCGGACGATGATCAGATGGACACTCCGACGCGACCCTCGCCGCTGTTGAGGAACATCTCCGCCGATAGCTACGAGGGCGGCAGAGATACCTCGGGCGGTTCCATCGTCGGTAGCGTGGTGAACATGGGTCTGGGCGCGGTGGGGGCCGTGGGGAGCGTGGTGGCGTCGCCCGTGCGGGCACTCGTGGGTTCTTCGAGCGGCGGTGTGGATCCCGAGGTTAAGATTAACCCCGCGTCGCGCGTGGTTCTCACCTCGAAGAACCTCCAGGCGCTTCGAACGCTGCTCGGCGTGGCCCATCGACTCATCGATAGCCTCGGAGACGGTTGGGTGATGGTTCTCGAGACGGTGTGCTCGTTGCGGCGGA
>ENA-UOXV01005139-UOXV01005139.1-marine-metagenome-genome-assembly--contig:-NODE-5139-length-14607-cov-5.651938_pt1 | contig 14607 bp, 13 predicted proteins | sample MGYA00238165_ERZ766961 | MGnify/ENA primary metagenome ERZ766961 (study PRJEB28924, sample SAMN03173240) | marine metagenome | biome: Marine; feature: Water; material: Subsurface seawater | place: North... | reverse complement strand
TGCTGAGTTCAAGTTTCATGTTATCCGCGCAGATTGCCAAATTGTACATTGTGCCAGCACGCGCTAGGATTAACACAAAGATGATATCAAAGGACAGGCCTATGACCGCACCCCCCGTAGCTGAGATGACATTTGAAGAGGCAATGGCCGATCTGGAACAGGTCGTCACCCAGTTGGAGCGTGGCGATGTCGCACTAGAGGATTCGATTGCGCTTTATGAACGGGGCGCCGAGTTGAAAAAACATTGCGAGACTAAATTGAAACAGGCCGAAGAAAAGGTCGCGGCGATCACTCTTGATGGCAGCGGTCAGCCCAGCGGAACCACGCCGGTTGAGGGTTTGTAAATGTTCCAAGCGCGGTTGACCGCGGTCGGGCACGGGGTGCAACAATTGCTAGATCAGGTTCTGCAAGGCCAACCGCACCAGCTGGCCCAAGCCATGATGTATGCGGTGCAGGGTGGCAAACGCCTGCGGGCGGCGGCGATGGCGGGAACGGCGCCGACGGCGGTGGATGCGGCGGCAGCGGCGGCGGCGATGGCGGCGGGGGCGGCGGCGACGGCGGCGGCTGGTACGCCATCGGGAGGACGTACGGCCTGTCGTCGGGTCCTTCACCGCCGGGGTAGTTGTACCCGGAGTAGTTTCGCGTCGCGGGGTTGATGGGCCAGTCGGACGGCCAGAGTCCTGACTGGAGGATGCGCCTTCGTCCCTCGGGGTGTGATCGGGTCCATTCGGCCGGGGACGTGTGGTGGTGCCTGCTGAACGCGTGTTCGATGGCGTCGCGCCACCATCGCCTGTGACTGACGATCAGCGGGTGGTCGTCCGGGAGCGCGTCGGGCTGGAAGTCCGGCACGTAGTGGTCCTTCGGGACGCCCCGCCACTGATGGTGGTGCGTGTGGGCGTCGTCGTCGGTCCATCCGATGGGCGCGTCGGTCCCGCGGGCGTGAGTGGCGTCGCCGTCCCGCGCCCCGTTCGCGGTGGCGGCGTCGGCCTCATCGCCGCCGACGCCGACCGAGAGCGTGAGCGCCAGGAGGACGGCCAGAGCCAGGCCTCCCACCCGACGCATGGCGCTCCCGACTGGCGAGAGTTCAAACATTTTGCCGTTGTTAGCTGATGAGTTCTATTTTCTATCTTAGCTAGCACTACTGCCTTACACCTTGACCCTCCCGTCGCCGTCGCCCCTATCCCTGCGCCTAGACTTCGTCCTATCCACCCTCAACCCGAGCCGATCGGCCTCCTCCGGCTTGGCCTCGACGTGCGCCCGGACCCTCTGCCGGAACACCTCCGACGCGGAGTCCTTAGCGTCCCTCCACTTTTGCCTCGTCCTCGACGCGTCCACCGACGGGTCCTTGCTCGAGAGCTTGCTCGCCCGTTTACTCGCGGACATCATCAGCTCCTCCTCGCGGCTGAGCGCGGCGGTCTTGGAACGCCGCGGGTGTGACCCGGGCGTGCGTACGGCGTTCGAGCCCGGATCGCGGAGCCAGCCCGGGGGCTCGACCGCGTCCGGATCGTCGTCAGCCAAAAACGTCCCGACGCCCTTCTTCGACGACCTTCGCTCCTCGAGCCGGTGCTTGATCCGGCTCAGGTTCCGCCTGCCCCTGTCCGCGGCCATCGCGCGCTTCGCCACCGCGGCGACGTCCAGCCTGTCGTAGTAATCGCTCGGTATGGGAATCTGAGCCTGGGCCTCCGCCGCCTCCACCCGCCGCCTCGTCTTAGTCGCCGAGCTCATCGAAGTTGTTTCGCTCTTGGGCGCGTACGGGTGCCTCGGTCGTAGCGTGGGACGAATCGAGCCGTCGGGTAACTCCACCGCGTTCGAGGGTGCCGTCCGCAGCGCGTTCCAGATCTCGTCCATGGTTATTCCGGTGAGGTTAACGTCGTCGTCCGAGTCGGTGACACCGCCGTGGTACAAGTCGCTGAAGCCGTCGCTTGGTTTGGACCCTCCCTCCCTGGCCGCCCTCCGCTCCGCGCGTAGCCTCGCCCTGTTGCCGGTGTCGATGCCGAGGTCCCTGGCGTCCTGGTCCAGGAGCTCCTCCGCGAGGTTCTCGCTCGCGGATCGAGGGACGCTCCCCGGGGGCTCGACGCTTTCCTTCGACGCTTTCCTTCGACGAGTCTTATTCCCGATCGAGTTCACGACGCCTTCAATGCCGCGCGCGATGGACGAGCCCGCCTTTGGGCCTTTAAGGTCGTTCAGCCAGTGGCGAAGGTGGTCGTAGTCCGTCCCGGTTTCGTCCCCGGGGACGGCGTGTTGACCGCCGGGTCGGCACCTCGAAGAGTTGGAGCGGCGATGGTCGACGACGTGGAGCCGGGTGGACCGCGGCTTCGTCGCGAAGATCTGATCCGCCCTGTCGCTCTCCAGCACCGTCCCTTTGAAGAACGCCCGGTTACCCACGGCTCGAAGCTCCCGGACGACCCGCACCGCCGGGTCCGCGTACTCCCGCAGCACGTTCCACACGTGGTTCACCGGCGCGAAGACCCGCGGGTGCCGGGAGACTACGTAGACGAACTCATCGTAATCCATCCGTTGCGGGCACCGCCGTTCGAGGTCCCTCATGAGCTCTCTGTACGGCTTGTACACGTCCTTCTGGGTGGTGTCGCCCCAGTAGTTTCTACCCAGCGCCTTGCGACGCCTGGCCTCCCCACCCAACGACTCCCACCTGGACTCTGAGAGGCGAATCGCCGTCATGAGTTCCTCCTTTGAAAACCATCCGTCGTTGTCGAGGTCGAAGAGCCTGAACGCGAAGCGGACGCGGCCGAAGGATCCGGAGATGACGAAGGACGCGAGGCCGACGATGAACTCGCGGAAGTCTATCGTTCGGTTGCCGTCGCAGTCCAGGATGTCCACCAGCCTCTCCAGGTAGATGTCCTCGGGGAGGCCGAACATGCGCGCAAACTCGCCCGCATCCACTTTCCCGTTCCTGTCATTGTCAGCTTCTCGGAAGAGGCGATACGCCCGGCGAAGGCTGCCCTGGGTCAGCGCATCGATGCTGTCCAACGCGGTGAGACCCAACGCATCCTTCGCATTGCTCACCTCCTCCTCCCCCGAGACGCAGAGCGACGACACGCACCCGCCCATGCGCCGCTCGCGTGTGGAGTAACTTCAAAGTCAAACGCGTTTCTAACCAAGTCCCAGAATTTATGTCACCTCGGTTTTGGCCATCAAACGCTTTAGCTTTCGGTTCCTTATCATACGCAACCCGGGCGGACGTTCAAGACCACGCCCAGCGATGCTCTCACTATCTAATCCTACGTACGCACCGTCACGCCACGAACCAGTGGTCCTCGCCAGTCTCGTCAAACCCCGGGAACGTCTTCGCAACCTTCACCCGCGCCTTTTCCATCCCAAACGCAAACAGCCGCACGGGACCCGAACCGACGTCGTGCCGGTTCAGCTCCACACCCGCGCTCACTAACGTCTCACGCGAGGCTGTGTCCTCCTGCTCGAGCCGTTTCTTCGAGATTGGCTCGCCGGGGCGATACTCGATCGCCCGAATCGTCGCCTCGGCCGCGGCGGCGAGGATCCCGATTTTCTCGTCCGGACCTGACTCGACCCCCCGCACCTTGCGCCTGAACCCGGACCCATCCCACCCGCTTAATAAAGCCCTGAGGTCGTCCACCCACGCTCGTAGGGTATCCCCCGTGCCCCACACCTGCACCGCGCGGCCCCGCGCGGGACCCCCCGACGCCATCAGGAAATGCGCCTTGCACCGTCTCAGCTGCGTCAGCGAGCACCGAGCGTGCGTCCGCGTGCTCTGCGCCGGGTACTGCCGCCATAGATACAGCGGTTCGTCAACCTTACCCGCGACGAGCCCGGAGACGAACCACCGCTGCCAGAAGTCGGCGTCCACCGGCCACCACCCGCTTGGACGCCGGCCTTTCCTCCCTGTTAACTCATACGCGGGATCCGCGTCGTGCGCGCAGTCGGCGACTACGCCGTCGAGCACCCAAAGGTCCCGGTACGGCCGAACCACCTCCGCCGGTTCATATTCCGCCGGTTCGGATACCGAGACGTCGTCCTCGCGTCCGTCCCTCATCGCCACGCGCTCCAACGCGCTACGGCGGTACAGACCTGAACCGCGAAGCGCGGGTATCTCCACGAACCGACCTTTTCGCATCGAACTCGGAGTGAGCTGCGCGTTTTGCCAATCGATCCACCGCTCCATCCCCGGCCGTCGCCACCCGCACAGCTGTACGGTGCTCGTGGCGCAGTCCCACCGCGGGTTATCGATGAGTGATGCGCGCAGCGTCGCGAAGGCGTGTGGCGGTCGAAGGTCGTCGGATTCCATCTCCCCGACGAGTTCGCCTCGAGCGGCGGCGTACGCTGCGTTCAAAGCCTTCCCTTGCCCGCTCGGTCCGTGCGCCTTGACGTCCAGGACCACGAGTTGGTTGCCGGGTGTGACGCGCGAGACGACCTGCTCGACGGTGAGTGGGGTGAACTTGTCGGATTCCCAAGCTTCGAGCCTCGAGACGGGGAAGCCCCCGGCGCCGGGTGGATCGTCGGATGATGTGGACGATGGGGCGGCGGTGGCGCTGGGATCCTCCGCGGGGTTCCCGTCGTCCCCCCGCGTCGCCAGCGCGGCGGCGAGGGCGTCGAGCCACTCCCTGGATCCATCCGTGGACGAGTCGTCCACCGCGATGAGCTCCAAACCCCCGTGCGTCTCCAGACCAACCTGGGACAGGACACTCGCCACGCAGTCGGGGAGCCACGGCATCGCGTTCCTGCAGGGCATCAGCACCGAGACGCACGGCGTGTGTGTCGATGGCGACGGGCCCGCATCGCCGCCGACCCGGGTGCGCTTCGCGCTCGGTGGATCCGCATCCCCCGGGATCCCGTCGCGCCCGTGAGGAGACATGCCCGGACGCGCGGCGCACTGTGGGGCACCAGCCATCGACCCTCGAGTTATTCTCGGGGGGTACAAAACGAACCGGTGAAACGCATTATCCACCGCGCGCCGTCGTGGAAGGCATCCCGCGATGCCCGTCGGCGTCGCGGCGCGTCGCCCGCGCGAGGCCCCGCACGTCGCCGTAAACCCGGAGACGGAGCGGCAGCTCGAGGAGACCCGCGCCAAGATCGAGCTGCTCCAGAACGTCACCGAGGAACGCATGCGCTCGCTGACCAGGGACGAGCTCGTCGGGGTCGTGGGCGACCTGCTCGCGCTCGCCGCCCGGTCCGAGTACGAGCGCGAACGCAGATTCCGTGAAGCCACGCGACTCGCCGCGGAGAGGTCCGCCGCGGAGAAAACCAGGTCGAGGCGCATACCCGGGCAAGGCACCTCGAAGCCCACCCTCGAGGAGCTCAAGGCTCGGGAGGTTGCCAAATGGGAGGCGCAGAGACACGCCGCCGAGGAGGAGGTCGCCGCGGTTCGCATACAGAGGCACGCGCGCGGTTACCTCGCGCGCGCCTTCATAGCCGGTAAGAAGGCCACGATCGCGCAAGCTCAGGCCGCGGAGTACGCCGCCGTCGAGTCCAAACGAAGACGGGAGGCCGCGGCGGTGACCATCCAGTCGCACTTCCGCGGGTTTGTCTCGCGCAGGGAAACCAACCGCGCGTGGCTTCAGCTGTGGGAGCGTCAGCGATCGGAGGCCACCGCGTTGCTCGAGGAGGCGAAAGGACTGCGCACGATGTCCACGCAGACGGCGAGCGAGGCGTCGAAGGGCGACGCCATGGACGCGCTAAGAAGGCGGGGTAAGGAGAGAAGGGCGGAATCGGCGCGGCGTCGGGAGGAGCGAGCGGCGGGGGCGGAAAAGTTACCGGAGGGTCTGGACGCGGCTCAAGTCGCGAGGCTCGCCGCGCAGTTCAAGCGGATGCAGCAGTCGGACAGCGAGGACGAGGACTGATCTAGGTACATCGCGTGATAGCTTTAGTAGAGTTACATAGTTGGCACTTGACGAGAGTCAGCACCCGATCCCGGTGCAGTTCTGGAGATCGAAGAGCTGCCCGTACCACAGCGCGAAGGGCTGCATCACCGTCCCCACGAAGAGCTGCGACGCCATGAACACGGTGAGCTGAAGGTACCCCGGCGCCTTGCCGGTCTCCGGGTCGATCCACCACGGCTCCTCTCCCTTCTCGTACAACGGCTTGGGCTTGATTAAGTTTGACGTTTGACGGTCCTTCTTGCCCGCGGCTGCCACGACGGTCAGAGCGCGGTCAGAGCGCCGAGGGACGCGTGCGGCGTTCGTGACATTAGCCCGGATCCTCCGAGGGGAGGCGATCACACCGCGCGAGGCGAGGGAGAGGGACGCGGTCGTCGTCGTCGCGGCCATGTTGCGATCGGTTGTGAATGAGTTGAGTGCCTTCCGAGACAGTTGGCAGCTCTCTCGCGACATCTCCAAAATCCGGCCAATTTTTGAAGCCGACCGTGATGACACTTTTAGCGGGCTTTTCTGACCGTTCCCAACCCAGAAAACCGGGTTCGACAACAATTGACACACGCGGGCGTGTCGCGAAGCAGAGCAAACAGTCAGCAGAAGCGTAAATATCCCGGTAAAGATTCGGGGGACCCGATATTTTATAACACCTCATCTTCGAATTCGTACATCGGACTGTACAGAATAGCTCCCGGCCACGTCGAATCGATGAAATCCCCGTATAAATGACTCGTCAAAATAGACTGTCGTTTTATTCGGGGATTTTCCTTGGGTATTAACTCGTCATCGCCAAAATGCCGACGATACCATCAACATCATCTGATATCTCAACACCCTTTTTGGCTCGAAAATGTCGTCGGAGGTGTTATAACCAAAATTAGGGGTGGGTTTTAGTTTTGGAAATTTCGCGAACGTATGGCTTTTCAGTCACAGCGCTTTAGCCTATTTCGATGGCAATTCAATCGGGGCGCCTTTTGTTGAAAAGGGCCTTTCCCCCGTACGAATTCGACACACCTTCTAGCGACGCGCGCCGACGCTAGAGATCGTGTGACGGTACCGCGTACCTCGCGTATCGTTGGTTAACACCTAAAGTAAAAATGTCCGGCGCACGCATGTACGGCGCGTTCCACCCGGACGCGCAGAAGGGCGCCGAGAATGACACCCTTCTCACCAACAAGGCGAAATCGGGGTCGAATTCGCGAATTCTCGTCGCGGTCGGCGCGCTCTGCGCCTTCTCCGGCGCGGCCGTGGGCGCGTACGCCCTCTCCGGCTCCAACGCCGGAGGTTTCTCCGGCATCATGCGCCTCGGCGCGTCCGAGACGTGCGGCACCGAGCACTGCCTCACCCTCCTCCAGGGGGACAGCGAGCAGCTCAGCACGATCTTCGACGAGTCCTTCTCCACCGTGTGCTCCCAGGCGAACCAGGTCGTCGAGACGGGCTCGACCCTCGGTCTCAAGGAGAAGAAGCACGCGCTGTGCTCCGTGCCCAAGTGCTTCGATATCCTCAACGCGGAGCTCGGAAAGGTCTCCAAGGATGAGGCCAAGCAGCAGTCTATGAAGAACGTGGTCATCACCCAATTCTACGACCTCTGCTACCCCACCTCCACCGCCGCGATGGGCAGGAAGGAGACCAAGAAGGCCACCCCCGCCGTCCACGCCGCGCCCAAGCGCTCCAGGCTCGGATCCAAGTGCAACGTCGACTCGTGCCTCTCCCTCCTCAGCTCCGACGATGACAAGATCAACGACATCTTCGGTGAGTCCTTCGACACCGTCTGCGTCAAATCCCGCGAGTACCAGTCCAACCCCAACGCCGAGCTCGGTGGCCCCGAGGACGCCGTCTGCGACGTCGCGGAGTGCTTCGACCTCCTCAACGTCGCCCTCCCCAACGAGGACAACAAGCTCAAGGACATCGTCATCAACGAGTTCCAGGCTATCTGCTACGGCGGCGCCTCCGCCTCCGCCGCCCTCGGCGAGGATGCCCAGTGCAACGTCGACGCGTGCCTCACCCTCCTCCGCGGCAACGACCAGGCCATCGACAACATCTTCGGTGAGTCCTTCGACCTCGTCTGCGTCAAGTCCCGCGAGTACTCCGCCAACCCCAACGCCGAGCTCGGCGAGGTTGAGAACGCCGTCTGCGACGTCGCTCAGTGCTTCGACATGCTCAACGTCGCCCTCCCCAACGAGGACAACAAGCTCAAGGACATCGTCATCAACGAGTTCCAGGAGCTCTGCTACGGCGGCGCCTCCCTCGGCAAGAAGGAGTCCAAGAAGCATGTCAGCGAGCCCGTCAGCAAGGTTGGCTTCAGGGAGTGCAACGTCGACGCTTGCCTCACCATGCTGCAGGGGGAGAGTGAAGATCTCAACAGGGTTTTCGGTGAGAGCTTCACGACCGTGTGCACCCAGTCTAGGGAGTTCCAAACTTCCGGTTCTCTCGGAGAGGGTGAGAAGGAGAACACCTCCGCCGTCTGCAGCGTTCCCAAGTGCTTTGAGACCCTCAACGTCGCCCTCAGCGACGACAACAACCTCAAGGACATTGTCATCAACGAGTTCCAGGCTATCTGCTTCCCGGAGTCGGCCTAAATATCAGTGCCATCCGAGGATGAGATAGTAGCATCCTCACTCGTAGATGATGATCTTTCTGCGCGGCCAAATGGGCGATGTCGATTTTGTATAGAATGTCGCCCGCTGGGAAGATTGTAAATAACGAGACTCATCATTCATCTGAAGAAATCGGCTACATCGACGCGAGCGCAAGACTACTTCCTATCCGTCGCCTCCGTGGCGCCGTACGTCAGCTCAACGTCCCGTATCTTCTCCCCGTCCTCCTGCACCTGGTCCAGCTTCTTCCCAGCCGTCTCGATCGGCAGCCAGTACGCCACGCCGGACGTCGTGAAGGCCAACGCCGCGAAGAACGCAATCGCGCCCGTCATCCGCCCCGACTCCACCATCTCAACCGCGAACAGCGGGCACAGCATCCCGCCCAGCCTGGCCACCGCGTTACCCATACCCATCGCCGTCGCTCTCACCGACGTGTTGACCGTCTCCGGCGCGTAGATGTACAGCACGGTGAACGCCCACATGCTAGCCGCCCTGGACAGAAACAGCGCCAGCGTCTCGAGCCAGATTGGAAAACTCGCGTACCCGAGAAGCACCAAGAGGGGCACCACGTTGAGCGCCATGGACGCGGAGAGCGAGTTCCTTCGGCCCATGACGTCCACGGACAGCGCCGCGAGCACCAGGCCCGGGAGCTCCGCCGTGGACGACACGAAAATGTCCCTGTAGGCGCCGTAGTCCAAGTCGGGGGAATCGTGCGCGGTGCACGCCATCTCGTCCGCCCCGCCCCGGCTCCCGCCCTTCCGCCCGTCGTCCCTCGCCGCGCTCGAGTCCACGTGAACCTCCGTCGTGAGCAGCACCACTCCGTAGTACGAGAACGCCACGGCGAAGAATATGAACCAGAGCATGAGGGTCTGCTTCCGCTGGCCTCGTTCGAACAGCCGAGCGATTCTTTGAAACGGCTTACCCGCCGCCCTCGTGAACCGCTCGCACCCGCCCGAGCCCTCGTGCCTCGCCACCGACACAGCGACGGGACCCACGAGCGTACCCTTGGGCAGCGCCTTCGTCCCGCCCGTCCGCCCGTTGGCCCTGGCCATCCTCGTGAGCGTCGCCTTCGCCGCGGCTAAGTCGCCCACCGCCGCGGAGTGGTACGGCGACTCGGACATGAACGGGATCATCAAGAGCAGCACCGCGAGCGGGATGGTGGACAGCTGTAGGAGCAGCCTCCAGGTGTAGTGCGGGAGTATCGCCCACGCCAGTCCGGCGGCGAGCACCGAGCCGAGGGTCCAGAACGTCTCGATGACGGTGAGCCACACCCCGCGGTTGCCCGAGGGCAGGAACTCCATGAAGACGCTGAACGCGACCGGGACGCCGCCCAGCCCGAACCCGACGATCGCGCGCCACGCGCAGAGCTCCTCGTAGGACCCCGCGAAGGATGACGCGAGTCCCGCGACGAAGATCCAGAGCGTGGTGCAGAAGAACGCGAGTTTGCGTCCCTTCCAGTCCGCTATCGAACCCCACGTGGGCGCGCCGAAGAGCATCCCGACGAAGACGACGCTGGTGAGCATGCCTTCTTGCCTGGGCGAGATCCCCCACTCGCACCGCGCCGCGGGTCCGAGGAAGGACAGCAGCATCATCTCCATCGCGTCGCCCATCCACGCCAGCCCGGTGACGCACAGCATCACCAGCTGGTACGGGCCGAAGCCGATGTCGTCGATGGCCTCATCGACGGTCCAGGTGGGGTGTTGGGCCTGTGTAGCCTGGACGCCCGGGACGGCGGGCGGACCCGGGGGCGTCTCCGCGGCCTCGGGCTGCTCCACGAGGCCGTCGCCCTGTTCCATGTCCACGTATCGCGCTGACGTGGGCCTCATTTTGGCGAGGTGCTCGCGGATTTCGGAGCCCCTCGCGGGTGAGGTGTGAGGTGAGAGACCTAACCACGAGAGATCTCAAACTGACACGACGGGCTCGCGGCCGTTAATAAAGAGGTGAACGTGCAGACCTCGAGTGAGCCACGACACACACCCCGGGCACACATCGGACCCACAAAGGGACCCGGATTCGCGTCCACACGAGACGTCGAGGCGTATCTGAGTGATATCAGCCCCACACGCGCGTCGAGATGTCCACCGCGATGCTCCACCCCGTCCCCGGGGAGCGGCACCCCTCCCGGCATTGCGGGGGAACCACGACATCCGACGCGGAGGTCGCCAAGTCCGTGGCCGCGAGCTTCAAGGCGTTCGACTCGGGCGACAAGGGATGGCTCAACAAGCACGACCTCAAGTGCGCGTTCATCTCACTCGTCGGCCGCAAGCCCGACGCACGCGAGGTGTCAACGATGAGGGACGCGTGCCCGCGGGGCGAGGTGGACTTGAGACACTTCCGCATGTTCATGGAACCAGGGCTCGTCGCCGCGGCGAAGGACACGAGCCAACGTGCGGTGCACGAACGGACCATCGCCACGTTCCGAGCGTTCGATAGGAACGATCGGGGTTACATCACCTTGGAGGACGCGGTGATCGGGTTCCGAAGGGTCGCGCCGGGAGTCGGCGAGGGCGTCGTCGCGGATGTGTTTCGCGAGGCTGATCTCGACGGCGACGGGAAGGTGACGTTCAAGGACTACGCGAGAATCCTAAACCTGGGTCAGCTCGAGACGGTGGCCAGCGCGGCGGCGGCGAGCGCGTGAAACGACGAACGGCACTCACGATGCATAGGATAAATAACGTAGCACTCATCATTAAACGACACCCATCAAACGACTCTGAACGCGTCCGTCATCTCCGTCGACTGCGTCCACAACGCGCACGAGTTCTCTTCGGTGCGCCACTCGAAGAACTTGTCCGGTAAGTGCAGCTGCTTCGCCAGCGGATCCGTCTCGCTGACCAGGAACCAATCCTGTGCCCGCACCAGCTGCTCCCGCGTCGCACCGCGCGGGTACTCCAAACCCGGGTCCACGAAGAACTTACCGCTCACTCGTCCCGCCTCGGGGGATGAAGCCTGTTGACAAAACACGATGTCAGTCAATCTAATTGCCCATACGCGAATTAAAATAAACTTACCAGCCACACGTGCGTCTTGGCGCCCTCATCCGCGTCGCGTATGCCCATCTTAGACATAGCCTTACCCTGCGGCGTCTGACGTTCCAACTCCGGGTCCCTGTTCTCCGCCGTGAGCTCGGGGAGGATGTACCGCACCAAGTTCGTGGTCACGATGCCGGGGTGGAACGAGTTGGCGACAATGAGCGAATCGTTAGCCTCGACGCGGGCAATCTCGTCGGTGAGTAAGACGTTCTCCGCCTTTGACGCCGCGTACGCCGACCATTTCTCGTACTTTGGTTCCCTCCTCCGCCAGTCCAGGTCGGTGATGTCCACGGCGCCGGGGAGCATGTTCGCGATGGAGGAGCACGCGACGATGCGCCCGGCGACGCCCCGATCCTGAGCTCGCGTTCGCATGGCTCCTCGCAAGGAATCTTGCACGAGGAAATGCGCGAGGTGGTTGACGCCGAAGTGCATCTCGTGTCCCTGCGCGGTGCGGTCGAGGGGCACGGCCATGATCCCGGCGTTGAGGATGAGTGTGTCCAGCGGGATCCCGGCATCGAGGAAGGCTTTGCAGTAGTCGGAGACCTTGCGCAGGTCGGTCATCTCCAGCCCCGCGTTCTTCAGGACGACGAGATCGGCGGACGGGACCTTGTCCAAGATGGCGCGGCGCGCGTCCTCGCCCTTGGCTTCGGTGCGGCACGCGAGGACGACGCGTTCGCCTTTCGCGGCGAGCTGCTTCGCCGCGGATAGACCGACGCCGGAGTTGGCGCCGGTGACGAGGATCGCGCCCTTCGCGGGCGGGGGAGGCGTCGGGGCCTCCGCGGCATCCTCCGCGAACGAAGGGAGCGACCACGCGCCGACGGTCGCGGCGACGCCCCCGAGGATCGCGCGGCGCGCGGGTTCGGACGCGACGTCGGTCTCGGAGCGAGCCGCGTCCGCGCGGTACGCGCAGACGCGGGTCGAGCGACGCGATGGGGCTGCGCGACGCGCGTCCCGGCGGTTATCCAACGTCGGATAAAGCTCGGAGGACGAGCGGCGATCGGCGACGGACGCCCGCGCGGGGGCGGCCGCGACGGGCGCATGCGACGCCAACGCCGCGAACATGATACCGAGTAGGTCGAGGTGACCCGAGGGATCGACGACGGATGGACCGCGCGCGGGACGAACTGCGCGGAGACGACGTGGCCTGCCCGGATATGATGATTTATAATCGTTTTTTTCGTCTCGTTTCGTTGTTACACCGCGCGCCGCTATTTACTTGAGCTTCTTAGCCTGCGCGTTGGCGCCCACCGCCCTGACGCACTCCTCGTCCTTCCATATGATCCCCCGCAGTAAGCACCCGTTGGCCCGAACGGTCAGAAAGTACCCCACGTCGAACGCTCCGTCCACCACGCCCTCCACGACGTGACCGATGAGATTCTCGCCACCCGGCGGCACCGGCCTCAGCGGGCCGTCCGTGGACATCACCTGCCTCAAGGGCTGGCCGATCTGCGCCTGCGCCGCCTGCGCCTGCTGCGCGGTGATGAACACCGGGACGCTCGTGCCGGTCGCGCCCACCGTCGCGGGGGCACCCGCGGGCTGGGCAGTCAGAGGCAATGCGGCGTCGGCGTTGGACGCGCTCTTGCGAGGCCGACCCCTGGACCGCTTGGGCAACGGCTGGCCGTCCGGTCCGAGCTTGCTGCGCTTGGATTTGGACCCGCGGCCGGAGTTTGACGGCGCGGGGACGCCCCCACTCGCCACGAGCTTCGCCTGCTCGCCCCGCGCCTCCGCGATGAGCGCGTCCTTGGTCTCCCGGTTGAGATTCTTCCATCGCTTCCCGATCACCTTCTGCAGCTCGAGCTCCACGTTGGTGTCGTCCTTACCCGCGTCCTTGAGCTCATCGCGCGCGGCCGCGAGCATGCCTGGGTTCTTCAGCTCCTCGCGCTGCTGCTGCTGGTACCGGTTGAAGGCGAGGAGCGAGGGCGACATGGCCAGCTCGCTGTGACTCGTCCGCTCCGCCACCTGCTTGAGCGAGGGCAGCGCGCCCTTCTCGCCGTCCCCCGTCGTCGCGGCGCCCGCGCCTCCCTGACCCATGACCGTATGCGTCGACGTATCGGTGCGTCCCTTCCTCGATGCGCCCTGACCGTCCGTGGCCGCGGGCGGGGCGCTCTGCGTCCCGCCCAGATTTTAGAGCGCGTTTCAATTGTTCTCCTCGAGTTCCGCCGTGAATTTAGGTCTTCCTCATTGAGACGAGGCACGGCGAAGGGGTGGCAGGATGTCGAGGCTTCTCGCCAACCTCATCATCGCGGGCGGCAGCATGCTGGTCAAGGCGGCGTCGCAGGCCTACCAGAAGGCCCTGGTCAACGCACAGCGCTCGGGGGTGGCGCAGGAGGCCGCCAAGGGCACCGCCGCGTCCGTGTTCGGGAAGAAGACCATGGCGCTCGACGAGGCGCGCATGATCTTAGGGATCGACGCGGGCGCCACGCTCGAGGAGGCCATGGCGCGGTACCAGAAGATGTTCGAGGCGAACGAGAAGGCCAGCTTCTACCTACAGTCCAAGATTCATCGCGCGAAGGAGCGGATGGAGCAAGAGTTTGGCACCGGATCGGAGGAGGAGGAGGAGGACGGAGCGGCTGGGGACGAGGAGGGAGGCGGCGGCGATGCGGGGGGGAAAGGGAACCCCAACGCCGGAAGGGGGTTCGCCGCGAGCGGCGTCGACACCGAAGACAAACCCAAGCAGTAGTCCTCACGCGAGACAGTAGCACCAAGTAGCACGGTTAAGTAAGCCGAGATATTAACTTCACCAAACTATCTAATCGCGTCTGTCCGCTATGACCCGAAGCTGCGACACGAGCCTCTCGCCGTGATCCCTAACCATACCCAGCGTCGATCGTTGCGACGACACCACCCTCTTCGCAGCCTCCGCCGCGTACCGCGAGCTCAGAACCCGCGCACCGTCGCCGCCCGGCGCGGGGCCGCACCACTCGTCCATCGCCGCGAATACCTTCCGGGCGTCGTCAACCTCCGACGATGCAGCACAGCTGTGCGTCGCCGCGTCCACAACTTTGGCGATGGCATCCGCGATAGTGCCCGCCGCGGACTTAACCGCGGCGACGAGCGCGGGGTTGCCCGCGATCTTTCCAGAAGCCTCTGATGTGTTTCCAGAAGTCTTTCCAGAAG
>ENA-UOXV01005138-UOXV01005138.1-marine-metagenome-genome-assembly--contig:-NODE-5138-length-14612-cov-13.174418_pt1 | contig 14612 bp, 12 predicted proteins | sample MGYA00238165_ERZ766961 | MGnify/ENA primary metagenome ERZ766961 (study PRJEB28924, sample SAMN03173240) | marine metagenome | biome: Marine; feature: Water; material: Subsurface seawater | place: North... | reverse complement strand
AAGTATATATGAATTTAAAAAAAATAATTGTTTATGATGACGATACTTTATTTAACATTTTAGATGAAATTAAGGAAAAATTTGATCTTAATTTAATAAATGCTGATAAAAAAAATTTTGATAAAATCTCACAAGCTCAATTACTGGAGTATTTGGTGATTACAAAATCGAAGTTAAGTAGATATGACAATCAATTAATTATAAGTGAATTTCCAATTAAAATAATTAAACTTATAGAAATAATAAATCTTAAATTTTTAAAAATGAGATTTAATGTACAGTCTAGTGTTTCAATAGGAACTTATACATTGAATTTAAACTCAAGAGAAATAAGCAAAAACAATAAAATTATTGATTTAACAGAAAGAGAACTAAATTTAATCCTATTCTTAAAAAAGTGTGGATCTGCGGTAAAAATAAATGAATTACAAAAAAAGGTTTGGGAATATGAGGCAGATTTGGAAACTCATACAGTTGAAACTCATATATATCGATTAAGAAAAAAAATTAAAGAAAATTTCAATGATGAAAATTTTATAATTAGTTCAAAAAATGGTTATTTAATTAAGTGAAAAAAAAAAATAAAATTGCAATGGATTTATTTACTAAAAAATATAAACCACGAGTAGTTAAACCAAAAAAAGGAAAAGGTAGCTTTAAAAGAAAAAAAAAAGTTAAAGCCTAGCACCAATTTGTTGAATTATTTTTGACGACATTTCAGTTCCTTTAATTAGACAATCTTTTTGGGAAAAACTATTTAAGCAGCCATGAAGGTAACCAGCTGCAAATAAATCTCCAGCTCCGGTTAAATCAACAATATTTAGGTTATTCTTTGCCTTAACTTCAACTATATTGTTTCCCTCGATTGAGATAGCACCTTTATCACCTCTGGTAATAATAACCAATTTGTTGATTTCTTTTGCAAAATTAATAACTTCATCAAAATTTTTAGCATTAATTAAAGAAATAATTTCTTGTTCATTTGAAAAAGTAATATCTAATTTATTTTTTACCAACTCTAAAAAATGAGTTTTATGTCTATCAACACAAAATTTATCTGATAAAGACATAGCTACCCTATTGGCATTATTAATTGCTTTATCGAATGCTTTTTTTGGATCACCTTCATCCCACAGGTAACCTTCTAAAAAAATTATTTCACTTTTTTGTATGTCTTTTGGCTCAACATCGTTTTCATTTATTCTTGCTGCAGTTCCAAGAAATGTGCACATGGTTCTCTCTGAGTCAGGTGTGATTAGTATTAAGCAAGTGCCTGTGGGAAGTGTTTCTTTTTTTTTATTATAAATATAATCAACATTTTCTTTTTTGAGACCAATTTCATATTTATTTCCAAGTTCATCATCTGAAACTTTACCAATAAAACCAACTTTGTTTCCTAATTGAGACAAACCAACTATAGAATTTGCAACAGATCCTCCAGAAATAGTTTTTTCAATTTTTAAATTATTTAATAGTTTTTTGAATTCTTCTTCATCAAATATCAATTTCATGTTACTTTTTACTAAGTCATTTTTAACAATAAAATTTTCATCTACTTTGCAAATTACATCAACAATAGCATTGCCTATTCCTAAGATTTTCATATTAAGCTTTTTTTGTTATGATTGGTTTTCTCCTATTAGGATAACAAGTACTACAAATTTTACAAGTTAATCCATAACATTCCCTTGCTTTACAATACTCTCTTCCGTAGTAGATAATTTGTAGGTGTAGCTTATTCCAGTCCTTTTTTTTAAATAACTTTTTTAGATCATTTTCAGTTTGAATAACATTCTTTCCATTAGTAAGCCCCCATCTTTGAGCCAATCTATGAATGTGAGTATCTACTGGAAATGCAGGGTAACCAAATCCTTGAGACATAACTACACTTGCTGTTTTATGACCCACACCAGGAAGTTTTTCCAATTCTTCAAATGTTTTTGGAACCTTACCAGCATGGTTTTTAATTAATAAATTTGAAAGGTTATATATACTTTTAGCTTTAATTCTAAAAATACCTATTTTTTTGATTAATTTTTCAATTTGTTTTCTACCTAATTTTTGAAAATGATGAGGCTTATAATACTTGGGGTAAATATTTTTAGTCACATTGTTTACATTTACATCAGTGCATTGAGCTGAAAGAAGCACAGAAATTAATAAGGTAAAAACATTTCTGCTATTCAATGGAACAGTTATTTTAGGATATTTTTTATTTAAAATTTTTAAGATTATTTTGGCTTTTTGGATTTTATCCATTATTTAAAATTCATAATATCTCTCATAGAATAAAGACCGGGCTTTTTAGTCATTAGCCATCTCGCAGCCGATAAGGCACCTTCAGAATAGAGCGCTCTATCAAAAGCTTCATGATTTAGAGTAATTATTTCTTTACCACTTGAAAATTTAACCTCGTGCTCACCTATGACCTCACCTTTTCTTAGAGAATTAAAATTGATTTTATTTCCATAAGGAAATTCTTTTTTATTCAAATATTTTTTTCCTATCAAACCATAAAATTTTTTGTTTTTTCCTATTGCTATTCCTTTACCTAACATTAAAGCAGTACCAGAAGGATAATCTTTTTTATGCTTATGATGAACTTCATAAATTTTACTTAAAAATTTATTACCAAGAGAGGTCGATGCAATTTCTGTTAGATACATAAGAAGATTAATACCTAAACTCATATTACCTGCTTTTAATATTGGAATTTTTTTTGAAAATTTTTTGATCAAGTTCTCTTCTACCTTTGAGAATCCTGTTGTCCCTATCACAACTCTTTTTTTTAATTTTGCAGCAATTTTAAGAACTTGAAAAGTACATTTTGGAACTGTAAAATCTATAATTAAATTCGCTTTTTTAAAAGATTGCTCAGTATTTAGGTTAATTTTTATTCCATTAATTTTTTTATTTATTTTTATATTTTCAGTAAGAGCGACCAGTTTGAATCTTTTGTCTAGTTTTATGGATTTAATTATTTGCTGACCCATTCGACCCATGCACCCAGTTACTAGCAAATTTATTTTTTTCATTTAAAGGTTAAGATACGAAATTATCACTATAGAGACAACTATTATAGACCAAATGAATAAATTTTTGATAAATTGTTTTGATTTTGAGTTAGAGCTTAAAAACCTTGGAAGTATTAGAATTAAAACTATTATTAAAAAAATTGTAGGAACTATTTGTTCTAAATTCACTTTTAACTATTCCAGAAGCTCTTAGCCTTTTGAAAAAATTTTTTAATACTTGGGTTAGATTTTTCATTTTCTATTTTTCGAAATTTTTCTAATAATTCTTTTTGTTCTTTATTTAAAAATACAGGAACTTCCGTTTTAACCTGAACATATAGATCTCCAAAATCTCCTCTACGCATAAAAGGCATTCCTTTACCTTTTAATCTAAATTGTTTGCCGTCTTGAGTTCCATCTGGAATTTTAATTTTTGCTTTTTTACCGTCGATAGTTGGTATTTCGATCGTTGTGCCAAGAGCAGCATCAGCTATTGAAATTGGAAATTCAAAAAATAAATTTACATCTGATCTTTTAAAAAGTTTATGAGATTTAACATTTATAAATAAATATAAGTCACCAGTAGTGCCACCTCTTGTTCCAGCTTCACCTTTTCCAGCAAGTCTTATTCTTGTACCATCATCAACACCTTTGGGTATTGTGACAGATATTTTTTTTGTTGTTTGCTGACTTCCTGACCCACCACAATCATTACACGGATTAGTTATTTCTTCTCCACTACCAGCACATTGTGGGCATGTTTGTTGAACTGTAAAAAAACCTTGGTTTGAACGAACTCTTCCATTACCACCACAATAAGTACATCTGTCTGGACTTGATCCAGGCTTAGATCCATTACCTTTACAAGTATTACATTTTTCCGAAGTAGAAAATTGTATATTTTGCTTTTTCCCTAAATATGCTTCCTCTAATGAAATGGTTAAATCATATCTTAAATCAGAACCTCTGTTATTAGAATTTCTTCTACTAGAGCTTCGCCCACCTCCACCAAAATCACCAAAGAAGTCCTCAAAAATATCTGAGAAATCTGCACCACTAAAACCACCAAAACCACCTCTTCCTCCACCACCATTTTCAAAAGCGGCATGTCCAAAATTGTCGTAGTTTTCTTTTTTTGATTTATCAGAAAGAACTCCATAAGCTTCGCTTGCTTCTTTAAATTTATCTTCAGCAGCTTTGTCGTCTGGATTTTTATCTGGATGATATTTTACAGCTAATTTTCTATAAGCAGATTTTAATTCTTCAGGACTTGCATTTTTACTAACACCCAAGACATCATAATAATCTCTTTTAGCCATTTAAATACCCTGGACAAATAGATGTCAGTTAAGCGCTTTTTTCTTTATTTTCGTCTTTTACTTCTTCAAAATCCGCATCAACAACATCATCGTCTTTTTTTTCCTTTTCATCTTTTCCGTCATCTTTGCCAGACTCTGGTTTTGTGCTTTGTTGTGATTTATAAATTGCTTCACCAAGTTTCATTGAAGCTTGGACCAATGTTTCAGTTTTTTTCTTAATGTTTTCAATATCTTCACTTTTTAAAGTCTCTTTTAATTCATTTGACGCATCTTCGATTGCTTTTTTTTCAGCATCTGAAATTTTTGAACCATGTTCTTTTAAATTTTTATCAGTTGAGTGAATTAGTGTGTCAGCTTGATTTCTTACATCTACCGATTCTCTTTTCTTTTTATCTGCATCTTTGTTTGCTTCAGCATCTTTAACCATTTTTTCAATTTCTTCATCACTTAACCCACCAGATGCTTGAATTTGAATCTTTTGTTCTTTGCCAGTGCCTTTGTCTTTAGCTGAAACACTTACAATTCCATTTGCGTCTATGTCAAAAGTTACCTCTATTTGCGGAACACCTCTCGGTGCTGGAGCTATACCTACTAATTCAAAGTTACCTAATAACTTGTTATCAGTGGCCATTCCCCTTTCACCTTGAAGAACTCTAATTGATACTGCAGGTTGACTATCTTCAGCCGTTGAAAATACTTGACTTTTTTTTGTAGGAATTGTTGTATTTTTTTCTATTAATTTCGTTGACACTCCACCAAGTGTTTCAATTCCTAAAGAAAGTGGTGTTACATCTAATAAAAGTACATCTTTAACATCTCCTTGTAAAACTCCTGCCTGGATAGCTGCACCCATTGCAACTACTTCATCTGGGTTAACACTTTTATTTGGTTCTTTTCCAAAAAAGTTTTTAACTTCACTAATAACCTTAGGCATTCTGGTCATACCACCAACCATTACTATTTCATCAATATCACTAGCTGCAATACCCGCATCTTTTAAAGCAGTTTTACAAGGCGGAATAGTTCTAGAAATTAAATCTTCGACTAAAGCTTCAAGTTTAGCTCTAGTCATTTTTAAATTAATGTGCTTTGGACCTGTCTTATCAGCCGTTATGAATGGTAAGTTAATATCCGTTTGTTCAGCAGCTGATAATTCAATTTTTGCTTTTTCAGCAGCTTCCTTCAATCTTTGTAAGGCTAGTTTGTCTGATTTTAAATTAATACCACTGTCTTTCTTAAATTCATCAATTAAGTACTCTACAATTGTATTATCAAAATCTTCGCCACCTAAAAATGTATCACCATTTGTGGATTTTACTTCAAAAACACCATCACCTAATTCAAGAATTGAGACATCAAAAGTTCCTCCACCTAAATCGTATACAGCAATTTTTTTGTTTTGTTTTTTATCTAAACCATATGCTAATGAAGCTGCAGTTGGTTCATTAATAATTCTTAAAACCTCCAAACCAGCAATTTTTCCTGCATCTTTAGTGGCTTGTCTTTGTGCATCATTAAAATAAGCTGGCACAGTAATCACAGCCTTGGTCACTGTTTGACCTAAATATTTTTCAGCTGTTTCTTTCATTTTTTGAAGTATGAATGCCGAAATTTGTGAGGGTGAATATTTTTCACCCTTGGATTCTATCCATGCATCACCTTTTTCGGAGTTTACAATTTTAAAAGGAGCAGCTTCAATATCTTTTTTTACTGTTGGGTCATCAAAATTTCTTCCAATTAATCTTTTTACAGCAAAAATTGTATTTTCTGGATTCGTTACAGCTTGCCTTTTAGCTGGCTGACCTATTAATTTTTCATTTTCGTCAGTAAAGGCTACTACAGATGGTGTGGTTCTAGCACCTTCAGTATTTTCTAAAACTTTTGCTTGGCTACCTTCCATAATGGCAACACAAGAATTTGTTGTTCCTAAATCTATTCCAATAATTTTACTCATTATACTTTTCTCACATTCCTTATATGGGGGTTAAATCATATTCTACAAGTTGATATATTCATTATTTTGAATCAGAATTTTCTATATTTTCCTCATTTTTTTGCTCTGGATTTTCAGTTTTTTTGGAGACACCAACCAATGAAGGTCTTAAAAGTCTATCTTTAATAGTAAATCCTTTTTGGATTTCTTGAACAATTGTGCCAGGCTCTTTTTTGTTATCTTCTATCTCCATCATTGCTTGATGAAAATTTGGGTCTAATTTTTTATTTAAACTTTCTATTGGTTTAATATTATTTTTTGAAAAAATAGAAATTAAATCTTTATTAATTATATCAAAGTGTTCAAGGGTTTTTTTAAGTGCATCAGAGTTTTTTAATGACTCATCATTTTCTAAAATTTGTTTTGATCTTTCAAAATTATCAATTAATTTTAAAGCTTCTTTCGCAAAAGAAAAACCACCATACTCGAAGGCTTCTTCTTTTTCTTTTTCAAACCTTCTTCTTTGATTTTCCATTTCTGCCAATGTTCTTGCTAGCTTATCTTCTAACTCTAATATTATTTCATCTGGATTTTTTTCTTTTAATTGTTTCTCATTTTTATCCTCTGTTTTAGAGCTTTGGTCAGCAGTGTTCTTGATATCCTTTTCATCTTCAGGGGAGTTTTTTTCAACATATTGGTTTTGCTCTTTTTCCATGTAATCTTATATGGTAAGAAAATCTAAATTTACCAGATGTTAAAAAAAAAAATTAAAAAACTATTTATAGGAACCAATAATAAGGGAAAATTAGAAGAAATAAGGGGGTTGCTACCAAAATATATTCAAACTTTCTCTTCATTAGACTTTAAGCTTCAAAGTCCAAGAGAAAATGGCAAAACTTTTACAGAAAACTCACTGATTAAATCAAGATATTTTTCAAGAAAAACAAGACTAACATGTCTCGCAGATGACTCTGGTTTGGAAATTGATCTTTTAGATAAAAAACCTGGAATATATTCAGCAAGATGGGGAGGTAAAAATTCAAATTTCAAAAAAGCTATAAAGAGAGTTTATAGAGAACTAAATAAAAAAGATAGAAACTGGAAAGATAAAAAAAGAATAAAAGCTAGATTTATCTGCGCACTATCTATTAGTTTTTTTAATAAGAAAATAGCTTGCGTAATTGGAAAAGTTGAAGGCAGTATTTCACATGAGCCAAAAGGAAAAAATGGTTTTGGTTATGATCCTATTTTTATTCCCTATAAAAAAATTAAAACATTTGGTGAAATGAAGCCGCTACAAAAATATAAATTAGATCATCGATATAAGGCTTTTAAAAAAATTAAAAAATTTCTTTAAGTTTTCCCTCGTTAACTTGATATAGATTTAATCTGTGATTAATTTTATTATTTTTTATATCAAAAATTCCAATTTTTCCTTTAAAAGAATTTTTTTTCTTAAATAATTTATCAATATTTCTTAATTCACTATTTAAAGATAGGTAATATACGAGTCCGACTAGATCGTAACTTAATAATGATAAATAATTTGGAAATTCATTAAATTCGTTAAGAAATTTTTTCTCAAAATCTTTTAAGTTTTTTTTATTTATAGATGGATAATAAATTGGTTGAATACTTCTTTCTTTCAATAAGCTTTCATCAAACCACTGATTAAAAGTTATAATATATTTATTTTTTGGAGATACGTCAGTATACAAAAGTGAAGTTATAACACTTTTTAAACCTTCATCAAAATCAGAGATTATAACGGAGTCAAATTTTACCTTACCTATTGTATATTTTTTTTCTAACTTTTCTATTTGCTTTTCTTTGTCTACAAGATCTGAATTTTCAACTCTTTTAATTTCGTCTGCTAAATTTTGCTTTCTAGTTTTATAATTTGTAATTTTTTCAATTTGTGCTGTCAATTTAGTTGGTTCAGTATCGTAGATATGATGTTTAATAATTTTAATCTTTGATTGAGAGATGGCTTTTTTAATTTCAGGTTCATAGTCTAGGTTAGGAGAAAGCAATATTGTTTTTTTAATTTTATTTAATTCAATAAATTTTTTGATAGCATTTAATTGAGATGTAGCGTTTACACCTCCACTTATAATGTTTTTAGGAAGATTTAACGTTTTATTGGTAAGTGATAAAAAAGTAATTTCTGGAACTTCATTTAGATATTCTAAACTTTTATAAAAAACAGGTCCAATAACAATTTTTATACCCATATCTCTAAATTCAATTGCAGACTTAATAGTTTTGTCTGGACTTGAATTTGTATCCTTAAGATATATTTCTAATTTTTCTGTATTAATATCTTTTAAGGCAATTCTGGTTGATTTAATTATTTGTTGACCAAGCTTTTTATCATCACCAGTAATAGGCACTAATAAACCAATCTTAATTTTTTGTTCATCAGAAATTGCAACTGGATATAGATAAAAAAAACTTAAAAATATAAACAAAAAAATTTTAAAAAATTTATACATTTTAATGATACTATATTATTTTATTCAAAATTATGGCTAGAAATTATAAATCTCCTGATCAAGAAATTAAAAAAGGTCTTTATTTAGTGTCAACTCCAATAGGAAACTTAAGTGATATCACCTTAAGAGCCATCGATATCTTAAAAAAATCAGATTATATATTGTGCGAAGATACAAGGGTATCCAAAATCCTCTTGGAAAAATATGAAATAAAAGCAAAATTGATCTCTAATCATAAATTTAATGAAAAAAAAGTTTTGCCCAATGTTTTAGAATTATTAAGTCAGGGATTAATTATTTCTCTTATTTCAGATGCGGGCACTCCAGGTATTTCTGATCCAGGATCAATTTTAATTAATGAATGTGTAAAAAAGCACATTGATATTATACCTGTACCAGGTCCTTCATCAGTTCTTTCAGCGGTATCAATAAGTGGATTTTCAGAAAGATTTTTTTTCTATGGTTTTTTCCCAGAGAAAAAAAAATTATTAATTGAAGATTTAAAAAATTTATCTTATTTGAATTCATCAATTGTATTTTTTGTATCATCAAAAAAAATCAAAAAGATTATACCTTTTATTCAAAAAAATTTTTATGAAAGAAAAATTCTTATATGTAGGGAAATGACAAAATATTATGAAGAATTTATTCGTACCGAGGTGGATCAGCTTGATAGGTGTAATTTTAAATTAAAAGGTGAGTTAACAATAGTACTTTCCGAAAAAAAAAATGATAAAAAAGTATCCCAAATTCTTAATGAATCAGATAAAAAGATAATTAGTAAAATGATAAATAAACTAAGCATTAAAGAAATTACAAGCTTAATTAACCAAAACAATAAAATCTCGAAAAAAGAAATTTACAATTACTGTATAAAATTAAAAAATGAAAATTAAAATTTTATTAATATGTTTTTTAGGTTTGTTTTTGTTTAATTGTATTGGTGTTTCTTCCAAAGGTATTTTTGGAACTGGCGTTAGCGTAGCTTTTGACCCAAGGTCTGTAGGCACACAAATAGATGACTCTATAATGCAAAAAAGTTTATCAGCAAAAATTTTATTATTGGATAAAAGATATTTACTATCTGTTAGGTCGAAAGTTTTAGATGGTAGAATATTTTTAACAGGTAAAGTTGAAAATCCTGAAGAAAAACTTAAATTAACAAAACTGGCATGGGAAGTTCAAGGAGTAAGATCTGTTAGGAATGATATAAAGGTAAAGGAAGATTTTAATTTTCAACAGTCCGCAAAAGATGTTTTGATTACCTCACAATTAAGAACAGCTTTAATTTTAAATAAGAATGTTAAGGCTTCAAATTATCAAATTGATACCTATAAAAAGAAAATTTATATTTATGGAATAGCATTAGTGCCAGAAGAGAAAGATCTTGTTATAAAAGAAGCAAAAGAAATATTGGATGTTATTGATGTTATAGCAAGTATAATATTAGTAGAAAATTTAAGAATTCAAAAAAATTAATTTATTTTTTATAATTAATTACATCTGCTGAATAAGCAGCAATTGATGCTAAATTAATAATTTCAGATGTTGAACTTCTTAGAGGAGCAATTTCAATTGGCAATCCTAACCCAATCAGCAATGGACCTATAACCTTTGTATCTCCCAAAGACTTCATCATTTTATATGAAATAGCAGCACTATGTTGTCCAGGCATAATAAGTATATTTGCATTTCCAACTATTTTTGAAAAAGGATATAGGCTTTTATATTCTTCATCTAAGGCAACATCTGGCTGCATATCACCATCAAATTCAAAATTAACATTCCTTTCTTTTAAAATTTCAACAGCATTTTTAATGTGCTTAGTTCTACTTGTGAGTGGCTGTCCAAAGGTTGAGTGTGAAACAAAAGCTACCTTAGGATCAAAACCAAACAATCTAACAACACGAGCAGCTGAAATTGCAATCTCTGCCAATTGTTCTGAGGTTGGGTATTCATGAACACTAGTATCACCAACAAAGATGGTTTTACCTTTATATACAACAAGATTTAAACCAAACATTATTTCACCTGATCTGGCTTCCACAACTTGTTGAATTTTATCTAATGATGCCCCAAATCGCCTTGTATTGCCTGTTACAGCTCCATCCGCATCTCCACACGCAACCATACATGATGCCCATATTACCCTGTCATTTCTTACCAATCTATCACAATCCCATTCTAACAAGCCTCGCTCTCTTTGAAGCTTTTTAAATAAAAATTTTACATATTTTTCTCTTTTAAGTTGGTCTTTAGAGTTGACGATTTCAATATCGAAATCCTCATTATATCCAATTTTTTTTATTTGTTCTTTAATTTTTTCTTCTTTACCAATAAGAATTGGTACACCTAGTTTTGAGTTTTTAAATGCAATTGCAGCCTTAAGAGTATTTTCATCTTCACCATCTGCAAAAACAATTTTTTTTTGACTCTTTTTGATATAACTGTTTATTCCTTGCATAATAGTTACTGTTGGATCTAATCTTTGTTTTAGTTGTTCTTGATACACATCAAAATTTTCTATTGTCTTTCTTGCAACACCAGTTTTTATAGCTGCCTTTGCTACTGCAGTGGGTATAATGCTTATTAAACGAGGGTCAAAGGTTGATGGAATTATATAGTCTTTTCCATAATGAGGTCTTTCCCCACCCATTGCTGCAACAACTTCATCAGGAACATCTTCCTTCGCAAGTTTTGCTATCGCATGTGCAGCAGCAACTTTCATTTCTTCATTAATTGTTTTGGATCTAACATCTAAAGCTCCTCTAAAAATATAAGGAAAACCAATTAAATTATTTACTTGATTGGGATAATCAGACCTACCAGTTGCAATAATTGCATCATCACGAACTTCTTCAATTTCTTCAGGTGTGATTTCAGGATCTGGATTTGCGCAAGCAAAAATTATTGGATTTTTCGCCATCTTTTTTACCATTTCTTTTGTTAGAGCACCTTTAGCTGAAAGTCCCAAAAATACATCAGCCTTATTTATTGCATCATCCAAAGTTCTATTTGATGTTGTGATTGCATGACCTGATTTCCATTGATTCAGGCCATTTCTTCCTTTGAAAATAACTCCTTTACGATCAATCATTGTGATATTTTTTTGTGGCACACCACTATTTTTAAATAAATTTGCACATGCCATTGCTGACGCCCCTGCTCCATTTACCACAACTTTAATTTTTTCTATTGATTTTTTATTAATATCTAAAGCATTAATTAAAGCAGCAGTTGTGATAATTGCAGTACCGTGTTGATCATCATGAAATACTGGAATATCTAAAATTTCTTTAAGCTTTTCTTCAATAATAAAACAATCTGGGGCAGCAATATCCTCTAGATTTATTCCACCAAAAGAAGGCGCAAAATTTTTTATTGAATTTACAATTTCATTTGGATCTTTAGAATCTATTTCAAGATCTATAGAATCTATGTCAGCAAATCTTTTAAATAAAACAGCTTTTCCCTCCATTACGGGCTTTGATGCAAGTGCACCTAAATCACCTAAACCAAGGATTGCAGATCCATTGCTGATAACCGCAACCAAATTACCTTTGCTAGTATAATCATATGCTGCTTCTGGATTTTCAAAAATTTTTTTTACTGGTACCGCAACACCAGGAGAATACGCCAAAGCAAGATCCCTTTTAGTAGTCATATTTTTTGAAGCCACTATCTCAATCTTTCCAGGCTTTTTATAACTATGAAATTCTAAAGCTTCTTTGTCAGTATAATGATCAACTTTTGTTTTTTTCATTTATCTTAATTAGATGTACAAATGGGGTTAAATTAAGACTAATATGATTTATGAACATAATTAAGTCAACAGGGACTTTTGGTTTTTATACTATAATCAGTAGATTGCTTGGTTATCTAAGAGATATGTTGATTGCTATATTTTTGGGCACTGGTTTACTTGCAGATGCCTTTTTTGTGGCTTTCAGAATACCAAACACTTTTAGAAGATTGTTTGCTGAAGGGACTTTTAATGCAGCTTTTGTTCCTAGTTACACCACTGAACTTACAAGAGGCAAAACTAAGTCCAACAAGTTTGCTAACGATATATTCAATTTGTTATTATTAGGTTTATTAGTTTTAGTTTTGTTAGTTCAGCTCTTCATGCCTACATTTGTGGGTTTAATAGCACCAGGATTTGTTGAGGATAATGATAAAATTAATTTAGCAATTAATTTAACCAGAATAACTTTTCCATTTTTGGTGTTTGTCAGCTTATCTTCTTTCTTTTCTGGAATTTTAAATTCTCATAATAAATTTGCTGTTGCATCTGCGGCACCTATTATTCTAAATATTATTTTAATAGGAATTTTATGTTTTGGAAAATTTCTTAATGATCAACTTATTTATTATTTATCTTATGGAGTTTCAATAGCTGGATTATTACAGCTTATCTTTTTACATAGATTTGTTAGTAAATATTTTTTGATAAAATTTAATTTTAAATTTTTAATAAATAAAAAAGTGAAATTATTTTTTAAAAAACTGTTACCAAGTATTTTTTCTTCTGGTGTGACCCAAATAAATATATTAGTAGGGACCATTATTGCTTCATTCCAAGCAAGTGCGGTATCTTATCTTTATTATGCAGATAGAATTTATCAAATAAATTTATCAATTGCTGGTATTGCAATAGGTGTTGTTGTTTTGCCACAACTTTCGAAACTTATAAATTCAAAAAAAAAAAATAAAATTTTAGTCATTCAAAATAAAGCACTAGAATTAAGTATGTTTTTAAGTTTACCTGCATCTGTTGCATTGGCTATCGGTTCAGAAGAGGTTATTTCTGGTTTATTTGGATATGGTTCCTTTACTAGTGAAGCGGTATCTAACTCTGCTAGAGCACTTTATTATTTTAGTTTAGGTCTTCCGGCTTTTGCATTGATAAAAGTTTTTTCAAGTTTTTTCTTTGCTAATCATAATACAAAAACTCCATTTTATATTTCTTTATTCTCAGTAATTTTAAATATTATCATAAGTGTTTATTATTTCAAAAGTATTGGTTTTATTATTATTCCAATAGCAACTTCGATTTCATCTTGGTTCAATTCAATAGTCCTTTTTTATTATTTGAAAAAAAAGAATTTTTTTCATTTTAATAATATTTTTATAATTAGATTTTTTAAAATAATTTTTTCTTCACTTATGATGGGAGTCTTTTTTGGATATTTAATTTCAATTTTTGAGAATCAATTGTCATATGATTATTCTTTAAAATCACTTTATTTGATTTTGTTAGTTTTAATTAGCTTAGGTTTTTATTTATTGGTATCATTTTTTATCAAATCTTTTAAAACAGAAGATATTAAATTAAACTATTAAATTATGAAAAAAAAAATTTTTTCGGGAGTTCAGCCTACTGGTAATCTTCATTTAGGGAATTACTTAGGTGCAATTAAAAATTTTGTAGAATTAAATGATGATAAACAAAATGAATGTATTTTTTGTGTAGTTGATCTTCATGCAATTACAGTTAAACAAAAATCAAGCGAGTTAAGAGATAACATTCGTGAAACTGTGGCGACTTTTATTGCAAGTGGTATTGACCCAAAAAAAAGCATTATTTTTAATCAATCAATGGTGACAGCCCATGCAGAGGCTGCATGGATATTAAGCTGTACTGCCAGAATGGGCTGGTTAAATAGAATGACTCAATTCAAAGAAAAAGCTGGTAAAGATAAAGAAAAAGCAAGTGTTGGGCTTTATTCATATCCTGTTCTGATGGCAGCTGATATATTGTTATATGATGCAACCCATGTTCCTGTTGGTGACGATCAAAAACAACATTTAGAACTTTGTAGAGATATTGCACAAAAATTTAATAATGATT
>ENA-UOXV01005137-UOXV01005137.1-marine-metagenome-genome-assembly--contig:-NODE-5137-length-14612-cov-29.974445_pt1 | contig 14612 bp, 10 predicted proteins | sample MGYA00238165_ERZ766961 | MGnify/ENA primary metagenome ERZ766961 (study PRJEB28924, sample SAMN03173240) | marine metagenome | biome: Marine; feature: Water; material: Subsurface seawater | place: North... | reverse complement strand
AAGGAAAAGACAGGTTTGCTTATAAATTTAATATTTATTACATGAATGCTAACGATTGGATAGCAGACAATTCTGCAAGTGTTGCAGATTTAGAAACTAATGAAAGTAGTCCTGGGGGATACGATGCAGTAAATAGATATGGGGATGAAAACCTAAGTCCTATTTTAAATCAAATGATATATGGTTTGGACGGTGAAGCCGATACTGCAAGTATAATGGCCTATCCCGGGCTTGAAAGGTGGCACAGAAAAGGTTATTGGGAACAAGATTTAGTAGACTACAATACAGAAAATCTTAAAACAAGTTTTGGGATGCATTACTTGTTTGACAATTCTATGGAGCTCTTTTCCTCATCTAATTTTTCTACAGGGACAACCGTTTATCAAGGAGACAACCGTTTTAGTTTAAAAAATATTAGATTTTTCCAGAACAAACTAGAGCTTAAAAAAGACAATGATTTTTTCGTTAGGCTTTATGCAACTCACGAAGATGCAGGAGATAGTTACGATGCTGTTTTAACTGCATTTCAACTGCAAAATGCTGCAGCAACAGATGTTGACTACCATGAATTATATAAAACCTATTGGAGAGATAATATTTCTCCAAAAGTAGAAAGCTTAGATCCTTCCGTAAATTGGCAACCTGCTTTTATAAATGGGGTGCCTTATCCAGTTAATTTTACAGACATTTTCAATGTTATTGATAATATTCCTAAGGATTCTCTAGTTGCTTGGCATCAACAAACTGCTAACAATGCCAACAATTCTCATCCAAATATGGGGGTAACTTCTTTTTATGAAGTTGGTACTGATAGGTTTGACTCTTTATTTAACGAAATTATTTCTACTGCATCCGTTCTTGATGGTGGGTCAAAAATAGTAGACAAATCTGCACTGTATCATGGGCATGGAGAGAAAATTTGGGAAAATGACTTTTGGAAGATTACTCTTGGGAGCAATTTCAGAATTTATACTCCAAAATCTGGAGGATCTTTATTTAGCGACACTAATTCTATAACCACCAATGGAGATACCATAATAAATAGAATAATTAACAAAGAAGTTGGTAGCTACTTAGGAGTTGAAAAAAGCTTTTTAAGCGATCAATTAATTTTAAAAGGATCAATGAGGTTAGATAAAAACCAAAATTTCAATATTATTCCAACACAGGCAATTTCTGGAATTTATAATATAAATGAAAATCATACTATAAGATCGACCTTTACTTCTGCTATAAGAAACCCAACACTATTAAACCAATACCAGTATTATAATATTGGAAGAGCTAAACTAGTTGGGAATATTAACGGATACGAGAATCTTTACACTATAGAATCTATTTATTCATATTCAACGTCTGGAAGAAATACAGATTCACTAGTTAGTTTCAACTTAGATCCTATCCGACCAGAAGAAGTAAAATGTTTGGAATTTGGATATAGAGGAGCGCTTGGTGGTAAGTTATTTATAGATGCTAACTATTACTATAATTGGTATACGAATTTTATTGGATTCATAACTGGCGCAGAAATTTTTGTAGACGCTCTTGGACTAGAAGTTTTAGATGTCTACAGGGTTGCTACCAACTCTGAAAAAATTATCACTACCCAAGGTTTTTCAACTGGATTAAATTATTATTTAGACAATCAATTTACTATTAACGGAAACTATTCTTGGAATGTATTAAATAAACAAAATGACGATCCTATTATCCCTGCATACAACACACCAGAACATAAATTTAACTTAGGGGTTTCAGGAAAAGAAATTGATCTTAAAATATTGGACAAATCCATTTTAAAAAAAATGTCCTTTAACCTAAATTATAAATGGGTAAAAGGATTTGAGTTCGAAGGTTCTCCTCAGTTTACAGGTTATGTACCAAGCTACGGTTTATTAGATTTTCAAATGACTAAAAACTTAACCAAACAAAATCTTTCTATAAAAGTAGGGGGGTCAAATATTTTAAATAATAGGGTTCTCCAAGTCTATGGTGGGCCGTATGTAGGAAGAATGATTTACATGTCATTACTCTTCGATTTTAAAGATTAACAATCTATTTTTAATATCTAAAATTTACTATTATTTAATTTTTACGTAAATTGTACTCAAATTATTCACAAAAACAACCTTATGAAAAAAATTACTTTTAGCTTTCTATTTGTTTTGACTTTTATTTGTTCCTCTATTTCTATTGGACAAACAAGATATTTAGATCCAGTGTTTCCTTTAATAGACACTACCAATAATATAGTATATTCAGTAAACCAATCTGTACTACTAGGCGAGGCTTTGCCAGTTGCAACAGGAGCTACCGTTCCTATTGGGCTGGATACAACTACTACTCCTCCTACTCCAATTTTATTTACAATGCCAGCTTTGGAATTAGATATTTTTCAACCTTCTGGAGACACTGTTTCAGAAAGACCATTAATAATCTATCTACATACTGGAACATTTGCTCCAATTATTAGAAACGGGAATGCGACCGGTTCAAGAACTTATGATTATGCTACTCAAGTTTTTTGTAATCAATATGCTGCAAGAGGTTATGTTGTAGCAAATACAGATTATAGAGCTGGATGGAATCCTGCATTACCAACTGAGCCGGAAAGAGCGGCTAGTTTAATGAAAGCTGCTTACAGAGGTATTCAGGATGTAAAAGCTGCTATTAGATACTTCAGAATGGATTATGAAAATGGCAATACTTACGGTATTGATACTTCAAGAATTATCATTGTTGGTCAGGGAACTGGCGGGTGGATTGCTACTTGTTTAAACTCTGTTGACAAATTGGCAGAAATCCAATTGCCTAAATTTCTTGATCCAGTAACTGCTTTGCCTTTAATAGACACTGCCGTTATGGGTGACTGGTTTGGATATGGAGGAAACCCTGCTTACAATACTCCAAGTAATGTTGGCTATTCTAGTGAACACGATATGGTATTGAATATGGGTGGTGCTATTGGCGATCTTTCTTGGTTAGAAGCTGGAGACAAGCCAATTGCAGCGGTTCATGGAAACTTAGATGCAATTGCAAGGTTTACTACTGGTAATCTCTCCGTTTCTGGAGTTAATATTGTTTCAGATATTAGCGGATCCCACGATGTAGTTGCAAAATCAAATATGCTAGGAAATAACGATGCGATACCAAATCTTTTTGACCCTTATACTTTAGCTGCTAAAGCTGCTTCAAACAGCATAGTTGGAACTTTAGATTTTAGTGGTGACACTGTTGGTCCTTCTGCTGATAACTTATTTCCATTTGTAACTGGAAATCCTGGTGAAGGCGCTCCATGGGATTATTTTGATTCTTTAACTGCAGTTGCATTAGCAGTTGGTCAAGGACTTCCTGCAAGCGTTGGTATGGATGCCTATAACAGTAGCCTTGCTACAAATCCTGATGTAAGTATCGCAAAAGCAAATGCATATATAGATTCTACTCTTGGATTCTTTTGTCCAAGAATAGTAAACACATTGATGCTTCCTGGAAATACTATGGGAATTCAAAGTGAAAAAATATCTGTAAATGTTTTCCCTAATCCGACAAATGATTTTATTTCTTTCAATTCATCTACCAATATTAAAACAATTTCGATTTTTGATAATAATGGAAAGTTAATGGAGAGAATTAATCCTAATAGATTTACTTTCACAATGGATTTAAGATCTTATGCTAAAGGAATTTATTATGCAGAAATTTCTAATGACAATCAAATTAAAACAGAAAAATTTATTCTTAGATAATTTCTTCTAATTAATAATATTAAAAGCCCCGTTTGGGGCTTTTTTTTTGTCTTATTTTTTAAACTATATATATCCACCAGTCATAATTAATATATATTTGCCAACTAATTTTAATTTATTAATGGAAACAATAATTCAAATATCTCAATTCATAATGAGTCTCTCGTTATTGATTGTACTTCATGAACTTGGGCATTTTATTCCTGCAAAATTATTTAAAACAAAAGTTGAAAAATTTTATCTGTTTTTTGATTGGCCATTTTCTCTTTTCAAAAAAAAGTTTGGAGATACTGAGTACGGTATTGGAATATTGCCATTAGGAGGTTATGTTAAAATAGCTGGAATGATTGATGAAAGTATGGACCAAGAGCAGCTAAATAAAAAACCTGAAGAGTGGGAATTTAGATCCAAGCCAACTTGGCAAAGATTAATCATTATGGTTGGTGGAGTAACTGTAAACTTAATACTTGGATACTTAATTTATATAATGATGCTTTTTGTTTGGGGGGATGGATATATTTCTAATGATAAGATTCCATATGGAGCACACCTAAGTAGCCCAGTTTTTGAATCTTACGGATTTCAAGAGGGAGATTTAATTGTTGAAGTTGGTGGTGAAAAAATTATAGAATTTGGAACTGCAGAAAAAAGAATTTTAATAGATGGAGAAAGAAATATTAAAATTAAAAGAAATGAAGAAATTATTTCTTTAACGCTTTCAGAAAATATTGTGAGTGAGTTACTTAAAAATAAAGGTGCAGGGATTTTTAATGACTTAAGAACTTACAACACAATAGACTCGCTTGTAGTTGGCAATAATGCCATAGAAGCAGGCTTTAATATAGGGGATAGTATAGTAGGAATAAATGGATTAAGCACTCCCTTTTTTAGAGACTTGAGAAATGAACTTGAGAAATATAAGTCGCAAGAAGTAGAAATTTCTTTTTATAGAAACGATTTATTAAAAACTATTAAAGTAAATACTAATGAAGATGGTACTATTGGTTACATTAAATCAAATAATTTAGAAAGGTCTGTTATCGAAACTAAAAAATATTCTATTCTTGAAGCTATTCCTAGTGGGATTAATAAAGGAACAGAAACATTAACTAATTATATTAAATCTCTTTCCTTAATTTTCAATAAAGAGGGGGCTAAGCAAATAGGTGGATTTGGGTCTATAGGAAGCATGTTTTCGAACGAATGGGATTGGCGAAGATTTTGGGCCATGACCGCTTTACTATCTATAATCTTAGCATTTATGAATATTCTTCCAATCCCGGCTTTAGATGGCGGGCATGTAATATTTTTAATTTATGAAATGATAGCTGGTAAACCACCTAGTGACCAGTTTTTAACAAGAGCTCAAGTGGTAGGAATGGTATTATTATTTTCTTTACTAATTTATGCCAATGGAATGGATCTATACAGATTCATTAGTGGCTAAATTCTTACTTTTAAACATCCCTTTGGTCATAATCTTTTGATATATAAAAGATTTTCTAGTTACTAACCATCTATTTTTGTGTAAACATAAGAAATGGTTAAAAATATTTTTTTCTCTTTATTTTTTCTCTTTAGCTTCTTTAGTTCCTTAGGACAAAGTGTTCCAAAATACGACCAGTTTGAAGTTTACAAACAAGACCAAGACAATAAAATTTTAATCATTCCTTTTGAGAATAAAATGTATGCATCTGCTATTGATAATGAAATTGCAGAATACAATAGACTAGATTATTCATCCATTAAAAAAGAGATGAAAAAAGGAATTTCTGAGCAAATTCTTCTTTCTATTAGTGATAAAACACCTGCAATCTCTTTAGAACACCATAAAGACTCCAACTCACAGATTTTAAATTATATATATAACAGTATTGGTTTAAAATACGAAAAAATGAAGTCTAAAGACACTATTGAATTGGAAATTAAAAAAACAGATTTAATAAAAGAAAGGTTAAATAAATTTGTTCACCAGACAAACCTACATCATGAAAAAGCAAAATATGATAGAGGAAATTTAAATAATGGAGAAATTCATACTTCCAATTACAGCGAAGAAAGATTTATGAACGTTATTATTAAAAATCCAAATCTGCTGGAAGAACTAAATAATAAGTACAGAACTAATTACTATATTTTCGTTAACGAATTTCATATTGGAAGGGCATTCTCTAAACCCGGAAACATATATCTTAAGGAAAGACAATTAAGTACTCATTACACGGTTTTAAATCAAAGAGGTAAAGAGTTAGATGCGGGAGTGATTAGAGTTCAAATGCCAGAAGATGTCTACAGTATAAATAAAATAAAAAGAGATTACATTTCTTTAATTGCTAAGGAGTTGTGTTCTTTTATTCCTGGACCGAAAGTAGAAAAAGCTACTTTAGTTAAAGAGGCAGAGGATAACAAAAAATCAAAGAACCAAAGAAAAATTATCCATGGTATCTTAGAGTAATTAGCCACTATTCAACAATACTGAATTTCTTTCCATCTGTCTTGTTATTGATAAAAACAGCAAAAAATAAACTTAAGAAAGAAAAAGGCATGAAAAAAGGAGTAAATATTTAAAAAGTCTATTCGTTATTAAATATTTAAATTTTTAAAAAATTTCTCCAATTGGATTTCCTGTACATGCGTTGGGAAAAGCTGTTTTCATTATAATAGAATAAGTTGGTGCAATATCTGTTATTTTTACGTTTCTGTAAATTTGTTTAGCATCAATATTGGCGCCATAGAAAAATAAAGGTACGTGGGCGTCGTAATTATAGTGGCTGCCATGAGTGGTTCCAGTTTTTGTATACCAATCTATATATCCAGGGCTAAGTGTTAAAAAAATATCTCCAGACCTTTTTGGATGAAGCCCATTAATTAACATTTGTGTTTTATTGGAATTTAATGCATTTTTCAAGGTTCTTAAATTGTAAGTATTATCAATATAAGGCTGTCTAATTAACCATTTTTCTGCCTGCAGAAAAACCTTGTTATCTGAAATATTAAGAGAATCTATCATGGGGTAATTTATATATAGTTGCATGTTGGCATACCTTTTTATTATTTCAGTCACTCCAAAAACTATCTCTAAGTTCTTGTTTAACTGAACTAGCATTTCTTTAGAGCTAAAAAGCCCCCCTTTTAGTCTATTTTTTTCAACATCCGCTATGGACGATGTCGCACCATGATCAGATGTTAAAGACAAAACATAATTCTCTATGCCTACTCTTTGGTCTAAAAATTGTATTAAATCCGCTATGTTTTTATCTAATTTTTGGTAAGTGTTTTTAATCTGTTCAGAGTCTGGTCCAAACTTATGACCAACATAGTCAGTAGCAGAAAAGGAAAGAACCAAGAAGTCTGTATGGCTATCCTCTCCCAATTTCTCATTGACAAAAAGCTCTTTGAGAAAATCAAAAGTATAATCATTACCCATAGGAACAGATTTTATGTAAGATGGTCCTAATTCTAAATATTTTTTGTTTAAATCATAGCTGAATGTTTTGCCTTCCCATTTGCCTTTTAAGTAAGACGAAATTGGATGATTTTCATGAAAATCTACCATCCATTTAGGAATGTTTTTTCTGTAGAAACTACTTGTAATCCATTGCGATTCGCTATTCAACCAATAAGCACCATTAGAAAGTGCTCCAGTGGAAAGAATTGCTCCTCTATCTTTGACTGAAACCCCAAAAACTTTAGAAATTGAGTCTTTTAATTTTAATTGGTCACCTACAGTATTACACAACAATGCATCTGGGGACATTTGTCCATTACCTGGATTTGATTTTTCGTGTGGTTTTTTACATAGACATACTGTTTGAGATTTCCAATCCCCTGCACAATATACAGGACTAAAATCGTCTCTTTTGTACCAATTATTTCCAATAATTCCATGGACTGACGGTGTGGTTCCTGTAAAAATACTCGCATGGCCTGGTCCAGTATATGTTGGAATATAATTGTAATGAGTATTTCTACAAAAAACCCCTTCGTTGACTAGCTTTTTAAAGCCATTTTCACCAAAATCTTCCCAAAACCTATCTACGAACTCGTATTTCATTTGATCTACCACAACGCTTACCAAAATTTTGGGAGTTTGTTGTGAAATCACTGCAAAAGAGAGCGAAAATAAAAAAATAGATAAAATATTTTTCATTTGTAATTAGCTTCTATAAAAGTAGTTAATTACGAAAGAACTTGAGAGTTATAAGGAGAATATTTAAGTGATTGAAAAAATGTAGAATTACTTTTGTGCTCTTTTTCTTTCATGTTCTTTCAAGAAAACCTTTCTAAGTCTTATTTTAGATGGGGTTACCTCGACATATTCGTCAGATTGAATATACTCTAGAGCTTCTTCTAAAGAAAATCTTATTGCAGGTGCAATTTTTACTTTGTCATCTGCTCCAGAAGATCTCATATTAGACATCTTTTTAGTTTTGGTAATATTTACTACCAAATCGTTCCCTCTTGAATTTTCCCCAATAACCTGGCCTTCATAAATATCTTCATTTGGGTCAACAAAAAACTTACCTCTTTCTTGTAAGTTATTTAAACTAAAAGGAATTGATTTTCCTTTTTCCATAGAGATTAAAGAGCCATTTTGTCGTTGTGGAATATCTCCTTTATAAGGCTGAAATTCGATAAACCTGTGAGACATTATTGCCTCCCCAGCAGTAACTGTAAGTAAATAATTTCTTAATCCTATTATACCTCTTGATGGGATGTTGAATTCCAATAACATTCTATCTCCTTTTGGAACCATACTTAGCATCTCTCCTTTTTTAATTGCAACAACCTCAATTGCTTTACCAGAATGGCTTTCCGGCAAGTCTATGGTAAGTTCCTCAATTGGTTCGCATTTAATTCCATCTATCTCTTTAATAATTACTTGTGGCTGACCAACTTGTAGTTCGTACCCTTCTCTTCTCATGGTTTCAATTAAAACAGATAAATGAAGAACTCCTCTTCCAAAAACATTGAAAGAATCTGAAGAGTCGGTAGATTCTAACTTTAAAGCCAAATTTCTTTCCAATTCTTTTTCCAGCCTGTCCTTTAAATGTCTAGAAGTAACAAATTTACCTTCCTGTCCAAAAAATGGAGAGTCGTTGATGGTAAATAACATAGACATGGTAGGTTCGTCAATTTTTATGGTTGGTAAAGCCTCTGGGGATTCTATGTCTGCAACTGTATCTCCAATTTCAAAACCTTCTAAACCTACAATGGCGCATAAATCTCCTGCTTTTACTTCCTCTACTTTTGATTTACCTAATCCTTCAAATAGGTAGAGCTCTTTAATTCTACATTTTTTAATCTCTCCATCTCTTTTAACTAGAGAAATTTGTTGATTTTGCTTTAGCGCTCCTCTTTGTAATCTTCCTATTGCAATTCTTCCTATAAATGTAGAAAAGTCAAGAGATGTTATTAGTAACTGGGTATTTCCTTCCTCTACTTTTGGAGGTGGAATAAAATCAATTACAGCATCTAATAAAGGGAAAATATTGTCATTTGGAGTCTTATAATCAGAATCCATCCATCCAAGCTTTGCAGATCCATAAATGGTAGGAAAGTCTAACTGATCTTCACTAGCATCCAAATTAAACATTAAGTCAAAAACTTTTTCTTGTACCTCGTCTGGTCTACAGTTCTCTTTATCTACTTTGTTAATTACAACTAAGGGCTTTAAACCCAACTCAATAGCTTTTTGTAAAACAAATCTTGTTTGGGGCATTGGACCTTCAAAAGCATCTACTAACAATAAAACCCCATCTGCCATATTTAATACTCTTTCAACTTCTCCTCCAAAATCAGCGTGTCCTGGAGTGTCAATAATATTAATTTTATGTTTTTTATACTGAACAGAAACATTTTTTGAAAGAATAGTTATTCCTCTTTCTTTCTCTAAATCGTTATTATCTAGAATTAATTCTTTTTGTTCTTTTCTTTCATCAATTGCTTTACAGGCGTAAATCATTTTATCTACTAGAGTAGTTTTACCGTGGTCAACGTGAGCAATGATGGCTATGTTTCTAATATTCATAGTTTTAAATAAGTTGCAAATGTATAATTCTTATTGAGCAATTAACATTTATTTTCAAAAGGCATTAAATTCAATTGAATAATTATTTATTTGTAATAAATTTTATATTTGAAAAATAAAATAAAAAATCAATGAAAACTTTAAAATTCACATTACTATCTATACTCATTTTGTCTATCTATTCCTGCGGAAAATATGAAGAAGGTCCGGGGTTTACTTTGCTATCTAAAAGCGCAAGAATGTGTCAAAAATGGAGACCAATTCAATCTGTTGACGGATCTACTGGAGTAATTACAAATATTGACAGTGATGGAAGCTACATTGAATTTGTTAAAGATGGGAGCATACAGTATTATAACAAAGACCAAATGAGTTTTTTAGGGATAGATGCAGTAGCTGGCACTTGGGAATTTTCAGATGATAAAATGCAAGTAAGCTATTCATATGATGTTTTAACCTTAAATACAATAAAATTGGAAACTATTAAAAAGTTGAAAATTAACAGTTTGGGTCTAGAGGACAATAACGGAAATAAAATATACTACGAATACTATTAATTAATTCAATGAATGGTATTCATTGAGAAGTATTTTGTAAGTATTCTTTTTGGTGTATTTAGACTTTAGCCAAGAATAAAACATAATTAATCTTGGGTCGCGAAAAACTTTTTCCTTCTTAAAGTTGGATAATTTTTCTATACTATTGAGTTCTACTAAGTCTGCATTTTCAGGCTCATTTATAAACTTCTCTAAAGCTTTAAGAAAGGGAACTACCATTTTATATTGCTTGGTAGCAAATAGATCTAAATATTTACTTTTCATAGATAATATGTTTTTCTCCGCCAAATCAATATGGGTAAGATCTATAAAAATCAGAGTTCTTATCATTTCTTTTCTCAGCAACCACTCTCTCCCCATATTTTCTTGATAATAAATATCTGATTTATTCAATTGATTAATTACCTTATTGGCTGTCTTAATATCTTGATTTACCAATAAAAGAGCTGATAGGTTCAATACTAAATTTAGCTCTTCCCGTAGATTTAAAGCAGAATGGTGATTCTCTATAGAATTTGTAATAGATTCCAGACCCTCTATAATTTGATTATCAAATACTTTTACAAAGCTGTCAATACCAATGAACCTTCCCAAATAAGAATAAAATATTTTATCTTCTTTATCCATTAATGATTTTAAATTATGTAGGTGTTTTTTTGATTTCACAAAATCTCTAACCTCTAAATAGGTATAAGACATTATATACTCAATATTTGCTTGGCAATTTAAACATTCGTCCCCCAGAATTTTTATTTTTAAATTTTTATAATAATTCTCAAGTATAATTACCAAATCGTTGTAGTTTTTCTCTATTGCATATTGAACTCTAATTATTTCAATGTTTTTTAAATGAATTTCAGGATGATTCTTATTTATATTTAAGTTTTGTAAGCCGTTAAAACTATTTTTAAAGTCTTTATTAGAAAAATTAACATCGCCATTTTTAATTTTTTCTATTAGTAGATTTTTCATTTGAATAAAGTAAAGTTGAAATTCATCTACCTCTGCTTGTTTTTTCTGAAGCTGTAATATATTTTTTTTGATTACTTTAAAATCTCCTTGAGGATAGTAGGGAAGTATTTTTAATTTAAGTCTTTGGATTTTTAAGCTCAATAAAAAGTCGTTGGAATTATTAGACTTTTTTTCCTCTTTAGAAAGTACAGACCAAGCTTCGGAATACTTTTTAAAATCTATGAAGTATTTTGCTAATATAAGAATTTTATCTCGGGATGGAGATTTTGATTTGTCTTCAGAATTTTCTAAGATCAAAAAATTAATAAGCTCCTTAGTAATTCTTTTTCTAATCGCATGGTAATTTGGATCTCCTTTATGGCTTAATTTTTTATAACTGTTTGATTTGTAGTGATTGTTAAGTTCTTCAAAAAGTGTGACATCTTTTCTAAAGCTTGATGGTCTTTTTCTAGAAAAAAATTTAATAAAGTTTCTCTGTTTTTTTTTGGAGAACGTACTTGATATCTCTTTTATTAAATCCAATTAAATACTATTTAAATAATTAATAATTTCTACATAATGTTACAAAAATAAATAATGTTATATACATTAGAGGACAACTTTAAATATGAAATACACTCTTATTACTGGTGCAAGTCAAGGAATGGGTCTAGAAATGGCTAGAGAATGTGCCAGTTTGGGCAGAAATATTTTACTGATTTCTTTGCCAAAAGAAAATTTAAAAGTTTTATCAGAAAATATTGCTGATAAATTTAATGTTCAAACTGACTTTTATGAAATTGATTTGACAAAGGATAAAAGTGCTGAAGAAATTTTTAACTGGGTGAAGAAAAAAAATTATTCAATTGATTTTTTAATTAATAATGCTGGCTTTGGAGGTTTTGGAGCATTTGAGGAATATACCTTAGCATACGTAGAGAAAATGATAGATCTCAACATCAAAGCTACTACTAGAATGACCCACTATTTTATTCCAGAATTGAAAAAAAATTCTCCATCTTTTATTTTGAATAACGCTAGTATGATAGCTAATTTTCCATGTCCTTACAAATCTGTTTATGCTGCTTCAAAAGTATATGTCAAGTATTTCACAGAAGCTTTAAGAGTTGAGTTAGAGAGTTTTGGAATTAGTGTAAGTCTATTACAGCCAGGGGCAACCCCTACAAATGATGTTGTAAAAAATCAAATTCAAAAAGGAGGGTTTATGGCTCGTGTTTCTGTGACTGAGCCCCACAAAGTGGCTAGAAAAGCTGTAAGAAACACTTTGAAAGGAAGGCCAGTAATTATTCCAGGGTGGAAAAATAGAATGTCTTTAAGGTTTTTAAAACTGTTGCCCTACAGCTTGCTTCAAATAGCCATTTTACGAAGCTATAGATCCATGCAAAGAAATTAATTTATTATACTTTTTTTAATTTTCAAGTGTCTGACATTCAATATTTTGAAACATTTAAACAGCATTTTAAATATCTTTATTATTATTAATATAGAAATATCTTTATTATTATTTTAAATAGATTTGTGTTAAAATTTAAATCATGAAGAATCTATTTAATTACATACCTTTTATACTTTTTAGCATTATATCATTAAGTTTCAATGCCCAATCCCAGTCTGCTGCTGTTTTAAGCGTGTATACTCAAAGTGCAAAGATAAGCCCTGAAATGGCTGAGAGTGTTCTCAGAGTTGAAATGACAAAAACAGAACAATTCAATGTCATAGATAAATTAGATATGATTGAGATTTTAGAAGAAAATGAAATTGATGTATCCAATTGCTATGGTAAAAAGTGTTTGTTGAGAGTTGGGAAAAGTGCTGGAGTTGATAAAGTAATAACTGGATCTATAGAAAACCTAGGGAAAAAAATAGTAGTCACTGTAAAAATCCTAGATGTAGATTCTGAAAGCTATGACAAAGTTGCCATTGAAGAATTCATAAATCTAGATGCAGAGATTCAGAGCATGGTAAAAATTGTAGTTAACAAGGCCTTGGGAATTGAAAATAGCCAGGAGTTACTAAATACTCTCGTTTATTTCAACCAACCCCCAATAACACCAACAACTTATTTAAAAAACAACGGCCCTAGAATGGGGCTCTCTTATGTTATCGGAAATACTGCAAAAATACTATCTGCTCAAAAGGCTGAAGGTGGTCTTGCTATAAATAGCCCAGTTGTAATGTCACAAATTGGTTATCAATTTGAAGGATCTTATTTAAGTGCTGGAGATTTTCAGGCATTACTAGAAGGTTTAATTTTTATTACAGGTGTAGAAAAAGGTTTATTTAGCCCCTCACTTGCTTTATTAAATGGGTTTAGAAGTTCAAAAAATGGTTGGGAATTTGGGTTTGGTCCAACTTTTAGAATATCCTCTAGTGCAGAAGGGTATTATACAATTAGCGCAGACGGAGAGTATGATGTAATTGATGATTGGAATTACAGATCAGATGGGAACTGGCAAGGAGAAACTCCAGTTTTTGAATACAGAACTGATTTTTCAAGAAATAGTAGTCCTAGAATTAAAACCGGATGGGTTTGGGCACTTGGAAAAACTTTTCACTCTGGGTATTTAAATATTCCTGTAAATCTTTTTTATTCAAGTGGTAGCGAAGGTGGATATATTGGACTTTCTATGGGATTTAATATAGCTAAAAAAGATTAGTTTTTGAAAAAATTAATCTTGTTGTTAGTCTTAATTCCTACTGTGAATTTTGGGCAAAAAATAGGAGATTCTATATATTTTAAAACAATTTATAATAGTGTGTATCATGGCACGATTGAAAAAATTGATTCAGATGGTTATTTTTTTAAAAGTAAAAGAGACAGAGTTCTTTACTTAAAGAATTCAGAAATAAATAGTTTTCAAACATTTCCTTATTCTTTAAAGAAAGAAAAGAAAACTAACTCTAGTTTAAAGAATCTAGAGTATGATGTGCCAAAAAGAATTTCAAATGTTGTAAAAGAACTAGAAAATAAATTGATTGATGTCAACAAGTTAAGTTCAAAAATTGGTGTGAATGTTATTGTTTTTCTTAAAGACGGGCGAGAACTAAAAGGAGAAATTATTAAGGTTACTTATAAAATCGATGTGTTTGGGGATCAGCAAGAAGTTATTAAATTTCTAAATTCAAATAAAAAAATGAATATCTTGACTACTGAAATAGAAAAAGTTCAAGAAATAAAATAGCTTTTTATCTGCTTTTTATGAATCGAAATATATTAAAATTCGATATTTATTAAAATTATAATTATGTATAAATTATCCAATATATTTTCTTTAATAATACTTACTTTTAGTCTTTTCTCATGTG
>ENA-UOXV01005134-UOXV01005134.1-marine-metagenome-genome-assembly--contig:-NODE-5134-length-14617-cov-7.846450_pt1 | contig 14617 bp, 9 predicted proteins | sample MGYA00238165_ERZ766961 | MGnify/ENA primary metagenome ERZ766961 (study PRJEB28924, sample SAMN03173240) | marine metagenome | biome: Marine; feature: Water; material: Subsurface seawater | place: North... | reverse complement strand
CTGCTGCTGCTGCTGCTGCTGCTGCTGCTGCTGCTGCTGCTGCTGCTGCTGCGGCCGCCGTTTCTTCGGCACGGATGCCCCGAAGAGCTCGCGTAGCTTGATTTCGAGGTAAAGCACGTTGGAGGCGAAATCTTTTCCTTCTTCTAGTACACCCTTGTACCAATTAGCAAGTCTGCCGTGAAACAAGGCACTTGAGCGCAACCTGCGAGCTACGTCTGGACCAGAGCTCTCGACAGACTAGTGGGAGCCCGCAAAGACACACGGATGGCGGCGTGGCAAAAGGGGCAGTCTTGCTGATCTATCTAGGAGCAAAGAGACGGGAAGAACTTGCTGTGTTGGCTCATATCGTAGTTTGCAAGTTCTTCGCTCGTTAAAGATCCCGGCCGTGGAAACAAGCGGCCGACTGTGAGGATCACGTCTTTCTCCCGCGCGGGAGCAAGGATTGACGAGAAGTCGGGCCTTTCATGTGGTTCGGGTGGAATTTGCGCGCTGAAATCGACATTTCTGGAGGCTGGACGCAAGTCTGACGCCTGGAACCCGCCCAGTGCAGGCCGGCGCGAGCCGTGCCGACCTGACTCGCGGTGCGTCTGAGAGCCATTGCGGCTGTCGACGGTGTAGTCGATGGGCCAGTCGCTGACTGCACGCACTATTCCACCTTGGCGTTGCCCATGTATCCGCTGTCCTTCCAGGTTTCCCCTTCGCTTGCTGCTGTACGACATGGTCCACTCTGACTTGACTCGAGTCGGGGTCCAGTCCGTTGCGGCAGGCACCGGATACGGCTTCTGATGCAACCTGCGCTGCTCCGAATGGCGAACAGCGCCGAAGGTGTGTCGACTGGACGCTGGCTCTCCCCCCGGCATGTTTTCTGTAGGATGAAAGCTCAAGCTGGTCTGTGGCGAGGAAGGAATCGGAATGTAAAGGGCCGGAGCACCAGACAGAGAGACCCGCGACATCGAATGTCACCGAGCACCTCTCACGCCATGTCTCTTGGTGGCAAGAATCCGCTGTTTCACAGAGTTCCCGACAGCGCGCTGGCTTGACTCAACCGCCAGCTTACGCGAACTCGTAAGCTGGAACCATTCATTGCGTAAAAAATACCTTCATGCCTAGAGACATGGAGGGGTCCCCCGGGCGAGTTAGCCTCCGGTGGTCCTATGGGAGCGTAGATGGGTTGATTACCCCGCTCGGAGTGGCTCTCTCGCAGCGGGGTTAGAACCACCCAGTGACTCCCTCTCCAGCGGGGCGAGACCCTGGATGGGATCAGGCTGCGAATCTAATAAAGAGTGGCTTCAAGCGGCGACCACAGGCACGCACCAGTAGTTCTCAGCCACATCGGAAGCTCTTCACCCCAAGACACTGCGCCTCCTCTACGATTTTGCACGCCTCAAGACGGACGCAGCCGAGCAGCACGCCGTTCACTGGGAAGCACTGGGCTGCGCCCTGCCTCCTCACAGACGGCCACCTGTGCGATGGCGTGTCTTGGATACCAAAGAGTTGCCTCCACAAAGATGTCGCTTCGGTCGAGGTCTTCGTACGACCAAAACTTTGCAGCGACATCGTCACTCTCATCCAAAGGGCTCCACTGCCGCACCGAGAATGTGGTCATAAGGTCCATGCGAAGGTACATTTTGTCTGCGAGAGCAACCAAGAGATCCCCCATATCGAACGCATGCAGCTCAAGTTCGCTTCCATCATCGAATGCCGCACGGTACTTGCCTGATTTTGCTGGCTCACCATATCCGGGCATTGCACCCCAACGCAGAACGACGAGCGGTGTACGTTATCGACAGCCGCCCACCTTCAATCGCCGTGGGCCTAATGCAGCAAACCCTTCTGCTGGCAACCTACCGAGTGCAATTGAGTGCTCACGTCAAGGGTATAGCCGGCCCAACTGATTTTGGATCGGGTTCACAGGCAGAATTCTGCAAAGATTCCTGCAACGGCGATTGCGATGGCATCTCCCCTTTGAGAAGCGGGTCGATGCCTTGGCCGGGCGCAGTCATCGCATTGACCATGCGCGTTGTTGCCAGCAGTGCGCGAAGAGAGAGCGTGCTCGAAATTTTCTCTACAGCCCGCGGAAAAGTGTGAAGTTACTTGTTAAGGTGTGCACACCTGCAACTCGGGCCAGTGCGTCGTCAAAGGCCGTACTGACATCATTCATAAGTGCGAGAAAATGCTGCGAAATTGGTTAGAATCTAACTGACAACGTGATGCTTGACCCTGTCAATGCCAAGAATTTTCCCGGAACCCGGTACTTGGGAACGGTGACAGTACCCAGTGGCCCCAATGTGCAAGGACAGTTAGTTGAAAGTGTGAGAAGCATCTAATGTATTAGTGCAACTAAATCACATGAGCTTCACATCAGATCGTGAGCACTCTCTACTTTAGTGGATGTGGTCCCACGTGCGTCCCTTCGAGGTCGCGTGAAACTATCCTCTTCCTCTGTGGAATCAATACAGGCTTCGCTTGTGATCGCCCAGCCTCTTGGCTGTCTCTGAGGTTTGTCTCTGAAAGTGAGTATGCCAAAGGGACCCGCCCAATTTCAGTTCCCTTTAACAAATACCCCTCATTCAGTTTGCCAGCTACACCCAAGGCAATGGCAAAGGAGCCATTGATCAGTTAAAGATCCCAAATCTGCCCGGATGGGCGTACATCCACATGACGATCAAGGATCAGCAACTACGGACACCTCAGAGGATGTGACCGCCTAGCACACATAAGTCATGGCTAGCACACCTAAGTCATCATCCATAAGTCAAGCCTTCTCGGCTAAGTGGTGATTAGCTCGTCTCCTCGTGCGTGTGAGTACACGCGCGCCATCGGCCCGACCGTCTGGTCGTCACAGATTTTTCGAACAAATTGAGCATAGCCGCCCGCCGTAGAGCCCCGTTTTTCGTGAAAGAAGTAGCGCTCCATGGCGTGACGACGTGTGACGTGGTACAGGCTAGACGACAAAAAATACGATTCTCGTTTGGCTTTACCCAGGATCCGCTGCACCATCTAGTCACGCACCCACCCTGCTCCCACGTTCAGAGACAGCCAAGAGGCAGGGCGATCACAAGCGAAGCCTGTATTGATTCAACAGAGGAAGAGGATAGTTTCACGCGACCTCGAAGGGACACACGTGGGACCACTTCCACGAAAGTAGAGAGTTCTCATGATCTAATGTGATTTTGACGAACCGTTGCGTTTTGAGCTCAGGTGACTTAGCTGCACTAATACATTAGTCAGAGGATGTGACCGCCTAGCACACATAAGTCGTGGCTAGCACACATAAGTCACCATCCATAAGTCAAGCCTTCTCGGCTAAGTGGTGATTAGCTCGTCTCCTCGTGTGTCAGTACACGCGTGCGCCACAGACCCGACCGTCTGGTCGTCACAGGTTAGAGCCCTACGCGTTTCCACGCGAATCTTCGCGTGGAAACGCGACACAGGATGTCAGAGACAGCCAAGAGGCTGGGCGACCACAAGCGTGTGCTTGTATTGAGTCACAAGAAAGATGAATGAACCCACGGGCCAAATGAAGAGGCACACGTGGGACCACTTCCACGAATGTGGAGGCGGTGCACATGAAGCTCATGATCTAATGTGGAGCTCATGTGACTTAACTGCACTAATACATTAGATGCTTCTCAGCATTTAGGGGGCTCACTGAGAGGCCTGGGGTGGAACCGGACGGTGCCCCTGGCATGTTGATAAGCCAAGGTGTTGGGAAAGGTCTCCCCAACAGCCTTCGTGGGATGCATGGCGTATGAGGTCCCGCCCGTGCAGTGAAGGGCGTATGCACGAGGGAATCGGACCGAAGCCCAGAGCACGCACAGCAGCTGATCCAGCCACCCACCTGGGCCCAAACAGATTCAAGCCCTTACTGTGCGCACAACCGAGTCGGTCGGCCACGATGCTGCAAATGTGTGCTCCCCAACGTGCACTTATGGGTTGAGATCAGTCCTGAGTAGTCCAAGCGGTTTCATAAACTTGTGTGATGGCCACCAAATTCTCTTCACAGTGGCAATGCTTGCATTTCAATGTCATCACGGTCTGGGTCGCAACTGCATCGTTCCGCCGTTCCGCCTCCCTTTTCCCTTCCTCCTCCCCTTGCCGCCCCGAATCGCAACCAGCTCAAGTTTCCCGCCCCCACTACAACAGCAGACCGTGCACCCACAATTTTAGCGCCCTATTCCGACATCTTCGTCACAACCTCACCTCGATGTGACGCACAGGCACTCGCCGCACGCGTCGGCACTTCGCCCAGGTTATGGTCGTGATCACGTGCCACCGTGCACTGCTCGCTCCAACGTTTCCCATTGCTGCTTCCGTTTTGCCTGTGCCGATGCCGCTCTTTCCATATTGGCCTTGTGCCGCATCGTGCACTCTTCCCAGAGCCGCGAGTCCATATCCATGAAGAGCTTTTGCACGTTGAACGTGAGCCCGTGTACCGTGCTATTCCAGTGCTTCGTGGTGTTGGCCTCCAATGCAGGATACAGTACCGGCAGAATTACATCCCTACTCTTCGCAATGAGCGAAACAATGTACTCATTGTTCCAGAGGAACAGCGCCCTTTCGGCAACCTGCGGCGACACGCGCTGTATCACAAATTGGCCTGGACTACGGAAGAGAAATGGCACACAGGGTATAAGCCAGAAATGGAGAACGCAGGATGCCGAGTGCCGGAGACCTCACCTGGAAGTGCGGAGAATTGATGCAGCGGGCGATGAGACGAAAGAGCGGCTCAGCAACTTTACCGAATTCGGCAGACTGCGTGAGTTCGAGGAGTTCCTCGAGCTCGTTGAGGAACATCACCTCCTTCCCAGAGTTGGTGTGAGGCCAGTACTTCACTAGCCCACGTAAAATGATGTCTGCGAGCTTCGGGTCTTTTTCGAGATACTGAGTGATGCAGTATGAAAGCTGCTGGTGGTACTGTTGGATGCACGAGCCCGACGGCTTGTGGAGAGGAATGAGAGCGCGCGAGAGGAACTGCTTGTGCTCGTCCTTGAGGGGAAGCGCAAAACCATTAATGATCGATCCCAGGATTTCGAGGAGTTCTGCAACACCATTGTGGCGCTCGGTCTCGTAGATAAACCGATAGAACACGTTGGAGATCGCCTTGCGGATGAACGCACGGTGTGGCATGAATTTGCCGTAGATACGGTGCAGGATCGTCTTCAGGTAGTCGCGTTCCCGCGGATCCTCCGAGTCAAACAATTCCAGGAATCGAGTGATGAGGTTTGTATCGATGTATTTGCGCGCGACTTTGGCCTCTGTTGACCCCGAGACCACAAAGCGCAGGAAGAACTCGTACACGATGTGCAGGTGCGGCCCTGGGGCAGCGCGGCACGTTCAGCGCAATGATTCCGCGAAGGAAACGCCGCAACGTGTTTGCATTCCCGATGGAAACGGAAAATAATCAGTGACAGGGAAGCTCCGGGTTCGTAATGGTATGCGGGTCCGAAGCACACATGCAGGCTCGAGAATCGGCTCGTCCTCCTCTGGGTCGAAGGGGGTGTCTTTCGATCGGGTCGGGAGCTGCCGAAAGATGTTGGCCGAAACCTGCCCATAGGATGTGACCTCAGTGTCACGGACCCAAAGGGGCCATTTTGAGTATATTTGCTATACTGACGAGGCGACATGCGAGTGCTCAGCAAGGCAACATCACACATGTCACATCACACCATCAAGAGGCATCGGGATCGCACCATGGCCACCACCTCCGGCATGACAGGCTCCTGAAATGGCTGCTTCGCACTGTTGACGTAGTCAACCAGCTCAAGAAGCGTCTGCGCATGGCGACAAGCAGTCAACTTAATCCGGACAGGTGTGGATCAACACAGTGCATGCACCTGATCAGTTCTAGGGCACACCTGGCGCTTGATCTCCTTGTCCCTATCATTCCCACCGCCCTCCGAGAAGTCGCATACGATGCTGCACAGACGAAGCTTCCGCGCAAAAAGGTTCGCCCGCTCGCTGTTGGGAACCTCTGCGCGCAGCGGAGAAAGCGCGCGTTAACCTCTAGCCGTGGGACTGCAGGTTCAGGGCAGCAAGCATATGGCCACACCTTTGAACGACGGAAGATTTTCCATGACCTCATGGGACGCTCTGGATCCCGGGCGAGCAGCCATCGTGGCAGGTGCCACTGGATCTGCGGAGGTGCCAAGGTCACACGGACCGCCAGCAACGGGGCGGATCCCTGACTTGGGAAACCCAGTCGGTGTCGATAGCCAAGAAAGGTCGGACACAGAAGCTGAAGTAATGGACACTCATAAGCTAGAGAGCCACATCTTGAACCCTCGCCTCTGCTCAAAACTCTAGGTGACCGCGCTATAGCTGCCCGTCAGCACCAGCCCTGTTAACTGTTCTGCCACTCGATGCTACTACCGGGCCTCCCACCACTGCTAGCAAGACTTGCGGTGCAGAAACTCCAGTGAGACCTCCTTCCAAAAAAACAGACTGCAGATCTTCACTGCGCGAGCGCTATCGCGGGGATGTGCACGTACCCCTCGCCCGATGTGCCTCTGTCTCGAGAGACTTCCCTTCAAATCGTCACAGACGGAAAATGAGGATCGTTGGTTCAGTCAACCCAGCGTTGAGTCAACGCCTTGCTCGAAACTCAACTAACACCGTGAAACTCAACTATAAAGCAAATCTGCTCCCAGGGCCGGTAGTCCGGGAGGTTGTAGCAGCTTACATAAACCTGCTGTGGGTCGCGTGAAGACCCGACTTCCTTTGCGACACCATCGCATGGGGTGTTCTCCCGCATAGCGCCTGGTGGTTCACATGGCAGGTTCTCTTTCGATCCATCATACAAGCTAGAGCCATGGTGCACAGTACGAAAGCGTTGGCTCCAGTTTCACGCCAAGGAGAGCGCTTGGGAGTGCGGGCTGGCGGCGGCTTCTGGGATGCAACACTTCATGTAGATCTGAGGGCAATCGACGCTTCCGTTGAACCTTTGAAAAAAGATGTGCAGCGGGGATCTGCCAAATCGCATGATTCCGGGCCGAGTGCTGTGCTTCGTTGCGGAAGACGAAACTTCGTTCAGCAATACAACGGACGGACAGTAGAAGCGGAAAAACGAGTGGGTTGTACTACGCGAACTAGACTCAACACGCCGCGTTGGCGGAAAAGGGCCATCCAGGCACCCGGATGGGCAACGCCGATTGCGATTGCGTTCGTCGCCTTTGCGCTGGCCCTGGGGGTTGCGTCTGGACTGAAGTTCGAAGTGACTCAAATTGGACAAGCCGGTTCGTGTACATCTGCGGGCAACGCTATCCACGTGACTCTTCAAGCAGACACAAAGTTGTACAATGAACGTTCGGCCGCGAATGCCGGAAACACCGAGCTTGAGACCTCACTGACAATTGGCCAGGTTGTGGCGACAAGCTCGGGAGACGGGACTCTTCGTGTGGCAGAGCGCTCGAGAGTATTCTCGGGTTTTGCGCTCCTTGCAGACAATCTATTCAGTGGATCCGCGCTCGACACAGTCTACGTGGACAATGCGGAGGACGCAGGGCTCGGCCCAGGCGATAGAGTGCGCATTGACAACGAGGTCTTTCTGGTTAGCGGGGTCAGTGGGTTTGGGTGCCCACGCTCAAGTGTCGTGCATGAGGGCTGCTGGAGCACATTAAAAATAGAACGGGCTCAGCATGGGACATCCCGAGCCGTGCACTTCATGGGGGCGCTGGTGTACCGTGTGGTGGTCGGCTCGGTCCAGGACGCTCAAGCGCTAGGGCCCGGCCTCGTTGGAGTGGGCAACGAGAAGGAGCTGCCCCGCCCCTACCCAATAGGTTTCTTCAGTTATGCCTGCTGGTCTGTGTGGCGTGACACCTGGCGGCTGTGTGCAGCGGTACATTAACCTTGACACAGTTGCGGGATTCGAAGCGTCTCGTTCTCTGCAGGATGAGCGCTACTGTCAGATCGGAGAGGAGGTTCTCCTCATAGACGGGTGCTCCACCATCAGCCCCGCAGTGGACATCAACCGTACGATGCCCTCTGACCGTGCTGAATGCGTGTGGTTGCAGAGTGCTGGACGCGTCGGGGCAACTCACATATGTGGAGGGCGACCTTGTTCGACTTCCGGACACCTTCTCTGACCAGGATGGCTTTTATCAGGATGCAGACTTCGTGATGACGTCTGGCATGACAGCTGGTCAGCGCCGCAAAGTCACGGCCTACTTTGGGAGCACGCGTACTTGCAAGTTTGTCGGGATTCTTGAGGGCGCGGAGATCGGGGACAGCTTCTACATGCGGGCGCTGCGCGTTCAACGTGGACAGAAGAGCACTGGTCCGACTGAGGTTTTCGGCGGCGAGGCTATCACGTTAGGCCAAATTCACGCGCGTGATACGCCAGTGTATTTCACGAATAGTACCTGGACAGTTCTCAAGGACTCAGGGACGTGGACACGCCAGTCTGGCACTTTAGTGCTTTCGACAATGGCAGACGCCGACCCTTACAAGGTCATCATGTTCTCCTTCGCTGTGACCAATCCGCCTGGGGTGCAGGACGGTGCAACAGTGCATGTAACAGGAAGTGGTGTGAACCTCCCGACGACTGTGCTGACGGTCGATCCGTACAAGGAAGTGTGGCCGATCACCGAGACGTTGGTTGTGTGCCACGCTGGAACTTGGCTAGATCCTGGCGAGGTCACGTGCACAGACTGCGCCATTGGGAAATTCTCTACGTACTGCGGCGGGCTGCGTAATTGTTCTGCATGCGCGCCAACGACTTACACGGCCGAAGTGCGGCAGACGACCTGTCTGCAGTGCGACGAGGGCTTCTTTTGCGTCGGCAATGCAAACCGCCAGCCTTGCAGCCAGGGAACCTTTTCTGAAGCTGGACAGAGTGCCTGCACCAACTGCACCATCGGGTACTATTGCCCGGGTCAGCTCGGACGCATCAAGTGTCCGCGTGGGATGCATATGCCCCGCACTGGGGCAAGTGTTTGTGACGCTTGTAGCCCAGGCGAGTTCCAGATCCTGACGGGTGCAACGCATTGTGACGTTTGCGGAAACGGGACGTTTTCGCCAGCTCCAGGTGCCGAGCAATGTACACAGTGTGGTGCAGGCACGTGGGCAGTCGGAACGGCGCAGACAGGATGCAGTGATTGCCCGGTTGACGAGTTCCAGGACCGCTCAGGGCAGACGTCGTGCGCCGCTTGCCCTGCCAACTCCGGCGCTCGACTCGTGATGGGCCTCTGCCGCGGAGCGTGTGGAGGAAGCGGGTCCAAGACCGAGTGTCTCTGCAAACCTGGATTCACGCGCTTTGGAGTGACTAGCGACGCATGTGTGGCGTATCGCTTCACGCTTGCGCAGGTCGGGCAGTCCTCAGCATGTGCCTCAAAACTCAATACTATCGGCGTCACGATGGCGACCAATGTGCCGCTCTCGACAGGCGTACAAGCGGTTGGGATTCTGGCTGGTGGTATGGGCTATGCCGACGCAACAATCGACGTTCTTGAAGCAACCGGGAAAGACTTTCGTGGACGAGCGGGCGTGACCGACGGAGTCATCACGTCCGTGCTCATCGAGGCAGAGGGTCGCTATTATCGCGGCAGCCCTGACGACGTGCTAGTCTATTTTGCACCAGGGTGTGCCTTGGATGATTCAGGGTGCACGAAGACTCTTCAAGCGGGGTCGGTCGCAACCGTTCGAATTGCCAGCCCGGGAATAGGGTACACGCCTGGAACGCTTCGCCTCTCTGGCGGCGGTGGTGTGGGGGCGGCTGCATCATTCCTGACGGACGCGAATGGAGCAGTTTCCAGTGTTGTGTTTGAGGCGGCGGAACACCACGGCGTGGGATATAGTGGGGTGGTCACAGTGGAGCTACTCTACACGGGAAATACGCGGTGTGACACAGGGGAAGGGGCGTTGCGCAGCTCGTGCGAGCAGAAAGGCACCATCACCGCGCTGCGGCGTGCGTCGGGCACCATCAGCAGCTGCGACACGGCAATTCGAATTGTTGGAACCGGTGGCGGGGGTTCCGGATTTGAGGCACAGGTACTTGATATCAACGCGTTTGGTTCAATCGTCGCGTGGCGCATTGACAACCATGGTGCCAACTACATATCGGCGCCATCACTGCACGTTACTTCTGGTTACTGCACGTGTAACGGCGTCATGGGGACCACGCCTGGCGCCTTCGATGCCTGCCTTGTCCCTGCGCGGGCAGACGGGGCGGTACTCGAGGCGGTTGGTGCGGGAGGTGCGCAGCTTGCAGCGAGTTCCGGCTCTGTGCTGGTCGCAAGCGGCTTTGGGAGCGCTCTCCTGTTGCCACGTGCACAGGTAAGTGGAAGAGTTCGGGTGCTTTCAGCAGGAAGTGTTTCGATATCAGCTGGGGAGTCTCAAACATGCGGCGTGATGGCTAATGGCACTGCAATTTGCTGGGGCAAGTCCGAGGCGCACTACACCTTCATTGGTTCCGCAGATGAAGATATTGAAGTATGGCGCTGCGGGTACAGCGCGCGCCTGTACCGATTTCGCGCACTTGTGGTGCGTGGTGGACACCCCACAGCGAATGGTGTTGGGATTGGCGAGCTCGAGCTTTTTGGTCGCGACGGTTACAAGTTGGTCGCGTCCAAACTGAGCAATCCCGACGGCGCGAACCCTGCGGGCTACATTCCTGAACTAGCCGCGGACGGCGATGTAGAAACCAAGTGGGAAGACAGTCACGGAGGAGAACTTGTGCTCGACATGGGCGCAGCAGTAGCGGTCGAAGCATATCGCTGGTCAACGGCGGCTACCAAACCTGAGCAGGACCCAGTTGCATGGGTCCTGGAGGCTTCCAACGACGGTGCACGTTGGGTGGTGGTGCACGAGCGAACAGAGACGTGGAACGGCGAATACTCAGTTGACGGATATGTTGATACACGCACAAACAAGACAGTTTATCCCCGACTTACCTACTCGCGTCACTTTCGGGGCGCCTGTTCTATTCCGCTTGGGCAGGCGTGGCGCGGCATCTCGTCCTCAGCCTTTCACCACTGCGGTGTCAATGGAGCGGGAGTTGGTCTCTGCTGGGGGCACAATAACTGGGGGCAGCTCAAGTTTCCAGACACAGAGTGCACGTGCCTCGAGGCCTACAAATCATACTGCGACTGCACGTCAGCAAACTTTGAGTCGTACGTTCACCGCAAGATCTCTATCCAATCCACTCCCACACAGTGCGACGCGGCTGGGCGTTGTGTGAATCTGCAGGCCTCTGGAACGTGCCTCTCTGCGGGCTGCCAGTACATCTATGATAATGCGCGTTGCCGATTGGCTGGCATCCAGATGAACTTCATCTCGGCAGCAGCTCCGCTGCTCGCTGACCAACGGATCGCGGTATTTCCCAAAGGTTGCTATTGGCTGAGTGACGCGCAGCTCACTGATCGCCTCAAGTTCAACAAGCTGAACGCGACAGATTTCTGCACTGCTACACACAACTGCCTTTGTAAGGACTGTCCTCGTTTTCGTTTTGTTCCCCATGCGTCCCTGCGCTACTGCGCGGGAACATTTGACATTCCGGACGCCCAGCTTGTTGGCGCCACGACTGTCGAGCAGTGCGAAGTGGCATGTGGGGCTGACGAGGCGTGCGACTTTTTCACCTTTTACCCCGCCAGTTCGTCGGTGCCGTGTGCGCCTTGCTGCTTCAAGAAGTCGGGCGACTGCGACCTGATTGACCCTACTCGCGTGCTGCCTGCGGTCGGCGGCTCCAAGGCCTCTGCGCTCTGGAGTGTCGTATCCGCAGGTCACCTACATACTTGTGGCGTCACGATGAGCGGAGCGCTCCGCTGTTGGGGCTTCAACCGTGATGGGCAGAGTGATGTTCCTATGGCCTCGCGCGATCGTGCATGGAAGTCGGTCTCTGCCGCACGGTATCACTCGTGCGGAGTACTCGACGACCTGACCGTGCAGTGCTGGGGCGCCCCGTCAGGCAGTCCCTTCAACGTTGGGCAGATAGCTCCGACACCCGGCCGCGGCGCGCTCAAGTGGCGTGCAGTCTCAACTGCTGCTTGGTCAACATGCGGTGTTACAGAGCAGGGAGCTGCGCTTTGCTGGGGCTGTGGGGCCCCGGACACACTTGGACGTAGTCGCGGTGTCTCCGCGCTTGGCGACGTGAACAAGGGTCAGTGCAAGGTCCCTGCCGACGTGGATGAGTGGGACTCCGTGGCGACAGCAGAGTACCACTCATGCGGCGTCACCGCAAACGGCGAAATTCGCTGTTGGGGCTGTCGGTGCGCACCAGCACGTTGTCCCTCCTTTGACTCTCCAGACGTTGACTTTGGGCAGTGTGACGTCCCGTCCGGCCGCGTGTGGTCTACTGTTTCGGTTGGCAAGTACCACACTTGTGGACTCGACGTGCGCGGGCAGGCGGTCTGCTGGGGCGGCGTTCGCTCCGAGACAGCCCTGTTTTTTCAGGAGTCCGGCACATTGGCCGCACAGCCGCCTGGCGAGGGCCGCAAGTACGACCTTGGACAAGCACTGGTGCCCACGGGAGTTGCAGAGTGGCTAAATCCACGTGCTTTCGTATCTGAGGCTGTCTGGACTGAAGGCACGCTCAGACTCCCTACGCAAGGTTCCACTCTCGTCGGCGCTGATTACTTTTTTGCCTTTCAAGTCAAAAATCCACCGGTTCCCCAGGACCCTGCCCTGGCGGAGCTTCACGCGGAGGGTGTTTCTGTGGCGGCTAAACCCTTGGTCCACGCGTCTGACGCACTCGCAGCACTGCGTGTGGTAGGCTGCGCGGAGGGGACACGCACGGGAGCAAGCGATGAAGAAGTCTGCAGGCCTTGTGAGGCAGGCACGTATGCGGTCGACTGCGGTGTTTCGTCGTGCACTGCGTGCCATCCGGGCACGTTTTCATCTTCGGGTCAGGCGGCGTGCGACGCCTGTCCGATGGGCACGTTCGCGCTGGACTACGGCTCGACGTGGTGCACCGCTTGTCCAGCGGGGACAGCTGGGCCAGCCATGGGGGCAGTGTCACGCCACGATGGATGCCTCGACTGCGCGCAGGGAAACTTTTCTGAGGTATGGTCGACGTGGGAGCCACGCATTGGCGCGTGGGTGGAAATGCAGGCTACTACTTGTACTGTCTGCCCGCCCGGCCACTATTGTGAGGGAGCTTCCGACAAGCAGCGGTGCCCCTCGGGAACGTTTCAGCCCTCGTTTGGCGTGTCAAGCGCTGCTGCTTGCGAAGTTTGTCCTCATCAGGACCGCTGCACAGGTGATTGGCCACGATATATATGCAACGCGCCCTCCGGGGTTGCAAATGGCACTGTTTACACAGAATTGACACACTGTGAACGTGCTTGCTTCGAAGTGGATCGGCGGAGGGGTGTCTGCGAGCCGGCACCGTTTCCGAACAATGGTTGCGTGGAGGGCTACACTGGATACCTTTGCGGTGCCTGCTACGAAGGCTTCCACCCTGACACGCTGGACTTCAAGTGTAAGCCGTGTGAAGCTGGGACTACGCGCACGGGTACAGGCACATGGTTGGAGGTCGTTGGGCTAATCACGTACACCGGTGCCATCCTGATTGTGCCCTTGGTATGCGATCTGTTTTACTTTGACTGGCGTGCAGCGGTCTATGTTCGCATCATGTTCTCATTTCTTCAAGTCCAAGACCTTACGCTTGCTGTAGACATCAACTGGCCGCCGTTTCTGTTCTCCTTTGTACGCTGGCTGCGTGTCTTCGGCTTTGATCTCATGTTCACGAATCCTTTCTGTTTTGTGGAAGCATCCCCCGAGTCCTGGCGTGCTCTTTTTCTGATTGAGCTGGCTATTCCTGTTGCTGTTGCGCTTGGCATCCTTTCGCTGGCTTCTTTCGCTGATCGCGTTGCCGCGCTCTACGCACATATTCGTTGGTGGCTGCGCAAGCGTCGCAGTGCGCGTGAGTGGCGCCAGCCGTGGTATCCTCGCCAGGCCAGGCCTGCACCTATAGTGGCAGAGGACGCAGGCCCTGGCGGGGCCAGCACTGAGGCGCTAGCCCCAGTTGACAAAGCGCTAGCAGCTGGGACCTTCGACGCAGCGCCTTTTGACTCACCTACTGCGGAGGAGCAGAAAACGAGTGGCCGAGGGGACTATCCGGCGGAGGAGGAAATACCACCGCTAGACAACGTACTTTCTCGTGCGCTGTGGCGGCTTCTTGGCCATTGGCTAGTCTGGAACCTCGTACCGGTGCTCGGTACATTGTTACGTGCGCTGCATTGCTCGTGTGTGCCACTTGGATACGAATTGCATCGCCCGTCATGGAATAATTGTTCGGCACCTGGGGTTCGGAGTGTGCTGACTGCCAACCCGTACGTAGAGTGCCAGGATGAGGATGGCGTGCATGGCCCCGCAGCGGCACTGGCAGCGCTCGGTCTTTCGCTGATTCTCGTAGGTATTCCTGCTGCTGCACTGGTCCTCCCGGACATTCATCACCGTGAGATCAGCCGCTTTGGATGGCTGCGTCTCGTCAATGTCGGCGTTCGCAAAGGCGACCAGGTTGCGACAGGGGTGTCGCCTGGGTCAGGGGCCGTGCAGGTGCTTCAGGAAGAACTTGAAAACATGCTAGAGCTTGTCGGGGATGGGAGTGAAGAGCTCGCGCGCCTAGAACATGCCGAAACAGAGTTACGGCGGCAGGCACGCAAGAAAGAGGTGGCGGCCA
>ENA-UOXV01005133-UOXV01005133.1-marine-metagenome-genome-assembly--contig:-NODE-5133-length-14619-cov-4.878055_pt1 | contig 14619 bp, 17 predicted proteins | sample MGYA00238165_ERZ766961 | MGnify/ENA primary metagenome ERZ766961 (study PRJEB28924, sample SAMN03173240) | marine metagenome | biome: Marine; feature: Water; material: Subsurface seawater | place: North... | reverse complement strand
AAAATTCGCAATCAATTGATCATCAAAAATTTCATACGCGATCGAGTCCATTAACGAGTGGCGCGGTGCGCTAAAAGTGACGCCCCGACCCGTTTTGTGTTTGGTTTTCCGGCCGGGCAGGTCGATCATAATTTCTGTGCCGCCGGAAACGAGGCGGACAAAATCGATTTCATCGGCCAGAGGCTCAATACTTTTAAAGTAGGCGGATGCTTTTTCGCTATCGCCGGCCTCGAACGGCTCGTACCAATCATCGCCGAATTCTTTTGGATCGAGTGCGCGCGAGACTATGGCCTTCGGGTTGATCGGCGTCGTTGCGCCGCTTTCAACATCGAACCGAATAAAGGCGTCGTGTATGCGTGCGTCGCATCCGCTAAAGCCATCATGAAAAGATCCCGATGGGACTGTGTACTCATTGGCCCAAACGCTATCGCTGCGTTGAAAATCATGGAAGCAACTGAAGGGGACAATATCCGTCACGCCGAACAAGTTGGCATAAAACGCGACTTGTTCTCCGATCGGCCGATCGGGGCGGTATATGGCCCGATGCGATTACCATCGTCATCGAAGAAATTCATCATGTCGGTGACGCTGTAACCGAACAGCTTGAGGAGGAAGCTGCGGTCAGCTCCACGAATTAGACGTTTGAGCTTACGCCCCCAACCCCTGTCGCTCGCATCATTCAGGTTCACCAACAATGTGCCGCCGACATCGATCAGCAAAACAGCATCCTGGAAATAATCGGAGATACAGAGCGCGCGGATGTTATCGCTCAGCTGCATCCATTCGCCGTCAGGCATGACCGTGACGGCATAGCCCGCATCTCGCAATGTATCGCGGATGCGATTGCCGACATGGTCCGGCAACAAAATATTCTTGCCATGGAGTTTTTCAATCGATACCGGATTGAGATGATCCGGATGGCCGTGTGAACACCATATAAACTGAGCGTCAAAAATAGCCTTGCGCTGCGCTTCAGGTATTTCAAAGGGCAGCGCCCAACTGCCAAAATACGCCGGATCACCCAGCCACGGGTCGGTCGCTATAATAGGCGCCCCGTCATAGGCGATAACTTTAGCGTTTCCAATGGTTTCGAAGCCGAGCATGGATTTAAATTCAAGCGTTAAAACGAGATTCGCTGTTTAATTTACATGACTAAGGCGCTGCCGTCATTAGAAGCAAGAAAGCCTGCTGCAAACAGCTTTTGTTTTTTGTGCCAGAATGTGAAAATAAGGACGTGAATACAGAAATAAGAAACCACCCAATAATCAATTAAGCTAATTAAATAAGGGAGATGATTTCATGAAAGCGATGGTTTTGACGGCGCCGGATACACCATTTCAGTTGATGGATATGCCCGATCCCGTAGCCGGGCCGGGCGAAGCGGTGGTGAAAGTCATCACCTGTGGCTCGGGGCTGACCATTCAGCATTCACGCGCCGGTCGCTTTAACCTCGATTACCCCCGCATCATCGGCCATGAGATCACGGCAGAAGTTGTTGAGCTCGGCAAAGGCGTTTCCAACCTAAAAATCGGTGATGGCGTCACGGCGTATTATTATTTCTCCTGTGGCAAATGCCGCTGGTGCAAAGCTGACCGGGAAACCTTGTGCGATAACCTCAAGGGCAATGTCGGGCGCGACTCCGACGGCGGTTATGCCGAGTACATGAAGTTGCCGGCAGACATGTTTATGAAATTTCCCAAAGGCTTGGACTGGAAAAAACATCCCGCCGAATGTGGCGTCATGACAGACGCGATTGCAACGCCGGTCAAAGTGATCAAGCGAGCGCGCATCCAGCCCGGCGAAACTGTCGCCGTGATCGGTGCCGGGGGTGGGCTTGGTATCCAGATGATCATTGTTGCAAAATGGGCGCGCGCGCGAGTTATCGCCGTCGATATCCGTCCGGATAAATTTGAGACCTGCAAGAAAGTCGGGGCCGATGAAACCGTCGATGCCTCCAGCGTCGATGTCACCAAGGCGCTCATTGAGCTCACGGATGGCTATGGCGTCGATGCCGTGATCGATTTTGCCGGCACTAAATCGAGCATGGAGGGCGGGTTTGCCGCGCTCAATAAGGCTGGCCGCATGGTCATTCTCGGCGGCGCCGCATCCGGCATTGAAATTCCGGGCCGGTTGATCAAAACCGAACGCGAAATCATGGGCAGCAAGTACGCCACCAAAAGCCAAGTGCGCGAAGCCTTAGAATTATGTGCTAAAGGCGAGGTCTGGCCATTGGTCACCGAAGTTCACCCGCTTGAAGACTGCGAAGCACTCCACCAACGGCTCGAACAAGGGCTGGTCACGGGACGCGCCGCTGTTAAAATCAACGCTTAATTAATCGCCGCACAAGACATCAAAGGACAGCCTATGTCTGGACAGCGCAGTATTGATATTCACGCCCATTTTTTCCCGATGAGCTACCTGAAACTCGTCGCCGAAGAAGGCGGTGCTTACGGATTGAGTTGCGATCTTCATCATCCGGGCGGCCCCCTCATTGATCTCGCCGGTAAGGCGACATCTGTGATCGAAGAGCGCTATCACGATATCGACGCCCGGGTTGCCGCCATGGATAAACAAAACCTCGATGTCCATGCACTGTCTCTAACGGCACCCATGGTTTATTGGGCACCGCCGGAATTGGGTTTGCGGTTATCGCAGGCTTACAACGATGGCTGCGTCGAAGCGCATGAGAAATATCCGGACCGGTTTGTCGGCCTCGCCATGCTACCGATGCAATCGCCCGGGCTTGCACTGCAAGAATTAGAACGCGCGAAAGACCTGCCCGGTATGTGCGGTGTTTACATGTCGACACATTTTGCCGGCAAGGAACTATCGGACGAAAGTTTCTTCCCCGTGTACGAACGCATCGAAGACATGGGTTGGACAATCTTTCTCCACCCGACAACAGTGGTTGAGCCGGATCGGCTGGCAAAATTTTATCTCACCAATTTTGTCGGCAATCCGACGGAGTCGGCAATTGCGGCGTCTCATCTCATCTTCGGTGAAGTGCTCGATAAGTTTCCAAAACTTACCGTCTGCCTGCCCCACGCCGGCGGCACCTTTCCGTATCTCATTGGCCGCATCACCCATGGCTGGGGCGTGCGTCCTGAATGCAAACATCTTAAAAAAGCGCCGTGGGAATACATCCGCCGGTTTTACTACGACACCATCACGCACGCGCATCCACAGCTCGATTTCTTAATCGATTTGGTCGGCGCGGATCGGGTCGTTTTGGGCAGCGATTTTTGTTTCGACATGGCCTATGAGCAACCGGTACAGTTCGTGAAAGATCACAAGAGCCTCAGCGATTCCGATAAAGACATGATCTTAGGTGGGAATTCCGCCAAATTACTGGGTTTATTGTGATTATAATGATATCGAAACAATAGAGTTTTAGGGAGACGGGCCATGAGCCACGCCACAATCGTTAAAGTTGATGAGATCGAAACCGTTGAGCGGGGTAACGGCGTGAAATCAACGCCGTTGATCACCAAAAGCGTTTATGAAGACACCCTCATCACCACCGGGATCACGACGTTTCCCCCAGGCAATGAAGTGCCGTTCCATTCGCACAATTGTGACGAGCAGGTCACGATTTTAGAAGGCTCGGGTACATGTGAAATCGAAGGAGAAACACCGGTTGCCGTTAAACAATACGACACCACGTATATTCCGAAAGGCAAGACACACCGCTTCGTTGCACCGGCCGACAAGCCGCTCAAAATTCTTTGGATATACACAACCGATATTGTGACGCGCACATTTAGCGAGTCCGGCAAAACCGTTGAGCATCTTTCTGGAAACGATTTGATCACCAAAGATTAAGTTTTAAAGGTGCATTGATGGCCGCATCACCCGTTGTATCGACAGCTTGGCTCGAAGAGCATTTAGATGATCCGAATGTTCGTGTAATTGAAGTCTCCGATGTAAACGACATGGCGCTCTACCACTCTGGACATATTCCGGGTGCAACGTGGTTCTATTGGAAAGATATCAGCTGGCACGAAACCGATCGCCAATTCATTACCCCTGAAGCCATGGCAAAACGCCTTGGCGACATCGGCATCGGTCCCAATACCACCGTCGTGCTGTACGGCAATCCAGTTCAATACGGAACGTACGTATTTTGGATGCTCACGATGGCAGGGCACGCGGACTTGCGTGTACTGGACGGAACTCGAACGAAATGGGTTGCCGAGAACCGACCTCTTTCGACTGAAACACCACACGTTGAACCGGTTGCCTACCTGGCACCCGCGCCGGGTAATGCGTCTATGCGGCTTGGCCGTGAAGCCGTGCGCGAGCGCCTCGGTGTGCCCGGCTGTTTAATTCTGGATGGCCGCACGCCGGAGGAATATGCCGGCTTAACGGTCGGCGGCATGGGCAATGACACGGGCCCCGGTCACGGTGCGCAACGCTTCGGTCGTATCCCCGGCGCCGTTCATCTGTTTTTTAAAAAGTTCTTGAATAAAGATGACACATTCAAAACCGTGGATGAGCTCAGGGATATTCTTAATTCAGTCGGCGCAACCCAAAACGATGTGAACGAAATCGTCTGTTATTGCCGTCTCAGTCATCGGGCCACATTATTGTGGACGGTGATGACATTCATTTGCGGGCTCAAAAACGTGAAGATTTACGATGGCTCTTGGACTGAATGGGGTAGTATTGTCGGGTTTCCCATCGAGAATTAATTCACAATTTCCTACAACGTTTTCATGAGTAAAGTTGAACGATGAGCACAGATATAAAGACGAAAAAAATTGCCATGCTTGGTGCCGGTGCCATCGGCAGTTGTGTTGGCGCCGACTTCACCAAGGCGGGGCTCGACGTTACCATCATCGATCAATGGCCCGAGCACGTTGAGTTCATGAAAAAGAACGGTCTCGACATCACGTTTCCCGATGAGCATTTGCAAATACCCGTAACCGCCTGGCATTTGTGCGAGCTCGCTGAACACATGCCGGCGTTTGATTGCGTCTTTATGGCGGTGAAATCTTATGACACCCGTTGGTTGGCATCCCTTATCGAACCATACCTCAAAGAAGACGGTTACTTCATCGGCCTGCAAAACGGCATGAACAACCCGACCATTGTCGATGTCATCGGAAAAGAGCGGGTCATCGGTGCCTGCGTCGAACTGTCGGCCGATATGTTTAAGGGGCCCGGTTATGTGAAACGCGACACCACGCGGCCCGGCACCTGGTTCGGCCTTGGTGAGCTGGACGGCTCCACCACGGACCGCCTCCTTGAAGCAAAAGAGATTATGGAGAGTGTCGCCCACATCACGCTGACCGACAACATTGAAGGCGCGAAGTGGACCAAGCTTATTGCCAACACCATGACCATGGGTCCAATCGGCATCACAGGTCTTAAAAATTACGACGCCCGCGAGCTCCCCGGCATGACCGATATCGCCGTCGGCCTGGGCCGCGAGTCTCTTGAGGTCGGCATCGCGCTCGGCTATCAAATCGAACCTATCTTCGGCATGACAGCGGAAGAGTTCGCCGGCGCGTCGGATGAAACACTGGTTAAAACCATGCGCAAACTCCAAGAGCATACCGGCCAACACTCGATCACCACGTCGATCATGGATTATGCCAAGGGCCGCAAAAGCGAGATGTCGCTGATCAACGGCTTGGTTGCGAAGGAAGGCAAGCGCCTCGGCATTCCCGTCAAACACAACGCCGCCGTTACCGAAGTCGACCGGCAACTCAACGATAAAGAGATCGATTTGGATGCCTCTAACTTCGGCTTGCTGAAATCCATCCTCGAGTCGATTCCAAACCGGTAGGCTCAACCTAAACAGTAAGTAACCTCAAAACATGGCATCGTCTGACCCAAAAGCCTTCTGGGAGGCCCGCATTGAAAGCTGGGATGCAAGTCGGCATGAGGGTAAGAAAAACGCGCTGTCTTTCTTGCATTGGGCAACAAAGAACCCAGACGAATCCGTTCACTTTCGTAATCAGGTTGTGCTGGAACATATAACTCCACACATACAGGGAAAACGCGTCGTCGAGCTCGGATGCGGCACAGGCCGTATGGCACTTGAGCTTATGGAACGAGGCGCGGGCTCCTATTGTGGCTACGACTTTACCCCCAGCGGAATCCGTATCGCGCAAAAGCGCATCGAAAAAATCGAAAGAAACGATTTAAGAAACTCTATCCATTTCGAGTTAGCGGATATCGCCACGTTACAAAAAATAGAAGCCGATTTCGTTTTTTCGATGGGGCTGTTTTATTGGATTCCCCCGCCCCTCATCGATCATGTTTTCTCAATTTCCCAAGGGATTGATTTTCTGCATAACTTTTCGGAAAAAATATTTAACCCAAGACAAGTTTTAAAATTCTTATTCGCACGTTCTTTCTATCGCAATCTTAAAGATCACAAGTCCAGTTCTCGGAAGATAGAAATAATTGCCAATATCCCAAAGCAATACGGTTTTCAGAATGTTCATTGTTTAAGGCATCAAAAATTATACGACGCCGTGTGCATCAGCTCTAAAGTTTTTCCGGAAACATTAGGCCCCTCTATAACTTTTTGATAAAATAAAACCATGACCATTCAAAATAAAAAAATAGCCGTCCTTGGCACCGGCTCGATCGGCAGCTGCGTCGGGGCTGACCTCACCAAGGCCGGCCTTGATGTTGTTCTGATTGATCAGTGGCCCGAACATGTTGAGGCGATGAAAGCCGATGGCTTGCTCATTCAATTTCCGGATGAAGATCTTAAGACACCTGTGACCGCGTGGCACCCGTGCGAGCTCGCCGCGCACATGCCGGCGTTCGATCTCGTTTTTCTCTGTGTTAAATCTTACGACACCCGGTGGTGCGCGGCACTGATTATGCCATACCTTAAAGAAGACGGCATTTTCGTCGGCTTGCAAAACGGTATGAACAATCAAACCATCGCCGACGTCGTCGGGCGCGAACGGACCATTGGTGCTGTCGTGGAATTATCTGGGGAAATGTTTACCCCCGGCATCGTGCAGCGCGACACGACCCACACCACGACCTGGTTCGGGCTTGGCGAGCTTGATGGCTCCATCACGCCGCGCCTCAAAGAGGTTCAAGCGGTCATGGAGCACGTTGCCAAAGTTGATCTCACGGAAAACGTCGAAGGCGCGAAATGGACCAAGTTGATTGCCAACACCATGTTGATGGGGCTGACCGGTTTGCTTGGTCTTAAAACATGGGAGGCCGCTCAACTGCCCGGCATGAAAGATCTCGCCATTCAGGCGGGGCGCGAATCGGCCACGGTCGGCAAGGCACTCGGCTATCAGATGGAGCCTGTTTTCGGCATGAGCGCTGAGGATTTTGCCGGCGCGACCGATGATGTGCTGCTGGCTGCCATGGAAACCCTGCTCGGACATATTGGTGAAAACGCCACGACCGCCGCCATTCACGACCATATCAAGGGTCGCCAAAGCGAAATGTCGCACATTACCGGGGTTGTCGCCGCGAAGGGCAAAGAGCTTGGCATCGCGACGCCGGTCAATACCGCCTCCACCGAAATCGATCGGCGCATCAATGAGGGCGACCTCGAAATGGACCCATCGAACTTTGGCCTATTAAAATCGATGGTCGAATCGATCCCGAACCGTTAAACAACGGCCACCATGCTTCATATCAATGACCTCAGTTACCGGATCGGCGGCCGCGTTCTTTTTGAAGACGCGTCTTTACATGTCCCTCAAGGCCATAAAGTCGGCCTGGTCGGGCGCAATGGCACCGGCAAGACGACACTGTTTCGTCTGATCGATGGCGAGATCGCGCCGGACGGCGGAAAAATTACTTTAGCCGGACGGGCCCGCATCGGGCGTATCGCGCAGGAAGCGCCCAGCGGTAAGCAAAGCCTTCTTGAGACCGTGCTCGCCGCTGATACCGAACTTGCCTCCCTCACGGCCGAGGCCGAAACCGTTAACGACCCCAACCGTATTGCCGAAGTGCATACACGCCTCGCCGATATTGAAGCGCACACGGCAACAGCCCGTGCGGCATCAATCTTATCGGGGCTTGGTTTTGATGAAGCGGCGCAAGCGCGGTCGTGCTCGGAATTCTCCGGTGGTTGGCGCATGCGTGTTGCTTTAGCGGGCACGTTGTTTGCGCGGCCTGATTTGATGCTGCTCGATGAGCCGACCAACCATCTCGATCTTGAAGCCACCATCTGGCTCGAGAGTTATCTCTCAACCTGGCAAGGCACATTGCTTGTCATTAGTCATGATCGGGATTTACTCAATCGCGCCGTTGAAGGCATCGCGCATCTTCATAGTGAGAAGTTGACGCGTTACGCCGGCGGTTATGATCGGTTTGAACGGACCCGGCGTGAAAACCTTTCGCGCCAAGCCGCCATGCAAAGCAAGCAGCTTGCTGCGCAACGCCACATTCAATCGTTCGTCGATCGCTTCCGTGCTCAGGCAACCAAAGCCCGCCAAGCACAAAGCCGCTTAAAAATGCTGGCGCGCATGGAGCCCATTGCCAGCGTCATTGAAGAGCGCACGACCTCGTTTACGTTTCCCAACCCGGACTCCTTATCGCCGCCTCTCATCGCGATGGATCGTGTCACCATTGGCTATGACGACAATCCGGTGCTGAGTAATCTCGATTTGCGCATTGATGGCGATGACCGCATCGCTCTATTGGGCGCGAACGGCAACGGCAAATCAACGTTGATCAAACTGCTGGCGTCGCGGCTTCAACCGATGGACGGCAAGGTCACAAAATCGAAGAAACTTAAAGTCGGTTATTTTGCGCAACATCAAGCCGAAGAATTAAACCTCGACTCGACGCCGCTAGAAACACTCACCCAACGCCTCGAATTGTCTTCGGAAAGCAAAGTCCGGGCGCACTTAGGCCGCTTTGGTTTTGGTGCGGACAAGGCTGAGACCCGGATTGGCGATCTCTCCGGCGGTGAGAAAGCACGGCTGCTGTTTTGCCTGATGAGTATCGAGGCGCCGCATATATTGTTGCTTGATGAGCCGACCAATCACCTCGACGTCGATGCTCGTGAAGCCCTGGTGCATTGCCTGAATGATTACGAAGGCACGGTTATTTTGGTAAGCCACGACACGCATTTGATCAAACTTATCTGCGATCGGCTGTGGCTTATCGATGACGGTGCTTGCAAGCCCTTCGACGGCGATCTTGATGACTACCGTACCATGCTGCTTGATCAGGCTCGACAAAGACGCCGCGACGCCAAAGCTGAAAAGTTAAGCGGCGAAACCAGCGGCAAAACTAACGGCAAACCCAAAGACAAGAAGGCCGAGCGACAAGAGCGCGCTAAAGCGCGAGAACTCAAGGCAGGCTTGCGCAAACAAGCACAAGCCGCCGAACGGGAACTTGAGAAACTCGGTCAAAAAAAATCGGACTTAGAAAAGAAGCTCGCCGACCCAGAACTCTACGAAGGCCACAGCCAGGACCTTCAAGTGCTGAACACGAAGTTGGCGACTATCGAAAAAGCCATGACCGCGGCAGAAAAATCTTGGCTTGCCGCGGAAGAGAAGCTCACGGCCTCACAAAATTAATACGGCTCATCGTCAGGCGGTGGGATTAGCTGGAGAATTTCTTCCGGCCAATTGCCGGACAGGGGCTTCACAACTTCAATGCACTGGGCTCGGGTAAGGTACTGTATTGCCGCGAGGCATCGTTGCATTGAGGACATTTCGGTGGCTTGCGCCATATCTGTGTTTGGCAACAACACCATATAAATGGCTTTTTCACCAGGCTTTGTGGCCGGGATATTGTCGCTGGCGGTTACGGATGCGGCACTCAGGGTCACCAAGATCATTAAGCCGATACACGCAGCGCTGACTTTGAACATGGCATGCCCCTCGATCCGATTGGCCTCGATTATCGAGGCTCAACACTAGCGAATGACCTATAGGGCTACCGTGATATAAATCAAAAACACTCTCGTTTTAATGATTGATCACGACGAAATCACTAACTGATCATCGGCCCGGTGTCGCAGCCGGCAAAAATGTGCAGGTGGAAGTGGTGCACTTCTTGGTGGGCTTCGGGACCGTGGTTGGCGAGAATACGAAAACCGCGTTCGACAGCACCCTCACTACCGCGCGCGACTTCACCGGCGGCACGTACGAAGCCGGCGATTTCCTCGTCACCCGCGTTGCGGGAGAAATCTTCAAACGAAATATATTTCCCTTTCGGGATCACCAGCACATGGGTCGGCGCTTGCGGGGCGATATCCTTAAAAGCGAGGGCGTGATCGTTCTCGTACACCTTATCGCAGGGTATTTCGCCGCGCAGGATTTTGGCGAAGATATTTTCGTCGTCATAAGACTTAGGAAGCGGTGGCGCCATATCGCCCTCCTCTATTGCTGATTTATTTTCGGCGAGAATTTTTTTCTTCGATGCCGCTGGTACCTTCACGGCGCGCCAGCTCGGCCCAAACTTGATCAGGCTCGATGCCCTTCGAGGCCCAAAGCACGAGCAAATGATATAAAAGATCGGCGCTTTCCGACACGACACGCTCATCGGTTTCCTTCAAAGCAGCCTGAATCACTTCGAGCGACTCCTCTTCGATTTTCTCGCAAATTTTCTCGTCGCCTGCGGCCATTAGTTTTGCCGTATAGGATGACGACGGATCGGCGCCTTGGCGGCTTTTCAGCGTTGCGAATAATCGTTCGAGGATTTCGACATCATTATTGGACATTTTTAATTACCCGTCTTCTCGAACTGCAACGCCGGCTTTGCGCATGTGTTCTTTTGCTTGCGCTATGGTAAAGGTGCCGAAGTGAAAAATCGAGGCTGCCAGTACGGCCGATGCGTGACCTTCGGTGACCCCTTCAACCAAATGATCGAGCGTACCGACACCGCCTGAGGCAATCACCGGGACCGACACGGCATCGGCAATCGCGCGTGTCAGGGGAATATTAAATCCAACCTTGGTGCCGTCTCTATCCATGGAGGTCAGCAAAATTTCACCGGCACCGTAAGCGGTCATACGCTCGGCCCACTCAACTGCATCAATGCCGGTTTCTTTGCGCCCCCCGTGGGTAAAAATTTCAAATTTATCTTCTGCGCCGGACTCGTTTGTTGATTTTGCATCGATCGCAACGACGATGCATTGGCTGCCGAATTTTTCCGCCGCTTCTTTCACAAATTCCGGATTGTGAACCGCTGCCGTATTAATCGATACTTTATCGGCACCCGCGAGCAACAGTTTACGAATGTCTTCTGTCGTACGCACACCACCGCCGACCGTGAGTGGCATAAAACATTGTTCTGCGGTATGGCCGATCACATCATAAATACTTTCGCGATTTTCGTGTGACGCGGTGATATCGAGAAACGTGAGTTCATCGGCGCCGGCAGCATCATAAACTTTTGCCTGTTCGACCGGATCACCGGCATCGATGAGATCGACAAAATTTACGCCCTTCACGACGCGGCCGTTATTAACATCAAGACAGGGAATAATGCGAACCTTCAACATGATGAGTCCAGTAAGGCGACGGCCTCTTTTGGATCAACACTTTTGTCGTACACCGCACGCCCGGCAATGACGCCTTCAAATTTTCCGGCGCCGCGTTGTTTGATGTTTTTAAGATCATCCATCGACGACACGCCGCCCGATACAATCACTGGAATCGAAATCGCATTGGCCAGCGCAAGTGTCGCATCGATGTTCGGGCCTTCCATCGCACCATCGCGAGATATGTCGGTATAAATGATGGCCGAAACACCGGCGTCTTCGAATTGCCGCGCCAGATCAAGCGGCGTCATGGTGGAGGTTTCCGCCCAACCCTCTACCGCGACGAAACCCTCTTTTGCGTCGATGCCGACGGCAATTTTACCGGGAAAGGCCTGGCAGGCTTCTTTAACCAGTGCCGGATCCTTGAGCGCCGCAGTACCCAAAATTACACGGCAGACACCGGCCTCGAGCCACATGGAAATCGTTGATATAGTGCGGATTCCGCCGCCTAACTCCACATTCATTCCGGTTGCGGAAAGAATGCTTTCAACCGCTGATTTGTTGACGGGTTTGCCTTCAAAAGCACCATTGAGGTCAACCACATGCAGCCAGGTACAGCCGGCGTCGGCAAAAGCTTTTGCCTGCGCCGCCGGATCGTCACCATAGACCGTCGCCTGGTCCATTTCGCCGCGCAAGAGCCGGACACATTGGCCGTCTTTTAAATCGATGGCAGGGAAAAATATCATGCGTGACTCGTATTCGCCTTATTTGCCTTACGGCTTCCATTTCAAAAAATTGGTAATGAACTGTAATCCCATCGCCTGACTTTTTTCCGGATGGAATTGCGTCGCGATGAGATTGTCTCTGCCAATGGCCGCGGTAATGGCGCCGCCGTATTCGACGGTCGCGAGAACGTGTTCATTGTCTTCACAAACAAAACCATAGGAGTGCACAAAATACGCGTGTGAACCTGATACAATGTTTTCAAACATGAGGTGCTGTTTCGTAATCGTTAAATCATTCCAGCCCATGTGAGGAATCTTTAGCAACTTATCATTTGGTTTGATCGGCATAACCTCGCCAGAGATCCAACCGAAGCCTTGATGATCACCGTGCTCGCGACCCGTATCTGCCATCAATTGCATACCGACACAAATTCCGAGAAACGGTTTTGCCGTTTTGAGAGCGGCCTCTTCAATCGCATCGATCATACCGGGCAAGGCGTTGAGTCCTTGTTTACAATCTGCAAAGGCACCAACACCCGGCAAGACAACCCGGTCCGCATCGCGCACTTTGTCCGGATCGGCCGTGACAATAATAGGACTCTTCAGATTGGCTTCGCGGGCAGCACGCTCAAAAGCTTTTGCCGCCGAGCGCAAATTTCCCGAACCGTAATCAATGATCGCAACACTCATGAACGAAACGCCGAAACCCAATGTGGGTTGTGATCGAAGAACCGCCCTTCGGCAGCAGAAATATCGTCAGCTGCCACTACGCCAAACTCGCGGTATTCTTTATAAGAAAGTGACCGACGGCGTAGGTCGTTTGCGATGATGCCAATGATCACGGCAAAACCAAATGCGATGATGCTTTGGCTTGTTGCGTCTATGCCAAAGCGCGATAAAGCAAGGCTCAGCGCGACGTTAGCAGCAATAATGATGGCAGCCCAGAACCACATGCGGTGCCAAAGTGCCCACAATCCCGAGAGGAAAAACGCGGGCCAGCTAAAGCCCTCTTTGATCAGAACAAGACCCTGATCAGGATCGCTTTTCTTTCCCTGTCCTGTCCGTTTCATGTGAACTGTATAAATACGCATAATACTAAGACCGCTTCAGAAAGTCTGCTTTACGTTAGCCTGCTTGCTCAATCAATTAGGCTTATAACGACCCACCCAAAACGCCTTTGGTCGATGGTACGGCGCCTGCCTTGCGGGGATCGATCGCAATCGCCTTCTTCAACGATTGTGCCAATGCTTTAAAACACGTTTCAACAATGTGGTGACTATTCTCGCCATAAAAATTTTCGACGTGAATCGCGAGCTCAGCGCCTTGTGAAAAGGCCTGGAACCATTCTTTGAACAATTCCGTATCCATCTCGCCAAGTTTTTGCCGGGTGAAGTTTACTTTCCACACCAAATAGGGGCGCCCGGAAAAATCGAGCACAACACGGGTCAGCGCTTCATCAAGCGGCACGCACGCTTCACCGAACCGTGTGATGCCGGCGCGATCCCCAAGGGCTTTGTGAAAAGCTTCGCCGATCACAATGCCGGTATCTTCCGTGGTGTGGTGAAAATCAATATGTAGATCACCCTTCGCCTTGACTGTGAGATCAATCAGCGCGTGGCGCGCTATCTGCTCAAGCATGTGATCAAGAAACCCGATACCGGTCGAGATATCACTCGCGCCGGTGCCGTCGAGATTCACGGTCGCCGAAATCTTTGTCTCTTTAGTTTTACGCTCAATGGTAGCGGTCCGCATGGGATCACTCCTTCGTCATGTCAGTAAATTATCTTTACCATTTCGGGGCCTTTTAACAGGTCGCCCGATTGATCGCTAGTATCATCGTTTTCTATAAGTCAGAATCATACGCCTCAATTGTGAATTTTTCCTTGTTTCATGGGGGGGATTGAGGGGACATATGGGGGCTTGATCTCGCCTGTTCACGAGACTACATCAACGCTATAGTCCCGCCCCGCCTCGGCTTTTTGAGGTTTAATCAGGAAAATGGTGACCATGGCTTCAAATGAACTTCCATCCTGGCACGGCACGACGATCCTTTCGGTGCGCAAAGGCAACGATGTTGTGATCGCCGGTGACGGCCAAGTCAGTCTCGGCGATACCATTATCAAGGCCAATGCCCGAAAAGTGCGGACCCTGACCGATGGCTCCGTCATCGCTGGTTTCGCCGGCGCAACCGCTGATGCCTTCACGTTACTTGAACGGCTCGAAGGCAAACTTGAACAACATCCCGGCCAATTGATGCGGGCTTGTGTTGAGCTTGCCAAAGATTGGCGTACGGATCGGTACTTGCGGCGCCTCGAGGCCATGATGGCCGTGGTTGATAAAGACACCTCTTGGGTGCTGACCGGCAATGGCGATGTGTTGGAGCCCGAAGATGGATTGATCGGCATCGGCTCGGGCGGTAATTACGCCCTGTCGGCGGCTCGCGCCTTGATCGATCGCGAT
>ENA-UOXV01005132-UOXV01005132.1-marine-metagenome-genome-assembly--contig:-NODE-5132-length-14620-cov-6.962993_pt1 | contig 14620 bp, 1 predicted proteins | sample MGYA00238165_ERZ766961 | MGnify/ENA primary metagenome ERZ766961 (study PRJEB28924, sample SAMN03173240) | marine metagenome | biome: Marine; feature: Water; material: Subsurface seawater | place: North... | reverse complement strand
GCCGTGTACCGATCACGGTTGCACAGCCCCCCAGGGGTCGGAGACGGCCAACGTTTTGTCGGACCCGTCCCCTACCGCACCGGGAGCGGTGGCGAGCCCGCTGACCAGAGGCCGGCGCTCGCGTGATTGGGTTTGGTGAGTGTCGAGGTGATTCGACGCGAGACCCGGCCAGTTGCGAGCTGGACGTCTCAGTGCGCGCCACCAGAGGGCCATAGGCCCCCGGGCCAGGGCGGGGGCAACCCGCCCGACGCTTCACCTTATTTCTCCGCGCGGAGCTTTGCGTGGACATACGTACCGAGGCCGCCGAGCACCTTCAGAGAAGGGCCCGTCAAGGCGCCGTTTGGTGTCAGTACGAGTCGACGCGCGAGGATGAGGCCCGGGAGCTGCGACGTGGCAAGCTCGTAGGTCCACTTCTCGCAACCAGGATGGTTTTGAGGGTATTGCGTGCTGTAAGACACGCGAGTCTTGCCCTTGTTTTCGTAGTACGTGTACAGGGGCAAGAACTTTGCCTTTGGCGTCAGCGATTTCGCGGTCGTTCCGTGTATCCAAAGCGAGACCGCGGACTCAGTGACCGCGGTTACCTTGGACAACCAGAAGACGACGTCGCCGACAGAGTCGATCGCAGCGATAAGATCGCCGACAGCGAACGAGTCGGTGGAGCCGGGGCATGGCTCCGAGGTTGGGCCAAGCGGCTGCTGGCCCCCCGACGTGTTTGGTGGAGTCGGCGAGGAAGCGGCCGGCCCAGGCTGCGCACGGCGCCGCGCGATGTTGATTGCGCAACGCATGAAGCTGCGTCCTGACGAGTCGCACTTGATCTTGAACACAGACGGGTGCTCAGGATAAGTTTCGGTGATTACGCCGGGCACGTAGAAGCTGCAGTGCTTAGCCTTCCGGCCGCGTTGCTTCGCCATGGCAGCGGTAACGCCTTTGTAGAACTTGACTTTGTCGCCGAGTTTGAATACGCGTTTGTGACCTCGTTCGTTCAGCCGCTTGGCTGTCGCTTCGCGGGTGAACTGCATGGCACGTGCGGCGGCTTCGGAGAAGGCGCGTTGTGACGCGGCGAGCGTAGCGACGTCTGTCGACGACATCAGTCCCGGGTCGGCGTCGGGCGGCAGCGTGGGTGCCAGCGCGTCTGCTGGCGTTCGCCTTGGCACGCCGTGCGTGGCTTGGTAGGGCGATACGCCCATGCTGTCCACGACATGGTCCTCCCACGCGGCCCGCATCGTGCCGAGGTACCAGGGCCACTCGCGGTACTGTGCGTCGGTCAGCGCGGTGAAGCATTGGTTGAGGTATCGCATGACGCGCTCGACCGCGGCGTTGCCACGGGGGTTATACCCTCGCGTGTTGATCTGCTGGATACCAAGGTCGGAGCAGTACTTGCCAACGACGCGCCCGGTGAACTCTGCGGCGAGATCGCTATGAACCACCAGTGGGACGCCCCACTCGGTCGTGACCTGGGCGATGAAAGAGCGCAGGGTCTCCGCGGCGGAGCGCCCTTTCTGGGCTGAGAGTCGGAGCCGTGAACTGCCGAGGTCGAGGAAAACCAAGAGTTCCTTAGAGCTGCCGCTCTCGGCAGACGACTCCGTCATGCCCTTGAAGTCGAGGGCAATGATGGCCCCAGGTCTTGATGACGGGCGGGCTCTGTACATAGCGTGGGCCGCAAACTGCTGGCCTCGCACGTCGTCGCACTCCGAGCACTCGTCCAGGAAGAGCCTAACGTCTCTGCTGAGAGAGGGCCACCAGTAAGTGTCGAGAAGCTTGAGTCGCGTGTACTTCTCTGTGAGGTGGTACAAGGCGACGTGGGCCTTCATCGTGATGTACCGCCGGAAGGCGCGTGGCACGACGAGGAGCAGGTAACGTGTTCGTTTCGCGGTGTAGTACAAAAGGCCGTCGTCGGCAGACACGATGTCAATGAGGTAGTCCTTGTACTCAGGCGCCGATTGGACCTCGCGCTGCTCCGACACCCAGCGTTCGGGCGTAGCGCACATGGCGGTAAACGCTGATGGGGTCGACGAAGTCGGTGCCGTTGCGTCGGCCGCACCATGGACGACCGGCGCCGGCGCGGCGTCTATTGTGGTTGACGTGGGCTCCCAGGCGTCGGCCACGCTACAAGACAGAGCGGCGTGCTGGCGCAGGAAGCCACGTAGCATGCATTGGTCCCAGCAGCAGGCGTCTGGCTGATAGCTGGTGTCGCCCTCCACGGCCATCGCCGTCATGGTCCCCACCGCGCAGTGACTGGGCCAAGGGCCGCACGGCGCGCGTTTGACCTTTGCATCGGGGTCCCAGCACGTTTCGGGGTCCCACGGTGGGCGCGTGTCCTGCCAACGCCATGTGTCGCCGTCTAGATGCATGGTGGCAGTAGCGGCGGGTGCAGTGGTGTCCTCAGGCTCGTACGCGGACATGTCGCCGCGACCAAGTTCTTCGCGGAGTGCGAGGTCCTTCGCGAGGCAGCACACGACGTCGCGGGCCATGGACGTGTTGCCTACCAGCCACGTCATGCCGCACCCTAGATGAATGACCTTTCGCGCGTTGTCGATGGCGGCTAGGGCGTTTTCGTCTACTCCGTCCTTGCTGTGACGATCGGCGCGCTCGGGAAGATACTGTATCATGTCGGTGGGGACAAGGATGGCCCAAGGCATCTTGAGCCCCGCAAGGGCCTGGAAGACAGCCGGTGCGTGGTAAACCCCGGGCGAGAGGATCGCTAGATCAAAGTCAGCTTTTAACGTCCGCGACTCCGAGGCGCTAAACGTTTGGATCGGGTTTCTCCCTGACCGCCAACGCTGCAGTTGGCGGGCGAGGCGCTCCGTATCATTCTTCTTCTCCATTGCTAGCCAGGGCTTCTTGCACCCTCGCAGCTCGTTCGGGAGGCAGTCGAGAAGGTGAGCAACGAGTTCCCGCAGTCCTGCGGTGGCGAACTGGTGGGGGCCGAGGAACGGTGGCCTGCTGATCGCATCAGCAGGGTTCCGCGGGCCGGGAAGGTAGTGAATCTCGTGGGGCATCTCCTGGACTCGCACCCAGCGCCATGGGGAGATGCCGCTCTTCCCGCGCGTCTTGGCGATCCACGCCAGCGACAGCGAGTCGGTGAGCACGGTGAGCGCCTTAGGGCATGTCGCGAGGTACGGGGCAGAGCGCTCCATTCCTTCAAGGATTGCGCGCGCTTCGTTGTAGAATGCTGGTGCGTGCTTGCCGTACCCCGTGTGCGGTGCAGACCAGTGGTCGATCAGAATGAGCTCCCGGTCATCGTTGTACTGGCATAGCAAGGCCCCCCAGCCGAACTCGGAGGAGTCGGTGATGAGCGTGAAGCCCCTGCCGTCGCGGATGGGGGTGTGCAGATGTGCCCCAGCGATGAGCCGCTGCTTGAACTCTTCCAAGATACTGGTACAATCAGGGCCCCAGCGCTCGCTGATCTTGCGGTTGTCGTCTTTCGTGGAGAGGAGCTGCATCAACGGTGCGACTCTTAGCCGGTAGCCTTGGAGGGCCTCACGCCGCTTCTGCGCGGGGTCGGACAGCGTGATGGGCGGACCCAACCACTGACCCCACTGGTTGAGGTAGCCGAGCAGGGCACGGAGCTCCGCGAGGTTCGTGGCTGGTCGCATTCGCAGCGCCGGCGAGAGGTTCCGTGGCGACAAGGAAACGCCATTCTTGTTGTATCGGCGGCCCCAGAAGTCCACGTGGGACTGGCCCACGTGGAGCTTCGTAGGCTTGAGTTGCACTTGGTGGAGCCGCAACACGCGGAAAACCTCCTCGAGGATGTCGAGGAGTTCATCGATGCTGTCTGCGCCGAAGCAGATGTCGTCCGCAGCGTTGGCGACGCGGTTGGCGTACTTGGGCGCTAAGTCGGTGGCGAACATACGGTTGAACGCAGCCTGGGCGGTCGCTCCGCTGTTCAGGGCGCCCATGGTCATCCTCGTGTACCGCGCGAGTACCTGGCGACCTCCGCGGGGAAACCAGATGGACGAGGCCATGGAGCTGCGAAGCGCGAGGATGAAACTGTGGTATTGGCCGCTGGCGTCGAGCGATACGTAGTAGTGATAGCCTTCCATTTTGCGTACCTGCTCCTCAATGTGGGGCGACCGTGCCGTGACCTTCTCGCACTGAGCGTTAAGGGGAGGGAAGTCGCCGCACAACCTGATGGCGGTCGGTACTCCCGCGCGGTCTGCGGACGCGTCAAATTTACCGACCAGCATTGGTCGCAGCGCGTCCTTGGACTCTTCGACGAGAACGAGTAGGCCAGTTTTCAGGCCCGTCTCTAGCACCTCCTCCAACACGCGCGTCTTTGCAGACCCCGGCGGGAAACGTGGGCACGGTACGCGAACGTGTTTAGCGTCCGCTTTGAAGGCGTACTCGACGGTTGCCGGGACGAGCTCGCCGGTGGCGGCATCGCGCTCCAGGAACGGCAGCGGTAGAGACTCGCTGTCCTTCACGAACAGCCTGTCCCAGTTGGCGTCCACCATGTCCTGAAGCCGTTTGATCTCCGTTGGGCTCATGTTATCGCGCGCGATGTCAACGTCGGCCTTGCTGTAGGTCTTTGCCTGCGGCTTTTCGCCTCGCTGGTCAAGGTAGGCTTGGCATTCGACTTGTGTCAAGCGAACGTCTACCGGCGACGCTACGTTCAGCCAGTCGTCGAACTCTTGAAGGTCCTCGTGGACTTCCAGGCTGCAGATGTGGACGACATCGTCAGGGAGGTCCCAGTTTGACGGCGCTGTCAGCGGGCGTACGTCTTGAAGGTTGAACGCCGCGACGACAGCTCTTGCCGAGCTGTAAACGCGTGCGGCGGTGGAGCGGGCGTACTCCGTCGAGCACGCCTGGATATCGGCGCACGCCTTGCAGCCGCGCGGCGTGCAGCATGGGCAGATGCCCCCCAGGCACTGCTGAGTGGCCCAATGTCCGTCCTTGGACCACGTGTCCGCACGTTCTCCCGTGGCTTGGTGCTGTGCGGCTGGGCCCTTGTCCAGTACCGATCGGCTGGCGCAGGTCGGGCGCCATGATTCTGCCGCTTTGGCGGGTGACGGCGCGCCATCGCCGAGTCGGGCACGTTCTAAGGTCAGCCGAATCGCGGCGAAGACCGCTTGTGCTGAAGCGACGGGTAGGGCGTTGCCGAGTTGCGCACTCATCTTGCTGACGCCCCACCGCGCGCACGACTTGCATGGGTCGCTGCAGCGGCACACCATACCACCGCTTGCGATGGGCCAATCTCGTGGGAATCCCTGGAGTTGGCAGATGTCGCGCGGCGACATAACACGGGCCTTGTTGTAGGTATGTCGCGTGGTGTCCGCATCCGTGGCGCGCTCCTTAAGTGGGTGACTCCCGCCTTTGTACTCGTCGTAGCTGGGCTGCTCCCGGTCGGCGCTTTTCGTGTTCACCGAGGGGAACAGCCGATCGCCAGTAACGATGAGCGGAGCGGTAGTATAAAGATCATGCGACAGCGGCAGCCAGAACAGTTCGCTCTCCGGGCACCAGGAGCCCAAATTGAGAGACTTGTTGCGCTGTATCCCCGCGCGGTGCAGGGCGTTCAGGTAGTCGGCAACTCCGACGGGGTATCGGTCGCGTTGGAACACGATGAAAAGTCGGCGTCGGTCCGTCGGTAGGCCGAAAGCGCAGGCGTGGAGGACGAACGCGTCGGCGCGGTAGCCTTCTCTCGCGGCCGCCTTAAGCATCAGCTTGTAGGGCTTGGTGCGTCGGAAGTTCGGGAGTTGCTCACAGACGATGAACGCTGGTTGGCCGTCCAGCATCGCTTCGAAGTAACTCAGGCTGTCCCAGAGCCGCTTGCCGCCCGTTTCTCGCGACTCATTTAATGTCGGCGAGGCGTACTTGTTCAATGAGGAGTTGTCCTTGCATTCGGGGCTGAAGAACCGCACCGTTGGAATGCCGTGATAGCTTTCGAACTTGTGTACCGCGCTGCGGTAGCCCTCGGTGGTCGCGTCTTGAACGAATGTCTTGCATTTAAGAACCGTATGCACTGCACGTACGTTCGCCCCGCAGATGTCGTTTACGTGTAGGGGTGCAAAGCCCTCGCGTAGTGCGGCTAAGGCCGCCCCCCCGATGCCGTCCGCAGTGGTTGCGACACTAAGGTACGGCGTATCGCAATGATGACGCACACGCGGAGACACGTCCGCGACCTGCATCGGTGCCGGAGCGCTGCGACGCGGCAGTTGTCGCGCGCGCGCTACCGGCGGGAGGCCGCCGGGATTCGAGCCCGGCGGCCGTTTGCGGCCCGCGGTGGCAGGCCGCAGCAGGCCCTACTCGCCCTGGCCGCGCTCCGCGGCGCGGCGAGGTTGAGTTGGGTCGACCGTCGATGGGCAAAAGGACGGCGACGGGTAATAACGCGGGTAATGCACGCGCGCCGACAGCGGGTCGGTGGTCGTGTGGTCGAAGTCGAAGCCCATCTCGGGCAGAGAGGAGCGTCCACCGACTGGCACCGGGCATAACAAGGCCTCACGGTGGTTGTCGAACGACCATCCAATTCGGACGAAGTCCGGGAAGCTAATCATGGCGGCGTAGGACCCGTAGGAGTTCCGCAGGTGGCGCGGGTGCCCCGCAACCGCGCGCAGCTGTACCCAGGCAGATCCGTCGCCATCGTCGAGGTGCGGCCCGCCGAAGATTTGGACGAAGCCGGGGCCGCTAGGGTGATGGGCGCTGTCCATTGAGGCCGTGTTGGCGTGGACGCCGGACACGACAATTTGAGACGTCCGCGGCGTGTTTGCCGTGAAGTACATGAGTTCCGGGCTCACGATTGTGAGCGCTGAACCGGTGTCGACGAGCACGATGTGGCTTTGCCAGCAGCAGACATCGCCTCGCATGATTTTGAATCGGGCACGAACGAGGAACTGGCTAGAGTCCCTGCGGTTGGGCGCGAGCTCAGAATTTCTTGGGTTCCATGATGAAGCCAGCTCAGGATTGTCAGAGAGAATGTCGCTGACGGCAAGCTCCGACGCCTGCAGGTCGAGCGAAGCAGCTCCCGATGTCATGATGGCGACTGGCTTAGTTTGACCGCCGCGTTTGACCGCTCTAGCGCAACGCCTGCCGCAGAAGTCGTACAGGTCGTTGGGGCGTACGCCGGACGACCAACGCGCAAACGCGCCACGCTTCACCGAGTCGTTGCTCGAGCTGAACAGCGGGTCACGCGGGTGCCGCAGGAGATCGCAACCGACGCGCTTACACGTGATCGAGTCGACTGTACGCTCGATGCTCGAGCGCGAGGATCGCTGGGAGTTGGTAACTACCTCGTCGACGAACCGCGCGTAACAACCGACATCGCAGAAGTTGGCGGCCTGCGGAGCATGCGCCCGGGCAGCCGCTGCGTTGATCGGGATGTGACCGCTGAGCGGCCCGGCTTTGAGGCAACACGGGCTGAAGCACATGATGTTCGGGTCCGCGTTCGAGCTCAATGCGTGCTGTTCAGGACAACGCGTGCATATCTGCACCGCTGGCTGGTGGCGCGCCGACGAGAGTGCCGCAGCTGCGGGGAGGGCAGCTAAGTCGGTGCCCTCACCGCTGACCAGGGTTAGCAGGCGTTGGCGGAGAAGAGGGCTTTCATCGATGCACTTGTTCAGGTCGGACACCAAGCACTGCTTTCGCATATCTTGAAGCGCAGACGCGACACGTTTGTCGTCATAGCCTTGGTTTAGACATTCGTTGCGGAACGCTGTCAAGGCATCGCTGGTCGAACGCAGAGCGGTGCGCGTGTCGGCGAGCGCCTTCCCGAGGAGGTTATTGCCTTTGAAGGCCCCGCCTGGGTTGCGCCTCATGTCCTCCACGGAGACGCCAGTGCCCCACGTGAGGTCGCTCACAGAGCATTCGTACAGGTTGGCGTCTGATGTCGCCAGCAAGCGTCTGGCGAGCATGAGGTTTTCTTCGAACTTGCAGCGGAGCGTGATCGCCATGACTGCGTACCGCACAGCCGCCCACGTTTCGTTGTGGAAGTTCTTCACCTCACGACCCGCGGACTTGGCTTCGTCACAAGAAATGTGGGGAGAGGCCGTCACAGCGCGCAAAGCGTCGTTGTCGCCGAACAAGAGGCACTTGATGCCAGCATACATGTGCTCCGAGCTCGCGAATGGAGCGGCGTGCTCGTTCCCAAGAGCGGTTTCAAGCGCGTCGGCGAGCAGCGTACCGCTGAGGTTGTCTGCGCCGATGAGCGACAGGTAGTAGTTGCTGAGGAAGCCGTTTTCTTCGTCCTCGTCGTAGAAGCAGACGGCCAGCGGCGCAGCGTGGCGTCCCTTAGCCACGCTTAGCATGCGGACATCCACGACGTTGCGACTCGGCGTTACCGCGGGCTTGGAGCCGCGGTCGCGGGTGGCGGATTGTCGAGCGGCTGTTACGAGCCGATCGCGAGCGGCTCGAGCGTAATCGATAACGGCTGCGGCCGCGTCGCGCTGGAGTAGGTCGCTGCCAATGCGGTGGTCGCGGCCGAACAGCTGCCGATGGAGAGCGTCGATCCGCTTCAGGTAGGACAACGCGACTTCTTTCTCGGCGCGTCGTCCCCGCTTCTTCAGGCGCTCCATGCAGGTCTCGGGGTTAGCGTCGAGGTAGATGGTCACGTCGGGACTCCAGCCCAGGCGTTCGCGGAGGTCGTCAAGCAAAGCCGACTCTCGTGCGTCTAGGTGGCCCAACGCGGCGCTGTTCTTAGCGAATAACGCAGCAGCCCGCGGACTGCGCTCCACGAAGACCATTCCGCCCGGGATCTTGCGCGAGCGCATCTCCGAGTGCTGCGCGTGCATATGCAGGAGGATGGCGGATTGGAGCGTGAACGACCAGCGAACCGGCTCGCTGTAGAAACGCGCGAGGAGGTCTCCCCAGTCGCCGAGCCCTTCACGGTAGACCGTGTAGCCCCACTTGGCTAACATGTCCATGATCGAGGTTTTGCCGGCAGCGATATTGCCTTGAAGGGCGACGATTAGAACCTGCTTGCCTTGGCTTTCTGCGGCGCCAGCGGGGAGCCAGCGGCTGCGGAATTCAGCTCGTCGACGCCACGCTCGGGACAGCAGAGAGGCTAGCCGGGCTTGCGCACGTCTCGGGGCGCGAAACCCAACGGAGCGGCCGCCGCGGTCTACGCCCGGCGCGGGTTGACGCGCGGCGACGGGGACCGGGGCCTGCTGCTTCTGCAGGTATGTGGCGTCGCCCCAATCTTTCGCCGCCGGCGAGCCAGCCGTGGAGCCACCCCGGATCTTCACGTGCACGTTGAAGAACGAGTTGTTAGTGACCCCAAGCGACGAGAATGTAGCGTTCAGGTCCTGGACGCCTTGCGTGTTGAACTTTATCCAGACGTCGCCGTTACCGGCAACAAAACTGCACTGCGAGTAGATGCGCTCGAAGCGATGTTCGCACGCCATCATGACCGTTGGCAGGGCTCGGTCCGACTTGCGGGCGAGCAGCTCAAAGAAGTGGCCGTCAAACGTCACACGGATGGTGAGGGTATCGGGCCCCTCTTTTGGCCAACCGCGCGCGACGTGATGGTAGGCCTCGAGATAGCGGGGGTCATGCCGGCGAGGCACGAGCCCGTGTTCGTGCTGTGTGATTAGAGCGTCGAAGCGTCGCTGCGACTCCGCCGTGACTAGGTTCGCGTTCCGTTGTCGCGCATACTCAGAGACAGTCTTGAGCAGTTCCTCGGCGAGGAGGAGGTCGCACAGCTTGATTTGGGTTTCCACAAGAAGCGGTAGAATCGGGCACGACGCCACCGTCGGGAACGTGCCGAAGGACACGACGCAATGGATGGTCTGTTGCCGGGAGGGGGCCAGGCCAAGTGCGTCCCCAGCCGCGGTGAGGAGCTTGCCGAGCGCCTTGAGTGCGAGCATCCATGCGCGGCGGTTACGCTCGTAAACTTGCGCGAGCGAGCTGGTCTCGCGGTACATCAGCGACCCGGAGCGCTCGATGCATTCCCGCCGGAGAGGGCCGACCGAAGGCAGCACGTACTCGCAAGCCGTAGGGCGGCCGAGGCGTGTGTTTGTACGTAACGAGTGCGTGGCGACGTTTCCCGCGGTGTACAGCCTCCAACCGTCGTTGTCAATCCTGTCGAAGACAGGGAGTGGTGGTGCCTCCTTGAGCCGGGTCGCGGACGCGCCAACGAGATCATCGACGTTCTCCGAATTCGGGCATATGACACTTGAGCTGGGGATCTTGTAGGCCGTAAAGAAGTCCCGCGTGTATTTGCTTGACGGGTAGCCTCCTTCGCCGCATGCCACCGTCACCCACGAAGCGCGGCGCTGCGGTGGAGGCGGGTTTCCCCGTCGAGCGGCTCGCTCCGCGTGCTCGAGCCACGCCCGGGGCGTCATGTCGCACTCACGGGGCACCTGGGGCGGACCGCGCGTGGGAACGCTCTCGCAGCCGAGAATCGGATCGGTCCATAGCGCGTTGCTGGGGTCGTTTCCGTACTCGGCGTCGTATGCCGCGTCCGCACCGGACGTCATGATCTCGTAGTAGGTGCGGTCGTCGCGTTGGCCGTTGAACTGATAACCGGAGCGATGGCGAGCGAAACGGATCGCCTTTAGAGCTAGACGGATGTCCATCACCCACTCGGCAGCGCGCGTGGCGAGGCTCTCGTCCAGGCGCCACCACTGGTGCTCGCTGCGAGGCGCCAGGTGGAGCAGATCGCGCCTGACGTCGCGGATGAGCGAGACGAACCATCCGTCGCACAGGCTGGCGCGGGCGTGGGGGCGCCGCGATGCCATGTGGAGGAAATACTGCATGTACCAGCCGCGCCGCTCGGGCTCCAGGCCCTTTGTGGCTCCTGCAAGACGGATGTGCAGCACCAGGAGCTCGGTCCGCACCGTGCTGCCGTCCAGAGTGCATTGGAGGAGGGAGGCCAGATCCCTCCGCGGCAGGCGCTGGTGCGCTGGGAGAGGCTGGTGCGTCGCCTCGGTCTCTTGTGTAAATCCGTTCTCGTTCCAGGCTGTCGGCCCACGGTGAGGCGAGTCCTTGGGGCTGATGCCCAACTGTACGCGTCTTCTACGGTGGTACGGGTGGCGCTGATCGACGGGCGCAAGCAGGCGCCAACAACGAGGCGGACGCTTAGCCAGCTCGTCGACGTGCGCGTCAATGACGCGACACACGTGAAAGTTTCGCCGTGGTAAAAGCATTTGCCACGCGTGAAGGGCCACGTAGGCGGCAATCCGGCTGTTGAAAGACCGCGCGCTATACCTAATCATGGCCGCCTTAGCGCGTGAGCAGGCATCGCCGTCGTACCGCCAGGGCACCCCCCTGCGTTGGCAGCGGTGCCGGAGTTGGGTCGCCGACTGCGGGTGGCGCATTGAACGTTGGGCGAGCTCGTCACTACGTACGTGGTCGTCGTAGGTCATCGGCCAACCGCCGGGCGGTTGAAGCATCCGCGACGTAGGCCGCATGTGACTTTCGTCAATGCGACGCGGCATGCTTGTTGGCCCGGCAAAGCCGGCCCCGTTGCCGCGTAGTTCGCCAACTTGTGTCTCGACGTCGAGGGCGTACATCGCGTAAACGAACTTCAGCGGGCTCTTGGTTTGTCCGAAGCGGGTGACGTCCCTGCCTCTGACGACGGAAACCAGCACAGGCTCCGCGCCGTGCATAGCCCTGAGCCCGAGCGACTCGAGATGCGACTTGGTGGCGGACAGCGCCGAGGCACCGCGGCGGCTGTAGTGCACACTCGTAGAAGGGACCTGAGGCACACGGGTGTTGACATCAATGCCGTGCGCTCGTACTCGCACTGCCGCGGACTTGTGTTCTGGATAGAACCGCAGCTTGCCTGTGGGCGGGCGCGCTGCCCTTGCCTTAGGGTCACATCGGCTGGGCTCGCCTCGCTGCGGCATGCCTTCGGCGTCGATGACAACAATGATCGCTTCAAGATCGGTGTGTGCTTTTGCCATCCAAATGCGAAGAAAACGCCTGATCGCGGATAAGTGCCGCCACTCGAACGCGCGCAGGTTCCACCGCTTAGCCACCACCGCTAGCCACCACCGCTTAAGGTAGTAAGCCAAAGCGCATCTACATCGCGGGGCGGATTTCCTTAGTTTGATGCACAACTTCTCCAAGATTATGCCGCGTGCGTAGACCCCGGTGTAACACCCGGAGTAGCCCCGATTTCGGACGCGCCGCCTCCCGTCTCGATTCAGCTGCGTGAGGACGAGCCTACAAAACCGGTGCCAGCTTGCCAAGGCGGCTCGGCCCGATTGTGCCTCTAGGCAAGGTCCAGCGCGCGACCCGGGTGTCTCGAGTCGGGAGCGAGGAGCGTCCATCGCGCGGCCGTAATGGTCCAGGTGGAATGGCTCGCCCTTGGCGTCGAAGCCGACAAACGGGTCGCAGGGTGCGAAGGTGCCGTCGCTGTCGAGCCGGTCCGGATGCGACAATTGGGGGTCATCGTGGATGAGCGCGACTGGGGGCTTTTGCTTGGGCAGTACGCGCGACGTCTTCGAACATCCGGGGCACGCCACGAAGTCGGTTCTCTCACGGAAGCCCGCACTCATGGCGTCGTGGCTCGTGCATTGGTGGCAGAGCAGCTCGCAATAACGGATGTCATGCTGGTCTAGGTGTGAAACCTTGGCGCCTTCGATTACCCGGTCGCAACCTGCATGGGCGCACCGGCCGTGTACCAGCGGCACCATGCCGGGATGGTGTTTGGAGCTGTCTCCGCAGCAAAATTCCAGCTCGCCAGTGTCCTCGTCCTCCGCCTCAAAGAACGGGGAGATGTGATTCCCACTCCTGTGAAAACGTGCTATGAGTTGATCTTCGTTGCAGCGCCTATCCACGTTAATAGGGCAGTAATCCGACACCGGCGCTGGGGTGACATGGTCAATGGCGTCCGCCAAGTCGCGCCTGCGAACCAACATCATCGACTTGGGGAAGCCCCCCGTTGCTCGAGGTGGGGAGCAATAGGCAATGCGGCCCATCGAGAGGAAGCATACGCCATTTACGGAGGCGCCGTCGGGAGGGCGAAGGCCATCCAGGGACGGGAACGTTGTCCAGAAGCCGTTGCCGCGCCCGAGGGCGGCGTCTGCCTGTCGCCCACAACGCTCCAGCAGAGGACGGGCCTTGGGCAACGGGATCAATGGCATGAATAAGGAGAGCTGTTTGAACTCCCTCTTCACGCCTAACCCGTAGCACGCCGGGGTCGGAGACAGCAGCGGGGCAACGAAGTGGCCGAGCGGGTTGTCGCCGTCACGGCCGAAAACGAGGACAGAATTTCGTGCGGAGAACGATGGCCACGGCGCGAAGGGCTGCGAGTCCGAGAGCGAGTGAAGGAACTCCAAGCCGAGCCGGACAGACCGGCCCTCGCCGGCAGACGGGTCGTTGTCGTCATCCGCGCGCCGCTTTGCAAGCACCTTGTGATACTCGTTGCAGCCGAGGAAGCCCGGCGCGCCCGCGCGGGCCGCGTTCTCGGCTTTGACCGCGCCCATGTCCCGCCGTGAGTAGCGGCCGGTGTGCACCGTTCCGCTTGGCTCACCACAAGCGACAATGATCTCGTGGACCCACCCCGGCCTCAGCACAGTGTTACGGCTGAGTCCCGACAACGGCAGCTCTAGCGCGGCGCGATACCGGAGAGGGGCGACCATGTCCTGCACGGCGACCGCATCAGCTTGAGTAGCGCCGAGCGGGAGGAGAACGTGCGGCGGTACGATGGAAGAGACGCAGCAGCAGGGGCAGTTGATGAACAAGCACTCCTCATCGACGGCGGAGCACTTGGCGCAAAGGAGTGGGCGAAGGTGCATCGGCCCGGCGCCGCCCACGAGGGACAAACAGGCGAAGTGCCCGCATTGCCCAGGTGGCTTGCCCGGCAACCGCGTGTCGTGCCGCATGCGGCCAGCAACACCACCGTTGTTGTCGAGCAAGCGCACGAAGCACCGGCGGAAGCTGTTATGCGTAACCCTGCGGCTATGGAGACGAAACAGCTGCCTTATGTTCATGGCGAAGTGGCCCACCGGGCTGAGCTTGTGATCGTCTCGCACATCGGCGCCCGCCGGCGGCGGCGGAATCAGGCCGCATCCGGGGCCGGGACGCCAGCTTGGGTGGTCTCCGGCCCCTCTGAGCTCAGCCGGCGTGAGGCGGATGATCGGTAAGCCTAAGTGGTTGAGGCGCCACTCGCCGTGGTTGAGGAAGAACTCGCAGCGGTCGTGGTCCGCGTACGAGAAATTGTACCCATAATCGTCGGTCGCAGTGCTGATGCCAGTGTAATCGCGCCGTGACGTAATAACTCGGTCCTCCTCGCACGCCCAGCCGCGCGATTGGGTAGGCGCGGGCGGAGCGGCTTTGGACTCGACGGCGGTGTCTGCGCATGACCGCTTGTGCCGTGACACCAGGTCTTGCAGGAAAGAGTACAGGCACCGCGCCGCCGCGTCTGCGTCGCGGTTAAACCTCATGTCCGACGTGCTGCGGTAGCGCGGGAGTTCGAACTCGCGGACCTTGTTCAGATTGGCCAGCCCGCACCCGCGGAGGCCGTCTGCGACCAGGTCGTGGCACACCGAGCACGTGGTCTTCCCGCAGTTCGTCACCAGGCGCGAACCGAATGCCTTGTTCGCGAAAGGCGTCGATGAAGGAACGCCGGTGTCAGGCTCGCGAGGGATGCCGAACATCCCATCCCCAAAGAGGCAGAACGGGCAGTGGTGGTACGCCCCGTCCGTCTTGGCAGCCTGGGTAACCCATAGCGAGCGCCAGAGCG
>ENA-UOXV01005127-UOXV01005127.1-marine-metagenome-genome-assembly--contig:-NODE-5127-length-14631-cov-11.775041_pt1 | contig 14631 bp, 11 predicted proteins | sample MGYA00238165_ERZ766961 | MGnify/ENA primary metagenome ERZ766961 (study PRJEB28924, sample SAMN03173240) | marine metagenome | biome: Marine; feature: Water; material: Subsurface seawater | place: North... | reverse complement strand
ATACCTAAACTAGGTAGTCCTGTTATGTTGCAGATTGCAATTAACAAGCTTAACTACAACTTACGCACTCAAAATAAAACTGAGAATAAGTCGCAGCCTAAAAAGGATGTATTTTTTCCTTACTATTTGTAAGGTTTGAAAAAAAAGAGAGCTATAAGCTCTCTTTTTTATTAAATTTATCACTACAATAATTCTCTAATTTTAATATCTATATATACATATTCTAGTTTTCTAAATTTGACTAAACATTTTTAGATGAGAGAATAAGCAAGACATATTAATCAATTAATTATGAGGAAACTTATGAAAAATTTATTTACGTTTTTTATTCTAGTTATTTTTATTACAAGTTGCTCCATGGAAGAAAGTGTTGAACAAACAACTGATCCTTTAGACAATGAATACTTTACTGAGTTTATGCCGTGCAAAGCTGGTCCAGATTTCATTGCTGAAAATAAGACTGCAATGATTTCAGAATGGCAGAAGTTATTAACAGCGGAAGACCTTAGGGGTGTTTGGGCTTATACACCAGCAGTTGAAACTAATTCATCTGGAGATACTGTATGGTGGGAGCTTGAATGGACCTCCAAAGAAGCTGCCGATGCAGCATGGGAGCAATGGGTTCAAAATGATAAAGCTATTGCTTGGCAGGAAAAATATCAATCTGTTCTTCAATGTGATGGAGAAGCAAGAAATTCTTTTGATTCTGTTATGCCAATAACTGCAACAACCTATGGCGAAACTAATGATTCAGGATATTTTTATTCAGAGGTTCATGTTTGTGAATTTAATGAGGGCTATTCAAAGGATGATGCTGTCGAGTTTCTATATGGTTTTAGGGATGCAGTAGCAGCTGCGGATTACTCAGATACAACTTATCATTTTCTTAACTACTTCTTTCAAGATGATCCATCACGCTTTTTATGGGCAAATTTTGCTAACAGTGAAGAATCAATGAACAAAGCTAATACTTCTTTTGAAGAAAGCGTTAGAGATAAGATGTTTCCATTGTTTAGCGAGTTTGCATCATGCGCGGAGCAACCTGATCTATATAATGGATTCACATTATATCGGTCTGAACAAAAAGAATTCATGCCAACTTTTTCATCAAATTAATCACATAAACGAAAAAAGAGAGCGCAAGCTCTCTTTTTTTTAAATAAATTTACTATCTACCAATTAAAAAATGGAGTTTCTTTAAAGTCTTCGCCTCTAATTTGAACGGTGGTATTCATATAACGTCCTTCAACAAACATTTGATTTATTAATACCGCTAAATCATCTTTGGTAGTATTCTTAATATGATTTATTAATATTTCGTTGCTATCAAATTTATAGTTGCCTTTACTCCAGTCATCTAAGTATGCTGATGATTCAACAAATAAATTTTCAGGGTCTTTTTCTAGCTCCTCAATCATAGCTTTTTTTGTATTTTCAATTGTCTTATTATCTAGATTTTTAAAAGCTACTGCAAAGCCATAGTTAAAGCCCATAACTTTTGCTTTTAAGTCTGCAAGGTTATTGCTGTCGCTTACAATTATTGTAGAAAGTGTTGGATATTCATTAGTTTCAGTAGTAAAGCTAGATGCAATATAGCCAACTTCCTGATTAGTTCGCAATTCATTAAAGAATGTAGGCCTGTAAAGTTTATTTATTAATGATAATTGAGCAATTACTTTTTCAGATTTTTCAGGATATACGTAGTTATCTAAAATCCCAACCCCATCTTTAGAGATTGATACCTTCTTCATCATTGCTGTCCCTGGAGCTGCATTAAATGAAGGCTTATATCTATGATGAGTTATTTGGGATGATGCGCCAATTGTTTCTCTAGCTTTTTTAGCAAAATTCTTTATTTTTTCAGGGTCATAATTACCATAAGCATAAATATCAAGAAATGTTGTACTTATAAATTCTTGATGAGTTTTAAGAATACTATCTACAGTAACGCTTCCTAGCGCTTTAATTACCTGATCTCTATTCCAGCGCGATGTTTTATTTATCTCAGAGTTATAGGTAAATAATTGATTACTTATATCGTCTTCTTCACTATTCTCTAAACTATCTAATATTACTTTTATAGAGTTTTTTACTTCCCAGTCTTTGATATCAAAAGATGCAAAAGATTCCATTATTTCATTAGCATATTTTATTTGACTGACAGATCTTCCTATAAAAACTAAGCTTAAATTACCATATTCATCTGGTGACGGGACAATAGAGATGCCTGCACCACGATATGCCTTTGCTAGCTTACCTCTATTTTTTTTGAAGAAATGATATAAGATTATGCTCATTTCAGCTTCTATTTTTGCACTCTTACCACCTGTAGGAGACATAAAGTTAACTTGCATTATCCCTTTATTATTTTTATGTTTTTTACTTTGTGATAAAAATGCTTGGACTCCTTCTTTTGCATAGACAATTTGGGGAGTTTCAAATTCTTTCGACTCAAATGTTATATCGCTTTCATCATCAAATGAGATAATTTCTGGTTTTGGAAGGGAGACAGCTATTTCAGTGCTGCCCCAATTATTTAAATCTTCATCTGGGATAGATTCAATTCTGTATGATCCATCGGCATATTTTAAATCTATTGAAGTGCTTTCATCTTGACTTAAGTGATATATACGAACATTAGCAGGCGTTAGTTGAGACAAGACTTCACGAATAGCCTTTTCGTCATAACTCTCTGTTTTTAAATTATAGTCAATTAAGTTTTCAACAGGAACATCAAAAATTTGCCTACCAAAATTAACTGCAATACTCAGGGCTGCAGGAGGAGTATAATCATCAAACTCTCTATCATTGATTGCTTTCATTTCATCATAATATTTCTTATCAATCCCTTTAGAAGACATCAAATCAATGTACTTGAATGTTAAATCTATTATTAAATTTTTATTACTTATTCCTTTATTTGTTAGAGTAAAATCAATAAAAACTGCTCCATCAGCACCCCAGACATTTGGATTAATAGAAGCTCCTCCACCCTCAATGTAACCCTCATCGGTCAAGAATGAGAAAAGAGAATCTTCTTCTTGTGAGTTTAAAAGTCTTGAAACATATTGATTTGGTTTTGATCTCCACTTATCTCTATTATCTTTAAAGGGGAATTCTAGAGTTAGAGAGGGGGTTCCTCCCTTTGTTTGAACGTAAATATTTTTTAAAAGACTGTCTTTTAGATATCCGGACTGTTTTGTTATAGGCCTTTCAATATTTTTGTTTTTGATATTACCAAAATACTTTTTTGCATATGATTTTAGTTCACGAGATGATTGATTTCCGACAAGAACTAATTTCATTAGATTGGCTGAGTAATATTGATTATAAAAATCTCTAAGAGATGAGAGGAGAACATCTTTATCTCTTGATAAAGTTTCGTTATTACCAACACCAAGTTGAGACTTTGGATGATTTGGGTTTGTTGTATTTACTGTTACACGATTAACAACAAATTGATCGCTTTGTCTTAAAAGTAACCATTCAGAATTTACTGCACTTATTTCTTTTTCAACCATAGAGGCATCAAATAAAGGAGCCTTTATGGCTGAGCTTAGCCTGTCCAGTCCTTGAGAGAACATTCTGCTATTTATTGAAAATAGATATGTTGTTTGTTCTGCAGCAGTAAATGCATTGGTAGATCCTCCATTTTCGCTGATAAACTGCATATATTCATTAGGAGATTTATATTTCTCTGAACCCATAAAAATCATATGTTCAAGAAAGTGCGCAATCCCTTGAGCATTCTCAGGGTCTTGAAACTGCCCAACACCAATACTTAAGGTTGCAGCTGAGGTGGCAAGTTTTGGATCACTTACTGTAACAACTTCAATACCATTCTTGAGTGTGAATGTGGAATATTTTCTAGGATCATTGGGGCTTTTATTAATATCCGCTGTAAGATTTAGTGAAAGAAAGCAAATGATAAAAATTATAGAAGTGATCTTTTTCATAATATGTTTAGTAAAAAATTGTATTAACAATATTATATTAATATTTTTTTTGTCAAGCAAACTTTACATCATTAAAGAGTCAAATAAATCTTGTACAATATTGTTTCCTATGAAAAATTGTTTTCTTATATTATTAGTTTTTCCTAACTTGTATGCGGATAATTTTAACTCATTAATTGAGATGTATCCTTCGTCCAATGATAAGACCAAGATAAACATCGTTATCAAAGATAATATTGATATCGAGGGAAGAGTAACTTCTGCCGGATCTATTGCCCTAAAAGACAATGTGGCTAAACAAAACGCTTTCTTAATAGATAAACTACTTCTAAATGGCTTTTATATTAAAGGTAAGGCTAATCTATCTGAATGGGCAAATTTTAGGTCAACAAGCTCAGTTAGTGGCTGGTCAAGTATTAATGGGCAAACAGTACACCCAATAGATAAAGCATATAATCCTTGTGGCTCAAGTTCTGGGTCTGCAGTTGCAGTGGCATCAGGTATAGTCGATGTTGCTATCGGCACTGAAACAAATGGCTCCATAACTTGTCCAGCTTCAGTTGTTGGTGTGGTTGGTATGAAACCTACAGTTGGTTTGGTTAGCAGAACTGGAATAATACCTATATCAGAGTCTCAGGATACTGCTGGACCTATGGGTATTTCAGTTGAGATAGTTGCTCAAACTCTCCAAAGCATAGCCGGTATCGATCATAAAGATGCAAAAACAAAAATAATTCCAAAAAACTTTGATTTTAATTTTAGAGAAGCTGCAGATAATAGAACATTGCTTGGAAAAAGATTTGGTTTACTTGAGTCTGGATTTGATACCGAATATGGTAAAAAATTTCTAAAGAAATTACAGCGGGATATTACTGAGCTTGGGGGTGAAATTATTTTTATTGAAGATAATAGGTCATATCCATCTGAAGAAGAATATTTTTTGCTCTTATATGAATTTAAACATGGTCTTGAAAAGTATCTTAAATATTCATCAGAAAACAAAAAATCTCTCAAAGAGATTATTGAATTTAATAACGAAAATTCTGACGTAGTAATGCCTTTTTTCAAGCAGGAGATTTTTTATGCTGCAATTGAAGCAGCTCAAGACAAAGCTAAATATGTAGAATCTAAAGTTGTTTTAAGGAATGCAACTAATAAAACAATAAACCTAATGGAGCAATACAACCTAGATGCATTTATAGGTCTTACAAGGGGCCCTGCTTGGAAAATTAATTACGAAGGTGGAGATAGAAAAGCTTCAAAAGAAATTCTTTCTTTTGGTAATGGTGGTTATGCAGCTTTTGGTGGCTTGCCTCATATAACAATTCCATATTTTAAAATTAATAATTTTCCGGTTGGTATATCTTTAATTGGCAGGCCTTGGTCGGATAAGGAAATAATATCTTTTGCTGCAGCATTGGAAAGATAATTTTTATTAGTGTTATATTATTCAGAATCTAGGAGAAAAAATGGAAAAAGTATTGGTAACAGGGGCAACAGGGTTTATTGGACTTCATTGCATTCATCAACTTTTAAACCAAGGGTATGCAGTAAATGGTTCTGTTAGATCTCCTGACAGAAAAAATGAAATTATAGAAGCATTGGAGAAACATAATACTTCTACTGAGAACCTAAATTTATTTACTTTTAACTTAACAGAAGATTGTGGTTGGGATGAAGGCATGTCTGGCTGTGATTATCTTATACATGTTGCCTCGCCAATTGCTCTTGATCCTCATAATGAAGATTTTTTTGTTAAACCTGCGGTTGCTGGAGTTAATAGAGCATTAACATTTGCAAAAAAGCATAATATAAAGAAAGTCGTACTTACATCTTCTGTTGCTGCAATTTTTGACACCCTTGAGAAAAAAAGCTACTACGATGAAAGCGACTGGTCTGATCCAGAAAACCCAGCAATAAGTCATTATTCTAAAAGTAAAACTTTAGCAGAGCGTGCTGCTTGGGATTTTGTAGAAAAAGAAGATCACCCTTTTGAGTTGGCTGTAATAAATCCAGCACTTGTAGTGGGTGCCTCATTATCTGGTGATATTGGTGAGTCTAATAAAGCAGTGCAAATGGTAGCTAGTGGCAAAATGCCTGTAGCTGTTCCTCTTATGTTTGGTTATGTGGATGTTAAAGATGTAGCAGCGGCTCATATTCTAGCTATGCAAATCCCAGCTTCAAATGGAGAAAGATTCGCATTAGCTGAAAAAGATTTATGGTATAAAGATGTTGCTAAGTTGCTTAGAGAAAATGGTTTTGATAAAGCACCAACTCTAGCAATTCCAGTCTGGCTTACAAAAATTATGGCTAATTTTAGTAAGGAGTTAAAATTGACTTTGCCTTTTCTTGGAAGATTGAGAAGTATTAATTCCTCCAAAGCAAAAAATATTTTAGGTTGGAGTCCAAGGCCAGCAGAAGAGTCAATTATTGAAATTGCAAATCAAATGAAAGAATTAGGAATGATTAAATAATTCCAGGAATAATAGCTTTCCTATTACTTGGATAATCATCAAATTTTTCTTTATACCACTTGTGGTGTGCAAGCGCCCTTGGAAATAAATTGGCTATAGTCCAAAGAGCAAAGACAGCCCCTGAGATACTCCATGTCAAGATAGCCCATCCTAGCCACTCAATTATCTCCCCAAAGTAATTGGGAGAAGATATATATTTATGCATAAATTTTGAAGGTAAATGATATCCAGGACCTTTATCTCGTCTTAAGGCAACAATAAGGTAGTCAGACTTTATATTTATGTACATGCCTATTAAAAAGATAAACAATCCAAAAAAGAATATATAGCTATACATCCAATCTTGAGAATAATCAGTCAAATAATAAATACCAAATGCTTGAAGATTTACATTAACTATATTAAAAAAGAATGCAGACACAGCAATACTTATTGGCATCTTTGGGTTTGTCATATCAATAACAAATGGGTAAATAAAAGATCTGTGGACATAGTGAAGCAACCACAGTGATAAAAATATTATATGCAGAGATTCTAAATCATCTTTTACAATGAATGCGTAAATTAACATAATTAACACGCAGGGTGATTCCATTATTACCCATCCAGCCCTTGCAGAAATATTTCTACCCCATCCTTTTCTAATGTGTCTTCCGTATGGAGCACTTACAAAAAATAGATATATAAAGGTTATAGCACCTAACAAAATCCAAAAAATTATAAAACCATTAAATATACTCAATGTGTAACCAAATTTTTCTATACATATAAGTTTACAGTTTGTAATTGAAATCATAAACTTAATAAACTATTAATTAGAGTATAGATAAATGAAAAATTATGATTTTATTATTTTAGGGGCTGGCTCTGCTGGATGTGTTTTAGCAAACAGGCTCAGTGCAAATCCTAATTTTACTGTTTGTCTTATTGAAGCTGGATCGAAGGATACCGACATGAGACTGCATGTTCCATTGGGGTTTGCTTTTCTTGGTGAAGGAAGTAAGTATAGTTGGAACTATAATACTGAACCACAAAAAGAATTTGAGAAGGTTATATTAACTGAGCCCGCATCCTCAGTTGTAGATTCTACCGGTGAATTGCATGAAGTTGAGGCCCAATCAGAAGAGCATAGAAGAGGCTACCAGCCAAGAGGTAAGACATTAGGTGGTTCAAGTTCTATTAATGCTATGTTGTATGTTAGGGGTCATAAGTGGGATTATGATCACTGGTCTGAGCTCGGCAATGATGGTTGGTCTTTCGATGAAGTGCTTCCTTATTTCAAGAAAGCTGAACACAACGAAGTTTTTGATAATGAATTTCATGGAAAAAATGGACCTTTAAATGTTTCAAAAATAAGACATAAAAATAAATCTGTTGATGATTTTGTTAAAACAGGATCATCAATTTTTGGTTTTAACGAAGATTTTAACGGAGAAAGTCAAGAGGGAGTAGGCTACTATCAAACTACACAAAAAGATGGAAAAAGATGTAGTGCTGCAAAAGCTTATTTAGTTCCAATACTTGATAGAGAAAACTTAACAATATTAACTGATACAAATGTAGATAAAATTATTATTGAGGACGGAAGAGCTTCTGGCGTTCTTTGTATTAATGAAGAAGGAGAGAAGTTTGAAGTTAATGCAAAAAAAGAAGTTTTATTATCATCTGGCGCATTTGGATCTCCGCAAATTTTATTAAGATCAGGAATTGGTCCAAGGGAAGAAATTGTAAAACACGGAATTGAGCATAAGGTAGACCTGCCAGGGGTTGGAAAAAATCTTCAAGATCATATTGACTATTTATCAGTGCACAAACATAAATCTATTAATTTAATTGGTTTTTCTTTAGGTACTATATTTTTAAAATTTCCATATGAAATTCTAAAATATATTTTGACTAGAACTGGATTATTTACTTCTACGGTTGCAGAAGCTGGAGGATTTATAAGATCTAGAAATGATATCTCTATTCCAGATATACAGCTTCATTTTGCACCAGGAATGGTTGTTGACCATGGTCGTCAACAATTATGGGGTACAGGTATAAGCTGTCATACATGTTTATTGAGGCCTAAATCAAGAGGTGAGGTAACATTAAAATCAGCTGATCCTTTTGAAGATCCAAAAATTGATCCTAAGTTTCTATCGCATCCGGATGATATGAAAGACATGATAGAAGGATATAAAAAAATGATGAAAATAATGAATAAAGAACCTCTATCAAAGTATACAAGCAAGCATGTCTATAGACCTATTGATCTCGATGATGATGATGATATAGAACAAGCTATCAGAGAAGAGGCAGATACTGTTTACCATCCAGTTGGAACATGCATGATGGGCAAAGATGAAATGGCAGTAGTTAACAATAAATTAAAAGTTTATAAGCTAGATGGGTTAAGGGTTGTAGATGCATCAATCATGCCAACACTGATTGGTGGAAATACAAACGCACCAACAATAATGATTGCAGAAAAAGCTTCGGATTTAATAATTAAAGATTGGAGTTAAAAGCTACATGCATTTAAGATTATTAGCCATAGTATTTTTATTTTCTATAAATATTGCTGCTCAAACAATAATTGATGTTAGATCAACTAGTGAATGGGACAGCGGTCATCTTGAGACAGCAATCCATGTCGAATGGCAATCTATTACAGACATAACTGCTTATATGGATAAAAATGAAGAAATTTATCTTTATTGCAGGAGTGGCAACAGATCAGGTAAAGCTAGGAAGATCCTTCTAGACAATGGTTTTATCAATGTAATTAATGCGGGAAGTATTAATGAAGCAAGCCAATTATTAAATATAAAAATTAGTAATTAATTATATACATTTATATTCTTATTTAATGTATACAGTGCAAACATTATACTATAGACTAGCACATGTTTACACTGTAAACATTAACATCAATAACTCATAGGAATAAAAATGAATCATACATATAAACTTTCATTACTAACTTTTGTATTATTTGCGATCCCTTCATATGCCGCTGATATGAAATTTGAAGCAAAGGAAAACATCATGTTTCAAGGAAAAATTGCTACCGTTAAAACTTCTAAAAAATTTACTAAGCTAGAAAACTGTCAAGCTCTGTGTGAATCTAGAAATTCATGCGTAGCTTTTACTTTAAATAAATCAAAAGGTAGTTGCACTATTTTAAAAAATGTAACAGGCGAAGTTGCTGACACAGATTCAATATCAGGTGCCAAGAATTAAGATTAATTCTTTCTAAAACAATAGGGCTCAATGAGCCCTTTTTTATATGTAATGTAAATATGCAGGTACAATATTTGAATGAGTATTTTTACAAATATCTTTAAGAAAAAAGATAAATCAAAGAAAATTATATCCTTTGATGGAGGGGGTGTTCGTGTTGTTGCTGGTATAGTTTTTTTAAAAAAACTAGAAATTGCATCTGGAAAGAATATTTCGGATATCTTTGATTTGTTCGTGGGAACAAGTGCAGGTGCATTTAATGCAGCCTGTTTGGCTTTTGACGGAATGTCAGCTAGTAAATTAAAAACCTATTGGTCAAAAGAGTACACCAGAAAAATAATGGAAACATCTTTTTTCTGGGATCAAGCATCGCTTATTCAAGCAAGACCAAGATATGAAACAAAAGGAAGAGTAAAGGTTTTAAGTGAAATATTTAATAATAAAACTCTTGGAGAATCTAAAAAGCCAATAGTTACTCTTTGTTATGATGTGGAGCAAAGAGAGCATATTGTTCATTCAAGCATGCTCACACCAAAGATAAGTTTTATTGATGCAGTTTCAGCATCAAGTGCAGCTCCAATGTATTTCCCAACATATCAAATAAAAAATGGTTCATGGATGATTGATGGTGGTGTGGTTACTAATAATCCAACTCTTGTTGGCTTTAATTATGCTTCAAAATATTTTAATTCTAATAATATAAAAATACTTAGCATTGGAGCTGGGCTTAATAAACAAAAAATTAAGGGTGAAGCATCTTCTAAATGGGGAGGAGTAGGTTGGTTAAGAAATGACATTATGGGGATGATGCTAGATTCAGAAATACATAATGATATTGCAACTAGCATGTTTGATAAAAAATATCTGCGAATCAATTCGCCAATTGGAAAAATTAACAAAATGCTAGATGATGACTCGGATGAAAATTTAGAAAGAATTCACCTGATGGGCCTAGAATGGTGGTCACAATTTGGAGATCAAGCGCTAAAATTTATCGAAGATTAAAATATTTTACTTTTAACTTTAATTTTCATGTAAGATACTCTTTTTTTATTAAATGGATATTATGAATATATATGTTGGAAACCTTTCTTGGGGCATGAGCGACCAAGACCTAGAAAACCTTTTTGCTGAGCACGGATCTGTTACTTCAGCTAAAATTATCACTGATAGAATGACAAATCGTTCTAGAGGTTTTGGTTTTGTTGAAATGAGTGATGGCGGAGAAGCAGCAATCGCAGCTTTGAATGATGTTGAGATTGAGGGCAGAAAATTAGTCGTCAATGAATCTAGACCTAAAAGCTAGACAGTATTCACTAAAATCAATTTTTAAATAAATAGCCTTTTTATAAGGCTATTTTTTGTGTTCATTTCGAACATATAATGTAAATTATTTACATTATTTTATATTTATCTAAATTCTTGACAATTCAGTTCTGAATAAGGTTAAATGCACCATAATTATTTTTAAATAAAAGGGGAAATCCGTGTATAAATATTTATTATCATTAGTGGTACTTCTACCACTTTCAACTTCTTTACTTGCGCAAGACTCTGATGAGACTGAAAAAGTAGAAGAGGTAGAAGAAATTGTAACAACAGGTATTAAAAGCAGCTTGATAAGTGCTATTGATATTAAAAGAAATAATGTAGGAGTAATGGAGGCTATTACTGCTGAAGACTTTGGTAAGTTTCCGGATGGTAACCTAGCTGAATCACTTGCAAGAGTTTCTGGTGTTGGTATTGACAGAAGTAATCTTGAAGGAGAAGGTGTAGCGGTTAGAGGTTTTGGTCCTGAGCTTAATCTTGTTACTTTAAATGGAAGACAAATGCCTACTGTTCCAGGGCAATGGGGTGGAGGTAGATCATTCAATTTTGGAGATATTGCATCCCCGGGTGTTTCAGCTGTTGAATTGTTCAAGTCTACTAACAATGCATTACCATCAGGTGGTATTGGTTCAACTATTAATATGGTAACCACCAAACCTTTAATGATTGATGGAACAAAAGTAGCTATAAGTGTGGGTACAGTTCATGACACATCTAGCACGACTTCTGAAACACCAGAAGTATCTTTACTATATTCTACTAATAAAGATTATTGGGGGTTTTCATTCTCAGGTTCTTATCAAGATAGAAATAACAGAGAGGAGGGTACAAGAGAATCCAACTGGTTAATTCCATCAAGAATGGCAGCTTTAGAAGGCTACAACAGAGTTACCCCAAATCAGACTGGTATTACTAATAATAATACAAGAGCTGATGGTGCTACTTTCTATCAAGAGCCTACTGCTTACCAAATAAAAGATAATGATAGACTTAGAAAGAATGCTCAGTTGACTTTCCAATTTGCATTTTCTGACAATGTTGTTTCAACCTTTGACTATACATACAGCGGTGTTGAATTTAGTTCCATTGGAACTATGTTTGGCTCATGGCTAGGTGGATGGGATACACAATCTGGAACAGTTAATTCAAATGGCGTATTTACAGATGTTGTTGTCGCAAATAGATCATATGACCATCAATTAATTTGGGGAAATACCGATAGTGCAAACAAATCAATAGGTTTTAATACAGAGTTTGTTGTAAATGATTCCTTAGTAGTTACATTTGATGCCCATCATTCAGTTGCAATTAAAAATGGTACAGAGTTACCAAACGAAATGGGAATGTCAACTACAAAGAAAGCAACTTTAACTCATACCAATGGAGGAGCTTCTGGAATTAATAGCTTTGCTTACGATAATACTTTTGACTCTTCTGATTACTTTATATCAAATATTTATGCTCGTGATGCATACAAAAAGAATGAAATGAACCAGTATCAGTTAAAAGGCGAATGGATTAATCTTGAGGGTGGATTAGTTAGTTCAGTTGACTTTGGTATCTCAACAACTAAAAGCAAGTTTTATGATGAAAGATATGAGAATGCTAATTCCTTACAAGGACCAAGTGCAGACGATTTCAGTGATAGTCTTTTTGTAAAAACTGATTTAGGTGATTTTATGGATGCATTTAATACTACATTAGGAACATCTTATTACTTTAGTGTAGATAAAGATGCTGCTGTTGCTGCCTTTGTTGCAGCTGGCGGATCTGCGGACCCGGGTGCAGTTGATTCAAATGAAAGAGTTTCAGAAGATTTAGAATCAGCATTTATTCAATTTAATATGGAAACTGAATTACTTGGAAAGCCATTAAATATTATTGCTGGTGTTAGATATGAATCATCTGATACTACATCTACAAGCTTAGAGGCAAGACCGGATTTAATCAGAGTTGATTTTATTAATGGTGTTCAATATGTAGCTTCTGGAGGCATTATAGATGCACCTAGGTTTGGTAGCACTGAAGATACTCTTCCAAGTATCGCTGCTTCTTATGCATTGAGTGATAATGAAGTAATTAGATTTTCAGCAAGTAAAACTATTGCAAGACCAAGTCTTCAAGATAAAAGATCTCAGTTATCATATGGAAATGCTGACTTCTGGAATCCAACAGCAAATGGTGGTAACCCAAATCTACAATCATTAAAGTCTAATAACTACGATTTAGCTTATGAAAACTACTATGCAGAAGGAAGTTATTATGCTGCAAATATTTTTGTTAAAGAAATATCAGATTTCGTCTCATCATCCACAGTATCAGGTGTTTCAGTTAATGGTTTAACTAACGCTGCATACGGTGAAAATATTATGGCTGCAAGAGCTTGTATGCAAGCATGGGTAGATGCCGGAAGAGGTGATACTGTCTCATATGATGCTGAAGGAGCATGGACTTCTTGTGTTTCACAACAGGCTATTTGGGCACAACCTTGGATGAATGATAACCAACACGCTATGTGGGTTGCTTTAGCTAAAGCACATCACGGTGGTACTTTACCTTCAATGTGGAACAACGGCTGGGCATTTGGACAGCCATGGAGCAATAATACATGTAATGATGGTGGTTGGTGGAGATGTAACCCAGGTTATATTGATTCAACATCATCAGATCCATTGGCACTATTTACTGTCACAAGACCTAGTAACCTTCAAGAAGGCGATGTTAGTGGTTTAGAAATTACTGTTCAGCATTTGTTTGAAGGCACTCCTTATGGAATGCAATTCAATGCAACCAAGATTACAGGCGGTGATGTTGATATAGACAGAGATGATATTGGAGAACAATTTATCTTACCTGGTTTTGGTGATGCAGGTAACTTGTCTGTCTTCTATGAAGATGACGTCCATACTTTTAGAGTCGCAGCAAACTATAGAGGTGAAACTGTTGCAGGTTTCGGTAACTATCAGCAACCTTTATATGTCGAAGCTAGAACTCAAATTGATGCAACGTATCAATACAGAGTTAACGAGAATACAACAATATTTGTAGATATGATGAATATTAACGATGAGACCACACGTCTTCATGCTAGATATTCAGAAATGTTATTCTTGTCTCAAGATCATGGACCTATTTATAAATTAGGATTTAGATCAAATTTCTAATATTTAAAATATTAAAAAAAAGAGGATCTTATGATCCTCTTTTTTTTTATGACTGATATAATTCATAGAATGAATAAACTGTATCTATTAACTTTAGTATTTATTATATCTTCATGTGGCGGAGGCGGCGGAGGCGGTGGAGAGACTATAACTCCAGTAACTCCTCCAACAAATATCCCATTTCAACTATCAATTGGCCTGACTTCATTTTCAGTAAATGAAGATGAATCTTATTCTGCCTCATTGGCTGCAACTGCAAATGAACAAGTAACACTAAACTATGAAATTACAGCAACCACTTCAAACGGTTCACTGAGTTTAGCTTCAAGTGGCAATATCACTTATCAGCCTAATGCAAACTTTTTTGGCTCCGATCAGTTTCAATATTCTGTAACTGCAGTAGGAAAAAATGTTACAAAAAATGCTACTGTTAATATTACAGTTACTTCAGTTAATGACCTGCCTTCAATATCATTTGTT
>ENA-UOXV01005125-UOXV01005125.1-marine-metagenome-genome-assembly--contig:-NODE-5125-length-14635-cov-4.203155_pt1 | contig 14635 bp, 16 predicted proteins | sample MGYA00238165_ERZ766961 | MGnify/ENA primary metagenome ERZ766961 (study PRJEB28924, sample SAMN03173240) | marine metagenome | biome: Marine; feature: Water; material: Subsurface seawater | place: North... | reverse complement strand
GTGCTGGCCCAGCTCCCATGCCGTTAATGCAGCGCCTTGGTTGCGAGGCCGGGTTTCATCGACCCAAACATGAATAGGAATACCGGAATCATACGCTTTATAAATCGGTGCGAGTGCCGTGCCCCAATCAACCGTTGCCAACCAACCAGCATTACAATGCGTGAGGATGTTAACGCGATCAGATGAGCCTTTTTTCTCAAAGGCATCGCGAATAAGCGGTAATCCATGATCCCCAATCGCACTACAGATGGCGACATCTTCATCGCTGATTTCCGCGGCCCGGCGATAGGCCGCTTCAAGGCGGCGTTCCGCTGGTAATTGCCGAAGTGCCGTTACCATCTCATCAAGGGCCCATCGTAGATTAACGGCTGTAGGACGAGTCTTAATGAGCACATCATAAGCATGCTGGAGGGCACGGTCGGCATCGTCCTGGCGTACGGCGAGACAAACACCATATGCCGCCGTCGCACCGATGAGAGGCGCCCCACGAACCAGCATATAGCTAATCGCATGGGCCGCATCATCTAATGACTTGAGCATTACGGTTTCAAACGAATGGGGCAACCGTGTTTGATCGATGATACAGATAGACCAGCCATCATCTTGAACCCATATTGTTCGCTGTGGCTTGCCATTTACATTCATGAGCTAAGTGCGCGTCCGACAATTGCGTCAAGTTTCTTAACAAGGACGGGGTCGCGAGCTTCCGGTGCTGTGATCAATGCGTTGTCTAAAGCGATATGACATCCTTCAGAACAACGATGGTCTCGTGATGCTAAACTCGGCACGACATGACAAACCAATTGGCGCGCTTTGTCCGCATTGCTGACAAGGACTTTAATAATGGAATCAACGGACGCATCGTCATGATCCGGATGCCAACAATCATAGTCTGTCACCATCGCAACAGAGGCGTAACACATTTCAGCTTCTCGGGCGAGGCGGGCTTCCGGCATATTGGTCATGCCGATGACATCGCACTGCCATTGTTGATACAATTTCGATTCAGCCAAAGTTGAAAACTGTGGGCCTTCAATTGCTAGATATGTTCCACCCCGAATATAAGGAATTTTATTCTCTTTTGCCGAACGCTCTAATGAATCGCCAAGTCGGTTACATACCGGATGGGCTAAGCTGACATGGGCAACAAGCCCCGTGCCAAAAAAAGATCTTGGGCGCAAATACGTCCGGTCGACAAACTGATCAACAATCACAAAGGTGCCGGGAGCCAGCTCTTCTTTGAAAGATCCGCAAGCGCTAACGGATATGATTTCAGTAACTCCAGAACGCTTTAGGACGTCAATATTTGCTAAGAAGTTAAGCTCACTCGGCGGAATGCGATGACCTCGGCCATGACGTGGTAAAAACACAATCTGTTGCCCGCCGATTTCGCCAAACAGTAGCTCATCAGATGGCTCACCAAATGGAGAGGTAACTTTCTTCCACTGCGTATTCGTAAGACCATCAATATCATAAACGCCGCTGCCCCCGATCACGCCAATAATCGGTGGTGTTCCTGGATGTGTCATATGATTCCAACTTAGTTGAGATTATCGGTTGCGAGGAAAAATAGATTTTTTACTTACCCGAGTTCAGTCTTGAAAAAATCCATTGTTCGTTGGCGGGCGATTGCCGCGTTCTTTTCATCATAAGATTTGCGATGATTACAGTTAAACCCGTGATCGGCTTGCGGGTAGGTGTGCACAACAACTTCCGGATAGAAGTGATTGATTTGATTAATGTTTTCGAGGTCCACCGATGCATCATCTTCGCCGAAATGGGTCATAACCGAGCAGTTAGGTGCTTCACCTAAAAACTGAAACATTTGCGATCCGTAATAACCAACAGCACAATCGACTGTTAAGCGAGAAGCCGCAATCCAAGCCATCGTGCCGCCCCAGCAATAACCCACGATGCCGACCTTGCTGACGCCTTGCCGCAAAATTTCAATGCACGTGTTGATGTCTTTTACGGGGCTATCCCAGCCGAGCTTGCTGCGAATTTTACGGCCATATTCTCGATCTGCTTGCTCGTATCCTAACTCAACGTTTTTTTCAACTCGGTCGTAGAGTGCCGGTGCAATCACTTCATAACCGTCTTCTGCAAAACCATCACAAACTTCACGAATATGCGCATTCACACCAAAGTTTTCTTGCGCCACGACAATACCCGCTTTTGGCGCGATTTTCGGACGAGCATGATAGGCATCAAACATGAAGCCATCAGGAGAAAGAAACATGCGATTTTTAATCATGAAGAACTGATCCTAGTTCAAGTTAATGTTTAGGCTAATTCTTTGCCAAAGAATTCAAGCGTTCTACCAAGAGCTAACTTTGCAGCGGTCTCATCATAAGAGCCCCGTTGCTCACAATTAAAACCATGAGCGGCGTTAGGATAAATATGAGCCGGTAAATCAGGATGAGCTTTTTGTATTTCCGCAACTTTGTCTAAAGGTATTGATTGGTCAAGTTCTCCAAAGTGCAACATGCTCGGGCATTGAGGATTCTCATTATTAAAATCAAAAATATTGCCACCATAATAACAAACCGCCGCCGCCGCATCGCTGATCCGGCACGCGGAAAGCCAGCTGACGGAACCACCCCAGCAATAACCAACAACACCGACTTTGCCATCCCCTTTCAAGGCATCAATGGCGGCCTGGACATCATTAATAGCGTCATCGTAACTTGCTTTGTCTTTGAGGTCTCGGCCTTGAGCAACATCTTCTGCTTCGTAGCCAACTTCAAAACCTTTCCCGAGACGGTCAAATAGTGCCGGTGCCAACGCAATATAACCTGCATCAGCGAAACGGTCACAAACACCTCGCACATGGGAATTAACGCCAAAAATTTCCTGAATAACGACGAGGCGTCCTTTGATATCACCAGTAGGGTCTGCCCTATAGGCGTCCATGGAATGGCCATCTGATGTTGATAGTTTAATTTTTGTACCCATAATTTTTATTTCCTCCCTAAGGTTTTGAATAATTTTACAAATGGGTGGGTATTACTTTACAGAAAATGTCCCTTTCTTTGAAGACCCGACCAGAAATATAGGTCACACATTAAACCGGAAAAGAATAATGTCGCCATCCTTAACCACGTAATCACGGCCTTCGAGACGCATCTTACCTGCATCTTTGGTTTCTTGCTCACCGCCATAAGCAATAAAATCATCATAAGCGATTGTCGCGGCAGCAATAAATCCACGCTCAAAATCAGTATGAATGGTACCTGCAGCCTGTGCAGCCTCAGTCCCTTCGGAAATGGTCCAAGCTCGAACTTCCTTCGGGCCAACGGTGAAGAAAGTAATTAAGGATAAAATTTTATATCCGGAACGAATGAGCTGATGTAAACCCGGTTCTGCCAATCCCAGACTCTCAAGAAACTCTGCCTTGTCTTCAGAGCTTTCAAGCATTGCAACTTCTGCCTCAATTTTAGCCGATACAACAATTGCATCTGATCCTTGCTCACGAGCCCATGCAATCACGTCTTTAGATAATGAATTTCCCGTTGCTGCGGATTCTTCTTCGACATTGCAGACGAAGAGCATCGGCTTTGCCGTTAGTAATTGAAGCTGACGGAACAAATCAGCACGGTCATCAGTCGGCGCAACAGAACGTGCCGGACGGCCTTCTCGCAAGGCTTCGGCAGCCATCTCAACCAGTTCCAACGTTGTTTTCGCGTCTTTATCCCCACCACGGATCTTTTTCGTTAATGGATCAATGCGCTTCTCAAGACTTTCAAGATCCGAAAGCATCAATTCTGTTTCAATCGTTTCGGCATCGCGCAGTGGCCCAATACCGCCTTCAACGTGGGTTACATTTTCATCTTCGAAACAGCGTAAGACGTGAAGGATGGCGTCAACTTCCCGAATATTTGCAAGAAACTGATTGCCGAGACCTTCGCCTTTCGATGCACCGCGTACTAATCCCGCAATATCAACAAATTCGAGTTGAGTGGATGTAATTTTAGCCGGTTGAGCCATTTCAACGAGTTTATTAATCCGGTCGTCAGGAACCGCGACACGGCCAACATTTGGCTCAATCGTCGTAAAAGGAAAATTGGCCGCTTCAGCGGCGGCTGTAGCCGTTAAGGCATTAAAAAGTGTCGACTTACCAACATTTGGCAAGCCGACAATACCGCAATTAAAGCCCATTTTTATGATCCTGCATGTTGTCCTGCTTGTTGTCCTATGATTTTTGATCTTGTTTTGGTGGTCTTACAGCTTCTGCAACACGAGTCATAAAACCCGCATCATCATCTTGTAGAAGTAAGGAAAAATTATCCGCAACAGCGTCGAGGATATCCTCCACCCAGTGCTGTTCTGATTTTGGAAAATCTCGAAGGGCATACCCTTCGACTAATTTTTTATTGCCCGGATGGCCGATACCGAGGCGAACTCTTCTAAAGTCGGGGCCGATATGAGCTTTAATATCCCGCAATCCATTGTGGCCCGCAAGTCCACCGCCTCGTTTAACCTTAAGCTTAGCGGGGGCCACGTCTAATTCATCATGCAACACGATTACATCTTCAGGCGCGAGTTTATAAAACTGCATTGCGGCCACAACGGCACGCCCTGACTCATTCATATACGTTTGTGGTTTTAGGATGAGTATCTTTTCATTGCCAATAATGCCTTCGGCAAGTTCCCCGTGAAACTTATCACGAAATGCACTAAAGCCATGGCGGCGGGCAATAGCATCCGCCGCCATGAAGCCAAAATTATGACGATTCTGAGCGTATTGAGGCCCGGGATTGCCAAGGCCGACCACCAACTGCATGGGCCGCTCCGTAACGGGTTAAGTCCGACGTTACTCGGACTCTGATTTCTCGCCGCCCTCGGCTTTATCGTCTTTCTTATCGTCGCCTTCGGCAGCGTCACCATCAGCCGCTTCACCATCACCCTCGGCAGCAGCAGCATCTTCTGCTTCTTCTTCGACTGTCAGGACTGTCGGCGCCGCAATTGTCACAATCGTGAAATCGCGATCCGTAATGGTCGGCTGAACCCCTTCGGGTAGGTCAATATCGCTAATATGAACACTGTCACCCATCTCCAGGCCGGTAAGATCAACCGTAAGAGATTCGGGAATGCTCTCTGGTGAACATACCAATTCAACTTCGTGACGAACGATGTTCAACACACCACCAGATTTGAGCCCAGGAGATGCCTCTTCATTGATGAATAGAACGCCAACATCAATATTGATTCGAGTCTGGGCACTAAATCGCATGAAGTCCACATGAAGCGGGCGATCCGTTACTGGATCATATTGCACATCACGAGCCAACACACGGTGGGCATCACCGTTGACGCTAACTTCAAAAATATGGGCAAAAAAACCAGCCTTGCGAAGTTGCTGCTGCAACTCAACAGGATCAAGCGAAATCATAACAGGGGTTTGCTTATTACCGTAGATAACGGCCGGAACCCTACCGGCACGACGCGTTGCACGGGCTGCCCCCTTACCGGCCCGATCACGCGCCTCTGCAGCAATCGTATATGCTTCAGGCATGTCTCTTTCTCCTTTTTTACATTCCGCATGGCCTCCAGGGGTGCCCACACGGTCTTCAAAATAACTTAATCAAATAAACTTGAAACCGAAGATTCTTCACTAATTCGCCGAATTGCCTCAGCAATTAATGGGGCAATAGTTAGTTGCTCAATATTATGAGAAACACGAACGGCTTCCGTAGCAGCAATGCTATCGGTTGTAATCAATTTTTCCATCGGCGAAGCTGAAACCCGAGCGACAGCACCACCGGACAACACGCCGTGGGTGACATAAGCAACAACAGAAGCCGCGCCTTGTTTCATTAATGCTTCTGACGCATTGCAAAGCGTACCGGCCGAATCAACAATGTCATCGATCAGAACGCAACGGCGACCTTTTACATCACCAATAATATTCATCACTTCTGATACGCCAGCTTTTTCACGCCGCTTATCGATAATAGACAAATCAGCATTGAGTCGCTGCGCAATAATACGAGCCCGGACAACGCCACCAACATCCGGCGAAACAATCATCAGCTCATCATTATTGCTTTGGTCCAAAATATCTTTGGTTAAAAAGGGTGCTGCATAAAGGTTGTCGACTGGAATATCGAAGAAGCCTTGGATTTGCCCGGCATGAAGATCAAGGGTCAAGACTCGATCAGCACCGGCAACACTAATAAGGTTAGCCACCAATTTTGCCGAAATAGGCGTACGGGGTCCGGATTTACGGTCCTGACGGGCATAACCAAAGTACGGCATTACTGCCGTAATTCGTCTGGCAGACCCACGGCGCAATGCATCCAAACAAATCAATAGTTCCATCAAATTATCATTGGTGGGGAAAGAAGTTGATTGAACAACGAAAACATCTTCGCCACGAACGTTTTCTTGTATCTCAACAAACACTTCCATATCCGAAAACCGTCGGATTACCGCCTTCGTTAATGGCAAGTTGAGATAAGCAGAAATTGCTTCGGCCAGTGGCCGGTTACTATTACCAGCGACAATTTTCATGTCATTACGTCCTTGCGGTATTCATTCCCGCTATATTCTAAACAGCTATCGAGCAGGCAATAAACCCAAAGAGCAGCCAAAACGGCCAAAAACGGGGTGAGACGCGGCGGAATGTATCAGCGTCCTGTAGCTCTGTAAACAGCTTTTCCACAGGCTTTTTAGACCTGCTGAGCCGCTATAATCCCACTCGGTGATAAATGGCCCTAGATTGGGCGAAGACACCGTTCAAAGCCCCTTTCCCGCTCACTTATCCTGGTGGCGGTGGCAAGGCTCGACCCGGCATACGAGGAATATTAGGCGGAATTCGAGGGGCTACGGGTGTTTCCGTACGCGCAGTGCGCCGGCTACCTTCCAGGATTTGAACCAAGCCATCCACAGCAGCGGTAGCAATAGCACCAGCAATACCACTCCAATCATTGGATAAGCGGCCCCCCGGAACCTGGTTTTCCTGGACGGCGACACCCATTTCGATACCTTCAACTGTTGAAATATTCCAGGCGATTCTCACCCGCTCAAGATTTCCAACTAAGGGCGTGACGGTTACGACCCCCGTTAAGATGAAACCTGCCTGCCGCGGATCATCGGTCACATTAAAATCAGCATCCCGCATGGAAATCTTCATTGCGTCTGTCAGGGTTTGATTACCTTCACCTGGCGCCCCCTTCACAGCACGAATCAAGAGAGCGCCTCTCCTGCGGCGTGAGGGTTGAGTTGCAGTCGTATCGTTACGGATCATTGCAGCAATAGGCTTAGCGGCATTATTACCGATGCGTCTGATGATACGAGGATCACCAAATTCCCATTGAACGGGAGTTCCCTTAACACCCTGAACATAGGTTCCAACAGGCTCGTTATCATCTCCAACCAGCGTCCAATGAATAAGCGCGACAAACGGCTTCTTCTTTATCTTGGGGTCATATTCAGCGCGCCCTTTTAAAACATACCGACTGCGTTTATCGGTTTCTGCCGTTGCCGGTATGTCACGCTTTTCTAGATTCTCAGCAACAGAATTAGCCAATAACTTTGCCATAGGCACGGCCGTTCCCTCAAGCAAATCAATTCGGATACCGAGATTTTCACCAACTTGTGCGCGTGAACGTGGCCAGTTTCCTGAAGACTTACGCTCCGCCGTCTCACAGGCAACCAACACAAATACCAACAAAATGATAGCGGTGCGCAGTCCCAACATCAGATAACAAATACCATCAATATGAGGCCAATCATCATCACAAGGCCTAAGATAATTATATGGGGCATTTTCTTAAACCGAATTCATTTTGTGTCATCAGAATTTCTATCGAGGCTCTAATGCTATAGCAGATAACAATCTTCCATACTGTTTTTCTTGGCGGTGTGTTGCACGGCGATAACTAAAAAAAAGATCGTCACTCTTATAAGTATCCAAATTTAGAGACTCAATATTATCAACTGAATTCTGCCTTAGCGCTGAAATAATAAATCCAGGCAAATTAAATTGCTTATGCCCCGGGCGATTGGAAGAGCAAAAAAATTCTTCGTTACTCAGATTGTCTATTAGAAATGAATCGTAAAATGAATCGCTGACCTCGTATGATGCTTGCTGAATGCATGGTCCGATAGCGGCGGTCACTTGATGAGCCTTTGCACCGAGTGTGCTCATCGCTTCAAGCGTTGCTTTCAACACCCCATCTTTAGCGCCACGCCAACCTGCGTGAGCGGCACCGACAACCCCGGCAATAGGGTCTGAAAACAAAACAGGGGCACAATCCGCAGTTAAAACACCAAGCGCAATACCAGGAACATTTGAAACCATTCCATCCACTTTCGGCCCCGCAGCAGGCAACCATGGGTTTTTAACAACGACAACATCGGCCGAATGAGTTTGATAAGCCGTCACCAGCGATGTTTCATCTAAACCAATCAGCTCCATTGCATGAGCACGATTAGCGCTGACGATATCGCTGTCCTCATCTGACCCATATCCACAATTAAGCGATTCAAAAACACCCTGGCTTTTTCCGCCTTGGCGGGTAAAAAATCCGTGCTGGAGCCCACCGGCCTTTTCAAGTGCTTTAGACTTAATCATCAGTTCACAAACCGTGTTTTCTTATTCAAATCCAGGCATGGACATCATACTCGAATTTGTAAAAGCCATGGCCTTAAACAAGACGCCCATTTCATCCTCACCAATTAAACGCTCATACGCTTGCTGAACGGCTATTGCCTGCTGAGGGTTTGAAGACACTTTTAGCCGCTCAGCCCTAATGCCAATTCCTAATTGCTCGAGCAATACTTTTTGCGTTGTCGGACCAAAAACCCGACACCCGTGATCAGTGGCCGTCATGCATAAGGATTCAAAATCGACATGGGCGGTAATATCGGCCTCACCAATGAGCTTAAACAAATTGTGATATTTCTGATTTTTAACCGCCTGTACAGTGTCGCCTAAGCCTTGTTTAGTATGGCCGTAATCCACAATCAGACAAGCGCCGTTTTGAGACGTTAAACGACCACACAATCGTTCAACGATATGCATGCTTTCTAAATTTGATTCGTATATTTGGCCTATTGATGCCGAACGAAAATTCTCAGGTATAATAGTATCGTTCATTAAAATGTCGCCGAGCGTAAAACAAAAATCCTCTTGCGCATTCAACCCAATAAAGCGTTCGCACCAACCTTCTTGTGTGTTTTCGTATTGGTGAACCGGCAATGCATCAAAAAATTCATTAGCGATGATAATGCATGGCCCATCAGAAATCGCATTCACGTCATCATGCCAGCATATATCTACGTCTTGTTTCCAATGCTGTAGCGTTTCACTTTGGCATTGTTTTAAAACAGGGCTGATGTCGACCAAATCGACACATAAAGTTTTAGAAAACTCTGGCACGGACTGCTTAAGGGCACGCAAGGCGTCTGCCATCAACGTACCTCGACCTGGGCCCAACTCGATAATGTGAACATTTTGAGGGCATCCCATCAGCTGCCAAACAGCCGCTGCCCAAAGCCCAATCAACTCACCAAACATCTGGCTCACCTCAGGGGCCGTGATAAAGTCACCCGAACGACCAAACGGATCTCGCGTATTATAGTAGCCGTATTCTGGATGGCTGAGGGCCGTCGCCATAAACTCAGCGACCGAAATAGGACCATCTTGTTTTATGCGCCCATGTAATACTTTTGAAAGATCTGTAATGCGGTTTGGTCTCATTTTTGACATTGATCACGGCGCGCGCGTGTGGGTATTGGTACGGGTATTATTACGGGCACGATGGATCAAATAGATACCGAATATAGCCATTGGCAGAGACAGCCACTGCCCCCATGTCGTACCCCAAATCATTATGCCGGACAAAGTATCAGGTTCTCGAAAAAATTCACTAACTGAACGAGCCAACGCATATCCAATAAGAAAAACACCGGATGTCATGCCAGGACGGCTACGCACGGAAAGTTTTTGGCGCAGCCATAATAAAATTAAGAATAAAACAAAGCCTTCTAATATCGATTCATAAAGTTGGCTGGGGTGGCGTGGCTGAGATCCGCCGCGGGGAAACACCATTGCCCAGGGGACGTCCGCCACACGACCGAACAACTCGCCGTTGATAAAATTAGCAATCCGGCCAAGGAACAATCCGATGGGGGCCGCGCAACAAATGAGATCTGCAAAAGACCAGAACGCAATCTTTCGTTTATTCGCGAATAAAATGGCCGCCACGATGACTCCGAGCAAGCCACCGTGGAATGACATGCCGCCTTGCCAGACTTGAAAAATCGCTAAAGGATGATCAAGAAAATATAACGGGCGATAAAAAACAACAAAGCCGAGTCGTCCACCGATAATCACGCCGAGCGTTCCCCACAGCAGAAAATCAGAGATGTCTATTTCTTTGATTGATACAGGTTGCTGCCGTGATAAAGCCTGCATGTAATACATGCCGCCCAACAACCCACTGATATAAGCTAAAGCATACCAGCGTATAGCGAAGGGGCCGATTTGCAGCATAATGGGGTCGATATGCGGGAACGCGATGGCAAATGTCATATTTGATTAAAGCCTTGTTCTAACGGTATGGGTCGTTTGTGTTGAGGTAAGTGCACACATATTGCTCGACGCCGTCTTCAAGTGAGGTAAAGGCTTTGGTATAGCCCGCTTCACGCAATCGACTGACATCTGCTTCCGTATAGTATTGATAGCGGTCGCGGATATTCTCCGGCGTCGGCCGATAACTGATTTTAGGGTTTTTCTTTAAAGCTGAAAACACAGCGTCCGCCAAATCAGAAAATGTACGCGCCTTTCCCGTTCCGCAATTAAATAAACCACTTACATTCGGGTTTTTTAACAGCCAAAGCACAACATCGGCACAATCGCCAACCCAAATAAAGTCACGCATCTGACCACCGTCGGGGTAATCCGGGTGATGAGACTTAAAGAGACTAACCGTATCACCACTGCGCGCTGTCGGGAAAATGTGTGATACGACACTTTTTTGCGGACCCTTATGCTCTTCATTGGGTCCATAAACATTAAAAAATTTAAGCCCTGCCCATTGAGATGGATGTGCATCGCCATCCGCGATCATTTGAAGCACTAAACGGTCAAAATAATGTTTACTCCAACCATAAAGATTCATCGGTTTTAATTTTGATAACGCGGCGAGTGATTCATCATCGACAAAACCTTGTGTGCCGTCACCATAGGTCGCCGCTGAAGATGCATAGATAAATCGTGTATTGTATCGCGTGCACCATTGCCACAATTGCAAAGGAAGCCGCACATTAGAGTCTAAAATTAAATCAACATCGGTCGTTGTTGTCGAAGAAATTGCCGCCATATGCACGATGGCTTCAATTTGACCCTGGTGGCCATCAAGAAATTTGAAAAGCTGATTGGCGTCAAAAAAGTGCGCTAAATTTCGTTTGCTGATATTGAGTTGCTTCTCACTGTCCTCAAACAGATCACAAACGACGATTTCGCAATCACCGCGATCTTCCAACGCTGCAACAATGTTTGATCCGATAAAACCGGCGCCGCCTGTAACAACAATCATGCCTTGATAATAGACTCCTCTTTGGGTTTTTTATAGGACCGTGGTCGCTCTGCCGCAAGCAGACGAAAGGTAAATCCCTCCAGAGACTTGATTGAATGCTAAGGGCTCAGCATAATAGGCATTCGTATACTGACCCAGTTGAAACAGTGGTTTGAGCAAGGAGTTTCCATGCAAACAAATAACAAGGTCTTTGATGACTTGGCTAAAATGGCCGGCGGTGCTGTTTCAACATTTGTTGGAGTCAGGGACGAAATCAAAGCGCTCGTTCGCCAGCAAGCAGAAAGCCTCATTTTGGATATGGACCTCTTCCCTCGTGAGGAATTCGATGCGATGAAGGCCGTCGCCATAAAGGCCCGCACAGAACAAGAAAAGCTCGAAAAACGAGTGGCTGCGCTCGAAAGCCAACTAAAGAAGTCCAGCAGCAAAGATTCCAACTAGCCTCAATTTATAGCAAAAGCCCTTAATTTCAGCCAAAACAGTCTCAAACGCGGCTTTTATCCACAAATAATTCATTTATCGGACCCGTCTTCGGGGTTGCGCCGGGACTCCGCCTTTGGCAATCTACTTCTTGTGGTCTTGAGGGGTGTTTCACACAAAATATAGAACTCTTGAGACTACAATCGTGCGCTTTTGCTGCCCTTCATATTGGCAAAACCCACGTTAGTTGAGGCCGAACAACGCTTTAAGGAGCGCAGGCATGCCGGACGTCAATCTTTCATTCACGACTCAGTCTGACGACCCCATAGATATTATTGAGCAAATTTCAGACGCCAATGATTGGCTTTCCGATCGTAGCAATGGTGATGAAATTTCTGTTCAAGCTCCAGGTCGCTGGTGTGATTACAGTCTATATTTTGCCTGGAATGAAGATCTCGGCGCGATGCATTTTACGTGTGCCTTTGACATGCGTATTCCAAAGAAAAAGCGGCCACCAATTATCGAATTACTTGCCTTGGCCAATGAAAAACTATGGTTAGGTCATTTCGGTATCTGGGAAGAGGAAATGCTCCCCTTGTTCCGACATGTTCTTTTAGTGAGAGGGACACGCGGGCCGTCGGGGGAACAAATACAGGATCTGGTCGAAACCGCATTATCTGAATGCGAACGATTTTATCCAGCATTCCAATATGTCGTTTGGGGGGGTAAACCGGCACCCGATGCCGTCGCCGCCGCAATGATCGATATTCACGGCGAGGCATAATCCAGTGGACACAACGCTGCTCCTCGTGGGATGCGGCAAAATGGGCAGCGCCCTGCTTGAGGGTTGGCTCGAAAGAGGCATCGCGCCCAATGCCATAACCATCATCGAACCAAATGCTGAAGTTGGGAAACAGTTATCGCAAGATAAAGGCGTTTCCGTATTGGCGTCTTCGGTCGATATCGCTGCCAACTATCAACCCGAAATTATTGTATTCGCGGTTAAGCCTCAAATTATGGCTGATATCGTGCCTGATTTTAAAAGCTTCGCCGGTACTGGCACTGTTTTTCTATCGATTGCCGCGGGTAAAACGATTGAGTTTTTTGAGAATCACCTAAGCACTGTGGCACCAATCGTTCGTTCAATGCCCAACACGCCCGCTGCTATTCAACGAGGAATCGCGGCGGTCTGCGCCAATTCGCCGGTCACGAATGCGCACCGCCGTCTTTGCCAAAACTTATTGGAAGCCGTGAGCGATGTCATTTGGATTGACGACGAATCTTTAATGGATACGGTAACGGCCGTTTCCGGTAGCGGTCCCGCTTACGTCTTCCTGCTCGCCGAATGCATGGCTGAAGCAGGCATCTCGGCAGGCCTGCCTGTCGACCTTGCCTACCAGCTGGCGCGTGCCACTGTCGCCGGTTCAGGGGAAATGCTTCATCAGATGACCGATGCGCCATCAACGTTGCGGGAGAATGTGACCAGTCCCGGCGGCACGACAGCGGCGGCTCTTGATATTCTTATGGACAAACATGGTTTACAATCTTTACTCACCAAAGCTATTGCCGCGGCAACAGCCCGCTCAAAAGAGCTAGCCGATTGATTTCATTAACTAAAAGTACTGACCATGAAAACCGTTGATCATCTTGTTTCTGGCTATCACCAATTTCGTGAAGAGCATTACGCGCGCTATCGCTCTCTCTTTGAATCTCTTGCCGATAAAGGCCAGACTCCTAAAACAATGATCATCAGCTGTTGCGATTCGCGCGTGGAGCCAGCGGCGATTTTTAATACAAAACCTGGCGAGCTTTTCGTTGTTCGCAATGTCGCGAATCTGGTGCCCCCTTACTCACCCGAAGGTGATTTTCATGGCACCAGCGCGGCACTTGAGTTTGCCGTTTGCGGTCTCGAGGTTGAACATATTGTTATCCTCGGGCACAGCCGTTGCGGCGGCATCAAAGCCTACCTTGATGGCGCCTATGACCCTGGAGCCGGCGGCGATTTTATCGTTAATTGGATGTCCATTATCCAATCGGCTTGCGATCAGGTTTTAAGCAAACACGCCGATGAAAACCCCGAAAAATTGCTTCGTATGTTGGAGCAAACCGCTATTGGCACATCGCTTAATAACTTGATGCACTTTCCCTTTATCCAAGAGAAGATTGCCGCCAACAAGCTTCAACTTCATGGTGGCTTCTTTGATATTGCGTCGGGCGAATTATTCGCACGAGACCCAGAAAGCGCAGACTTCAAGCCTCTTTAGAAGGATCAAATACCCCCTTCAACACGCCATTCGAATCACTATATGTACAAGATCTTCGGTAACGCGATTTTCGGGAATAGGGTCATGGCAGCAAAAAAGAAAACGGCATCTCCCCAGAAGAACCAGGAGAAAAAGAGCCCCAAAGCAAAAAAACCTCGGGCAACAACGGCCAGCAACAAACGGAAACGCATCATTGCAGCCTTGCTCGAGCAGACAGCTGCCGAAAGTTGGCAGGCCGTCACCTTGCCAACAATTTCTGATGCAACAGGAATAACGCTCAGCGACGTCTGTGAACTCTTCCCCACCAAACAAGCCATCCTCTATGCTTTTCTCGATGATATTGATCAACACGTTCAAGCTGAAGCCACTCCAGACAACCAAGATGAAACGCCACGGGATCGATTGTTT
>ENA-UOXV01005121-UOXV01005121.1-marine-metagenome-genome-assembly--contig:-NODE-5121-length-14645-cov-5.697670_pt1 | contig 14645 bp, 10 predicted proteins | sample MGYA00238165_ERZ766961 | MGnify/ENA primary metagenome ERZ766961 (study PRJEB28924, sample SAMN03173240) | marine metagenome | biome: Marine; feature: Water; material: Subsurface seawater | place: North... | reverse complement strand
GAGCCGCTGATGCCATCCAGAAGATTGCGGTGCACGACCCGGAGGGATCTAAAAAGACTCTGAGAGGGACCGCCGTGACTTCACCGACACCCACCGGACCCTCGAACGATGCCAAGCCCCCGATAGTGCCCGGGTCCACCCCGAGTGGCGCGATGGTGGAGAAGCTGTGGACGCTCCTGGACCGACACTTCAACCCGCGGGAGAACAAGGTGCAGCGCGCTGTGGCCAACGCTCTCATCGCCCTCGACGAGCACGAGTTCGTGTTGGGCCGGTTGATTGAGCGGTGCGACCGGTACATCGCCACCGCGGACGAGTTGGACTCCAAACCGAAATCTCCGGGCAAGGCGGCCAAGGTGCTCAAGCACGGCACGGTGGACCCACACTGGCCGGACGATCGATCCGTGGATCAGCTCAAGCGGTGGGCGCGGCACGTGGGCGAGCTCGGTCGGCACTGCGGCGACCACTCGGATATCCTGGTGGAGGCGGGTGCGACGCAGGCGCTGCAGAAGGCGTTGGAGGTGGGTACGAGGTACCGCACGTACGAGCGTTTGGGCGACCGCGAGGAGGGCGAGTACCCGAACGAGAGCCAGAAGGTTGGGCAGCTCAACCCCGGCACTGTGCACGAGGTTTGGGAGCAGTGCAAGCCGAGGTCGCTGGCCGAGCTGGACAAGGAGACTTGCACCGCGCTCTCCGTGCTGCTCGGAGCGGGAAGTAAGGACGAGGAGGAGAAGAAGAAGGCCAGGAGGGCGAAGATCGCCAACGCGGGTGCCTACACGGCGCTGGTCAGGATGCTGGACCTGCCGCAGCCGGATACCCGCGACGCGGCGGCGGCGACACGGAAGCGACACGAAGGGACGTCGGGGCTCATGCACGAGGTGACTCGCAGGGCTGCGGATGCGGTGCAAAAGATGGTGGCGGACAACGATGAGCTCAAGGACCTCTTCCGCAAACCGATCGGCACGGGCGAGACGAGCGGCGTGAGCGCGCTGAGGATCCTGTTGGAGCGCCGCGACAACAAGGTGCAGCGCGCGGCGGCTGGCGCGCTCATCGCGCTTGACGAGCACAGGAAACTGGTGGCGATGATCAACGAGACGCGAGTGAAGATCACGCAGGACCCGGACGACCGGAACATGTTCGTCGCGCTCAAGCAGAGCGTCAGGACCCTCGCGGAGCTCGCCAAGGATACCCCGTCGCCGTCCACCGGGGCCGTCCAGCCCGAGGAGGAGAACAAGATGGTGGACCTCGTCGTCAGCGCCGACGCGGTTGAGGCCATCGTGCCCTTGCTCAACCTCGCCAAGGACATCGGCGAGGACCGCGCGCCGGGGATCGGGGACATCGAGAAAGAAGCGTGCTACGCCATCGGGCTGCTCGCGTCGAAGGAGAAGCACCAGAACAGGATCGCCAACGCGGGTGCCCTCCCCGGGCTGGTGGCGCTCCTCAAGAGGTACCCGCCGCAGATGAGCGGCAACGTGGCTCCGTCCGTGGCTCGCAGGGCGGCGGATGCGGTGACCAACCTGGCGCACGAGAACAACCAGATCAAGAACAGGGTACGGACGGAGGGTGGCATCCCGCCGCTCGTCGCGCTGCTCGAGACCAGGGACGCCAAGGTTCAGAGGGCGGCTGCTTCGGCGCTGAGGACGCTCGCGTTTAAGAACAACGAGAACAAGGAACAGATCGTGGAGGAGGGTGCGTTGCCCATGCTCATCTTCATGGTCCGGTCCGACGATCCGCACATTCACTACGAAGCCGTGGGTGTCATCGGTAACCTGGTGCACTCGTCGAACCACATCAAGCGGCGGGTGCTGGATGAGGGCGCTTTGCAGCCCGTGATCGGGTTGCTCTCCTCCGAGTGCAACGAGAGCCGGAGGGAGGCGGCGCTTTTGCTCGGACAGTTCGCCACCACCACCGACGACAGCAACATCGAGTACAAGATCAAGATCGTCCAGCGGGGTGCGGTGGCGCCGCTGATCCAGATGCTGAACCACACCGAGAGTCAGCTGAGGGAGATGGCGGCGTTTGCCCTGGGTCGACTGGCGCAGAACAAGGACAACCAGGTGGGCATCTGCCACGCCGACGGCCTTCGACCTTTGCTCGACTTGTTAGATTCGGACGAGACCAACCTGCAGCACAACGCCGCGTTCGCGTTGTACGGACTGGCGGACAACGAGGATAACGTCCCCGACATCATCCGCGAGGGCACGGTGCAGCGGCTGATGGGCGGCGAGCTCAAGGCTCAGCCCAGCAAGGATTGCGTGAACAAGACGCTCAAGAGGCTGGAGGAGAAGGTGGACGGCAAGGTGCTCAAGTACCTCGTCTACCTGATGCGATCCTCGAACAAGGATGAGCAGCAGCGCATCGCCGTCGCGTTGGCGCACCTGTGCGGCGACGACCAGCAACGAATCATCTTTGACGAGCAAGGTGGGTTGGACATCTTACTGGAGATGTTCTCGGCGATGCCCGTCGCCCGGGACAGGAAGGACGCGGCTGGTGCGTTGTACCAGGTTTCGTGCAACATGAAGCAGATGCTCGCGGCGAGGTACCCCAACGACGCCGTGCCGCTGCCCGCCACCCCGGAGACGCACCTCGCGGACGAGCACTTCAACAACCCCGAGCTGAGCGACATCTCGTTCTTCTCGGACCGCGACGGGGGTTGGGAGTTTCACGCGCACAAGATTGCGTTCACGCACGTCAGCGACGAGTTCCACCGGCTCATCGACCAGCACAAGGTGGTAGCAGACACGCAACAGGGCGAGTCCCACATGCCGGTGCGCGTGAACATGAGCGACGTGATGCGCAAGGATGAGTTCCACGGGCTGATGCGGTACGTGTACCACGGCGCCATCGAGGTCGAGTGCGAGGTTGAGCCCGACGCACCACCCCACCCCACCCCGTCGCTCGCGGAGAAGCTTCTGCCGATCGCGCACAAGTACGAGCTGAACGGCCTCAAGCGCCACTGCGAGGGTCGTTTGGAGGAGGCGTTGAGTGGACTGGAGGATGTCGGGTGTGTGGTGCTGCGGGAGTACTTTTCACTGGCGAGGCGGTGCGCGGCGGATGACCTGACGCGGGCCTGCGCCCTGCACGCGCTTCAGCACCACGTGAGAATCACCAAGTCCATCGGGGCCACGGAGAGCAACGTGCTCGCCGCGCAGATCGAGCCGCACATCCGCGAGCACCTCCACTCCATGATGTACCGACTGAGGGTGAGGAAGGAGGACACGGACGTGACACCAGAGCAAGTTAACATCCCTTGAACGAACGAATAGCAACGATTAACGTAACGAGAATAGCACTAAACCTCTACGCACTCGTCTTTGCGCGCTTCGCCTCGTTTCCTTCCGTCGTATCCTCCGGTGGAAACGCCGCCTCCGCCGTGATCCTGAACGACAGGCAGAGCATGATCTTGTTGGGCGCCACGTCCCGCACCTCGTGCACCGTCGGGTCTTTAATAGCCGCCCCGAGGTGACCCTCACCGCGCCGCACCACGTCCTCCACACTTTCCGTCGCGCGCTTGAACGTGTACACGTGTATCACGGGGAGCCGGTGCCCCGCCCACACATCTCGGTCGAACGCACCCTTGAAGACGTCGAGGAACTCAATCGCGGTGGCGGGGAGGTTCATGGTGACGTGATCGAAAACCGCCCCAGCCGGTGGCTCTCCGTCGCTATCCTCACCCGTCGCCGCCCAACGCACCGCCCGTTTCTTACCGTCCGTCCCGACCGTGCTCTCGCCCGTGTCCTTCACCACACCCGGCGCCAGCAACTTTTTAATGAACTCACGCGCGCACACGTCGTAGCACTTGACCAGGTGTTTCACCTTGTTGTTGACGCAGTTCATCTTTGTGTACGCCGCACACGACGGGTTCAGGTCGTTGGCGTACACCCTCCGTCCAGCCCGGGCGGCGGGCACCGCGAACGGCCCGATCCCACACATGGCGTCACACAGTATCTCCCCGGGCTTGATCTGCCCGACGAGCCGTTTGTGCTCCGCCTCTAGCCTGCTGTTCCAGTACACCTCCCCAAAGTCGAGCCTGAACGGGACGCCGTGTTGCCGCACCTCCGTCTCGAGGCTCGTGTCCCCGGCGAGTAGCTCCCACGTGGGCACCCTGAACTCGCTCTCGATCGCCCCGACCTTGTTCACGACAGTTTTGAGCCGCGGGTTCTTATCGAGCAACACGCGGCCGATGACGTGTTTGTACGCGGTCACCTCGTCGCGGAGGTTGAGGTGCGCGATGTGTCCCACCGTCTCGAACGATCCCGGCACGTCGCACCCCTCGGGCAGCAGCCTGCGCAGGACCTGCTCGGCGTTGAAGTACTCGTACGAAAACACGAGCTCGTGCGTCGTTCGCTCCAGCGCGTCCACGCCAATCTCCGCCCGCCTCTCTTCGCTCAGCTCTTCGGTCAGCGACCCGTCCTTGACCTCCTCCTTCAGCAGCAAGAGACGCATGGTTTCATCGGTGGGGTCCGTCACCACGGACTGCTGCCGTGGGATGTCCAGGACGATACCGCGCAGTGCCTTCATGAAAAATTGACACTTGGCCTGTACGCCGACCGGGGACACAAATATTTGGTCAGTACACCGGGATACGAGGGGATACGGGGTTGGACACGAGACGCGGCGGCGGTGGTTAATCGACAACAGCGGTGCTCACCTTTGGCACGCGCAGCGCGAGGAGATGGACCGTCTTGGTGAACTGGTCCCGGTCGATGACGACGTCATCGGGCGCGGGCGTGAGACGGGTGAACCGTTCGGTATTCGGCGCCGTCATCCCGTCGACCCACGTCTCGGGCGGTATCGAGCCCGGCGTCGCTAAGAGTGTTGATGAGGGCAAAATCGATGTGCGAGATTGTCAAAGAAGCTATTTTCTGCCAATATTGCAAGTCATGCTCTAGCTATACACCCACGGTAAACATCACGGAAAGCGCGCGCCGGCGACATTTAATCCATGATGAGAGACTTCTTCAGGAGGTTCCTGACGGTGTCGGAGGGCTGGGCACCCTTGGCCAGCCACGCCTTGATGGCGGGAGCGTCGAGGTTGGACTGCTTCGCGAGCGGGTCGTACCAGCCGAGGTACTCCAGGGGAAGACCGTCGCGGCGCTTGCGGGAGTCGATCGCGATGATGCGGTAGAAAGGGGTCCTCTTGCGACCGAGGCGGGTGAACCGGATCTGTGTGTCGAGTGGGGGTGACACGGGTCAGTATCGTGCGGGTCGCGCCCGTGCATGCACACAGGAGGAATCTGTGACTCTGCCCTCAGGTTCTAGGGTTTTTTTGTTTCCGCGGACCGGGAACGCGCGCGTGGCGAATACGCGACGGGGATACGCACCTTCACCATGTTCTCAACCTGAAGCGCGGGGCGGGGAGCGACAACGCGCGCGGAGGGAGCCTGCGTGGGACGGGGACGGGGGGATGTCAGCGCCGAGTTCCGGACCATTTTATCCACTACTGTTCACTTTTAACGCCATGGAGGTGGAAAATTCCGAGCCACGGCCGGCCGGCGAGGGGGACGTGACACGTACCGCGACCTTGAGGCGCTGGTCGACGAGGTTGCGGCCGAAGCTCAGGGAGCTGGCGCTGGCGGTGGCGGACATAGCGAAAGCCATCTCTCTCACTCTCGTATCCAAAGAATGGGGTGGCGCGACGCTGAGCGCGGATAAAAAAGTTATACGTCACCACCTTCGTGCCGAAAAAAGCGAAGGGAAAATGCGAATTATGGAGCTTTCGTATGTGTATCTATGAAAAACTCGATAGAACTCCACTAGATCCACATGTACGTAGTCATATATGCTAACCAGAATAGTGATAATCGGCGCTGGACCTCCTCTGAACGCGGGGCGTTTGGTAACAACGAGAAGCGACACTTGGTCAGAGAGCACGGACGATGAGTGACTCGGAGGACGATTTTCCGGACTGGAGCGGTGTCATCAAGCAGAACGATGCGGACTCCTCGGACTCCGACGTCGCCTCCGACGATGCCCCCATTCGCGATGCGGCGAGCGACTCGAGCACCAGCGACGACGAGGCGATTAATTCCTCGCCGGACAAGGCGATCAATCCGCTGAGTCTCATGCGCGAACGCAACGCCATGATGCACAGCGTGCTATCCGTCGAGAACGGCCGAGCTTTCCGCGCCAAGCCCACGGACGTCTTCGTGGTGACGTACCCAAAGTGCGGAACCACGTGGTGCACGCAGATCTGCCACCAGATTCGATGCGTCCACGCGCGGCGAACGAACGATTCCATCGATCCGATGGGCTTCGGGGAGATCACCGAGGTTGTCCCGTGGGATATCCTCGCGCTGGACTGTTTACAGGACCTGTACAGCGCCCAGGTGTGTACCCCGCGGGTGTTCAAGAGCCACGAGGCGTGGACTGACATCGCGAAGGGCGCCAAGTACATCTGCGTGGTCCGGGATCCCGTCGACGTTTTCTACTCATTTTACAACTTTCTTCCGCCGTACATGGGCATCGAAGACGGGGCGATTACCCACGCGGAGTTCGCCGACGCCATCTTCGCGGGAGCCAGCCACAGCGGCCACGTGTGGCAGCACTTCCTAGGTTACTTCGACGCCAAGTACTTCGACGAGGACGTCACGAAGACGCGTTCGGACTCGATCATGATGCTGTGCTTCGAGGATCTGAAAGAAAACTTACCCGAGTGCGTTCGTCGCATCGCAGCCTTCATGGGCTTCGACGACCTCACCGATACCGAGTTGGACGAGGTCGTGCACGCGTCGGGGTTCGAGTTCATGCGGGCAAACGCGACCAAATTCGACGACCACTTTGTCCGATCTAAGATGTGGAAACGGTGCGGCATCCCGGAGAGCGATTGGCGCGGGGGCGGCGTCGGGAAGGTCCGCGAGGGTGGGGGTAAGATCGGCGGTGGCGGCGCCGGCATGAGCGCGGCCGTGCGTGATAGGATCGACGCCAAGTGGACCGAGATCATGGGAGACCGGGGGTTCGACACGTATTCCGACTTTAGGAACGCGGTGAACAGACTTGCGAAGATGGGAGAGAGTTTGGGGGTGAGCGCGTCGGAGGTGGACCCGAGGTGGGCGCCCAAGACGAAGAAGGCGTGTTGTGTCGTCATGTAGTGGTGGTCATGTAGTGGTGGTCATGTAGTGGTGACATTGATCGTTTCGTATACTATCGCATCGTCCATCACGGGCGGCTAACTTGTTTGACTGCGTAACATTATTAGCTCGACGTTTCGGCAGCAGCGCCAGGCACCAGGAAGTTTTTGTTGCAGCAGGAAAACAGGAAAAATAATTGCGAAAAAATGTGCAAAATCAAACTTTGCCTCGTTTATGAATTTTGTGTACGAGCAAACAGAGTGGCGACATGCCTCATTTATCCAAACTCTCCGACTCATCATTCAGTCGACCGTTCAAACATTGTCCTTCGTCAGTGTTGACATCGCCGCTCTCCAACAACATGGAGGACGAGGCGGCGACCAAGCTCCAGGCGCGCTTCCGCGGCTTTCAGGCGCGCAAGAAGCTCGGTGAGCAGAAGCAGAGGGATGAGGACATCCTCGCGTACGAGAAGGCGACGCGCGAACGCGAGTTTCGCATGCGCCAGAGGGAGGAGCAGAAGGCGATGCTCCTCGAGCTCCCTGCCGGCGAGGTGGAGGACTGGCAGCGGCAGCAGGAGCACACCGCCGCGACCACGGTGCAATCGTCGTTCAGGCGCCTCCAGGCCAAGAAGGAAGTCGCCAAGCTCAAGGCTGAGGCCGCGACCCGACCCGAGGGACATCATCAGAAGGGCGCGGGCGCCATGAGGAAAGGGGTCGACGACGCCAAGTTCCCACAAGCCAACGACGCGCTGGACCGCGAGTACCCCGACCCCGACGCCACGGACGTGCTCACCGCATCCTTGGGACAGAGCGAGCTGGACTCCCCGCCGCGCAAGGCGCCCCAGCCGAGCAGGATATCACCGCAGCTGCTCGACTCCATGATCCAGACCCGCAAGGCTGACGCGCGCAAACTAGTGGGCGGCGTCACCATGGAGGACTGGATGAACGGGCGGGAGCAGGCGCGTCGGTTGGCGGCGGAGCACGCGCGTACGGCGCACACGCACGCGCAGGCTGCGGCGCACAGAACCAAGCTGCTCCAAGAGGCTGAGCAGACGTTCTCGCGCAACCGAAGCGTTCGACACGGGTCACTCGCCGAGCTACCAGACGACGCCGACCCTACGCACTTCCCGAACCCGCCCGGGGTGACGGAGAAGACGGCGAGGAGGCTCCACCAGGAGGCGATGCGACAGGTGGGCGGCGACGACAAGTGGTGGAAAGAAACCGCGCGGCTCAACCGGGAGCAGAGGGTGATTGACCAGCAAGAAGAGGCGAGACGGGCGAAGGCGGCACAAAACGCCGACGAGGCGACTGGGTACAAGAACAACAGGGACCGCGCGGGCGTGGGAGCCGCGAGGACCTCGGTGCAGTCGCTGCACTTCGGGGAGACGGAGGTGTACTGATACGAGCACGATACCTAGCAGCGTGAGATTATGTATAACAACCACCACTCCAACGTAAGATTACGTATATCAACCGTCACTCCGACACGACGTTCTTCACAACGTTTGTCATCGAACAGACAGAGTCCTTCGGCATCTTGTTCATGGCGCGGGCGGCCCACACCGCGTAGTCCCCGGCGCCGCCCCCAAAGTCGACGCTCATGATGTTACCCGCCCTGCACCCCGACTGGACCACCTCCTCCGCGAACGCCCCAAACGCGGGCCGGCTTCGTTCGGTCAACTCCCGGAGGCTCCTCGGCTGAGTTCCGGGCTCAAACATCCCCAACACCGTCTTGGCCTGCGCGGTGAGAGTCCACGATATCTTGGACATCGTCCCGGTTTGCGTCGAGTTGTTAAACGTGACGACCTTCCCGCGCACGTATTTCATCACGACGTTCGGGTCGTCGGCGTCGGCGTACGCGTTGCGCAGCACTTGGGGCGGCCACGCGATTTTGGTTTTGGATTTGGCGAAACTTTCATCTGCATGATGCGTCTCCGACGACTTTCCCGCGTAGTCGCCGTCGCCGAACACCACCGCGAGTCTGCGCCCCGAATCCACCATCGCTCCTATGTTTAAATCCCCGAACGCCGTGCCTTTCGCCCAACTCGGCCCCGCGGCGTACTCACCCAAGATCGTATCCATTGTATCGAGGAGTTCGGTGACTTGCGTCGCGTCGGGGAACCCGTCCAGGTGGCTCACCTGCATGACGACAACCTCCCCGGGGTGTTCCTGCATGAACGTGTGGACGTCGTGTAGGATGTCCGTCACGGGCACGCCCACCTCGGCGTGATGCGCGTACCACCCCGTGCCGTTCCACCCCGCCCTCACGTCGAGATACCGGTACCCAAACTCGAGCTGCGCGAGGACGTCGAGGCTCTGCGTGAGCGCCCACGGGGTGATCACGCGGTCCACGTTGATGCCCAGGTCCTCGGCTATCGCGATCGCCGCAGCCTCCCATGGCGTCGGGAACCTCGCGCCCGGCATCAACTTGGACGTCAGGGCGTACGCACCCGCGTCGTGCGTGCCGGGGAGGACCACGTCCGCGAGGGTCATATCACGGAGAATTGAGGCATCCTCCGCCATCCAGTCGGAGTTGTCCGCTCGTAGCGCGTGTCGCGACGGTTGTATCGTCGCTGTACGCGGCGCCAGCCTCGCGGCATCGACCGTACACACGAACAGCGCGTAAAGCGCCGCGATACGGGTCCACATCGCGTACACGCGCCGGCCAATGCGAGCGTAACAACGCCCCGAATATCTTCCGTATCGGCGAATGTCCGACCGTACAGTAAAATACAGCGGGGATGGTGTACGAGTAATGACTCAAGATGGCGGTCGGTTGCACGCCTTGCTGCCACATGTCACACCGTTTGGCCCAGAGAAGATAAAGCATCATCGAAGCGTCGCCCCTCCGAGCCAGAACCGACCAGCGCTCGGTCCCTCCCCGACGCACTCGCGCCGAACCGTGCCCGTCGCCGACATGGCCACCGTCGCGCACATCGCGGGCGTCGCCCCCGCGACCAAATCCGGGTTCCGACCGGCGTCCTCGCGCGCCGATCGCCGCGCCCCCGTGGCTCGCCGTGCCGTCGCCATCGCGCGATGCGCCGCGTCCAACGACGACGCCGACGTCGACGAGTCCGTCCGGACCACACGCGGGTCGATGAACTCGTCGCGCCGTGGCATCCTCTCCGCGGCGGCGTCCATCGCCACCACCGCGCTCTCCCCGCTCGCCGGCACCGCGTTCGACTACCCCGCCCCCGACGTCGTCACCCTCCAGGAGAACTTCTGGGCCAAGGCGACGCGGGAGGCGCATCCGGAGCGGTGGTACCCGTACTGGTGGGCGCTTCCCCTCGCGCCCTACGGCAGCAAGGCCACGGCGATGGCGGAGGTGGTCCCCGGGCAGGTGTGGACGTTCGACCAGCTCCAAGGGCTGCTGGACGTGCTGGTGAACGTGAGGATGACGGTGGTGGCCATGGCGAACGGCGGGCTGTGGGTGCACAACCCGGTGGCGCCGACGCAGGAGCTCATGGACATGCTCGCGCCCATCGTGGACACGTACGGGCCGGTGAAGCACATCGTGGTGGGCAGCGCCGCGATCGAGCACAAGATCTACTCCGGTCCGTTCAGCAAGAAGTTCCCAGCCGCCGACGTGTGGCTCCCTCGGCAAAACTGGACCTTCCCGGTGGACGTCCCGATCGATACCTACGTCCCGTACTACCCGCGCGGTTCGCCCAAGTACCTCCCGCTGGACTCCACGTCGGGCGTCGGGGCGGTGCCGTGGGGTGACGAGATCGAGCACTACACCCTGGAGGTGGGAGGCAGCTCGCTCCGGAACTTTAAAGATCCGTGGTTCGTGGATACCGCTTTTTACCACAAAAAGTCACGCACGATGCTGGTCACCGACGTGGTGCTGCACGTGTCCCAGGACCCGGTGCCGGTGGCGACGATCGAGCCGGAGCCGCTGCTGGTGCGGGGCATGGACGCGCCGGACCGGATGCTGCCCAACACGGCGGAGGCGAGAAGCGCGGGCTGGGGTAAAACTGTACTCTTCGGTTTGCTCTTCAACCCCACCGCGGTGGACGTTCGCATCGACCCGAGTAAGATAAACAAGTCGTTTCTGGACGGTTTCTACTGGGAGTCCAAGTGGAAGGATGCGTTTAGGAACTTGACGGACATGGACATGTTCGTGCCACCGATTCTTCACACCTTGGCGTTTCCGCGGCGGCGGGACGAGGTTAAGCGGTGGGCTGAGTGCGTGGCTGCGTGGGACTTTGAGAGGATCATCCCTGGGCACCTGGACGGACCCATCGACGCCACTCCGAAGCAGTTCGCGGCGGCGATCGACGTGGCGCTGAACAAGTCCTCGCGGGAGGTGTTCGGCGAGGATATCGACACCCTGGAGCAGATTGACAAGATCTCGCGGGACCTCAAGAGCCTGGAGGAACCTCGGCCGCTCTCGGACCCGAGCCCCGTGAGGTACTACACCCCGCCGCCTCCCGAGCCCATGGAGCAGCCATTGCCCATGGACTGATCGTTGTCCAGCGATACGCATGTGATCTTAGCGTATTAATTCGATGTCATCACAAACGCACTCTCTCTCTCTCCACTCTCTTTCAAACGTCCTCTCTTTTCCCGCCGTCGTTCGTTCGTTCGCGACTCTCGGCACGTTCCCCTTCACGCCTTCGACCTGTTCCTCCTCGCGCGCGCCTCGATCTCCTCATCCTCCGCCGCGCTGTACAGCTCGCACACGGAGCGGAGACCGGCGGCGTCGCTGAGCATGTTAAGCTCGGACTCTATGCCCTTGGCCTGCGACGAGAGCCTCTCAAGAAGTGCGCTTTGCTCAGCGTTCCTCCCCTCCTCCAGTGTGGCGGCCTCCTCCCGCTTGCTCTCGATCATCTGCGCGAAGGGGCCGAGGAGCGCGCGCTTCACCTTGGAGAGCATCGCGCGCGCGGCGTCGCGCTGCTCCTGGAGGCACGCGTCGCGCGGAACGGCGGTCGCGCTGGGCGGCGCCAAGCCGGCGGAAAGCACGGCGGAAACCTTCGCGTCAAACGCGGAGCTCACGCGCCTCAGCGCGGCGTCGGTATCGGCGGAGAGGGGCACGTCCTCGAGCACATCGGAGTCGAGGTCCTCATCGGACTCGGAGAGCGCGAGGGTGTCGTGCGCGGGGTCGGCGGTCTGGGGGGCCATGGTGCGTGCCCACAGCTGTGACCTAAAAGGGGGAGAAAGTTGAAAACAACGAGGCTCGGCAACCCCAACAAAAAAACAACGACGCCGCCTTTCGCGGAGCCACAACTCGACCGCGCCATGACCGAGTGCTTGAAACGATCGTCCGCGAACGCGAACGCCGCGCCGCCGTGGCTCGAGGAGCACTTTCCCACCGACGCGAGCGACGTGCTGCTCGGATCCTTCGTCGGCTCCTACCGCGCCTCGAGACTCTTGGTGAGTGGACGTGTCTTTATCGTGACCGGCACGAGGGGCGCGCGAGTGTGGTTCCACTCGGACATCTTCGGTATCGTCACCACGCGGCTCATCTCCCTCGCGGACATCTCCCTCGTGCGCAAGGTGAACAAGGTCGGGGTGGTGTCCGCCATCGAGCTCGTGCGCGCCTCGGACCGAAAGTCCTACGTCTTCTGTTCCTTTCTGTTCAGGGACAACGCCTTCAGGGCGATGCACGACGCGTGGAGACTGGAGCACGGCTTCGACGCGACCACGCCCGCGAGGAACGACGCCAGCATCGCGCACACCGCGAGCGGCGACGAGAACGACGACGACGCGACGGGATACGAAGAAAGTCACCTCTCATTCGAACGAACCTACTCGCGAGCTTCGTCGCACGACACCGAGAAGGTGCACGGCTCAACCGACAGCTTCTCCTACGCCAGCCGCAGACCCACGCCGGACGCGCGGGAGAACGTTCTGACCAAACGCTTCCCAAACTCCAAGGACCGGTGCGAGCTCTACGACCGCATGTTCGACTCCGAGCTCACCCTGTTGACCGCGCACCTGCTCCAAAACTGCAAAGCGACTAACGTTGTCAAGTCTCCGGTGCGGGACGGAAAGTGCTTTCTGTCCTACGACACACCCACCGACGTCCACCTCCCGTACGTGCCCAAAATATGCCACATGAAGGATGCGCAGATGTACGACAGGGGCGCGTGGATGACGTCACTGGCGCACAGCGAAGGTACGCCTTACGCCGACTGTTACAAGGTACAGACGGTGGTGCTCTTCGACGTGTCCTTCTCGTTCACCCGCGAGGTGTCGGTGTCGTGCCACGTGGAGTGGCTCAAGCCGGTGTCAAGACTCGCCCGGAGACTCATCGAGCGCGGCACGCGGGATAAGGTTCGAAAGAGCTACGGACGGTTCTTCGATATGGTGGAGAAGGATACCCAGTCACGCGAACGCGCCGAGGCACCGCCCATGTGCGCCTCTGGGTTCAACCGCTCGTCGGACTCGGGGGCGTCAATCACCTCCGGTCAATCAACGCCGGTGCCCGAGACGAACAGCACCGCGCGCGTGACGACGACAACCGACGTTACCACCAACACGTGTAGCAGCTACCGGTGGGGGCACGCGGTCTGGTTCATGCCCGCGCTCATAGCGCTCATGGCGCTTGCCACCTTTGTCGTTTCTGTCATGAGCGGCGCGGGGACGGATATCGTGTCGGTGGTTCCCGGATCCTTGCAGTTCGTGGTGAGGGGCGTGGAGCCCGTGACGAAAGGTGCGATCCGGTCCGCCATCAGGCGCTTGGCCAGTGACGACACGGTCGTCGACTCTATACTCGCGTCGCTCGTTAAAACGCTATGAAATCAATCAACGTTTACTCATCATGAACTTGACCTTGTCCGCGCCGGTGAGCATCGGGAGCGTGCTCGGATCCAGCTCACTCGCGCCGCCACCGACACCGCCTTGTGCAGCCGATGCCTTCCCACCCGCCCCCCCCTTGACAGTAGCATCCTTGTCCGTGTCCTCCAGCCCGGCTGTGGCGTATTTGCTCACCGCGTCTGAGATTTGCCCCGCTCGAATCTTGCCAGACAGAACCACGTACGGCGCCGCGGTGGCCTTTTGCGCCATCTTCATCTTATCCACCGACCCAGTCACGGACTCACCACCGCGCATCTTCTTCGCCTTGACCTCTTCTTGGTACGCCTTGAGCCGTTTCTCCTTCTTCAAACGGCCGGGTTCGATGCCGTGGAACCTGTGGCACAGCTCACGAAACGCCTCCTTGGGCGTCATCTTGCGACCGAACTCGTCGTACTTGTCCATCTTGAAGTCAAACTCGTACCCGTCAAACTCGGCGCCGGTGATCTCGGCAGCCTCCCTGGTGCGCTGGAGCGCCAGGGGTTTCTTGTCGTTGGTGCGCCCGTCCCACATCTCGTTCTCGTGCAGCTTGCCGGTTTCCTTCAAAAGCGCCAGAGTAGCCGCCAACCCGCCGCCCAAGTCATTAGCCTGCACGCCGTCCAGCGGGTTGGCGTCATCTTCAGTATCTTTGGCGGCATCCGCTTCACCTCCCGGGGGCGGCGGGGGAGGAACGGGGGGCATACCGCCGGGGGGCATACCGTCCACGTCCATGGCGTCGCCGCCGGGGGGAGGAGGGGGCGGTACCGGAGGCATGTCACCAACCGGAGGCGCGTCGCCCGGA